>Ga0208564_1004042_pt1 | contig 10305 bp, 7 predicted proteins | sample AD_UKC073_MetaG_FD_184439 | JGI IMG/M metagenome (GOLD analysis project Ga0208564, IMG submission 184439) | Active sludge microbial communities of municipal wastewater-treating anaerobic digesters from USA - AD_UKC073_MetaG (SPAdes) (version 2) | ecosystem: Engineered > Bioreactor > Anaerobic >... | reverse complement strand
GTCCGGTCGAAGTCGAACGCCGCGGAGAGGGCCGCGACGGCGTCCAGCGCATCGGCGCCGACGGCGTCCACGATGTCGCCGAAGGCGTTGACGGCCACGATGGCGGCGACGATGACGTCGCCGAGGCGACGTTCGCCGTAGCCCAGGCCGCCGCCTCGGCGTCCCTCACGGCGCCAGTTGGACGCCGACGCGCCCGTTCCGGCGCCGACGCGGCCCACCGCGAACTCGGACGCCGCCGCAGCCATCGCTGCGTAGCCCGCGTCCGCGTCCGGGCGGGCGTCCGACGACCCGGAGGCGAGATCGAACAGCCCCAGCGTCGGCACGATCGGGACGGGTCCCGCGGGCGTCCCGACGCCCCGGCCGCGCTCGGCCAGGTAGCGGACGACTCCGTCCGCGGCGGCGAGCCCGAACACCGACCCACCGGTCAACAGCACGGCGTCCACCGTCGTCACCGACTTGTCCGGCTCCAAGGGCAGCAACTCGCGACAGGCCGGCGCACCGCCCCGGACCTCGTACGAAGCGATCGAGCCAGCCGGCAGCTCGACGACGGTGCAGCCGGTCGCGCCCACGGCGTCCGTGGAGTGCCCGACGCGCACGCCGGGAACGGGCATCAGCATGCCCGGAACTGTAACTCGCGCGTAACACGGGCACGGGCAGACTGCTGCCATGGACAAGCAGACCGAATTCGTCCTCCGCACGATGGAAGAGCGGGACATCCGCTTCGTCCGACTCTGGTTCACCGACGTGCTCGGGTTCCTCAAGTCCGTGGCGATCGCCCCGGCCGAGCTGGAGGGCGCGTTCAGCGAGGGCATCGGCTTCGACGGCTCGGCGATCCAGGGCTTCGCGCGCGTCTACGAGGCCGACATGGTCGCCCATCCCGATCCGACGACGTTCGAGCTGCTGCCGTGGCGCGGCCCGACCCAGGGCACCGCCCGCATGTTCTGCGACATCCGCCTGCCGGACGGCTCGCCGTCGTTCTCCGACCCGCGGTACGTGCTGAAGCGGGCCATGAAGAAGGCCGCCGACATGGGCTTCACCTTTTACACGCACCCCGAGATCGAGTTCTACCTGTTCAACCAGCCCCTCGTGCCGGGCGAGGTGCCGACGCCCGTCGACAACTCGGGGTACTTCGACCACACCACGGCCAGCGCGGGCACCGACTTCCGCCGCAAGGCGATCACGATGCTCGAGCAGATGGGCATCTCGGTGGAGTTCAGCCACCACGAGGGTGGTCCGGGGCAGCAGGAGATCGACCTGCGCTACGCCGACGCCCTCACGATGGCCGACAACATCATGACCTTCCGCGTCGTGATCAAGGAGGTGGCGGTCATGCACGACCTGTTCGCCTCGTTCATGCCCAAGCCGCTCCAGGACGCCCCCGGCTCCGGCATGCACACCCACGTGTCCCTGTTCGAGGGCGACGACAACGCCTTCTACGACGCGTCCGCCGAGTTCGGGCTCTCCAAGACCGGACGCCACTTCATCGCCGGACTGCTGCACCACGCGGCCGAGATCAGCGCCGTGCTCAACCCGTCGGTCAACAGCTACAAGCGGCTGGCGTCCGGGGGAGAGGCTCCGTCCTACATCTGCTGGGGCCAGAACAACCGCTCGGCCATGGTGCGCGTTCCGATGTGGAAGCCCAACAAGCCGTCTTCGGCGCGCATCGAGCTGCGCTCGCTGGACACGTCCGCCAACCCGTACCTGGCGTTCGCGCTGATTCTGAACGCGGGGCTGTCGGGCATCGAGAACACGATGGAGCTGCCGGATCCGGCCGAGGACGACGTCTGGTCGCTCACCGACCGCCAGCGCCAGGCTATGGGCATCAAGCCGCTGCCGTACAACCTCGAGTCCGCCGTCCGCGCCATGGAGAATTCTGAGCTGGCGGCCCAGACCCTGGGCGACCACGTGTTCGACTTCTTCCTGCGTAACAAGCGCGCCGAGTACGAGCAGTACATGCGCCAGGTCACGCCGTACGAGCTGAGGACGCTCCTGCCGACCCTGTGAGGCATCTCACCTGCAGGACGCCGCAGGGCCGGTCCGTCCGGGCTGCCATCGTGTGCCCACTGTGATGTATATCGCCGAGTACACCCCCGATAACCACGGACGCCCCCTGCCCGGCGTCCAGGTTCGCCCCGCCGTCATGGAGGACCTGCCGGCCTGCGCGGTCCTGCTCGCGTCCAGGGACGGCGGGACGGCGTCCAGCTGGCTCAGTCGGCTCCGGATCTGGCTGGTGGCGGGGCAGCTGCTGTTCGTGGCGGTTCATCAAGGCAAAGTCGTGGGCTACGCCCGCCTGGCCTGGCAGACGCCGGAGGCCATCGGTGGACGCAACGTCCCCGACGGCTACTACCTGAGCGGCATCATCGTCGCGCCCGAGTTCCGGCGCCGCGGCATCGGACGGGCGCTGACCAAGGCCCGCTGTGCCTGGGCGCGGGACCGCGGCCGCCGCACCTACTTCGTCGTCAACGCCACGAACCACGCCTCCATGGACTTGCACCGCGAGATCGGGTTCCGCGAGCTGACCCGCGACTTCGACTTTCCCGGCGTCACGTTCACCGGCGGCGAGGGCGTCCTGTTCGGTGCGGACGCCTCAGGCGAGTGGCAGAACATCACCCAACTGCGCGTGGTTGCCGCTCGCTGAGACGCGGTGCTGCGCGACGGCGTCCGCCCACGTCAAGGAGCCGTCGGCGAGCGCCAGCCAGGTGAGCGCGTCGCACTCGACGACGTTCGGCGGCGTTCCGCGGCGGTGGACGGACGCGACGCCGGGGCGTCCGATCTGGACGGCCCCCCAGGGCGGGACCCGCACCTCGACGAGGCGTCCGGGGTGGAGGGCGGCTAGGCGCGCCAGCGAGGTCCGGACCGCCGCGGCCTGCTGAGCTCTCTCGTCCGTCATGGCGGCATTCTGCCGCACGCGACCTACCTCGTCGGGGTGGCCGCGGGCGTTGGGGCGGCCGAACTGGCGGCGGTGGCCGTGGTCGAGCGGGCCGAGCCGGCGCGCTGGTTCGAGTTTGCCGGCACCGCGGCCGAGCGGTCCGCGAGGATCACCGTGTCGCCGGCGTTCACGCCCGACAGGATCTGGACGAGCCCCTGACCGGTCGCGCCCGTGGTCAAGGTGACGGTGCGGGCCGCGGCGGAGCCGTCCGTGCCGGGGACCTGGACGGTGCCGGTGCCGGTGCCGGTCGGGGTGACGGCCGAGCCGGGCAGCACGGTCACGCCCTCCACCGAGCCAAGGGCGACGGAGACGGCCGCAATCCCGCCGCCGAAGAGCAGGTTCTGCGGGTCATCGACCGTGACGACTGCGCCGTAGGTGGGGCTGCCGGACGCGGATCCGGCGGTGGCGAGCAGGTTGACCTGAGTGACGGAGCCCACCAGGCTCGCGGTCGAACCCGGCACGCTGACGGTCGCTTTGAGCCCTGTGTTGATGAGCGGACGGACGCTCAACGGCACCGTGGTGCTGACGGTCGCCGCCCCCTCGCCGATGACGGTCACGGACTTCGTGCCGGCGGCCTGCCCGTTCACGAGCGAGATCGCGGCGACGCGGCCGGCGATGGGCGACGTCAGCGACGCGGACTCGACCGCTGCCTGCGCGGTCGCGAGGTTCTGCTGTGCCTGCAGCAGGGCGACCTTGTCGTTGGCCACCCTGACCTCGCTCGACTGCGCGCCGACGCCGGCCGCCGCCCCGGTCGCCTTCGTCGAGGACGACGACGCCGCCGCCGCGGTGCCGCTCGCGACCGAAGTGGTGGGACCCGTCGTCGAACCGGCCCCCGCGGACGCCGCGGCCGAGGCGGGCGCTGAGGGCGACGACGCTCCGCCGGGCTGGGGCGCGGACGCCTCGGCGCTTGCGACGACCTTCTCGAGCAACGCCCGGCAGCCGGTGACCTGCGCCGCGGTGGGCCCGGCCGGAGGCGTCGCCACGGTGGTCGCCAACGGGGACGCGCTCGGCGTGGTCGACGTGCTGAGCGTCGCTGTTGCGCTCGGCGAGGGGGTGTCGCTCGGGGATGCTGACGGGCTCAGCGAGGCCGTGTCGCTCGGGGTGGTCGCTGGGGTCGGCGAGGCCGAGGGCGAGGGCGATGGGCTGGCGATCGGGGACGGGGACGGGCTGGGCGGCGGAACAGGTCCGGGCCCGGATGACACCCCGGCCGCGAACGTCGCAGCGCAGTCACTGCTGGCCAGCGCGGCGACGAGGCCCGTGACGAGCTTCTGCTTGGCGAGCGTCGCGGCAGCTGCTGCGGCCTTGTCGGTCGCCGCCGCGGCGTCGGCCGCGGCCAGCTTGGCGGAGAGGGTCTGCAGTTGGGCCTGGAGTCCGGCCAGGGCGGACGCCGTGCCCGAAGCAGCGGACGCCGCCGCAGACGTCGTGGTGCCCGACGCAGCAGCCTGGTCGGTGTCGAGCTGAGCCTGGGCCTGCTGGACGCCCGCCCTGGCGATCACGGCCGACAGCTCCAGCTGGGTGGGGTCGATCGTGGCCACGACGTCGCCGGCGGCGACGGCGTCCCCGATCTTGACCTTGATCTCTGAGACGACCCCCGACGAGCCGAACGTCAGGACGGCTTGGTTGGAGCGCGCGACCGTCCCGGTGCCGGACCAGGTCTGGGTGATGGACCCCGTCGTGGCCTTGGTCAGGCTGTAGTCGGCGGCCGGCTTGGGCAGCCCGCCACCGAAGGCGAAGGCCGCACCGGCGCCGGCCAGCGCGAGGATCACGACGCCTGCCACCACGGCCCGGATCGCCGTCGCGTTGGAGTTCTTCATCACTCACTCCTCAAAGCGTCGATGGGGGCCAGCCGCGCCGCGCGGGACGCCGGGTAGACGCCGGCCAGCACGCCGATCGCCAAGGAGACGGTCAGGGCGAGCGCGGTCGCCGTCCAGGAGATCTCGACCGGGATCTGCAGCACCGGCGTGAGGGCGAGCGCACCCAGCATGCCGAGCCCGACGCCGAGCAGCCCGCCGAGCAGTCCCAGGATCGCGGCCTCGACGAGGAACTGGCGCCGGATCACAGCGGGGGTCGCCCCCAGCGCCTTGCGCAAGCCGATCTCGCGCACCCGCTCCGAGACCGACACCAGCATGATGTTCATGACTCCGATCGCCCCCACCAGCAGCGAGATGCCGGCGATGCCGCCCAGCAACGCGGTCAAGACGTTGGTGAGGGTCGTGGCCACGCCCACCAGCGACGCGTTCGTGCTTACGGTGAAGTCCTGATTGGCGGAGGTCACGCGGTGCGCGTTCAGCAGGGCGTTCTGCACCTCCGAGTAGGCGGCCGACAAGGTCTTCGCGCTGGACGCCTGCACGTAGACGGCGGTCAACGAGCCGGCTGTCGCGGACGGGGCCAGGCGTCCCTGATAGGTGGTGAGCGGCACGACGACCTGGTTGTCCTGGTCGATGAAGCTGCTGGTGCCCGTCGCCGCCAGGACGCCGATGACGGCGAAGTCCTCGGTGCCGATCCGGATGGTGCTGCCGATGGGGCTGGACGTCGCGAACAGCTGGGTCGCGACGGTCGAGCCGATCACAGCCACCGGGGCGTTGTTGTTCAGATCGGCGGCGTTGAAGAACCGTCCGGTCTCCAGCTGCTGCGCGCGAACGGACGCCCACTCGGGCGTCGTCCCCACCACGGTCGAGGTCCAGTTCGTGCTGAGGTGGACGAGCGTGGCGGACGTTGACGACACCGGGGCGACCGCGGACGCGTCCGGCACGATGCTCTTCTGGTTGAGCATCTCGACGTCTGCCAGGGTGAGCGTCGTCGCCGCGGTCCCGCCCCCGCGGATGCCCGACGAGGAGCTTTGGAAGCTGGGCGACACCACAATCAGGTTGGAGCCCAACGAGTTGATCTGGCCGGTGATGGCCGTCTGCGCGCCCTGGCCTAGCCCCACGGTCAGCATGACGGCCGTGATGCCGATCAGGATGCCGAGGACGGTCAACAGCGAACGCAGGCGGCGAGCGTTCAGCGCTCGCAGGGCGGTCCGGATCGTCTCGGAGAGCGGCATCAGAACCCACCCTCGCTGAGGCGTCCGTCCATGATCTTCGTGACGCGCGCCGCACGGGCGGCGACGTCATGCTCGTGCGTGATCAGGACGATCGTCCGGCCTTGGCCGTGCAACTCGTCGAGCAGGTTCAAGACGTCCTTGGTCGAGACGGAGTCGAGGTTGCCGGTCGGCTCGTCGGCGAGCAGCAGGGCGGGGTTGGTGACCAGCGCCCGGGCGACCGAGACCCGCTGCTGTTGACCGCCGGACAGCTCACCCGGACGGTGCTTCACGCGGTCGGCGAGCCCGACCCGGTCGAGCGCCTCAAGAGCCCGCTGATGCCGCTCAGCCGGCCGGACCCCGGCGTACATGAGCGGCAGTTCGACATTCCGCAGCGCCGTCTCGGACGCCAGCAGGTTGAACTGTTGGAAGACGAAGCCGATCTCGGCGTTGCGGACGTGCGCCAGCTGCTTCTCGTTCATCGCGCTCACGTCGGTGCCGTTGAGCAGGTAGCGGCCCGAGGTGGGCACGTCCAGGCAGCCCAGGATGTGCATGAGGGTCGACTTGCCCGAGCCCGACGGCCCCATGATGGCGACGTAGTCGCCGCCGCCCACGGTGAGGTTCACCTCGCTCAAGGCGTCCACCTTGATCTCGCCCGCCTCGTACGTCTTGCAGACGTCCGTCATGGAGATCAACGGCGCGGACGCCGTCGCCGCGGCGTCCGTCGTGGTCAAGACGCTGGTCATCCGCCGCCCCCCGCCGGCGCCCCCGCCGGCGGTGCGCCGCCGTTGTTCGGACGCTGGCCCTGGCCCTGGCCGCCCATGCCGGGGAAGTTGACACCGGAGCTGCCGCCGCCCGAAGGCCGCTGTCCCGCGGCGACTCGCACCGTGACCTGGACCAGATCGCCCTCCGCCACGCCGGAGGCCACCTGGGTCCGGTCGCCGTACACCTTGCCCAGTTGCACGTCGGTCGTGACCGGGGACCCGTTGACCATCTTCTGCACCGTCGGCGTCCCGCCCGTGTTGCTGATGGCCGCCGTCGGCACGCTCAACACGTCCGGATCGGTGCCGGTGGTGACGACGGCCGTCACGCCCACGCCGTCGTAGAGGCCGGCCGGATTGCCGTCCAGCAGGATCGTCACCGGGAAAGTGGTCGAGCCGCTCGATGTGGTCGCCACGATGCCGACGGTGTTGACCTTGCCGGTCGTCGTGACGGTCGTCCCGGTGACGGTGGCCGCCACCGGCTGCCCCGGCTTGAGGGAGGCGACGTCAGCCGGACCCACCGTGCCGTTCACCAGCCAGCTCGTGGGGGAGATGACCACGATCTGGGCGCTGGCGGCCGCCGAGCCCGACGAGCCCAACACCCCAGCCGCCGAGGCACCCCCGGACGACCCCGAGCCGACCTGCGAGCCGACGGTCAGGTTGACCGACGCCACCGTTCCGGCGATGGGCGTCGTCAGTCTGGCCTGACTCAACGAGGTCTTGGCGCTGGAGAGCTTGGCCACCGCGGAGTCGACCTGGGCCTGCGCGTTGGAGAGCTGCGCGCGGGTCACCCCGGAGGTCGACGCCACGGTGGAGTACGAGGTCCTGGCCGCCGTCACGTTCGCCTGGGCGAGCGTGACCGCGTTCCTCAGTTGGGTGTCGTCGATGGTCGCCAGCACCTGGCCGGCGCTCACCGTGCTGCCGACCACGGCCGACACCGAGGTCACCGTTCCCGCGGACGCGAAGGACAGGTTCGCCTGGTTCTGCGGAGCTAGCGTGCCGGTCAGGTTTACCGTGACCTGTTCGGTGGTCTTGGTGACGGGCAGGGTGAAGGTCCTGGTCGTGGCCACGGGTGTCTGCGGGCGCAGCAGCATGAACACCGCCCCCGCCAGCGCCAGCACGATCACCATCGCGCCAGCCACCCAGAGCCACTTGCGTCGCGGCCTCGTCGGCTTCTGCACCCGGCTGGGGGTTGTTGCCTGGTCCGCCATGAGTTGCCTCCGCACTGGCCCCACCATCGGGACGTTCGCCAGACAACTCTCCTTTCCTGTGAGGACCCTGTGAAGCCCCTGTAGGCGTCCTAGGTGCTCGGCCGGATCCGTCCGCCGTCCGGGACGGGGCCCGCCTGACGCCGTTGGTCCGTGCCATGGAGGTCCTAGGATCGCGCGCATGAGTCGCATCGCCACCCTGACCGGCAGCCTGGCTCGGGCCGGCTTCGGCGATCCGGCCGCAGCGGCCGCGTTCCTCCAGTCCTGGGAGCCGGTGCTCGGCGGGGACGCCGCCAGGGTCGAGCGCCTGGTGAAGGCCATGTCCGGCTCGGCCGACCCCGACCTGGCGCTCGCCGGGTTCGATCGCCTGGCCAGCTCGTTGCCGGACGCCTTCGCCGCGCTGGCTGACGACGAGGCGTGGGGCGTCCGGACGGCTCGGGTGCTCGGGGCGTCCGCCGCCTTCGGACGCCACCTCAGCGCCCACCCGGGCGACGTCGAGGTCCTGCGCGACGACGTGTCCGAGCGCGACGAGGCGGCCCTCCGGGCCGAGCTCTTGGACGCCGTCGGCGCCGATCCCAGCGTCGTCGAGGCGGTGGCGTCCGGCACCCCGGACGACCTTCGACTGGCGTACCGCAGGGCGCTGCTGCGCACCGCCGCCCGGGACCTGACCGCGCCAGAGCCCGCGGACGCCGTCGAGAGCGTCGCGCGCGAGCTGTCGGCGCTGGCGGACGCCGTGGTCGAGGCGGGGCTGGCGCTGGCGCGGGCCGAGGTCCCCGGGTGGGAGACGGTCCGGCTGGCCGTCATCGCGCTCGGAAAGTGCGGCGCCCGCGAGCTCAACTACGTCTCAGACGTCGATGTCCTCTACATCGCCGAGCCGGCGCTGGGCGTGGCCGGCGAGCCCGTGGTGTCGGCATCCGAGGCCGTGGCGCTGGCGTCCAAGATCGTGGCCAGCCTGTCCCGGACGACCTCGGCCCACTCGGCCGCGGGCACCATCTGGCCCCTGGACGCGGCGCTGCGTCCCGAGGGCAAGGCGGGACCACTCGTCCGGACGCTGGCTTCGATGCGGGCCTACTACGAGCGCTGGGCCAAGGACTGGGAGTTCCAGGCGATGCTGAAGGCGCGTCCGATGGCGGGCGACCTCCACCTCGCGCAGGACTTCGTCGACATGGTGTGGCCCCTGGTGTGGCAGGTGGGCGGCCACGACGACTTCGTTCCGGCGGTGCAGGCGATGCGCAAGCGGGTGATCTCGCTGATCCCGGCCAAGGAGGCCGACGCCGAGATCAAGCTTGGTGCGGGCGGCCTGCGCGACACCGAGTTCAGCGTCCAGCTGCTGCAGCTGGTGCACGGCCGCTCGGATGCGCGGCTGCGGCTGCGGGGCACGTTCGAGGGGCTGGCCGCGCTGGTCCAGCACGGGTACGTCGGGCGCGAGGACGGAGCCCGCCTGGACGCCGCCTACCGGTTCCAGCGGGTGCTGGAGCATCGGGTCCAGCTCTCCCAGCTGCGCCGCACGCATCTGTTCCCGGCCGATGCCGAGACCCGACGCACCCTGGCCCGGAGCCTGCGGTTGCCTGACGGCGACGCCGTGGCGGATGCCTACCAGGCGTCCAAGCGGCGGGTGCTGAGCCTGCATCAACGGCTCTTCTACTCGCCGCTGCTCGAGGCGGTGGCCCGCATCCCGTCGGGTGCCGTCCGGCTCACGTCCGAGGCCGCCGAGGCGCGGCTGTTGGCGCTGGGCTACCGGGATCCCAAGGCGGCGCTGCGTCACATCGAGTCGCTGACGCAGGGGGTCACGCGGCAGGCCGAGATCCAGCGGCAGCTGCTGCCGGCCATGTTGGGCTGGTTCGCCGAGGGTCCGAACCCGGACCACGGCCTGCTGGCGTTCCGTCAGGTGTCGGAGGCCCTCGGCAAGACGTCGTGGTACCTGCGGGCGCTGCGCGACGAGGGCGCGATGGCCGAGAACCTGGCCAAGGTGCTGGCGTCCAGTCGCTACGCGGTCGACCTGCTGCTGCGCGCGCCCCAATCGGTTCAGCTGCTGAGCGAGCCCGATCTGATCCGGGCCCGGACCACCGACGAAATCCTCGGCGAGATGCGGGCCTCGGCGCGCCGCCACGACGATCAAGCCAAGGCGATCGGCGCGATCCGGGCCGTCCGGCGCGAGGAGTTGCTGCGTCTGGCGATGGGCGACCTGCTGGGCGAGATCGACGTCGAGGCTCTCGGTGCCGGGCTGGCCGACGTCATGTCGGCCACGATCGATGCGGCGCTGGAGGTGGCGTCCCGCGGGGTCGACCACCTGCCCGGTCTGGCGGTCATCGCCATGGGCCGCTGGGGCGGACGCGAGCTGTCCTACAGCTCGGACGCCGACGCGATGGTCGTCATCGACGACGGCGA
>Ga0208564_1004038_pt1 | contig 10314 bp, 7 predicted proteins | sample AD_UKC073_MetaG_FD_184439 | JGI IMG/M metagenome (GOLD analysis project Ga0208564, IMG submission 184439) | Active sludge microbial communities of municipal wastewater-treating anaerobic digesters from USA - AD_UKC073_MetaG (SPAdes) (version 2) | ecosystem: Engineered > Bioreactor > Anaerobic >... | reverse complement strand
GAACACCCCAGCGGCTACCAAACTGCACGGACCGGTCTGGCTGCCCCCAAAAGGGCAATCAGACTTTACCGCGATGGTCAGGGGGAAGATACAAGCGGTTGCGACGACAACAACTTCCAAAGCCTGAACGAGCAGTCCAAGACAGCCTGGAGCGAAGTGCTCAACCAGTACCAGCGCCAAGCCCTGGACACCGCCCGGTGCGCCCCACGCACCTTGACATGGCGCAGCGCCTTCTGGCTCGCGAGCGCCGATGCTCGGCCGCGCGAAGAGGGGCGATGAGGACGGGCTCACTCACGCCTTGTCCCAAGTATTCGCCTTGCTCGCCCGGCGCTTTGCCACAGACAACCACGACAATGAGCTGTCAGACAACCCCGTGCGGGCAGCAAGCGCGGCAGCCAGGCTTCTTTTTCAGATCCTCTGGGCCCACTCAGCCATGCGCAGGCCAGACGCCGCAGGCGCAGTTTCTAGCAGCCGGATCTCCCACCGTTCCACGTGGTTCAGCAGCAGTTCGATGGCATTGAGCATCGCGCTGGCCGAAGCCTCCGGCAACGCCAGCGGCAGGTGCAGCACGGCCAGCCCCTGCGCATCGATACCGGCCCAGCCGCCACCAAAGCCGGCCCCCATGTGGTTTCCCTGCATCAACACCTGCAGCGCAGAGCCTTCCGCACGCTGGCCCCGCAAGGCGCAGGACAGCAGCCAGCGGCCCTGGGCCGGCACGAAGCGGATCTCCACTGCGTGATCCCCATCGAAAAGCAGCCGACAGCAGTCCTGCGCATCCGCCCGCAGCGCGGGGATGCCGATGGCTTCGCCCAAGGCAGCGATCAGACCGGGCACGGAGGTGTCAGGCATGGAACCCATGAAGGCAATGGAAAGCAAAGGGAAAAAGCGTCGCGCGGCATCTCCAGCGCCGGGTGCCACGTGACCGGCGCAGATGGCGCTGGTCACGGGCGATGATACGCTTGTACACTTTGCTACAGGCCGCGCGGCGACGCCGCTATGAGCTTAAGGTGCGGGAAACAGAGGTTTCGTTGAACGCGCCATCTCGGCGATAAACGAAACGATCCGCCAACTTCTTGACGAAATGCACGCCCAATCCACCGATATGCCTGTCTTCGAGCGATGCCTCGACATCGGCGGCCACCAGCGTGGTGGGATCGAAAGCGGGGCCCTCGTCGCGCAGCACGGCGCTCAGGGTGGCGGGGGCATCGAAGGCCAGCTGCACGGAGACCGGCCCACCCTGCCCCTGGTAGCCGTGGGTCGCCACGTTGGTGAGCAGTTCGTCCAGCATGAGGCCGAAGGAAGAGGCCAGCGGCAGCGGCACGCCATGGTCCAGGGCCCAGTCTTCCATGCGCTCGAAAAACGCCGGAAGCTCCGCGACGGTGCCAGACAGGGTGCAGTGCAGTTCAGCCGGAGGGTTCATAGACAGCATGCGCTCGAAAGGGCCGTGGACATCGATGTGCACCGCCGCCGCGCTCCGCTGGGCCTGCACATTCGTCGGTGCATTGTGGCATGAGCCGGCCCGCCTTTTTGCCCGGCGAAGCCCCTGCGCAGGCCGGTGCCGGCGCGCCATCGCCAGCCCCCACGGACGGCACGCCGGGTTTCGCCGCGCTCTGGGAGCTCGCGGGGCTGTGGCTGCTGATCGTGCTGGCTGGCGTGCTGCTGATCGCCTTCCTGCTGCTGAACATCCGCACGCAGGAGGAGCAGGGCATCCAGCGCGCGCGGCTCTCGCTCACGCTCGCGGGGCTGCAGGAAACGATCGAAGGCGACCTGGCCCTGGGACTGGACCTGCCGGACCACCGCGCCATCCAGCCGAAGCTGGAAAAAGCCCTGGCCAGCGATAGGCAGCTGCATGCCATCGACGTGGTGGACCGCGCGGGCATCGCGCTGTTCAGCACCGACCGGGGCACCATCGGCGAACCCCTGCACGCCCGCGTGGCCCAGGCCGCCGAGGCCGGCGCCCGCGGCAACCGCACCTGGACGGCCCTGGTCGGCAACGAAGCCGTCATGGGACTGCCGCTGCACAACGCCTTCGGCGAGGTGGTGGGGCACATCAGCACCAGCTACGCAGCGCCCGCGCCGGCCCTGCAATGGGCGGATGGGAGCGCCCTGCGGGACAAGCTGCTGAACCCGATCCTGCTCACCACGCTGGCCATCCTGGCGCTGGTCGTGCTGGTGGGCTGGGCCGCCGCGCGCTGGGCCCTGGCCCCGCAGTACCGGCGCCTCGCCCATGAGCGCACGGGCCGCATGGCCCAGGCGCTGGCGCAGTCCGCCGCGGTGCGGCAGCGCATGGACGACTGCCTCGCGCGGCTAGACGAAAGCGAGCGCCTGGAATGAGCGCGCCCCGACGTCCCCGCCGCCCCAGCGCCGCATTGCGGCTGGGGTGGATCGCGCTCGCCCTGCTGCTGCTGGCGGCGGCGGTCCTCGCCTGGAACACGCAGGAGCAGTTGCGCGGCATGCGGCAGGAAAGCGAACGCGTGCGCGCCCAGCTCATGGCGGACTCGCTGAGCCAGCGCATCGGCCATGCGCTGGACATCGGCATTCCGCTGGACGCCCTGGTGGGCGTGGAGGCGCTGTTCAACCAGCGGCTGGGGGCACATGCGGAAATCCAGTCGATCGCGCTCCTGCAAGGGCCCGGCAAGGTGCTGTGGTTCACCGAACGCGAGAAGCCCGCCCGCGAGCCCGCGGGCACCATGGCGGACGCGCCCGTCGTGGTGCACGGCGAGTTCCGGGGCATCGTGCGGCTCACGCTGCAGGAGAGCGGCCCGGGGCCGTTCGTGCGCTCGGCGGCCATCCTGCTGCTGCCCACCGTGCTGCTGCTGGCGGCGCTTGCGTATCTGGCGGCCCGCTTCTCGGAGGCGCAGGGCGTGAAGCTGCGCAACCATGCCGTGCGGCTGGCCATGCGCGCCATCGCCAGCGGGCGCTATGACCGCTCGGTAGTGCTGCCGCACCGGCGCGGCTTCGACCTGCGCGCCCAGCAGCTGGGCCACGCCGTGCGCGGCGTGCACGAGACCCTGACGCGGGTCCGCCGGCTCATATCGTCCCTGCGCCAGACCGAGCCCCAGGCGCAGCGCCGCGAATACCTGGACATGCTGCTCGCCGAAGCCCAGGGCAGCCACCGTTTCGCCGAGCACGGCCTCACCCAGGTGCGCGTGGTGGCGGCAGAGGCCCAGGCCTTCTGGATCAGCCTGCTCGTCACCCTGAGCGCCGTGGCCCTGCTCGGGCTGGCGGCCTCCGCATCGAACGCCGCTTTCGAGACGGCGCTGGGCCGTACGGTGCTCCTGCCCGGCCTCTTCACCGCCGCGGCCGCCGTGGCCGCCTGGGTCACCCAAGGCAGGCGCTGGCCGGTGCTGTCGGTCCTGTTCACCGCCTGCGCGGGGCTGGGCGTGCTGGCCGTTCTCATGGCCAGCGGCGTTCTGGCCGACCAGGGCCCGCTCCAGGTCCTGGCCGGCACGGCTTTGTGCTGCGGCGCCCTGGCGGGCGCCGCGCTGGCGGCCTGCACGACGGTGGAGCAGGCGCCGCGCCGCCAGGACTTCAAGCATGCGATGCCCCGCTGGCACCGCGCCACGCTGGGCGCCTGGCTGGGTGTCGCCGTCTGGCTGGGCCCCGCGCTGGGCTCGGTGACGTTCGCGGCGCTGGGCGGGTTCCATGGCGTGCTGGCGCTGACCCTGCCGCTGCTGTGCGCCGGCTTTCTGCTGATGCGCTGGAACGAGCCGCGCAGCCCCTGGCGCCACCGCGTGAGCGCCCAGGCGGCCACCGCGACCGCGGCCCGGGACTGGGGCATCGCGGCCGGCATCGCCACCGCCTCGGGGCTGCTGGTGGCGCAAGGCTGGATGGCGGGCACCACCGTGCCGCACAGCCTGGCCGATGCGGCCGTTGCCTGCGCCCTGGGCGTGGGCGTGCTGCTGGGGCTGCTGGACCCGCTGCGCAGGCGGCGCCACAAGGGCGCGGCGTTGGCCCTGGCGGCCGTCCTGAACGGTTTGGTGCTGCTCGTGCCGGACACGGCGGCCTGGCAGGCGCCCGCGCTGGCGGCCGCGGCCCTGCTCACGGCCTACCTGCTCGGGCATGCCATGGCCTCCACCCAGCGCACGCTGCATCTGTCTGCATCGGCCATGCTCCTGGGGGCGGCCGTCGGCGTCCTGCTGGCGGCGGGCCTCGCCGCCGTGGGCGGGCCGCCGGCCAGCCTGGGACTCGTTGCCACGCTGGCCCTGCTGGCGAGCTGGTGGGCACAGCCCGGCGTGCGGCCCTGGCAACCGGCGCGGAGGGATGGCGATGCAGCTTAAGCGCCGCATCATGTTCATCCTGCTGCTGGCCATGGCCTTGCTGGTGATGGCCCTGGGCATGATGGGCTGGCTGGGGGAGCAGCGCTGGGCCCAGCGCTACAACGAAGCGCTGTTGCAGAGCCAGCGCATCGCCTGGGACAAGCTGCAGAACGAGAACCTGGACCGGCAGGATGCGCTCGCGCGCAAGCTGCTGGAGGACCCGTCGTTCCGCAACCTGCAGGCACCCGGCGCGCAGCAGCGCATCGACACCCTGTTGGCCCATGCCGTGCGCCAGGCGCCGGGCCTGCGCATCGACATCCTCGGGCCGGCCGGCGGCCTGCTGTCCACCACGGAGCCCGGCTTCGACCCCCAGCCGCTGGCCGAATACGGCTGGGTCAAGGCCGCCATGGATGCGCCCTCTGGCGTGCGCGGACTGAGCCAGGTGGCGCCCCGGCAGTACGACTGGGTGGTGGTGCGCGGCTTCGAGGGCGGGGCCCTGGCCATCGGCCAGGACGTGGCGCAGCGGCTGCCGGAGCTGGCCGCCTACCTGGGCGGGGACATCTTCCTGGTGAACATGCGCGGCAAGGAAACGCTGGGCACCCGGACCGGCGGGCTGGCGGCCACCGCCGCCGTGGTGCCCGTGCGCTCCCCGCAGGCGCTGATCATGCCCGTGCCGTCTGCCGGCGCGGCCGGCCAGGGCGCGCTGCAGCTGATCAGCCAGCCCGTGACGAACCCCGACAAGCGCGTGGTGGGCGCCCTGGTGTGGATGCAGGACGTGACCACGCAGTACCACTCCGACCGGTTCTTCAACGGGGCCGCGGCCGGCGGCGCCCTGCTGTTCGCCGCGCTGGTGGTGCTGGGACTCGCGGCCTACATGCAGCATGCCATGGAACCGCTCGCCCGCTCCGTGGGCGTGCTCAAGGCACTGGCCAGCGGCGCCACGGACGCCTCGCTGGACGACGGCGAGGAAGAGGCCGAGGACGAGTCCGGGGCCATTGCCCGCGGGGTGGTGGCCATCCGCTCGGAGCTGCTGAACCTCGAGACCCTGCGGCAGGAGCGCATCCGCACGCGCCAACAGCAGGAGCGCCTGATCCGGGACCAGCTGCGCGCCCTGGCAGAAAGCCTGGATCCCACATCACGCGAGGAAATCCTGGCAGCGCTGAGCACCCGGTCGGAAGCGCCGACAGGGGGCTCCGAGATAGTGCCACCGGGCAGCACGAATCAGTTGGCCGAGTTGGCAGGGATTCTGGGCCGCATGTCCGGACTGGTCAGCACACAGCAAAGCCGCCTCCTGAAGCTGTTGCGCGATCTGCAGGCGGCCGTGCAGACGCAAGCCATGCTCGCCAGCTTGCAACAGGAACTGGAAATCGCACGCCAGATGCAACTATCCATCCTGCCGCGTTCAGCGCCGGATCTGGGTGAGATCGACATCGCGGCCACAATGATTCCGGCCAAGGAGGTGGGGGGCGACTTCTATGACTACTTCCCGATCGACGACGAGCACCTGGCCTTGGTCGTGGCCGATGTCTCGGGCAAGGGCGTTCCTGCCGCCTTCTTCATGGCTATCTCGCGCACTCTGCTCAAGAGCAACGCACTGTTCCTGCGCTTCCCCGGAGCGACCATCGCAGCGCTGAACGACCAGCTCTGCGCCGAGAACGACCAGATGATGTTCGTCACCGTGTTCTACGGCGTACTGCACTTGCGCAGTGGCAAGCTCACCTATGTGAACGCTGGCCACAACCCGCCCGTGCGCCTGCGCGACGGCCAGGCCAGCTTCTTTGAGCGGGGTTCGAACATGGCGCTGGCGGTCATGGAAGGTCAGGAATACACCGAAGGAGAAACCCTGCTGTCTCCAGGCGAAACCCTGCTGCTCTATACCGATGGCGTGACCGAGGCCAACAACGCCGAGGGCGTGCTGTTTGGCGATCAGGCATTGCTCGACGCCATGGTGGCCGTGGGTGCCGACCCGGTGCACAAGGGCCATGCCGGAGGCGTTCCGCAGCGCGTGGTTCAGGCCGTACGCAACTTCGAAGCCGGCGCTGCGCAGGCCGACGACATCACTGTCGTCGCGATCACCTACCAGGGAGCCCGGTCGTGATGCAGGTGCCGCACGTACCGCAGTCGCACACCAGCAGCGTCGCGCAACTCGCCAATGCCTGCATAGCCCTCCGCACCAGCCTGCTGCAGCGCAGGGAAATCGTCGCTGAACAACAGTTTTTCATCGCCCATGTCGAAGTGGAGCCCATGCTGCAGGTCGATCATGGCCACATGGCGCTGCAGGCCGTCGATCATCCCCGTCCACGCGATGTGCAGCCCCTGCCGCAGCAGGTTGTGCCGGCTGCTGTGGTTGTGCAGGGACACCATGGCCATGCACAACGGCCGACCGCGCGCGTGCGCCAGTGCCAGGCGCGCCACCAGCAGCGTGCGCTGCAGGCCTTTGCCGCGCCAGGGCGACAGCACCATGCAGCTCGACAGATGGGTCACCAGGGCATGGCGGGCGGGCTGCAGGCCGGTCACGACCCCGAGGTTATCGGCGGCATCGGGTTCGGGAAACCCGACCATCGCATAGGCCACCAACACACCGTGGGAGAAAACGCCGATGGTCTCACCCCGGGGCTCGGTGTGGGCAGCAAAAAAACCCTGTTCGTCGTCTTCGCGCACATAGAAATCAGGGTTGGGCAAAGCTGCAATGACCGTATCGCGCAGGGAGCTCCACGCAGGAAAGTCGTCGAGCGCCAGGATGCGGGTGCGCAATTCAGGAAGATTCGCGAAAGCGGCATCGGGCGACAAAGCGGGGGGCAAGAGTGGTATCGACGACGGCAAACCAGCGACTCCATCGGAAAGGCTGCGAGTTTGCACGACAACCCACGCATTGCAAAGCCATACAGCGCCACATGCACCCCGCAGGAAAAGGCAATTGCCCATGAGTGACGACATTCGCCCTGTCCCCAGCGCCCATGACGGCGCGGCAGCCATCATAGGCCTTGCAACCCTGCGGCCGCGCCTGCGCCGCGAGTCACTGGTATTCGCCGCTATCTTCTCCCTGGCGCTGTTCGGGCTCTCGCTGGTGCTGATTGTCTGGCGCACCGAGCAGTTGCTGACCCAGCTTTCCCAGGACCGCGTGGTCCGGCTCGTGCAGCAGGTGACTGACGAAGGCGAACGCGGCATGCAGTTCGGCGTTGCCGTGGCGGACCAGACATCGCTGGTGGAGCGGTTACAGCGTATGCAGTCCGAGGACCAGTCCCTGCGCGCGGTCTTCGTCGAGACCAACCGTGGCGACCCCGTGGCCATGGCGGGCGACGAGGCATTGCGCACGGCCATTGACGCGCGCTGGAGCGCGCCCCTGCTCAGCGGCGGGCCTGACCACCCGCCCAGCGTGCGCACCACCGCGCGCGGCGTCTTCGTGGGCACGGCCATGTTCGACTCCACGGGAGCGCCGGCCGCCACCCTTTGGGCGGTGATAGACCCAGGCCCCGTGCGACAGCAGGCCCATGATGCAGCGACCAGTATGGTGCTGAAGGCCCTGCCACTGATCTTCGGCACGCTGTTCCTGACCTGGTGGGCGCTGGTACGCTGGAGCTCACGCGTGATGGAGTCCGTGCAGCGCACCTGCGACGCACGCAAGACGACGCGGTACGGCCACCCCCTGTGGATCGCCTTGCTGCTGTCCGGCATAGCGGCTCCATCGGTCATGGTGTGGATTGCCCGCGAGGCCGCACGCCCGTTTGTCACCCTGCAGATCCAGAGCAACGCCGATGCAGTGGGCCACACGCTGTCGGGTCAGGTCGCGCGCGCACTGGCCTCGGGCGTGCCCTGGAGTGGCCTGGCCGGCATCGACGAACTGTTCCGCAGGCAGCTTGCCAAAGCCCCCGAACTGAGCTATCTGGCCCTGCGCCGGGGCGACGCCCCCCCCATCCACGCCACCTGGGGTGTGGACGTTCCCGCCGCACAGCGCAAGGGCGGCGGGGAAGATTTCTCACTGCGCTCCGTGAATGTGACAGGCGACGGCGGCCGCATCGTCGTGGGCTATCCGTCGGACTACGTGAACCGACAGCTCGGCGGCATGCTGCTGGACTTGGTTCTGGCCCTGGTCATTGCGGCCGTTCTGGTACGAGAACTCTCGCGCGGCCTGTGGCGCAAGTCGCTGCTGTACCCGCTGGCGGCCTTTGCCCAGGCACGCGGATGGCAGCGCGTGCAGTTGCGCTGGCAACGCCGCCACGTCGTACCTGCAGACGCAGCACAGGCGCATAGGCGTGACGCAGCTGAATGCAGCATCCAGTTGGTGGAAGCCCTAGAGAGCAGCCAGGGCGGTACGCATGCGCAAGCCACGTCGTCCATGCCGTCGGCCGTGGCCAGCCAGCTCACGTTGCTACGGCTCACGGTGTTCCTGGTGGCCTTGTCGGAAGAGTTGTTGCGCCCCTTTTTCACAGTGTTCGCCAGCGAGATGCGGCCTTTCGACGCCTCGCTCTCGTCCACCATGGTCGCCGGGCTGCCCGTAGCGGCCTTCATGACCACACTAGCCCTGGCACAGCCCGCAGGTCCCGCGCTGGCCAAGCGTTTCGACCTGCGCTGGAGCCTGGTGCTTTCAGCCTTGGTGGGCATGTTCGCGCTGGCCGCCACATCATGGGCCCAAGACGCCTGGGCGCTCATCGCGCTGCGCTCCGCGGGGGGCGCGGCCTACGGGCTGGCGCTGATCTTGGTGCAGACGGCCATCGTACGCATCACTCCGCCCCAGCAGCGCGCGCGCGGGCTGGCCGAGGTGGCGTCCGCCATCGTGGCGGCGGGCATCGTCGGCCCACCGTTCGGCGGCATGATCGCTGCGCGTGCGGGCGACGTGGCGGGCTTTGTGGCGTGTGCACTGTGCATGGCCGCAGCCCTGATGGCTGCCATGCGTCTGTCGCTCGCCCCGGCCAGCGCGCAGGCGGTGCAACGAGGCTTGGCGACGACGGGTGGGTGGCGCGGCTACTGGGCCGTGCTGCGCGAGCCGCGTGCGGTGTGCGTGATCCTGGGCTCCGCCCTTCCTGGCCGCCTGGTGGCCGTGACCGTGCTGTCGGTGGTGGTACCGCTGTACATGAGCGAGCTGCAGCAGCCTCCAGCGATTGCGGGCCGGGTACTGCTGCTGTACTTCCTGTGCTTTGCGTCCACCGCAACGCTGGTCGCGCACTGGTCCGACCTGCTGGGCCGGCGCAAACCCTTCATCGTGTTCGGCGGCGTGCTGAGCGTGGCTGCCTGCCTGTCGCTGCCGCTGCTTGGCGGCGTCTGGGGCATGGCGGCTTGCTGCGCGCTGCTCGGCTTCGGGCAGGCGCTGCAGTCGTCGCCGCAAATCGCGCTGACCACCGAGGTGTTCGAGCACCAGCCGGAGAGCGGGGCGACCGCTACGCCCGAGCAGGCACTGGCCGCATTCCGCCTGATCGAGCGGGTGGGCAGCATCATCGCCCCGTTCGTGACGGCCGTAGCCGTGACGGCCTTCGGCTACGCGGGCGCGGTGGTCGCCGTCGGCGTGCTGCTGACAGTGGCCACCGTGGGCCTGGCTGCGGGCCTGCGCGTGCAGCGCGCGGGCGCTACCTCATAGCGAGAGACCGAGCACAGGAGAAATCACCCATGTCGTCCTTTCTTTCCACAGCACTCAAAGCACTGGCCGCCGCGCTGCTCCTTGGCTGCGGCGCCACCCACGCGCAATCCACCGGCGCTGCAGTAGCCGCTGCGGAGACAGCGCGCTACACCATCGCCATGGTGCTGCCGCGCGATGAGCAAAACATCGAAACTGGCTTTGCCAGCTATCTGCAGCGGCAGGACGTACCCGTGCGCTACGTCAACATCCGCTTCTCAGGCAAGGCTGACGACGTGGCCGACCTGCGCAACCGTGTGCGCGCAGCCAGCCCGGATTTGATCTATGCCTGGGGCACGCCCACCACCCTGGCGCTGGCGGGGCGCCACGACGAGCCGACAGGCAGCTCAATCCGCGACATTCCCATTGTGTTCACCGAGGTGACCGACCCCGTGGGTGCCGGACTCATTCCAACGCTGGAGCGTCCGTCGCGCAACGTCACTGGCG
>Ga0208564_1004032_pt1 | contig 10318 bp, 7 predicted proteins | sample AD_UKC073_MetaG_FD_184439 | JGI IMG/M metagenome (GOLD analysis project Ga0208564, IMG submission 184439) | Active sludge microbial communities of municipal wastewater-treating anaerobic digesters from USA - AD_UKC073_MetaG (SPAdes) (version 2) | ecosystem: Engineered > Bioreactor > Anaerobic >... | reverse complement strand
TCCGCCTTTTACCCCCATACAAGGCCCCAGGGAAGGCTCTCGCAGGGCTATCATTACATTTTTCCCCATTTTGCGCATTGCCTGGCCAAGGCCCACCAGCGTTGTCGACTTGCCTTCCCCGGCGGGGGTGGGATTAATGGCAGTAACGAGCACCAACTTGCCGTCGGGGTTGTTTTCCAAGCGCTTAGCTGCCTGCAGGCTGATTTTCGCCTTGTACTGTCCGTAGAGCTCAATCTCATCTTCCTGAAGGCCAATATCCCTGGCAATATCCCGAATTGGCTTCATCTTAGCTTCCTGAGCAATTTGGATATCTGTCTTCACAACAATCCTCCTCATGCTTTTTAAAGGCAACCTTGCCTGATTTTACGACCAACCAGGTATGATTGATGCCAAAGTGGTAGGGAAGATAAGCTTCATTGTCTGCGTCGAAAATTACCAGGTCAGCCTGCTTTCCTTCTTCCAGGCTGCCAATTGAGTCGGCCCGCTTTAGTGCGTGGGCGGCATTGATGGTCACGGCAGCTAATACCTGGGAAGGACTCAGTCCCAGCTTAAGACATCCTAAAGTCATGATGAGCTGGAGGTTTTCAGTGGGACAGCTGCCCGGGTTGTAGTCTGTAGATAATGCTATCGCCACTCCCGCCTCCAGCATTTCCCTGGCAGGAGCATAGTTGCTCATGAGGTTAAAAGATGTTCCCGGCAACAGGACGGCAATTGTGTCGGATTTTGCCAAGGCAGTGATGCCATCGCTGTCGACGCAAAGGAGATGGTCTGCAGACACGGCTCCCATTTCCGCCGCCAGTTGGGCCCCGCCGGTGGGAGCCAGCTCATCGGCATGCAGCTTAAGTCCCAGACCATGTCCCCGGGCTGCCTTGAAGATCCTTCTGGTTTGCTCAATGCTGAAGACATGTTCTTCACAAAAGACATCACAAAAAACCGCCAGCTCCTTAACCCTGGGCAACATGTCCTCAATGATAATGCGGACAAATTCATCACTGTCATCTTTGTACTCCTCTGGAATGGCATGGGCGCCCATAAAAGTTGGCACCAGGTCGACAGGCTGGATATGGTTGAGGATTTCCATTGCCCGGAGCATCTTTACTTCACTGTCAGTATCCAGTCCATACCCGCTTTTGGACTCTACAGTGGTGACGCCAAAGGACAGCATACGGCGCAAACTCTTTTCTGTCTGGGCAACCATTTCGGCGACAGAAGCCTGGCGCACCTTGCGGACGCTGCTGAGTATGCCTCCTCCTGCCTTGAGAATATCAATATATGGAGTCCCTGCCAGGCGCATCCCGTACTCCATTTCCCTGCTGCCGCAGTGAACCACATGAGTATGAGGATCGATCAGGCCAGGGGCTACCAGACGCCCCCCGGCGTCTATTATCCTGGCAGAACTCAGCTCTGCTTGCCTGGACACCTGTTCCAGCGGTCCAACTGCCAAAATCTTATCCCCTTGTATTGCCACTGCACCATCTGTCAATCCAAGGCGGCCGAAGTCGGATCCTCTCTGAGGTTTATTACTGAACCCCCTGAGGGTGGCAATACGCCCGTTGAGGATAAGCAAATCGGCCTTATTCCTCATGGGACCACAACCTGGTTTCGAGGATTTGATTCATTGAAAACTCCTCAAGGCCCAAGTAATAGTCGAGGCTTTGGACCAAGGCTTCCAAGGGCACGAGGCCTATTATTTCGCTGCCGATGATGTTAACGCCATATCTGCGGGCTTCGGCCCGGATGAGCTCCACCACTCTGTAGAGGGGAGTTTCTTTATAGTTGACCATATTCATGGAGACCTGGACTATGCCCCGTGCCTCCAGTTTGACGCCCATTGCCTTGACAGCTTTAAGGCCGCCGCTGGCATGGCGGACATTGCGGGCAATTTGGTTGGCGATATCGATATTATCGGTGCCCAAATTGACATTAAAGGCTATCAGCGGCATCCTGGCGCCGACGGCAGTGGCACCGCTTTTGGCGTTGAAAACAGTGGGACCGAAATCGGGCTTGCCGCTTTCGCTGGCCATCTTTTTCGGAAGACCCTCATACTGACCGCGGCGCACCGACGCCAGATTTCGATTGGCGGGGGTGGTCGCGGCATTTTCATAAAGGTACACGGGAATTCCCAGTTCTTCGCCAATGCGCTTGCCTACCCGCCTGGCCAACTCAACGGTTTCCTCCATCGTCACTCCCTGAATGGGAATAAAGGGCACGACATCTATAGCCCCCATCCGGGGATGCTCGCCGCTGTGGACAGACATGTCTATAAGCTCGGAAGCTTTCCTGCACAGGGCCATTGCCCCCACTTCGACCCCTTCGGGCGTGCCCACAAAGGTGATTACCGAGCGATTGTGGTCTGCATCGGAGGACCAGTCTAGGAGTGTGACATCGACAACACCGCGAAGACTGTCGACAACTGCCTTCACGGCTTCCTGATTTCGTCCCTCACTGATGTTGGGAACGCATTGCACAATTTTTTGCATGTGCTATTCCTCCTTCAGCATGGGTATATGAATTCCATGCCGCCGGGAAGCGTCAACAGCCTGTTGATAGCCTGCATCGACATGGCGGATTATGCCGGTGCCCGGGTCGCTGGTGAGGACCCGCTCCAGACGCCAGTGGCTATCGGCAGTGCCGTCAGCAACAACCACCATACCTGCATGAATTGAATAACCAATGCCTACGCCGCCGCCGTGGTGAACAGATACCCAACTGGCCCCGTTGACCGCGTTAATCAGGGCATTGAGGACTGGCCAGTCAGCAATGGCGTCACTGCCATCCAGCATAGCTTCTGTCTCCCGGTTGGGGGAAGCAACGGAACCGCAGTCTAAATGATCCCGGCCAATGACAATGGGGGCCTTGATTTTTCCGGCCTTGACCAATTCGTTAATGGCCAGGCCAAATTTCGCTCTCTCGCCATAACCTAGCCAGCAAATTCTGGAGGGCAGACCTTGGAAGGCTACCTTTTCCCGGGCCATAGTAATCCAGCGCCGGAGATTGACGTCCTCGGGGAACAGCTCCAGGACTAAATCGTCAGTGGCGGCTATGTCAGCAGGGTCTCCGGACAGTGCTGCCCAGCGGAAGGGACCGCGGCCTTCGCAAAATTGGGGCCGGATGTATGCAGGGACAAAGCCGGGGAAATCGAAGGCATTTTTCACCCCTTGCTTATACGCGTTTTGCCTGATGTTATTGCCGTAGTCAAAGACGATTGAACCTGCCTTCTGCATATCCAGCATTGCCTGCACGTGAATGGCCATGCTTGCCATAGAACGGGAAATGTACTCTTCGGGATCAGATTGCCGCAAAGCAATGGCCTCTTCCAGGCTTAAGCCTGCAGGAACATATCCTCCCAGAGGATCGTGGGCAGATGTCTGGTCGGTGACGAGATCCGGTGTAATCCCCCTGCGCACCATCTCAGGCAGCACTTCTGCAGCATTGCCGATGAGGGCTATGGACAAGGGCTCCTTCTTTGCGAGAGCTTTTCCCGCCATCTCGAGGGCATCATCCAGACTTTCTGTCAGGCAATCGCAATAGCGGGTGTCCAGGCGGCGCTGCGCCCGCTGGCGGTCCACCTCCACAATTATTGCCACACCTTCATTCATTGTAACTGCCAGGGGCTGAGCCCCGCTCATGCCGCCCAAGCCTGCGCTGACCACCAATCTGCCCGCCAGGGTGCCGCCGAAGTGCTGCCGACTGGCTTCGGCAAAGGTCTCATAGGTTCCCTGGAGTATACCCTGGGTCCCTATGTAGATCCAACTGCCGGCAGTCATCTGGCCGTACATGGTCAGTCCCTTGGCCTCCAAGTCCCAGAAGTTATCCCAGGTAGCCCAGGCTGGTACCAGGAGGGAATTCGCCAGAAGCACTCTGGGGGCAAGCTCATGAGTGCGAAAGACACCCACAGGTTTTCCCGACTGGATCAACAGAGTTTCATCATTCTCCAGCTCTTGCAGCGACCTGATAATCCCGGCCAAAGCTTGATGATTCCGGGCAGCCTTGCCGGTGCCGCCATATACAACCAGGCGGCTGGGATCTTCTGCAACCTCTGGATCGAGGTTGTTTAGCAGCATGCGCAGAGCAGCCTCTTGGTGCCAGCCTTTGCAACTCAATTCTGTGCCCCGGGGGGCGCCATTTAATTCCATGCTTTCACTCTCCTAACAGAATATTGTTTAACTTTCCTTCTGCCAGCAGCCGAGACAACAGCTTGATGTCCTCATGGAATGCCCGGTCCTCATCCATAAAGCTGACAGATTGACGAACCAATTTATACATCTTGTGACCGCAAGGGCTGAGAAGCTCGGGACCCCTGAAATCGAGGGCCTGACACGCTGCCAGCAATTCAATAGCCAGGACATCCTGGAGATTGGCAGCCACCTGGCATGCTTTATTGGCGGCGTTAGCCCCCATACTGACATGGTCTTCCTGATTGCCTGAAGACGGTATGGAGTCGACACTGGCGGGATGGCAGAGAATCTTGTTTTCTGCAACTAAGGCTGCAGCCACGTACTGAGCAATCATCAACCCGGAATTAAGACCCCCTTTATCGGTAAGGAAGGGGGGGAGATCGCTTAATTGAGGGTTTACCAGGCGCTCCAGCCGCCGTTCCGAGATATTTGCCAGTTCTGCCATTGCAATGGCAAGCAAATCAAGGGCCAGGGCCAGAGGTTGGCCATGAAAATTTCCCCCGGAGATGACCTGACCTTCATCGGCAAAAATCAGGGGGTTGTCTGTGGCAGAATTGATTTCCCGTTCCAAAACCTCAGTGACCCAGGCAAAGGCATCGTTGCTGGCCCCATGGACTTGGGGAATGCACCTGAGGGCGTAGGCATCCTGGGTGCGCAACTCTCCCGGCTGACTCACCAGCCTGCTGCCTGCAAGGAGTTTTTCCAGTCGTTTAGCGCAAGCTCGCTGGCCAGGGTGGGGACGAACCATTTGCATCAGGGGCGAATAAGCAGCAGGGATGCCTCTCAGGGCTTGACAGGTCAAGGAGGCAATGGCATCTGCCGCGAGAGCCAGTTTCTTAGCTTGGATAAGACAGAGCACCCCCCGCGCCGACATATATTGGGTGCCATTGATAAGGGCTAAGCCTTCTTTTGCCGCCAATACTGCAGGCTCAAGCCCGGCCTTTTGCAAAGCCTGACGGGCCGGGACTGTCTTCCCCTGCTCCCAGGCCTGCCCCTCGCCAATGAGAAACAGAGCCATATGCGCAAGGGGCACCAAATCGCCGCTGGCGCCAAGGGACCCCTTTGTGGGAATAACCGGCAATACATCTTTGTTGAGACAGTCTATGAGCAATTGGACTAATAGGGGGCGAACTCCGGAATGCCCTATTGCCAGGGCGTTGGCCCGGAGGAGCATGAGGGCCCGGGTCTCCGGTTTGGAAAGCGGTTCGCCAACCCCACAGGCATGGCTGCGAATTAAGTTTAGCTGCAGCTGGCCGACATCCTCTGCCGCGATGACGATATCGCTAAAGCGGCCAAAACCCGTGGTAATGCCATACACCGGCTGTTTGCGCGCAATTAGAGCGTCGACATACAGTCTGGCTTTTTCCATAGTCTCAACTGCAGATGCAGCCAACTCCGCCTTCTGCCCATAGGCAACTGCTGCCACTTGCTCAAGGGTGAGGCTGTGCCCATCTATTAGTACATTCATTGGCTCTTTCCTCCTTTAGCACACTCAAGGGATAAAGAAAGGGGTTGGCTGTGACAGACACAATACCAACCCCCTTTCCGCAGGAGTATTACTACTCACATTATACTGAAGTATCAAAGCCCGTGTCAATCTTGGTCCAGGGGCTTGCCTCCTTTGCCTATGCCGACTATGCGCACGAACTCGTCGGCATCCAATGTCTCCTGTTCCAAAACAGCTTCCGCAACGGCATGGAGCCTGTCGATATTATCGGTAAGCAGTTTTTCGGTGCGCCGGTAACATTCCTCAATAATCCGTTTTGACTCCCGGTCAATTGCCGAGGCTACCTCTTCGCTAAAGTCCCGCTCCCGGCCCAGGTCGCGGCCAAGGAACACTTGGCTCTGCTTGCGCCCAAAAGTCAGGGGACCTAACTCCTCGCTCATGCCGAATTCCATAATCATCTGCCGGGACAGGGCTGTAACCCTTTCGATGTCATTTTGAGCACCGGTACTTATCTCATTGAAGATCAGCTGCTCCGCCACCCTGCCGCCAAGGCCGTAACATATCTTATCCAGCAACTCGCTCTTTGTCGCGAAGTATCTGTCCTCCTCAGGCAGTGCCAGGGTAAAGCCGCCGCTGCGCCCGCGGGGAATTATCGTCACCTTATGGACCGGATCGGTCTTTTCCAGCAGGTGTGAAACCAGGGCATGGCCTGCTTCATGATAAGCTGCCAGCCTGTTTTCGTCTTCAGAACGCAAGCGGGACTTTTTCTCCGGCCCGGCAATGACCCTGTCAATTGCATCCTCCAGCTCGTTCATGGTAATAACCTTCAGATTTCTGCGGGCTGCTAACAGAGCAGCTTCGTTAATTAAGTTTTCCAAATCTGCCCCGGTAAATCCCGGAGTGCGCCGGGCCAGGATAGATAACTCTACCGAAGCTTCCAGGGGCCGGGTGCGGGCATGAACCTTGAGAATTTCCTCCCGACCCTTGACATCTGGCAGGTCTACGGTTATTTGACGGTCAAAGCGTCCTGGCCGCAACAGGGCAGGATCAAGGATATCCGGGCGGTTGGTGGCGGCAACAATGATGATGCCGTCATTGGGGCCAAAGCCGTCCATCTCAACCAAGAGCTGATTAAGGGTTTGTTCCCGTTCATCATGACCGCCGCCCAGGCCGGCACCACGCTGCCTGCCCACAGCATCAATTTCGTCAATAAAGACAATACATGGTGAATGCCGCTTTGCCTGTTCAAATAAGTCCCGCACTCGGGAGGCCCCTACACCTACGAACATTTCCACAAAATCCGAACCGCTGATGCTGAAGAAGGGGACACCGGCTTCCCCTGCCACAGCCCTGGCCAGCAGTGTCTTTCCTGTCCCCGGAGCCCCCATCAAGAGCACTCCTTTGGGGATACGGGCTCCCAACTGCATAAATTTGCGGGGAGCGCGGAGGAACTCTACAATTTCCTCAAGCTCTTCCTTGGCTTCGTCAATGCCTGCTACATCATTAAAGGTGACCTTTTGCCGTGTTTCCTGATGTAATTTGGCACGGCTTTTGCCAAAATTCATCACCCTGCTGCCGCCGCCCTGGGCTTGTTGCATAAAAATAATGAAAAACACAATGAGCAGCAACATTGGCACCCAGCTCAGCAGGGAAAGCCAAATTCCGCCCTGGTTGGGGTTTGCAACCTCTACCGGAATATCCAGTTCAACAAAGCGGTCTGCAATGGCAGCGGGGTCCAAGACAACAGTTTTAAAAGACGTGCCATCGGTCAGCTTGCCCTTAACGGAATTGCTGCTGATTTGGGCTGAGGCTATTTTCCCGGACTGCATTAAATCAATGAATTCATTGTAGGCCAAACTTTTCGGAGCGGGAACTCCACCCCAACCGCCTTTAATAACCGCTATGGCGATTAGAATAATAAAAATATAGATTGCGAGTTTGCGATAATTTCTCAAGGGCAACTGCCACCTCCCAAAGTTTGTCTATTGTATCATAGCTTCTCAGCATACACAACTGTAATTACTGATAAGCCTCGGGCTTGAGTACTCCTATGAAGGGGAGATTGCGGTAGATTTCGGAAAAGTCCAGGCCGTAGCCAATGACAAACTTGTCGGGAATTACAAAGCCGCAATAATCGGGTTGCAGCTGTACTCGGCGGCGGGAAGGCTTGTCTAAAAGGGTGCATATCTTGAGTGATTCAGGTTTCCTGGACTTGAGGTTTTCTATCAGGTAGTTAAGGGTCAGTCCCGTGTCGATAATGTCCTCGACTATTAGCACATGTCTGCCCTCAATACTGGTTTCCAAATCCTTTAGTATCCTCACAACTCCGGAGGATTTTGTCGAAACGCCGTAACTGGACACAGCCATAAAGTCTACTTCTAAGGGTATGTTCATGGCCCGGGACAAGTCGGCCATAAAGATGAGGGCACCTTTAAGGACGCAAACCAGCAGCGGCCTTTTATCATGGTATTCCGCTGCCAGGGTCTTCCCCAGCTCTTGAACCTTATTTTCAATCTCTTCCTTCGTCAACAAAATCTCATGGACATCAGTCATTAGCTTGTTCATCTCTATCTCCTCCACTTGTTAAGTTAATATATACCTGTTTTTTCCCTGGTCCCGGCTGCGCAAATCGCTGGTCCCGGGCAAGGCCTGCAACCCAAAAGATATCGTCACCGCAGCGAAATACCGGGTAATGATTCCGGAGCCAGCGGGGGATCTTGCGGTCAATCATGTAGTCCTTTAGTTTTTTTCCGCCGCCCTGGGGATAAAAATAGTCTCCGGGCCTTCGAGAACTGACGGAAATATGCTCCGTTGCTTCCGGCAGCCAAAAGGACATGTTGTCCGGAATTTCACTAAGGGCAACAGTAATGACGAGGTTTCCCAATACCTTAGTCCCGGGAATGGGAATCCTGGTATCTGGAATCCTTTTGTCAGAGGGGGGACCGCCTAGGGCAATACCGTCGTGAAGACGGTAGGCCTGCCTCCCTCCCGGCAAGGCTATTGACGTCCCGGTTTGTTTTTCCAACAAAGAAAGGACGGCCTCAACATGCTTTGCCCCTGCATTTTCCGGCAGCATTGCCAGGATAACACGGCTCTGCAGGGCCGGGGGGAGCTGGGACAGTCCCCGGGCAGAAAGGGCCTGGGGCGCAAAGGGCAAGGGGCTGTGAGTTTTTATTTTCGCTGTTGCCTGAGCGGCGAGGGCATTTAATAAAGCCTGCTCACCCTGCAGAATATCAATGGTATTGAGGAGGACGCCGTCGATGCCCGGGTTAAAATCACGCAACAAGGGAAGGAGCTCCAGGCGAATGCGGTTGCGCTGATAGGACAAACTGTCATTAGTGGCATCGGTGCGCCAACTGATTCGAGCTTGACGGCAATATTCCTCAATCTCCTTCCGGGTCACCGGCAACAGTGGCCGAATGAGCCGGATGCCAGCAGTCAGCAGCCGTTCTTTGGGAATTCCCTGCAGTCCCCGGCCGCCGCTTCCCCGCAGGAGATTTAATAAAAAGGTTTCGACCTGATCATCGGCATGATGGGCTGTCATCACTTTAGTGGCAGAAAAATGTTGACAGGCCTGAATCAAGGCATTATACCGCTGTTTCCTGGCGACATTTTCCAGGGACTGCCCCCCCTGGCGTTGGACATTGACCCTGAGGACAAGCCGCGGGATATTGTGCTCCCTGGCCCAGGCACAGACAAACCTGGCGTCGCCATCTGCTTCCTCTCCCCGCAGCTGGTGGTTGACATGAACCACAAAAATCTTCGCCCCGCAATCGCCGGCTACCCGGTGCAAAGCATGGGCAAGACACATGGAATCTGCACCACCGGAGACAGCCATCACAACCCGATCCCCATGCGCCAAAGACTGCCGGCATAAGTGTAAAATCTTATCTGTCATATAATACCACCTACGGAGATTTGTACTCAAGAAAAATAGTGTTGACTTAAAGTCTTTCTCCAAAGAGGGCGAATATCCTTCCTGGGGCTAAAAAAACCTTACCCCGCTCAAGAGGCGGGGTAAGGTGCTTATACAGCCTGATTCCAATAAGGGGTTTTCTTTGCCTCCCGTACCCGGACGACAATTACGGTGGCATCGTCAGCAAATTTGGTCCCCATCTTGCCAGCCCGATTAAGCAGCTGCCTTGCCATGACCGGAGCCGCAATATTGCCCATGGAACGCAACTGGCTGGCCACCCAGTCCTCATCCCGATCATGACCGTCTATTAAGCCGTCGGTAACCAGGACCAGGTAATCTCCATCCCGGATGCAGCGAACTGCCTGACGCGGTTCAATACCGGGGACAATGCCGATAGGCAGCCCTGCGCCTGAAATCTGCTCAACTTCGCCGCCGTTCTTGAGAAAACTGGGCGCGGCTCCCGTCTTGTATAAATCAATTTGCCCTTTTGTCACGTCAAAGACCGCCAGGTCCAATGAGGCGAAGCTTTCTTTGCCCCGCAGAGCCAGCAGAGAGTTTATCGCTTTGATGGCGGTTTCGGCCGAAAAACCAGCTTCCAGCATATCTCTGGCCAGAACCAGAGCCTGATCGCTCTCTGCGCGGGCCCTGTTGCCCTTGCCCATGCCGTCACTGAGCAAGTACGCATGTTTTCCTGAAGCAGTCTGCAGATAGTTGAAACAGTCTCCACAGACATCATCCTTAGCTGCCTGGGCAACCCCCAGTTCCAGCTGAAATTTA
>Ga0208564_1004025_pt1 | contig 10331 bp, 10 predicted proteins | sample AD_UKC073_MetaG_FD_184439 | JGI IMG/M metagenome (GOLD analysis project Ga0208564, IMG submission 184439) | Active sludge microbial communities of municipal wastewater-treating anaerobic digesters from USA - AD_UKC073_MetaG (SPAdes) (version 2) | ecosystem: Engineered > Bioreactor > Anaerobic >... | reverse complement strand
CGTCGTATTGCGCCACGCGATTGAACGCGGCCACCGACCATGCAAAGCGCGTCTGCGCGGACAATGCGCCGTCGTGTTCGCTCAATTCAGCCAGCAACGCCGCGTATTGCGAAGGATCGGTGACGACCGCCACGCGGGCAAAATTCTTGGCGGCACTGCGCAGCATCGCCGGGCCGCCGATGTCGATGTTTTCCACCGCATCGGCCAGTGTGCAATCGGCGCGCGCGGTTACCGCTTCAAACGGATACAGGTTGAGCACCAGCAAGTCGATTTTGCCGATCCCGTGTGCGGCCATCACCGCGTCGTCCAGGCCTGCACGGCCCAGCAAGCCGCCGTGCACCAGCGGGTGCAGGGTCTTGACCCGGCCGTCCATCATTTCCGGAAAACCGGTCACGTCGCTGACGTCTTGCACGGCAAGTCCGGCATCGCGGATGGCGTTGGCGGTGCCGCCGGTGGACAGCAATTCCACGCCGCGCTGCGCCAGCGCCCTGGCGAGTTCGATCAGGCCGGTTTTATCGGAAACGGAGAGCAGGGCGCGGCGCACGGGCACGGCCGAGCCGTCGAAACGGGGGGCAGTCATGGGCAGGCACAACAGTGGGGAAGCCGCAATTATAGCGGGCTGCGGCGCTGGCCTCAGACGGACAGACCGTAGTCCTTGAGTTTCTTGCGCAAGGTGGCGCGGTGCAGGCCGAGCATGGCCGCAGCGCGGCTTTGGTTGCCATCGCAATGCTTCAATACCTCCGCAAACAGCGGAATTTCCAGCTCGCGCAGGGCGATGGTGTACAGATCATCGGTGTCGCAGCCATCCAGATCGCGCAGATAGCGGCGCACGGATGTGGCGACATGCTCGCGCAAGGGTGCGCGGCCGGTGTCCTGGCGTTGGTCTTGAAGGTTCAACGAAACTCCCTCGGTACTGCGCGCATCGGTAACTGGCAGCCGTTGCGGCGGAGGGGAAGTCTAACGCGATGTGCGGGGTGACGGTGTGTGCTGCTGCGCATTCAGTGAAAATAATTTTTGCCGATGCGGTGTCTGCATACGATTGCAGGGATCGCATGCTTGAAATGCCAATGGCAATGCAACTCAATCAAAGCGGAAATCGAAGGCCACCACATCGGGTGCGGGTTCAACAATATCGAATGCGATTTGGCTGGCTTGATTGGGCGCAAGCTGTGCCACATGCGGTGTCTTGCCCAAGTATTCGGTCGGCAGAAAGCGACGGCTGCCCAAGCTGCGGCCATTGACATCGGTCAGACTCAACACCAGGGCTGGCCATGCTTGCGGCCACGCCGCGTCGTTGCGAAAGCTGGCCTGCACGCGCAGCACTCGCGGGTGCTGCGGAAGTGCGATCACATCGCGCGACAGCATGCTGAACGCGGCCGGTTCATGCCAGGCGGGGAGCTGGCAATGCAAGAGCCTGCAAGTTGCTTCCAGCGTCGGCCGCAGGCCAGCATTGGCCGCCAACACATCGCGTTGCAGCCAGCCCAGTTGCAGCAGCAAGCCCAATGCCAGTGCACCCAGCCACACCCACTCACTGCGTCGCCGCGGGGGTGTCTTCGGGGCATTCCCCAACACGAAACTCGGGGCGTGGTTCATGCGATCACCGGCGTGGAGTTGCGGACACCGTCGATGCGCACCCAGTCGTCATCACGTGCGACGTGCAGGCGATCAAACCACGGCGCAAAGCGCAGCAGCAGCTCATCTTCTTGCCCACTCAAAATGCCCGACATGGCGATGCGGCCGCCGTTGGCGACGCGTGCCGCCAAGGTTTCGGCCAAGGCATCCAATGCAGTGGCGAGGATATTGGCGACGACGATGGGATAGCGCGCAATCGGTTCGTCTTGTGGCAAAAACACATCAATCTGCACGCCGTTGCGCTGTGCATTGTCGCTGGTGGCGATGATGGCCTGGGGGTCGTTGTCCACACCGACGGCACGCGCCGCACCCAGTTTCAGTGCGGCCAAGGCAAGGATGCCGCTGCCGCAACCAAAGTCGAGTACCGGTTGTGCTTGCAATACGCCGCTGGTCGCCAAATCATCCAGCCAGCGCAGGCACAGCGCGGTGGTGGGGTGCGTCCCCGAACCGAATGCCAGGCCGGGATCGAGGCGGATGATGGCGGCGTCGGCGGCGTCTGCACCCTCGGGGAGTGCGTGATTCCACGGCACGATGAAGGTGCGCTGGCCAAACTGCATCGGGTGAAAGGTGTCCAGCCATGCGCGTTCCCAATCCTGATCCGGGATGATTTCAAAGCGCGCCTGCGACCAGTCCAGTTCGGGGTCGAAAGCTTCCAGCGCGGCCAGCAGCAGCAGCGGGTCAACATCGACGGGAAACAGTGCGGTCAGGGTCATGTCATCCCATAGCGGCAACTCGCCCACGCCGGGTTCGAAAATGGCCTGCTCGTCGGCAGCATCCAGATGCGCGTCCTGCAAGGTCACGGCGAGTGCCCCCACATCTTCCAGCGCGCGATCCACGCGCGGGTGCAGGGCTTCGGTACAGGGCAGCGAGAGTTGCAGATAAGGCATGGAAAAATGGGGCGGTGATGGCCGCCCCATTCTCGCAGCTTCAGTGGCCCGCGGGCGAACTCAGCCGCCCAAAATGCCTTTCAGCAGGCCTTTCATCCCCGGCCGCTTCTGCGGCTGTTGTGGCTGCTGGCCGTCACCTTGATCTTCCTGCATCTGTTGGCCGCCGCCGAAATTCATCCCCAGCATGGAAAAGGCGGTGGATTTGGCGCGCAGGCGCACGCTCCATTCCGGATTCCATGGCTGTTTGGGGTCGGCCGGCTTGGGCGGATAGGTGATCCAGCTTTCCGGGCCGTAGGCGGTCATCATCAAGATACTGGGAACCGGCTGGCCGCCACCTTGGCTGGCAAAGATGCCTTTGGGAATGGTGCAGTTGGTGGCTGCGGCCGACATCAGGACTTTCTGTTTCTGCCATTTTTCGATCTGGCTGCCGCTGAGATAGGCATGCAGCTCGCTGCCGGCACCGGGCACGTCGGCGCTGCTCCAGATCACCATTTCGATAGAGCTTTGACTCTTCATGTTGGTGTGCACGCCGGTGATGAAATACCCGCGTGCGCGGCTGACCGACGGCCAGCTGAGGTCGATCGCATCGGTCAATTCGCCTTGCGAGCGCAGCATCAACTTGGGCATGAAATCGGCGTCTTGCTGCACCTGGAATTTCATCGACGCCGGAATGCCATCGCCGGTGATTTGGTGATCGCCGGCCAAGCGCGCACCGCTGGGCACTTGCTTGCCGTATTGGCGGTTGGGCCAATACACGTAGCCGGGCTGCAGGTCGATGTCGCGATCGGGCACATACAAGCCCTTGGACAGACTGCCGCTGCTTTGAACTTCAATCCCCTGCATGCCGGCCATGCCAGCCCGCGGGTCGACCGTCTTGTTGCCACCTTTGACCTTGAACGTGGCTACTTTGGGTTGGCCCGGACGCACCGTGGCACTGCAGCCCCAGTATTCGGAAATCTTGACCTCGATATCGGGCACCTTGCCGGGGGTGCTTTCCCCCTTTTCAGAGTGGCTGGGTTCGACTGGAATCAAGGTCAGCGATTTGCCGAGATTCAGGCCGGATGGAATCAGGTCCTGTGCTTCCACCCCCGGTTTGAGCGTGTTGTGCAGGGCGATATCGAGGTATTGCCCGGTCAGGCCTGCATGCCGCGCGGTGGGGTAGGTGGGCTTGCTGGTATCGGCCCCGCCCATGCGGCGCGCCATGAAGCCGCCCAGGCCGCCCAGCATCCCGCCCATGTCCGGCATCCCGGCCATATTGTGGGTGGCCACATCAATGAAGAGATTGGTCGGCGGCGTCTTGCCCTGTTGGCTGGCCGCTGGTAACGCCAGCAGAGTGCAGGACAGGGCTAGGTACAGGGTGTGGCGACGACGCATGACAAACTCCGATCCGGGGACTGATCTTCACTGTAGCGAAAATCAGCCCGCAAACCGGCCATGCTTGCATTTACAGGATCGACAGCGCCTTTTCCTTGCGTTCGGCCAGCCGCTTTTCCAGATAGTGGATGTTCTGCCCGCCTTGGCAGAAGCCGCCATCGGCGAGGATGCGCTGTTGCAGCGGGATATTGGTCTTGATGCCGTCCACCACCATCTCGCTCAGCGCCACCCGCATCCGCGCAATCGCTTGTTCGCGGGTCGCGCCATGCACGATGAGCTTGCCGATCATCGAATCGTAGTTCGGTGGAACCCGGTAGCCTTCGTAAATATGCGAATCCACCCGCACGCCGGGGCCGCCCGGGGCGTGGAAATGCTCGATCAGGCCGGGGCTGGGGAAGAAGGTGTCCGGGTCTTCGGCATTGATCCGGCATTCAATGGCATGGCCACGCAGCACCACATCCGACTGCCTGATCGACAGCTTGTGGCCGGCGGCAATCAACAGTTGTTCGCGCACCAGATCCATTCCGGTCACCAGCTCGGTCACCGGGTGTTCCACCTGGATGCGGGTGTTCATTTCGATGAAATAAAAGCGCCCGTTTTCGAACAGGAATTCAAATGTGCCCGCGCCGCGATAGCCGATGCGGATGCAGGCCTCCACACAGACCTTGCCGATTTCGGCGCGCTGCGCGTCGGTGATGCCGGGAGCGGGGGCTTCTTCCACCACTTTCTGATGGCGGCGCTGCATCGAACAATCGCGTTCGCCCAGGTGGATGGCGTTGCCTTGACCGTCGGCCAGCACCTGGATTTCCACATGGCGCGGGTTTTCCAGGAATTTTTCCATATAGACCATGTCGTTGCCGAACGCGGCCTTGGCTTCTTGCTTGGTGGTGGCAATGGCGTTCACCAGTGCGGCTTCGGTATGCACCACGCGCATGCCACGACCGCCGCCGCCGCCGGCGGCTTTGACGATCACCGGGTAGCCGATCTCTGCCGCAATTTTCACATTGGTGGCGGCATCGTCGCCCAATGGGCCGCCGCTGCCGGGCACGCAGGGCACGCCGGCGGCTTTCATCGCGCGGATCGCTTCCACCTTGTCGCCCATCAGACGAATGGTGTCGGCCTTGGGGCCAATGAAGATGAAGCCGGATTGCTCCACGCGCTCGGCAAAATTGGCGTTCTCGGAGAGAAAGCCGTAGCCAGGGTGGATGGCTTGGGCGTCGGTGACCTCGGCGGCGGCAATGATCGCCGGCATATTGAGGTAGCTATCGGCCGACGCTGCCGGGCCGATGCACACCGACTCATCGGCCATCGCGACGTGCTTGAGATTGCGGTCGGCGGTGGAATGCACGGCCACGGTGCGGATACCCAGCGCATGGCAAGCGCGCAGGATGCGCAGCGCGATTTCGCCACGGTTGGCGATGACTACTTTTTCGAGCATGGTCGTTGTCTCAGTTTCCAGTCCGTCCGGCCCACCGGCAGGCATGCCGGCGGGCGTTCACAGGCGAGTGCCTGCGGCGCTCGAATCCCCTGCTCACCCAATCACAAACAGCGGCTGGTCAAATTCCACCGGCTGGCCACTTTCGCACTGGATGGCGAGCACGGTACCGGAGACATCGGCCTCGATCGGGTTGAACATTTTCATCGCTTCGATAATGCCCAGCGTTTCGCCGGCCTTGACCGCTTGACCCACGCTGACGAACGCCGGCTTGTCGGGGGCGGGGCTGGTGTAGAACGTGCCTACCATCGGCGCGCGCACCACATGACCGGGCGGCAATTCCGGGCCGGCGGGTTTGTGGCTGCCGCCAGTCGCCGCCTGCACGGGGGATTGCATGGGCATGACGGGTGCGGCCGCGTGCTGCATTACCGGCGCGGGTGCGGCAACTGGGCCGCCTTTGGGCAGCCGCGCCAGGCGCACGGATTCCTCGCCTTCCTTGATTTCGATTTCGGCGAGGTTCGACTCTTCCAGCAGGTCGATCAGTTTTTTGATTTTGCGAAGGTCCATACAGAGAAGTCCTGTTGAAATTAGGCGGCCAGACGCTGCAGGGCAGCATCCAGCGCATAGCGGTAGGAGTCGGCCCCGAAGCCGCAAATCACACCGACCGCTTGGTCACTGAAATAGCTGTGCTGGCGGAAGGGTTCGCGGCGGTGTGGGTTGGACAGGTGAATTTCGATAAAGGGAATGGCCACAGCGGCCAGCGCATCGCGCAGCGCCACCGAGGTATGGGTGAAGGCGGCCGGGTTGATCAGGATAAACGCGGTGCCGTCCACGCGGGCGGCTTGCACGCGGTCCACCAGCACGTGTTCGGCATTGGACTGCAACGCCTCCAGCGCATGCCCGGCGGCCTGTGCACGGGCGGCCAGATCGGCATTGATATCGGCCAGCGTGGTGTGTCCATAGACCTCCGGCTCGCGCGTGCCGAGCAAGTTGAGGTTGGGGCCGTGCAGGAGCAGCAGCTTGGCCATGGGCGTCCTTCCAAAAGCGGCGTGCAGTGTCGCGCAGATGAGCAATGCTGTCCAGTTCGGCGAACTTTTGCCGGATAGCGCAATTTTAAACGGATATTGGAGTGACGGCTCTAAAATGGCATGCCCCTTTGTATTGCCCAGCCTTGAGGGCCGCATCCAGTCATCCACGGCTAAGGTCGCGGGCGCGGGTCATCCATGGCCCGCTCAGCGCAGACCCCGCGTCTCCCAGGGCTGCACCCAGTTTGCAATAGCGGCTTGGTTGGCAAATGGACCGATATGGGTCTTCAGCACGCGACCATCGGCCGCAACCAGTACCGAATAGGGCAACACGCCCGCCGGGTTGCCCAGCCGCACGCCGGCATCGGTGGGGCCGGGGGGATCGACCAAGTTGGGATAGGTGACCCCCAGCCGCGTCAGCAGGGTGCGCGCAGAGGCCACGTCATCCAGCGCAATACCTACCACTTGCACACCGGTAGTGGCGTGTTGTGCGGAGAACGCTTGTAGATCCGGCATTTCTTTCAGGCAAGGCGCGCACCAGCTGGCCCACAGATTGACCAAGGTGGGCGTGCCTGCCCAGGCCTGTGGCACCTCAGCGGGCAGGCCATCGAGCGTGTGCAAGGTGATGGCTGGCACGATGCCGCCACGCTCGGCGATCTTCAGCCCGGCAGGCGGCGCAGGCGCATTGGCGGCCAGCAGATGGCCCAGTGCGCGCTGGCCAAGTTCGGTGCCAGCCAGTTTGTAGGCAACGGTGGGCTGGACATACAGGCTGGCAACCGCACCGGCAACCGCCGCCAGCATGGCTGCCGCGACCACCGTCTTGTTGGATGGCATCAGCGTGCCGCCTCGCGCAGGGCGTCTTCGACAATGCCGGGGGTCAGCAGCACCGGCAGCACCTTGCCCTCGCCGCCGCCACGTGGATAGACCACATACAGCGGCAGGCCCACGGCACCATAGCGGTGCAGGTAGGCGGTGATGGCGGGGTCGATATTGGTGTGATCGCCGATCATGTAGGCGGCATCGGCCGCTTTGAGTGCGGCGCGGAAACGATCGCGGGCGAATACCGCCTTCTCATTGGCTTTGCAGCTGACGCACCAGTCCGCGGTGATATTCACGAACACCACCCGGCCTTGCGTCCGCAGTTCGGCCAGCCGGGGCTCTGTATAGGCAACCGCAAGCTCGCCCTGCACGTGCGTGCTCATCGGTTTGGGCAGGGTGCCGATGGTGTACAGCGGCCATGCGGTCGTCGCCAGTGCCAGTACCGCCAGGACCAATGGCCAGCGCCGGGCATGTTGCCGGGCATGGGTCCACGCCCATGCCGCCAATGCCAACAAAATGGCGGCGCCCATCCAAAGGCCGGCCGCGTCGGCACCGCGCTGTTGCGCCAGCACCCACACCAGCCACGCGGCGGTGGCGTACATCGGGAAGGCCAGCAGTTGTTTCAGGGTTTCCATCCATGCGCCCGGTTTGGGCAACAGGCGGGCGAGGGCGGGGACGAAGGCGATCAACAGGAACGGCAGTGCCAGCCCCAGCCCCAATGTCAAAAACACCAGCATCGCCGCAAGCGTCGGGGCCACGAAGGCATAGGCCAGTGCCGCACCCATGAACGGTGCCGTGCAGGGTGTGGACAGCACCACGGCCAGCACGCCGGTGAAGAAATCGGCGCGCACGCCGCTGCCTTGCGCCAGTGCGTCGGCACGACCGCTGATACGGATACTGGCGTACCACATGCCCGACAAGCTCAGGCCCAGCATGAACATCAGCAGCCCCAGCACCGCGACCATGCGTGGGAACTGCAACTGGAAGCCCCAGCTGATCCAGTTTTCGATACCGCCGCTGCGCAGTGCCAGAATCAGCCCGCCCAAGGCGGCGAAGCTGGCCAGCACACCGGCGGTATAGGCCAGCGCATGCCGTCGCGCGGTCTGCCTGCTTGCCCCGCTTTGTGCCAGCGAGAGCACTTTCAGCGACAGCACCGGCAGCACGCAGGGCATCAAATTGAGGATCAAGCCGCCCAGCAGGGCCAGCAGCAGGGCGGGCAGCAGACTGGGAATGGGGTGTTGCGGGGGGGCGCTGCGGGCGGCATCGGCGGTGGCGAGTGTGGGGGCAATCACGCCCCCTTTCCTGCTGGTGGGGGGCACGGCTGGGGGGAGGGGGGCGGCTGGCGCGGTGTCTCCGGCAAGCGCCTTCGGCACACTGTCCTTCTTCCGCAGAGGAGGATTGATCTCGCCCGCCGGTACATGTACCGCCAGCGTCCGCGTCATCGGCGCATAGCAAATGCCCTCGGTCTGGCAACCTTGCAAGCCGACGATCAGGTTGCCGTTGGCCGCACGCGGGGTGCTGCGGTTGACGACAAGCGGAATTTCGACCTGCGTGAAATACACCTGCACCTGGCCAAAGTGCTCATCCTTGAACGCGCTGGCCTTGGGCATCTGCGCGTGCGCGGGCAGCGCGGCGGATAACCCGTCGGCTGCCACCAAGTTGGCCGAGAGCTTGTCGCGATACAGGTAATAGCCATTGGCGGGCGTGAGCCGCAGCAGCAGGGTGTTGCCATCCAGCGCGATCACTTCGCTGCCGAAGGCCTGCTCCGGCGGCAGCGGCGCGGCGTTCACTGCGCCGGCAGGATCGCCCAGCCCGAACAAGCCGCCGGACTTCTTGGCAAAACCCAAACCGGGTGCAGCGTCATCGGCAGCCGGCAAGGCCACCGTCAGCGTGCGCGTTTGCGGCGGGTAGCACACCCCGGCATCGGCACAGCCTTGATATTTCACGGTCAAGCGCACCGATGTCGCGGTTGCGGCCGGTTGGCCGCTCAGCGTGCCGATCAGTTGCCCGCGGTAGGTTTCGACATCGCCGAAAAACTCGTCGCGGTGCTTGTCGCCGCTTGGCAGCGCCAGCGTTGCGTTGGCAAACCCCGGATCGGTCTTCACCGATGTGCGGTGCCGGTACAGGTAATAGCCCTTGGCGATCTGCCAGCGCACGTCCACGCGATCGTGCGCGGTGGCGCTGGCTGACAGCACGAAGACCTGATCGACCGGCGGCAGATCAACATCGGCGGTGGCAGCGGCCGGCAGGGCCGCCGCCAGGGCCAGTGCGGCCAGCCAGCGGCACGGGCGAAAAGACAGTCGGGTCATCGGATCATTCTACTGGACGGGTCATGTCGGCCACCCAGCGTAGATACGCAGGCAGGCCGTCATTGGATTCGACCGCGACCAGCTCCGGCAGTTCATGCGGATGCAATTGCGGCAGCCTTGCCTGCAGGGCCGGGTAGCGCGCCCGCGTGGTCTTGATCAGCAGCAGCACTTCCCCTGCGTGTTCCACCGCGCCCTGCCAGCGATATACCGAGTGCAGGCCGGGAACGATGTTGACGCAGGCGGCCAGGCGTTCCTCGACCAGCGCCGTGGCGATGCGCTCGGCGCAGGCTGCGTCCGGGCAGGTGGCAAGGCAGAGCAGGATCGCCCCGGCCATGGTCAGCGCTTGCGCTTGCCGCTGGCTTTGGCGGGTGCCGCCACCTCCGGCGTCTGGATGTTGAAGACCACGGCATCGGCCTTGGTGCGGATCTTGAACCAGTCCGCGATCCGTTGCTGTTCGGCCGCAGACAGGTCGGAACGGATGGTGGCATTGAGATACACCACCTGTTGGCGGCTGCCGTCTTCGGCAATCGTCACCCCGTCGCCCACCGTGATCTGGTCCAGGCTCGGGTACAGCTGGCGCAGCTCGCTGGAAATGTCGCCGGTCTGGTTCAGCAGTGCGTTGCGCTTCGCCAGCTCCGCCCTGAGCTTCTGCAGCTGCGATTCGCGCTGCTTGACGGTGTCCTGGCTTTCTCTCAAGAGATCAGACAGCAGCGTTGATTTGAGCGCGGTCACGTCAATCTGGTGGTCGCCGCTCTGGTGCAGGAAGATCTGGGTGCCGGCCAGGTTGGCGATGGCCAGATGGGCCTTGATGGTTTCTTGCATGTCCGTGCTGAGCGGCTCGCCGATCAGG
>Ga0208564_1004015_pt1 | contig 10344 bp, 7 predicted proteins | sample AD_UKC073_MetaG_FD_184439 | JGI IMG/M metagenome (GOLD analysis project Ga0208564, IMG submission 184439) | Active sludge microbial communities of municipal wastewater-treating anaerobic digesters from USA - AD_UKC073_MetaG (SPAdes) (version 2) | ecosystem: Engineered > Bioreactor > Anaerobic >... | reverse complement strand
CGGGCTATCGAGCGGGCCGGCGCCGGTCGCAAGGTTCTTCTGCTCACCTATACCAGGACCCTGAACGGCGTCAACAAGACCCTCATTGAAGAGCTCATCGGCCCGCTGCCGGAAAACCTGGAAGTAAACACATTTTTCAACTGGCTGGTGGAATACCTGCGGCGGGAGCACGGGCTTGAGTTTAATATTGCCCGCGACAGCGACCAGAAGGAGATTTTGAGAGAGGCGCTCCGGCAGGCGGAACAGTCTTCAGAGACGGGCATCCCCGCCCTGGGCCTGGATTTTTACCTCACCGAGATCCAGCAGGTGATCAAGGGAAACGGCATCGGCGATTTAGAGAGCTACCTGCAGCTGCGCCGCTTCGGGCGGAACACGCCCCTGCCGCCGGGCTACCGCCGGGCGGTCTGGGCCGTCTACACTTCCTACCAAGAACTGCTACAGGAGGCAGGACTATGTGATTGGAGCGATATCCCCCTGCTGGGGCTGCAAAAGATTATCGAAAACCCCCTTGACGATCCCTACGATGATGTCATCCTGGATGAAGGACAGGACCTGAGCCCGGTGCAGCTGCGACTGACCAGGGAGCTGATCAGGGGCGGCGATCCCCGCTCCCGCCGCAGCTACATGGTAATGGCCGATGCATCCCAGACCATCTACAACCGGGGATTCTCCTGGAAAGAGGCGGGCATTGAGGCGCGCGGCCGCACTTCCATTTTGCGCAGAAACTTCCGCAATACCAGGCAGGTAGCCGCAGCGGCAACCCGCCTGCTCGAGCACAACAGCCTTCTTACCCAGGAGCGCGAATTCATTGAGCCCAGCTGGTCCCATCGCATCGGAGCCCGCCCCCGGGTGGTCACCTGCGACCTCGAGGAGCGGGAGCTGCGCTTTGCCTGCGAAAAAATACTGGACCTTGTGGGCGGGGGGCATTTCCGTATTTCTGACTTTGCCGTTCTCTGCCCCACCAATAAAATATGCCAGCAGTACTGTGACGAATTTACCAGGCGCGGCATCCCCAACGTATTTCATAAGGACCAGGCCTTCAACATCCTTGAGGAGAAGGTCAAGGTGATGACCATTCACTCATCCAAGGGGATCGAGTTCCCGGTGGTCTTTGTGGCCGGGGTGCGGCGCGGACTGCTCCCCCGCTATATTAACCGTTCCGGCCTGGACAAGGAAGAAGCCCAGCTGGATCGCGAACGCTTCCGTACCCTGCTCTACGTGGCCATGACCCGCGCCGCCGAAAACCTCTTCCTGCTCACCACCGCTGGAAAAGAATCGCCCTTCCTGGATGAAATCGCCGGCCTGGTCGACCGCGAAGAATACCGCGGCCCCAAAAACCCCTCATTGTCATCCTGAGGGCGAAGCGAAGACCCGGAAAGTCGTAGGGGCGGGCTTCCACGCCCGCCCGCAATACCGGCATATGAAAAACCGGTGTATTTCTCACCTCTAACTTCTCACTTCTCACCTCTAAATTTGGTAGGGGCGGGGCATGCCCCGCCCGCTGGTAAAACCTGCCCGAAATCAGGCAATGTATCGCTAATAATCCATTAAACGGCACCGCGATCCCGAAAATCCAGGTTAACGGGCATGCTAACATGAAACCGCATGTGCAGAGATGGGTAAATGAAAATGGGCTCCTGCAAACTCGATGAAAATTATCCTGCGTACTTCATTACGGGCAATCGCCCTCCCGGAAAGCCGTAGGGGCTGTCAAAAAGTCGTTTAAATCATTGATATACTAGTTTTATGTTCCCAGGCTCCGCCAGAGTTGTAGGGGCGGCTCATGAGCCGCCCAAACCAGTACCTGAGAAAAAAGCGAATCCTCCAACAGAATCACTCAGCCTTACTCCGGGCGGGTCATGCCCGCCCGCTGCGAACAATCCATTCAACGCTATTTTGATAAACTTGACCAGGTTGGTAGACAAAGTTATATTTAAGGAGCAGGAGAGATCAAACCTTGCTCTCTAACGCTTGTTAGCCGCGGGAATTACGGCAGCGACGCTGCCTTTTGACAATAACCATCCGCTGCAAAGCGGGAAAGAGAGGTAGAGAAAATGGACACTTACGAAGCAGTGCTCGAGTATTTTCGCAAGGCCGATCAGCCGGTCAGCGCAGGTCAAGTTGCTGAAGCAACAGGCCTTGACAGGAAAGAAGTAGACAAGGCTATGGCGAAGCTTAAAAAGGAAGAAAAAATAGTTTCGCCCAAGAGATGCTACTGGGAAATCAAAAAGTAGCCATATATACTTAAAAGCTGCCCTCGCCCGGGATGTAGAAGATATTGTTTCGCCCGTACACCCCTATTAATCTAATCTTGTAAATTCGTCCAGATTTAAGCAAATTCCTTTGCCCTACAGGAAATAGAATTATTAATTTCATTTTATAATATTTTATAATATCTTATAGTAAGGGAGAATATAGATTCTATGGCAAAAAGCGGTCGTATTAAGATCAGTGATCATGCCCTTGATAGGATGGGACAAAGAAAAATCTGGTTTGATGATGTAATGAAAGCAATTTTGCATGGGGAAGAAATAGAACGTACAAGACATTGGACCGGATAGAGATATAAGGGTGTTCTTTCAAGAAGCTACGGATGCAATACCTCGTTTTTATGTGATTGTTGCTACTTCTTATCCAGTTGTTGAAGTTATAAGCGTCGTGGAATTTAAAGAAGAAGCTTGGGATTGGTTGGGCTATATTATGGCCAGGAGGCGAAATAAGTGAAGTGTGTGCTTTGCGATACGGAGATGGACAGTATTATAACTTTGTTTCAGTCTAAATGGGGGGACTATGAGGTAACCATAGACGGGCTGAAGGCGTATCAATGCAAGCAATGTCAAAGGGTCGTTTTCCAACCTGAAGTAGCCCGGATGATTCAAAATATTACTGCTGGTTTATCTGAATCACAGCCTGTTAATAAACCTGATTTAATTAATGTAGATGATGTGGCCGATTTACTCAGCGTCAGCAATCAAACGGTCTATAACATGATTAAGGATGGACGCCTCAAGGCAACCAAGATAGGCAGGGAATGGCGTTTTTTACGTGAGCATATCGAAAAATTAATTATACCTGAAGAGGAGGCTGCTACATTTTCTGTAGCTGCCCGGAGCAAAAAAGACCTTTCTGCAAGAGATAAAGCAATAATAGAAAAGCATCTAGAAAATCTGCGGCGCCGGGAGAAAGAGAAGGGGAAAAACATATGAATGGTTATCAAATACAGGGAATAACCTCTGAAGAGCGAAGAAGTATTCGGAAGGTGAAGCCGTGTTCAACGAAGAGCAGTTGAAGCTTTTTGATTACCTGAACGACTCCGTCTTAATCTACAACCGGGACGGCAGGCTGGTTTTTACCAACAAGGTCTACGAAGACCTTCTGGGCATTACCCGGGAGTACGCCCGGGCCCGCGTCTGGGGCAAGCACCTTTCCGAAGCTTCGATCCATTACCGCGATGTCCTGGAAGTCATCGAAACCGGTGTGCCCAAGCTTCATTACAAGGCGCTGGTAGAAAAAGCGGGAGCAGAGTATGTCGTCAACATTATCCCCTGGCATGAAAGAGGAGAAACGGCCGGAGTGATCATCATCGGCCAGATCGACAGCGTCTACAAGTTGCTTTCCACGATCATCCGCCAGAGAAAATACTCGCGCATGGAGCAAAAAGAGAAAATCAAGTTCAAGCCAAAAGAGCTTCTGCCGGATTCCTTTAAAAGCATCGTCGGCAACAACATCAGTTTCGTCCGCAGCCTGGTCAAGTGCGCCGCCGTGGCCGATTCGGACTCCACAATCCTGCTTATCGGGGAAAGCGGTGTTGGAAAAGATCTGCTTGCCCGGGCGATCCACAATGCCAGCTCGCGAGCGGGGAATAATTTTGTGGTCTTAAACTGCGCGGCCATCCCCGAGCACCTGATGGAAAGCGAGCTGTTCGGCTACGAGCCGGGGGCGTTCACCGGCGCTGACAAGAAGGGTAAGCCGGGCAAAATGTACCTGGCCAACAAGGGGACGCTCTTTCTGGATGAGATCGGTGACATGCCCCTGTCCATGCAGGCCAAGCTGCTGCGGGCGATCCAGTACAAGCAGTTCGAGCGCATCGGCGGCACCGAAGTAATCGAAACCGATATCCGCTTCATCGCCGCTACAAACAAGGATCTGGTTGCCCTGATCGAGAAAAACCTGTTCCGGGAAGACCTCTACTACCGCATCAATGTCATCCCCGTCTATATCAACCCCCTGCGGGAACGCATGGACGACATGGGCCAGCTTTGCCGGCATTTTCTGGATCGATTTAAAGCCAAGTACAGGTATGACCGCGAGATCATCCTCTCCCCGGAGGTAATCGTCTCTTTTCAAAATTACCACTGGCCGGGCAATGTGCGGGAACTGATGAACACCCTTGAACACGCGGTGGCCCTGGTCAGCGCCGAGAGCGGTACGGTGATTAAAATGGAACATCTGCCGGCCTCCCTGATCCACGATATGCAAGGGCCTGGCCGGAGGGAGGCGCTCCGGAGCGAAGTGATGAGCGCTGCTTCCCGGCCGCTTAAGCAGATGATCGCGGAGACGGAGGAGAAGGCCTACCGGGAGGCGCTGCACCGCTCCCCGACCAGGACAGAAGCGATCAAGAAACTGGGTGTCTCGCGGCGCACGTTCTATAAAAAATTGCGGGAATTCGGTTTGCAATAATTTTTTACTCCTTTTTTGTATACCTGGTATACACCCCTTCAGCCCTCGCTTTACCCGCAAGTTGTCTAGCCCCTTCCCCTTGACGGCATGGCTTCCACCCGGGGTTTAGCCCCGCCCGTATGTTTACCTGGTAAACAATTTGTATTTACAGTAGACAATTTTCTTACTATTTGGTCCGGCCGTAAGCGACCGGCGAAAAGCCTGGACGGCTTTTTTGCTTCTTTTTCGTATTTTCAGTGTTGGCAAATAATTTGCTATAGAAGAAAGAAAAATAAGCAGGGCACCAATCACATGGAGGAGGCTTGATTTTTTTGGAAGGATCAGTAAACGCCATCGACAGAATCCGTGCCGCCGTGGCCCTGGAGCCGGTCGACCGGCACCCGGTATTCCCGCTGCTTCTTACCGCCGCACCTCGCCTTTACGGGATCACCCAGGGAGAGGCCTGGCGCAATCACGACCTCTGCCGGGACATCTTAATCCGCTGCTTTAAAGACTACGGCTACGATATCGGCAGCAAGCCGAATTTTTACTACCCCATGCTGCCGGGCCGGTTTTGCGGCGCGCCGGTCCGCAACCTCATTCCCGGCAAGCACCTGCCGGAGGACGCCCTCTACCAGGTGGAAGAGCGGATTCTTTTTGGCCGGGAAGATTACCCGAAAATAGCGGCCCTCGGCTGGAACAATTTCTGGGATGAGCATTATCCCCGGATCTCGCGCAAATCGCTGGAGCAGATGAAGCAGATGATGACTGTCACCAATGATATCTTCAATGCGGACCTGCGCATCTGTGAGGAGCAGGGCGTGCCCATCTATATCGGCGCCTTTGTCGACTCGGTGCTGATGGCCTTCTCCCTCTGCCGAACCCTCACCGAGTTCACCAGGGATCTTTACGAAGTGCCGGACCTGGTCGAGGCGGCCATGCGGGCCTCCTGCGACGACCTCATCGCCAACGCCATCCAGGTCTGCCGGGGCAACGGCAAAAATGTGGCCTGGATCGTCCTCGAGCGGGGTTCCGGCTTCTACTACCGCCTGGAGGTGTTCGAACGGTTCGAATGGCCATTTCTGCAGCGCTACGTCCATGCCTTCATCGACGCGGGCATCACCCCCTGGCTGCACCTGGACACGGACTGGCTCATGAACCTGCCCTATTTCAAAAAACTGCCCCGGGGCAAATGCATCCTTGATCTGGACGGCACCACCGACATTTTCCGGGCCAAGGAAATCCTCAAGGGCCATATGTGCATCAGCGGCGATGTCCCCGCGGCCCTGCTTTCGGTGGGCAAACCCGATGAAGTGGTTGCTTATTGCCGGAAGCTGATCGACATCGTCGGTGACGGCGGCGGATTTATGCTGACGACAGGCTGCGAATGCCCGGTGGACGTGAAGCCGGAAAACTTAAGGGCCATGGTCGAAACGGGCCTGCACTATCGGGGAGGAGGTGTGCGCGCGGGCCGGACGCCGTTTGCCGCAACTAAAGAAGCACCTCCCGCTTCTGCAGAAAAGGCTGCGGAGAAAGGCGATGGAGAGATCACCCGAGCTTTTACCAATCTGGCGTACGGCGAAATTAAACAGCTGGTGGATCATGCGTTGTTGGAAGGAAGGGATCACTGGGAGATACTTGAAGAATGCCGGGACGGGATGGACAATGTGGGCGAACTTTACAGCCGGGGTGAGTATTTCCTGGGCGAGCTGATCATGTCGGCGGATATCTTCAACCAGGTTGTCTCCGCACTGAAGCTAACTCCGCACCAGGCCGGCGATGCCGGCGGCCCGGAGGCCGTGGTCCTGGGCACGCCGCGCGGCGACATTCACGACATCGGCAAGAGTATTGTCGCCACTGTATTCAAGGCGGCCGGATTTGTCGTCCACGACCTGGGGGTAGATGTGCCGCCTGAGGATTTCGTGGCCGCGGTGGAGAAAACCGGGGCCCGGATCGTGGCCATGTCCGCCCTGATCACCCCCACCTTCCAGTCCATGAAAGAGGTGACGGACTTGCTGCGGGAAAGAAGCCTGCGCGACGGCAGGTTCGTGATCATCGGCGGCGGCCCCACCACCGCAGAGGTGCGCGACTATACCGGAGCCGACGCCTGGACGCTGGATCCCAAGAAAGGGGTCAATATGTGCCTTGATTTCCTAAAAAACTGCCAATGGGAGGGTTTAAAATGAGCAAGGAGTGGAAACTGCCGCTGCTCAATTCTTACCTGGAAAAGTGGGCCGCAACCGCGCCTGACCGGGAGGCCATGATCCAGTATGAAGACGGCAAGACCGTAACCTACAAGCAATTTTTGGAATCCGTAGACCTCGCCGCCTTGAAGCTGCTGGACCTGGGGCTGGAGCATGGCGACCGGCTGGCCACCATGCTTTTGACATTTCCGGATCACTATGTGCTTATGTACGCCTGCTTCAAGATCGGTGTAATCGTGGCACCCCTTGACCTGCGCCTTAAAGAGAACGAAGTGGTCCGCGACCTGGACAAGATCGAACCCAAGGCTTTCTTCTTCCTTGGCCCCACCCCGGCCCGCGACTTCCGGGTCGTCGGCGAAACGGTGCGCGACCGCTGCGGCTATGTCCGCCACCTGGTCCAGTTCTCTCCGGCCCCGCAGCCCGGCGAAATCATCGACGGTGCCGTCTCCGTGGCAGAGTTCATGGATCCGGAGAAGATCAAGGAGCTAAAGGAAAAAGATCAGCGGACCGGGGAGCTGGCCCGGGCTTATGCCCGGATCACCCCGCAGACGCCGGCTTTAATCATCTACACCACGGGGACCACCGGGGAGCCTAAGCCAGCTGTCTTGACTCACGAAAACATCATCGTGCAGAATGAAATCCTGGCCCGGGGTATCGGCCTGCGGAAAGAGGAGTTTAGAATGGTGCTCAACTTGCCGCCGAGCCATGTGGCGGGAACGAGCGAAGGGCCGATGACCACTTTTTACGCGGGCGGCACGGGGATCATGCTTCGCGTGTTCGATCCGCGCCAGACCCTCGATGCGGCTGCGAAGTACCGCGCCACCGTCCTCGGGATGATCCCCACGCAGTACCGCATGCTCTGGGCCGTGCCGGATTACAACAGTTTTGACCTCAGCAGCGTAAAAAGCGCCATCTATGCAGGGTCGGCCGTGGATGTGCCCTTCCTGGAGCAGCTGAGCAAGATGGCGCCCCATTTCGGCACCGGGCTGGGTATGACCGAGAACGCCGGCTTCGCCACCTTTACTCCGCCGGATATCTCCGTGGAAGAGATGGCGGGGCAGGTGGGGCGGCCCTTCCCGGACGTGGCCGAGGTCACCGTGCGCGCGCCCATGCGCGAGGACGGGACCGCCGGCGAGGAGCTGCCGGACGGGGAGATCGGCGAGATCTGCTACCATCCGCCCATCGTTTTTCCCGGCTACTTCAACCAGCCGGAAGAGACGGCCAAAGTCATCTCCAAGGAGGGCATTCTTTACACCGGGGACCTGGGCTTCTTTAAAAACATGGGCTCCTACCGCGCTCTCTACCTCTCCGGCCGCCGCAAGTTCGTGATCAAGCAGAAAGGCTACAACGTCTTCCCCGACGAGGTGCAGGCCCATATCGCCACCTATCCCGGCGTAGCCGTGGCCGAGGTGGTTGGCGTGCCGCACAGCCTCTTCGACGAAGGGATCTTCGCTTTTGTGCAGCCCAAGCCGGGCGTCGAGCTGACCGCCGCGGAGATCATGGAGCATTGCCGGAACATCGCCTCCTACAAGCGGCCGCAGCATGTGGAGATCTGGCCTGCGGATAAAATGATGCCGCTGACCAGGTTAGGCAAGGTGGATAAAATTCAGCTCCAGAACATAGCCCGGGAGACCGCGGAGGAACTCAGGCAGAAAGGCCTCTGGGATGCGGAGTGACAGTTGCATAAACCGCCGGTGCTTAAACCGGCGGTTTTTCTTTAAGGCAATGACATTACTTTTCCCTGGGAGGATGGTGCTAAATGGCGGGGAATAGCAAGAACATGACAATGGATAAAGCGACGGCAGAAAATTTCTACTCAAACTTTTGGAAAAGGCATCAGTACAATAGTATAGAATTTAAAGACCTCCTTATGGGAATACTTCGTATATTTATGTGCTCTACAAATTCTTTGTATCTAAAATCATAATGAATGGGGTTATGTCCCGCTGGACCGGGACGGTTCAAAGCTTTTGTTCCAGGTAATTTCCGAATGCTATGAGCAAAGGAGCGTGATTATCACCACAAATCTGGAGTTCAGCAAGTGGGTAAACATCTTCTATGATGAGCAGTTGACAGCGGCGTTAATCGGCCGCATAGTGCATCACAGTTACCTGCTTATTTTTGATGGGCAAAGTTACCGGATCAAAAATTCTTTAATGAAAAACTACACGTAAATTTCCCTGGTGGGTTGCTGCAGAAGGTGTCTGCAAAAACAGGGAAAAAGTACTTGCAAAAAACACTCCGGTTTTGAAGAATGGCTTATGCGTTATCATGGTCGACCTATCCGCCGGCCACAAAAGCCGGATTACTATCCCAATGAATACTATATCAATTGGCATGTCCGGGAAGTATTCCGCGGTCCCTCGCGGTACGACGCATCGCGGTAAATAATGTAATGAACAGAAAAGATGATGTGGCATGGACGGCAATATATAACAAGCTGATCCGTATAAATTACTAGGCGTCATCGAAGCCAGGTTTTTGCGGCATCCTCCGTTCTGAAGTATGCTACATCAGTTGCCTTATGCGGCAATAATTGCTAAAATTCAGATAGATTTTTATCTACTCTAAGAGGAAGAGAAAGAGTTGGGACAGCATATTCCGAGAATGGTATTATTAAGTGGACAGCAAAATCCAAATCATTTTCTTATGAGCTTAGAGAAGGCCCAAGATGTTTTTGCTTGAAGAAGGCCAAAAAAATCCCACCATACTTGAAGAAACCGGCTATGTGGCAGAAGAGATCCTCCAGGAGCTTTTGGCCAACTATCCCGACTTATTAGCGCTTGTTTGCGGGGAAGAAAAATTGTATGAAAGTGAGTATGCTGTCTTGAATTCAGAAAAAATAAAGCAATCTTTCGAAAATAACAAGACATCTATTACGATTAGTAGAGTCAAAGGAGAAAAGGCTTTTAGAATTTCCGTTGGTGGTGGGAGAAGCAAATCTATTAAAATATCCACAAATAGGCTTACGGCATAACATAGGCAAGCCAGTTAAACCACTCGTAGTGGGAAGGGTACGTCTATTTATGATAATGCTTACCAGATCTCTTAAGCGGTCAAAGATACCAGGGCGCGCCGTGAAGTTGTAGCCCAGATGCTGGAGTATGGCGTGACTAAATTGATAATCTGCTTGTTTCCAGGTAGCTATCCAATAAGGGAGGAACCTTTTCATGGAAAAAATACTTGACCTGATCTACGCTGGCTACTTAAATGACTGGACTCGGCGTTCCCAAGAGGCTTTTGATGAAATCTTCGGCTCTACAGCAGGTAGGTATCCAGAACGGGCCAAGCAATCGGTAACCCTGAGGGCACCTACATTCAGACCAGAATCCGGGGTCACCTTTGCCGCTTTGCTCCATCCTTCCAATCCAGAATCAGGAGCATACGGCGGCATGAGCTTTGTAATCTTCCCCGTAGAAGGCCGGCCGGCTCTTCTGGGCATGGTTATCGGCACACAAGGCCTTAGTCCTGATGAAGAAGT
>Ga0208564_1004010_pt1 | contig 10350 bp, 9 predicted proteins | sample AD_UKC073_MetaG_FD_184439 | JGI IMG/M metagenome (GOLD analysis project Ga0208564, IMG submission 184439) | Active sludge microbial communities of municipal wastewater-treating anaerobic digesters from USA - AD_UKC073_MetaG (SPAdes) (version 2) | ecosystem: Engineered > Bioreactor > Anaerobic >... | reverse complement strand
CGATGCGGGCTGCGGGATCCAGGTCAAACCCTAGACCAGGGCTGCCGGGACCCGGGAAGGGCGCGCAGGCGACAGCGGCACACATCACACCGGTATGCCGGACCCGTCGCCGACTGCACGTTGACGGGAGTCGGGCCCGGCTCGGCGGGCCCGACTGTGTGGCTGTCAGCAGTCCTGGATATCGAGCAGATGCCGTCGGAGTTCGGTGACCAGTTCGAGGCGGGCTTGCGGGCCGACGACGGTGGCCCCGGGGAAGCTCATGAAGCCATGCACGGCGCCCAGGTAGTTGGTGACACGGACGGGCACACCCGCGGCGGTGAGGCGGTCGGCATAGGCCAGTCCCTCGTCGCGCAGCGGGTCGAGATCAGCGGTCTGGATGAGCGCCGGCGGCAGGCCGGCGAGATCGGCGGTGAAGTAGGGAGACACGCGGGGGTCCTCGGGCGGGATCCCGCTGTCGCCGAGGTAGTGGATGAGGAAGGCGTCGAGGGCGGCCTTGTCCAGGACCGGTGCGTGAGAATGCTCGTGGATCGACGGGAAGGACTGGCTGAGGTCGGTCGCCGGGTAGATGAGCGCTTGGTGGGCCAACCGTGGCCCTCGGTCGTCGCGCAGCCGGATGGCGACGAGGGCGGACAGTGTTGCGCCGGCGCTGTCTCCTGCCACAGCCAGCCGACCCGGATCGCCGCCGAGATCGCCCGCACCCTGCGCCAGCCAGCGAACCGCATCCTCACAGTCGTCGATCCCGGCAGGAGCGCAATGTTCAGGCGCAAGCCTGTAGTCGATCGACACAACCATCGCAGGAATGGCACTGGCCAGGTGCGAACAGATCGGGTCGCTCTGCGTGATGCTGCCCAGGACGAAACCGCCCCCATGGAAGTAGCAGACCACCGGCCAGCCGCCCTGCGGCGCGGGTCCCGTCGGGCGATAGACCCGCGCTTGCCGCCGGCTGCCGTCCCGGGTGGGGAACCACGCCAGGGTGATCTGCACGTCGCGCGAGACCCGGCCGACGACCCAGGCCACCGGCGCGCGGGAGGGCAGCCGACGGGCCCGGGAGCGTTGGATCGCTGCCAGGTCCATCGTCGCGATCGACGGGAAGATCCCGCGGCGCAGGAGCGCGGCGAGCGCCCGGGTCCGCAACGGCATACGAGGCATGCGGCAAGTGTGCCGCACCGGAACGGGCGGTCGACGCTGTCGATGCCTTGGATGTGAGGCGCACGCTCCCGTCGGCCGGAGCGGACATAGGGTGGCGCTATGACGGTGCGGCGGGTCATGGGGATCGAGACCGAATACGGCATCAGCGCCCCCGGCGACCCGAGCGCCAACCCGATGTTTCTCTCGGGCCATGTCGTCACGGCATACGCCCGAGCCCACGGCCTCATGCCCGGGCAGGGCGGCTGGGACTATTCGACGGAAGCCCCCCTGCGCGACGCGCGTGGATGGGAGATCGGGCGATGGGCAGCCGACCCGAGCCAACTCACCGATATCGACGACCCGACGCTCGCCAACGTCGTGCTGACCAATGGAGCGCGGTTCTACGTCGACCACGCGCATCCCGAGTACAGCGGACCCGAGGTGACCTCGCCGCTGGACGCTGTGATCTGGGACCGCGCGGGCGACGAAGTGATGCGCCGCGCAGCACTGCTGCTCAACCCCGACCCGGCGCGACCCACGGTGGCGCTCTACAAGAACAACACCGACGGCAAGGGCTCCTCCTACGGCACCCACGAGAACTACCTCATGCGCCGGGCGACATCCTTCGGGGACATCGTGCGGTATCTCACCCCGTTCTTCGTCGCCCGTCAGGTGATCTGCGGGGCCGGCCGGGTGGGGATCGGCCAGGATTCGCGCAGCTCGGGCTTCCAGATCTCGCAACGGGCCGACTTCTTCGAGGCCGAGGTGGGCTTGGAGACCACCGTCAAACGGCCGATCATCAACACCCGTGACGAGCCCCACGCCACGCCGGACCGCTACCGCCGTCTGCACGTCATCATCGGCGACGCCAACCAGTGTGATGTAGCGACCTACCTCAAGCTCGGCACCACGTCCCTGGTGCTGGGGCTGATCGAAGCGGGGGCAGCGCCGCGAGGGCTCGACCTGGCCGATCCCGTCGGTGCCCTCAAGGTCATCGCCCGCGATCCGACCCTGCAGGCGACGGTGCCGCTGCGCGACGGCCGACACCTGAGGGCGCTCGATCTGCTGTGGGCCTATCACGACGCCGCGGACGCGTGGCTGGACTCACTCGGAGAGCGCGACCCGGAGACGGACGCAGTCATGTCCCGCTGGGCCTCGGTGCTGACCCGGCTGGCGGCCGACCCGATGGGTCTGGCCGGCGAGATCGACTGGGTGGCCAAACTCCGGGTGCTGCAGGCCTACCGGCAGCGCGACGGACTGGCATGGACCGAACCGCGGTTGGCGGCCATGGACATCCAGTGGACCGACCTACGGCCCGAGAAGAGCATCTTCGCGACCTTGCGGGCCAAGGGCCGGGTCGAAGAGCTGGTCAGGGCGGAACAGGTCCTCGCGGCTGTGACGACGCCCCCGGAGGACACCCGGGCCTGGTTCCGGGGGGAATGCCTGCGGCGATTCGCCGGCAGTGTGGTCTCGGCCTCCTGGGACTCGATCGTCTTCGACGTGCCGGGCCAACAGGCGCTGCAGCGCATCCCGCTCAACGAGCCGCTCAAGGGCACCAAAGCCCAACTGGGCGACGTGGTGGCTCGCAGCCGTGACGTGGGCGAGCTGCTGCGTGACCTTGTCGGAGTGTCCGACTAGGTTGGACAAGGTGGTGGGCATTCGCCCATGACGTTCGATCCTGGAGGACACCATGGCCAACCTCGAACAGAGCCGACCGCAGCGCCGCGAGGGCGACCCGGACCTGCCCCCGGACCTGCCGGCGCCTGCGGCTGCCGCGTCGCAGCTGTCCGATGCCGACCTCGACAGCGTCCTCGACGAGATCGACGAGGTGCTCGAGAGCAACGCGGAGGAGTTCGTCCGCAGCTTCGTCCAAAAGGGCGGGCAGTGACCGCCGCAGCCGGTGCTGGAAGGCTGCACACGGCATACCTGCAGCCGGGGAACTCCTCGTTCACCGAGTTCCTCGCCGGAGTGGCGCCCGAGCTGCTCCCCGGGCGGCGCGCTCTCCCTGGGGGCGTTGAGATGGCCGTTCCGCACGGCACGACAATTGTCGCCGCCGAGTTCGCGGGCGGGGTCGTCATGGCAGGCGACCGCCGGGCCACGATGGGCAATCTCATCGCCAACCGTGACATGGACAAGGTGTATGCCGCAGACGAATACTCGGTGGTTGGCATCGCCGGCACGGCCGGCGTCGCGCTGGAAGTGGTGCGGCTCTACCAAGTCGAGCTGGAGCACTATGAAAAGATCGAGGGTGCGATCATGTCCATCGAGGGCAAGGCCAACCGGCTCGCCTCGATGATCCGCGGCAACCTCGGGTTGGCCATGCAGGGGCTTTCGGTCGTGCCGATGTTCGGGGGTTTCGACCTCGACGAGCGCAGGGGGCGGATCTTCTCCTACGACGTCACCGGCGGGTGTTATCCCGAGCGCGACCACCACAGCATCGGGTCGGGGTCGATGTTTGCCCGCGGGTCGCTCAAGAAGACCTGGCGGCCGGGGATGGGTGAATCAGATGCGGTGCGCAGCTGCCTCGAGGCGCTCTACGACGCCGCCGACGACGACTCGGCGACGGGCGGACCGGATGTCGGGCGCCGGATCTGGCCCCGGGTGGCGGTGGTCGATGTCGAGGGTGTGCGGCTCATCGATAACGACGAGTTGGCGGGAATGGTGGCCGATCTGGTCGCATCCCGCCGGGACAACCCGGGGGGTGCACGATGAGTATGCCGTTCTACGTCTCGCCCGAGCAGCTCATGAAAGACAAGGCCGACTATGCCCGCAAGGGCATCGCCCGCGGCCGCTCGGTCGTCGTGCTGCAGTACGACCGCGGGATCGCCTTCGTCGCCGAAAACCCGCAGAGCTTGCGCAAGATCTCCGAGATCTACGACCGCATCGCGTTCGCCGCGGTGGGGATGTACTACGAGTTCGAAAATCTACGCGTCGCAGGCATCCGGTATGCCGACCTGCGCGGCTACTCCTACGACCGCAGCGATGTGACGGCGCGCGGGTTGGCCAATGCGTATGCGCAGACGCTCGGCACCGTCTTCACCCAAGAGCCGAAGCCCTACGAGATCGAGCTGTGCGTTGCCGAGGTCGGTCGCACCGAGGAGCAGGATCAGATCTACCGGCTCACCTACGACGGCTCAGTGTCCGATCAGCACGGGGCCATGGTCATGGGTGGGGCGAGTGCCGCAGCGGAGGAATGGATCAAGGCTCGCTGGAATCCTGGGCTGTCCCTCGCCGATGGCCTTGCGTTGGCGGTGTCCGCTCTGGCCGCCGATCCGGCCGGGGGCGAGCCGCGGGTGTTGTCCCCAAGCCAGCTCGAGGTCGCGGTGCTCGACCGGCATCGTCCGCGGCGCACCTTCCGGCGCATCGTCGGGCCGCTGTTGGTCGACTTGCTCAATGTCGACAGCCCGACAGCCCACGCGCCGGAGATGGACGAAGGGATCCCCGGTCACCCCGACATCCTCAGCGCCAGCCTGGTGGACCCGTCGGAGGCTTCGGGGCCGAAGGGTGCGTCGTCAACGGCCACCGAGCCGTCCTCGGTCGAGCACGACCCACGAGTGCCGCCGCCCTCGGACGAACGAGGGCCGACAAGCACCCAGCGCGTCGAGACCGGCGACGATCCGACCTGATCAAGCCAGCCGACGGCCAACTGACGGCGAGCGAGCGCCCGTCACCTGCAACCAGGTGACGGGCGCTCTCCGGTGCGGCTCGCGATCGGTCAGCCGACAGTGGCCCGCTCGAGCCCCGCCCTACGGTCGTCGCTGAAATCCTCGGAATGGCCCGCCTCAGTGGCTGCGTCGTCGTCGGGGTGGCCCGGATCCAGATCGGCCGCATCGAATGCTTCGGCTGCATCGGCGGCTTGATCGGTGTCGGAGCCGGCTACCGGCGTTGACGCCGGAGCTGGTTCGCCGAGGTCTGCCAGCGGGTTGGCGAAGGTCCCTCCGCCGAGCGTCGCCAGCATCTGGCGGACATTGGTCAACTGGGCCGTGATGCTGTCGCGACGCGCAGTGGCCGCAGCCAACTCGCGCTCCGAGTCTCGCTTGATCCGCTCGGCCTGCTCCCGGGCCGCGCCGACGACCGACGCCGCCTCGTGCCGAGCCTGCTCCAAGAGAGCAGTGGCCTCGGAGCGGGCGTCGGCGTGAGCTGCCTCGGCATCGCTGGAGAGCATGCTCGCCCGCTCCTGGATGGCGGCCAAGGATGCCTCGTGGTGCGACATCTGAGCCGTGAACTCGGCCGCTGCCTTGTCTCGGCGTGTCGCCAGCGTGGTCTCGAAGTCAGCGGCAGCGGCCGCCGCCTTGGCGCGCTGCCGCTCGTAAACGGCCTCGGCCTCTTCCCGCCGGGCGCTGGCCTCCCGAGCGGCAGCCTCGAGGATGTCGTCGGCCTTGGTGCGCGCATCCTCCAGCAGCCGGGCCGCGTCCACCTCGGCCTTGGACCGGGTGTCCGCGGCATAGCGCTGCGCTTCGTTCGTCAGGGCTGCGCTGACTTCGGACGCTGCCGACTTCGCCGCAGCCGCCTCCTGCTGCGCCGTAGCTCGGATGTGCACTGCCTCCTCGTCGGCCAGCGTGAGCATCGACCCGATGCGGTCACCCAGGTCGGCGAAGCTCGGAGCAGCTGCACTCCGGGCTGCTTGCGCCATGGTCGCGATCTCGGCATCCCGGGCGTCGACCACCTCGCGCAGCTGGACATGAGCCGACTCGAGCTTGGTCACGTGCACGCTCAATTCGGCGGCCTCCTGCCGAGCGGCCTCGGCCGCAGCCTGCAGTTCGCGGACCGTGTGCTCGACCTGAGCCGGGTCGTATCCGCGAAGAACGGTCCGGAACTGGCTGGTGTCGGTCATGAGTGTCCTTGTGATTCGGAGGGGAGTGTGGATGGCGAGTTGTCCGAGGGAAGCGCGGCTGCGCCGACTGGTTCGGGAACGGCGAGCGCCTCGATGACGCCCGATAGGTGAGCCAACTGGGTCGTGATGTCGTCGCGCCGGGCGGCCAGGGCAGCGACCTCGGCGCGCGCACCCTCCACGGCCGAGCGTGCCTCGTCCCGAAGCCGATCGGCCCCCGAACGAGCCTCGGCCAAGGTGGACACGAGTTCCTCCCGTGCGCTGCGACGGTCGGCGTGCGCCTCGCGGTGCAGCTTCTCGACCTCCGCGGCGGTGCGCTCCCGGACGATGCGAGCGCCGGCCTCGGCGTCGGCCAGTCGGGTCTGAGCGCGCTCCACCAGCGAGCGGGCAGTCTCTTCGGCCGTCGCCCGCAGCGCCGTGGCGTCCTCTGCCGCCGTGTGCCGGGTCCGCTGGGCATCGGCCTCGGCTGCCTCGAGGACGGCCCCGGCCTGGGCGCGCAGCCGTGCGGCCTCGTCGTTCGCCTGTTCCAGCCGAGATCGGGTCAGGTGGCTCACGCGGGCCAGGACGGACTGCAGCTGTTGTCGGCGACGGCGGGAATGGTCGGCAAGTGCGCGAGAGGTCTGGGTGCGGGTCAACGCAGCGTCGGCGGCCGCGCCGTCGAGGATCGAGCGCATCGTGGTGTTGGCCCACGCGACGTGGGCCTCGGCTGCGGCCAAGGCTTGCTGTGCCTCGGAGCGGGCCGTGGCCACGAGGTCGGCTGAGGTGGCGGCGGCGAGCCGGCGCTGTTCGGCGCACTCGAGGATCGTCTGCTCGGCCAACTGGTCGGCCGCCTCACGCACCAGCCGGGAGTGCTCTGCAGTCTGGGCGGTCAGGTCCGCAGCTGATTGCTGCGCCCCGGCGGTCAGCACCCGCGCGGCCTGCGAAGCGCGCGCGAGCGTCTCGTGCTCCCGAGCGTCGAGTTCCCGCAGGCGTCGGCCCACCTCGGAGTCGTGGGTATGCCGTTCGGTGGCCAGCGCGGCCCGACCCCGCTCGACCGCCTGCTCGGCGTCGGTGAGGACCTGCTGGGCCTCCAGCTGCGCGGCAGCGAGGATCTCCGCAGCGCGGGCTCGCGCGGTCTCGATCTCGGACTGGCTGGATCGGGCTGCTGCCTCGGCGACCAAAGCAGCCTGGGCGGCCGAGTCCTCCAACATCGCGGCGGCGTCGGCGCGGGCGGCCGCCAACGTCTCCTCGGCCAGCGTGTGGGCGCTCGAGGCTGCCGAGTGCAGCGACTGCGCCTGCTGGTGGAGTCGGTCGGCTTCGATGGTCAGCGCCTGGGCGCGGTGCATGGCGGACGCCACCGCAGCGTCGGCCTCGGCACGCAGCGCGTCGGCATGCAGTTGTGCTCGGGCCAGCAACTGCATGGTCTGCCGGGAGACGTCTCCGACCTCCGGGAGCGACGTGCCGCCACGAGACGCTGGCGCAGCGGGGGCCAACGGCAGCGAGTCGGACATGCCGGTCATGATCGCAGATTCGCTCTCGCGGGGCACGTCGCCGATATCCCGTGGTCAGGTCACCACGGGGTGGTCGGCGACTTGCGTAGGGTGAGGGGATGCAGCGGCGGATCTTCGGGATCGAGACGGAGTTCGGCGTCACCTGCGTCGACCACGGCCGTCGGAAACTCACCCCGGACGAGGTGGCGCGGCACCTGTTCCGCCGGGTCGTCGCGTGGGGCCGGTCCTCCAATGTCTTCCTGTCCAACGGGTCGCGGCTCTACCTCGACGTGGGATCCCATCCGGAGTACGCCACGGCCGAGTGTGACTCCATCGTGGACGCCGTCGTGCATGAGCAGGCGGGGGAGCGGATCCTCGAGGGGCTGGCGGAGGAGGCGCAGGTGCGCCTGGCCGAGGAGGGCATCGACGGCCAGATCTACGTCTTCAAGAACAACACCGATTCCGCAGGCAACTCCTATGGTTGCCACGAGAACTACCTCATCGGCCGGGCGGGAGAGTTTCATCTCGTGTCGGACCTGCTCATACCGTTTCTCATCAGCCGGCAACTGGTCTGCGGTGCAGGGAAGGTCGTCGTGGGGCCACGCGGCGCGACGTATGCCGTGAGCCAGCGAGCCGAGCACATCTGGGAAGGGGTCTCCTCCGCGACGACCCGGAGCCGCCCGATCATCAACACGCGCGACGAGCCGCACGCCGACGCCGAGCGCTTCCGCCGACTGCATGTCATCGTCGGCGACTCCAACATGAGCCAGACGACGACGCTGCTCAAGCTGGGGTCGACCGATCTGGTGCTGCGGGCAGCTGAGGCGGGTTGGACCATGGAGGACTTCACCTTCGACAACCCCATCCGGGCCATCCGTGAGATCAGCAGCGACATCACGGGACGGCGGCTGGTGCGTCGTGCCGACGGCCGCAGCGTCTCTGGCCTCGATGTCCAGGAGGCGTACTTCGCCTGGGCCGAACGGTTCGCGCAGGAGACCGGACTCACCGAGGGAGTCCATGCGCGCGTGCTTGACCTGTGGCGCCGCGCGTTGGAGGCCGTGCGCAGCGAGAACCTCGCTCCCGTCGAGCGCGAGATCGACTGGGTGATCAAGTGGCGCTTCTTACAGCGCTATGCAGCGAAGAACTCCCTGACCCTGGAGGATCCGCGGATTCTGCAGCTCGACCTGGCTTACCACGACATCAATCGGCGACGGGGCCTGTTCCACCGACTGGCTCAGCGCGGCCTGGTCACTCACGAGGTCGACCCACTGGAGGTGTTCCGCGCCAAGGCCGTCCCGCCACAAACCACCCGCGCCAAGCTGCGCGGCGACTTCGTGCGAGCGGCATCGGCCAAGCGAAGGGACTTCAGCGTCGACTGGGTGCACCTCAAGGTCAACGACCAGGCGCAGCGCACTGTCCTGTGCAAGGACCCCTTTGCTGCGCAGGACGAGCGGGTGGCCCGGCTCATCGAGTCGATGTAGCACGGCATACCCGAAGCACGACATACCCGAATCACGGCAACGGGGCATTGCATTACCGCGAGGTGCCTACGCACAGGCGCCCGGGTTAGAGTGGCCCGTCGTTGTCTGGCGATGCGCCGTTCGCGTGGCTCGCCACCCCCACCCCGTGAGGTTCTCGTGTCCGTTCCGTATGCCGTCCGTGCCCTGAGTGTTGTCGTGGCCGCCGCCCTGCTCACCGCCTGCGGGCAGAGTTCCTCGACGACCGGGCCGACGACGCCGTCCGGCACGAGCACCACATCCGCCGTGGTCGCCCCGGCCGGACCGCTCGGGAGCACGACCGATCTCGCGGCGCTGGACGGCATCACGATCACCGGCACGGCGGGCAGCAAGCCCACGGTGACGATCACCACCAAGCCGCTCGTGGTCACGCAGACCGCGCGCAAGATCATCGCCGCGGGCAGCGGCGAGGCTGCCGGCCCGGGCACGACGGTGAAGGCCCATTTCACCATCGTCAAGGGATCCGACGGTGCCCAGCTGGACTCCACCTACGACAACTCGACCCCACAGTCGCTGGGACTGGACGCGCAGCAACTGCTGCCCGGATTGTTCACCGGCCTGACCGGCGTGCAGGGCGGATCCAGGGTGTTGCTGGTCATCCCCCCCAAGGATGGTTTCGGCTCGGACGGACGCGCCGACCTTGGGGTGTCCGGCACCGAGAACACCGTGTGGGTGGTCGATGTGCTGGCCATCTCTCGGCCGTTGACCAAGGCCGAAGGCACTCCGGTAGCCCCCGTGGCCGGACTCCCGACGGTCACCTTCGACGAGAAGGCTGGGCCGACGATCACGGTGCCGTCCGGCGTGGCAGCCCCGACCGAACTCGTGGCGCAGAACCTCATCGACGGCACCGGCGCTGTCGTCGCTGCCGGACAGCAGGTCACGGTGCACTACACCGGCGCGCTCTGGAAGGACGGCTCGGTCTTCGACTCGTCATGGACCAAGGGGTCGCCGTTTGCCTTCCAGGTCGGCGCCGGTCGGGTCATCCCGGCGTGGGACAAGGGCTTCGTGGGCAAGAAGGTCGGCTCGCGGGTCTTGCTTGTCGTGCCACCGGCCGAGGGCTACGGCAGCGCCGGTTCCCCACCCAAGATCGCCGGCACCGACACGCTCGTCTTCGTCGTCGACATCCTCGCGGCCGACTGACCCAGCGGTCCTGCCCCGGCTCGGACCTCCGAAGCCGCCCACCCAGCCCGAGCTTCATCACGACCAATCGCAAGCAGAGGATCCGCCATGGCCCTGAATCCCGAACGCAGCAAGCCCGAACTCGACTTCCCCGGTGAGGTCCCGCCGGCCGACCTGGTCATCGAGGATGTCATCGTCGGCGACGGTGCACAGGTCGCCTCCGGGCAGACGGTCACCGCACATTACGCCGGGTGGGCCTTCTCCACGGGGGAGGAGTTCGACTCCT
>Ga0208564_1004007_pt1 | contig 10355 bp, 8 predicted proteins | sample AD_UKC073_MetaG_FD_184439 | JGI IMG/M metagenome (GOLD analysis project Ga0208564, IMG submission 184439) | Active sludge microbial communities of municipal wastewater-treating anaerobic digesters from USA - AD_UKC073_MetaG (SPAdes) (version 2) | ecosystem: Engineered > Bioreactor > Anaerobic >... | reverse complement strand
CGATCTGGAGAAACATCCGCGCCAGAAAAGCCAGCCCTATCCGCCGATTTTCTTCCCTCCGTTCCTGATCTTCTAACGCTCCAGCACTACTTCGTTCCCACCCAGGGCAGCCGCCCTGGGTTTTTTAGCGCTTCAGGAGCCACCAGCTCAACGCCCTGCCCCTTTCTCCATTGGCCCAGGCAATGAGGCCCCGCACTAGCTGGATGGAAAACCGACCTCCGCTCAAGGCCACCACGGATCTGAGCGGCATCTCCAGCATGATCCGCCAGGTCATGAGCCACTTGGGATCCGCTTCGCCCACTACCCCCAGCTCTTTGCGGAGGGCGTCCTTGGTGAATTTCAGCACCATCCGGCCCAACCTAGTGCTCTGTAGGTCCTCCAGGGTGGAGTTTTCATCAAAGCGGTCCACCGGTTGGAGCTCTGGAATGGGTTTACCGTAAACGGCCGCAAAGTCCTCCTGGGAAATGCGGGTATCTGGTTCCTGCAGTTGATAATAGCTGGGGGCTTCGGCGCGGTAATCGGGGACTGGAACAGCGGGCTGGGTGCTCTCCACATACACCGTTTCCGCCAAGCGTATATCCCTGGAAGAAGCCCCAATCCTGATTTCATAGCTCCCTTCCTCCACATGCCAATCGCCCAGCTGTACGTTGTAGTAAGCAAAGGAGCGCCGATCCAGGGTAAACTCCACTTCCTGCTCTTCTCCAGGCTCCAGACGAACCTTAGCGAACCCCTTCAGCTCCTGCGGAGCCCTGAACAGGGGTGAACCCAACTTGGCCACATAAAGCTGCACGATTTCTGCCCCGCTTCTCTCCCCCGTGTTTTTCACCCGGCAGCGCACCACCAGCCGCTCCGTGTCTAGGAACCTGGTGCTGGACAGCTGCAAGTGATCATAGGTGAACTGGGTGTAGCTTAAGCCGTAACCAAAGGGGAAGAGGACCTCCTTTTCCGCGGCGTCGTAGTAACGGTAGCCCACAAAGATGCTCTCTCGATACTCCGTCTGCTGGCGATTGTAGGCGAAGAACTCGGAAGTAGGGCTGTCTTCCAGTCGCAGAGGATAGGTCTCCGCCAGCTTGCCCGAGGGGTTTGCTCTGCCGAACAGCAGATCCACCGCGGCTCCGCCCCCGGCCTGTCCCGGCAAATAGGTGTGGAGCACAGCGGCAACCTGATCCAACCAGGGCATGACCACCGGCGCACCCGCGGAGAGGACCACCACCACGTTGGGGTTCACCTCCGCCACCCGCTGGATGAGGGCGTTGTGATTGTGGGGCAGGTTCAGATGGCTGCGGTCGTAACCTTCCGATTCATACTGCGGGGTTAAGCCGACAAAAACCACCGCCACGTCGGCTTTTTGGGCTAAGCTGCAGGCTTCGGCCAACAGCTCTTCCTGGGGTTCACCACTATCCAAAGCATAACCCGGGGCAAAGCTGAATTCCACTTGAGCCTTTTCCAGCTCCTCCACCACCGTCTCCAGTTTGGTGGGATTGACCAGGGAGCTGCCGGCACCCTGATAGCGGGGCTGCCGGGCAAACTCCCCCAGCACCGCGATCTTCTGCCCTTGTTTAAGAGGCAGGATACCGTCTTTGTTTTTGAGCAGCACAGCCGATTCCGCCGCGATCCTCCGGGCCAGGGCGTGATTGGCCTCGTAGTCGCACGCGGGCTGCTCAGCTGCTGCACCAGCTGTGCTCCTGGAAACCAGCTCCAAAACACGCCGCACGCACTTGTTCAGCGCAGCTTCAGTTAAGCGGCCCGTGCTCAGGTCTGCCCGGAGCTTGGCGGCGCTCACCCCGTGGGATGCGGGCATTTCCAAATCCAAGCCCGCCTTGACGCTTAAGGCGGGATCATTTACAGCCCCCCAGTCGGAAATGACTGCACCTTGAAACCCCCACTCGCTGCGCAGGATGCCCTCCAGGAGAGTCTTGTTTTCGCAGGCATAGGTTCCGTTCACCTTGTTATAGGCACCCATGATCGTCCAGGGCTCAGCTTCTTCCACCGCCTTTTCAAAGGCGGCCAGGTAGATCTCCCTGAGCGCCCGCTCGTCCACGAGGGAATCGTTGAGCATTCTCCACTTCTCCTGGTTGTTGGCGGCAAAGTGCTTGATGCACGCCCCCACTCCCTGGGATTGCAGTCCCTTGATCCAGGCCGCGGCCAGTTCACTGGTGAGGTAAGGATCTTCGGAGAAGTACTCGAAGTTGCGCCCGCAGAGGGGCGAACGCTTGATGTTCACCCCGGGCCCCAGCACCACGGACACGCCGGTGTGCCGCGCCTCGGCCGCGATGGCCCGGCCCATGGCGGAGAGCAGCTCCACATCCCAGCTGTTGGCGCTGGTGGCCGCGGTGGGAAAACAGGTGGCGGGAACGCTGTCCCCCAGGCCCATGTTGTCGCCCGTCATCTCCTGTTTACGCAGACCGTGGGGGCCATCTGACATCATGATAGCCGGAATACCCAGCCTGGGAATGGGCGCGGTGTGCCACTGATCGGATCCCGAGACCAGGGCGATCTTCTCCTCCCTGGTCAAGTTCTGAAGCAGCCTGTTGATATCCATGGTACCCTCCTTGCTAAGTCTCGCTCTGCGGCTGCTGCCGCCGGCGCTGTTCCCACTCCTCCTTGAGCAGTCCATAGCAGAGCTCATCGTGGTAGGTGCCGCCGCGAAAACGTTTCTGGCGCCGCACTCCTTCCAAAACAAAGCCCATCTTCTCGTACAGCCTTCGAGCTCTAGTGTTGAAGGGCCAGCAGAGCAGCTCCACCCGGTTTAGGCGCAGCTCGAAAAAGGCAAAATCCAAAAAGAGTCCCAGGGCTTCTGTTCCATATCCCTTGCCGTGGTCTGCTTCGCTGCCGATGACCATGCCCAGCTCTCCGCAGCCGTTTTTCAGATCCAACCGCGTGAAGTCGATCTGGCCCAGGTATTCCCCTGTATCGGCACGGGCAATAACAAAGCCCTTCAGCTCACCAGAGCTCGCCCTTTCCATAAACCTCCTGGTCTGCTCCGCAGAATGGGGATAGAGGAAGATATCGGACAGATTTCGGGTGATCTTGGGGTTGTTCACCCACGCACGGATATGTTCGAAATCGCTGTCCCGATACTCCCGAAGCATCACTTTCTTCCCGTACAGGTGCGGCATCCGCCTTCCCTCCCCGCTACCGTTTTGTCATATTTTACTATCTTTCGAGAAACTTCCGCCTTTACCTGCAGAAGATGGTGCGGGTCCGCCTGACTCACCACCAGAAAAAACGAGAGGGCCCGGCGCCCTCCTTGCTGGGTGCCAGGCCCTCTTACCCTTAATGCTTACTTGGAGATCAGCTGAAGCACGGACTGAGACTTGACTGACGCAGGGTCAGTATCGTAGTCGGGGTAGAACTCCTCGAGAGTTGGCCACCAGCTCCAACCCTGTCCGTAATCGAACTCGATGACGGGCGTCTCGGACAGGTAGTCACCGGCATCCACGAGATCGTTCTTGTTCACATCAACCCAAGCGATGAGCTGATACGAACCAGCTTCCAGACTGTCCATGAGCATCTGCGTCTCGGGTAGAGGCATTGTGTATTCAACCGCTGCGGTGATTTTGCTGCCTTCCCTGATGCCCTGGATCAACCTGATGTCTTCCACAGCATTGACCGCCCAGTAGGCATTGACCAAGCCCTTGCCGTAGTAATACTCGTTGTAGTCGTTTATCTTCATGCAGGTCCGCTCCAGCACTTCCCGCACCTGACTCTTGGGAATGCCGTTGGACAGCATGAGACCGATCACGCCAGCAACGTGGGGTGAGGCCATGGAGGTACCCGTGTACCAGCCCAACTTATTATCCGGTACGGTGCTCAATACGAAGTCCCAATATACTGGGTCTACTCCAAAGTCGTATCCACCTCCGCCTGGGGCCACTACGAAGTCCAGGGGACCGTGGTTGGAATAGGGTGCGAGCGGTGGGTCAAAATCAGGGTCATCCTGCCAAAGATGCAGGCCGCTGGCTGTAGCTCCCACAGCGATCACATCCGGGTGGGCTGCAGGGTAGGAGATGATGGGCCGGCCGTTGTTACCCGTTGCCGCCACCAAGATCACCCCTCTAGCAGTGGCCGCCTCAACTGCGTAGTCCTCAAACTCGCTGTGGGGACCACCCAGGGACATGTTGACTATGTCCACAGGATTGGAGTTGACCACATTGCCGTCCTCGTCGGTGAACAATCCCGCTGCGTAGAGAAGGGCACTGCCAATTTCCCAACTGCTGGCATTCCCGTCCTGATCAAACACTTTCAGGGCGATGAGATCTACATCCCACATCACACCGGCTACACCGCGTCCGTTGTTCGTGGTTGCACCGATGGTTCCCGCCACATGGGTGCCGTGGCCGATGAAGTCGAAGATATCGCCATCCGCCGTGAAGTCGTAGGACTCCTCCACATTCAGGTTATCCTGCAAGTCAACGTGGTCCGGATCAATTCCGGTATCGATCACGGCAACACGGATATCCTTACTGCCGGTGGTCACCGCCCAAGCCTGGGGCAGGCGGATTTGATCGTAGTGCCACCACTGAGACTGCCGCACATCTTCGCCGCGGTAATACGGATCGTTGGGATACTTGATGCCAAAGAGGAAGCGCCGGGCGTTCTGCTCCGCCAGAACGGCTCCGTTGAGCGTCTGCAACGCGCTGATATGATCAACCTGATGATCAACCTGGCTCTGAGCACCGATCATGTCTGACTTCGGTGTGACCAGATAGGCCCCTATAGACGGGATGAAATCTTTCACCTCGTAACCTGCGCTGTTCAGAATGCTCAGGCTCTCCTGTTTGGACAGACTCGTGTTCATCATGACGATGAACTCGTCCTCGATGTAGGCGTCCTCCCACTCCTCGGCAGGGGCTTTTACCGCCTGAATCCCGCCCGAGGACGCTGGTGCGACTGCCTCACCCTGCTGCTCCAAAGCGAAGGGGAAGAGATGGTTCATATCCACGGTCACGTTCACCGAAGTCTTGGGAACAAACAATGCCCCGATCTCCTTCGGTTGATCCATGGTAACGATGATGGGGTTGTTTTCTTCCTCTCCCTCGGGAACATCGCCAAACCAGCCAACGAAGCGCCAGTCAGAGTCGGGTTTTGCCGTCAACTTGATCTTCGACGTGCGCGGATAGTAGTCGGTGCTCAAAGGACTGAAGATAACTTCCTGCTCAACCTCGCCCTCGCCCTCTACGTAGATGGTCAAGCCCTGCCCCTGCGCCGCAGTTATGAGCACGTTCTCTTCGGCCTTAGTGAACTGAATGTTCTTAGGGTTGAAGAACCAGCCATCTTTGTCCAGGACCTCCAGGGTCACTGTTCCTTTGAGGTTGTCTGCTTGCCACTTGCCGTCCTCTCCCGTCTCCACAACAATAGAGGTTATCTCGGGACCATCAAACTTAAGTTCCACACCAGCCAGCGGGATGCCCAGGCCATCTTGGACGACACCCGAGACGCTGTATCGCTTCTTGCTGTCACCTCCTCCACCGATACACCCTGCTAGCAGGAAGCTCACTACTAGCAGCACAACACCAAACCGATACACCTTTTTCAATACAAGTCACCCCCTGTAGCTATTGTGGTACATGATTATACACAGATTTGGTTTTTCCTGCTATGTTCAAAAAAAACGCTCCGCTCAGCGAAGCGCCTATTTTCCACACATTTCAAAACCGTTTCCAAAGGGGGCGCAGCAGGCGGTGCAGGACTAGAGATGCCGCAGCTATGATCACACCCTTGACCAAGTTGAAAGGCACAATGGCAAAGACCACCATGGTCCTTAAGTCCACCACTGCGGCATTCACCTTGGAAGCAGCTTCCACGAAGGCTTCCACGGGAAGACCCATAACCGCCGCATAGGCAGGAACAAAAATGAAGAAGTTGAGCACTCCAGCCAAAACAGCGCCTCCCACCGTGGCCAGCACAGAGCCCCAGAGCACTCCCGCCCGGCTGGGCCACTTCTGGTAGATGAGCGCCAGGATCAAAACGTAGCCTGCTCCCACCAGGAAGTTGGCCAGTTCACCCACGCCACCGGTGTTGCTCCCCACGATCAACTTCAGCAGGTTCTTGAGGAACTCAATCATCACCCCTGCCGCAGGCCCCATGCTGAAGGCGCCGATCACGGCGGGTACATCGCTGAGATCCACCTGCAGGAAACTGGGGAAAATGGGCAGGGGAAAGTCCAGCAGCATAAGTATCATCCCGATCGCGGCCAGCATGGCCATTTTCACCATGGAACTAGTGGCAAACATACTGCTCCTGGATCGACTCGGATTGTGGATCATAACTATCCCTCACTTCGTGAATTATTCCACGAAAAAAGCAACCCGAAATTCTTCAGGTTGCAGTGAAGGCAACTAACCATAGTCACCAGCCATTCTTCTCCCATCCAGACTATACTGTCGGTTTTGGAATTCCACCAAATCAACGATCAGGCATTGACCGCTCGCGGACTTTCACCGCCGGTAGGGAATTTCACCCTGCCCCGAAGAATTTCTGTATGCTGTTTTCAGATTCAGTATAACCCACTACCCAGCCCGAGTCAAGCGACGAAAATCACACGATAGTGTCAAGCTACTGTAGGATCGAAGACCCGATCTCGTCCCTTTGACGAGCCAAAATGTCACATCTGTTATGATTAGAACTTGAATACTGCGTTGGACATGCGCCGCAGCAATGGAGCCCAACCCTTAGAGCCACTGGAAAAGGAAGGGATGTTGCCTAGAGTCTCGAAACTCGAACCAACAGCCTTGGAAATCGAGGCCATGGCGTTCTGGGGAATATGCTGGGAGACATACTCCTTCCTTTTCTGACCGCTTTGCTCTAGGTAAAACTGGGACAGTTTTACTCCATTCTCACGATGGACTCTTAAGTGAACCATCTGATTGGCCCCTAAGTAGGACCAGCTCATTGGCCGGCTGCTCAATCTTGCTGACAATACATGGCTCACGTGGCCTTCGGCACTGCAGCCAACCAAGAGTTTTCCATACTTTCGCCTAGCCCTAATTCCACGCCTTTGGTTGTTGAGATACGTCTGAACATCGGATATGGTCTTTTTGCGAGATTCCGTTTCGGCCTCTTTGAGGAATGCGCTTAGAAGGTTGTTCATTTCTGCCCAACGGCCGTTGAATACCGCCTCAGACAGCTTCTTCCTTTTCTCCTCGTCGGCACCTGCTGCCCTGAAAATGGCTCTGCGCAAATGAAACCCGTCAAGCACATATCGTGCATCCTCTATGTACTCAGCACCAGCCTGAATCCAGGATACTCCATCGCCGGAAATGAAGATGTATTCCGTCTGTTCGAGATCGTATGTGACGTCAAGATAGCGCCAAATGGTGTCCCATATCACATGTGAAGGAGTGCCAGGCGGAAAAGTGAAATACTTCTTCCCGATCAACTCATACCGGTCCTTGCCCACTTTAACTCGTCCTTCGTGGACGTAGACCAGACGTTGCTCAAAAGCACTCACGCCTTTCTCCCGGTGCGGAACATGGTCTTCGTCAGCCTCGATGTACAAGATGCGAACTGCCTTTTTGACCTTAGGTTCTTCTTTGAGTTCTATCTTTTCGGGCTGCAGCTTGCGAACAATGTTCAAAACCGTCTGCCCCGATACTCTAATACCTGTCTGGTCTTCAACGCTTTTCCCTGCCTTACTATACGACTTATCCACCGCTTCCTCCAACAAGTCTGCTTCTAACAGGGTGTCGAGGCGTTGGTGAGAGGTGTATCCTACGAACCTATCAGCTAAATACGCATATTCATCCGTTTTCTTGTTCTGGAAAAGCGTGCGTGCATAGCGGACCTCACCAAAGGGAGAAAGGATAGTTTTCGGATCGTTGCGTCTCTCAACGACCCAGCCTTTTCTCATCGATAGATTCTCTCGCAGCTGATCATCAACAGCCTCCATTACCCGCTGCTGAGTTGTACAACAGATTTTGTTAAGCCCGCTTCGCAGCGCCTGCTGAAAGGCCGGCATCCCATTTCCGTCCATAATCTCCAAAACCGCTTGCTTGACAACCTCCTGAAAGGAAAACACTAAACCTTCGTCGAATATTGCTTGCATAGAAGATCTCACCTCTGAGTACTGGGTACTCGTCTCCTGCAGGGACGGTGGGATCTTCTTCTATTTTCTGGAGACAAACTCCTGTCCTACAGTAACTTTATACTAGCAAATCACACCTGTACCAAGCAGAAGGGATGGCCCGCGGGATCGATCATCACGGTCCAGTGCTCAGAAAACTGCACCGGAGCCACGGTGGCTCCGCACTTTTTGGCGTGCTCAACGGCTGCCTCCAAATCTGACACGGCAAAATCCAGATGCATGCTTTTCTGCTGCTCATCGGGCTCGTCTGGCCAGACAGGAGGCTTGTAGCCGGGCTCTTCCTGAAAGAGCAGAAACGGAGTCTCCCATTTGATCCCCACCGAAATCCATTCCGGATTATCTGCATACTTCTCCCAGCCCAAGAGTTCTGCATAAAAATCCGCCAGTTCATGGGCATTACTGCAGTCAAGGACGATGGCCTGCAGTTTGATGCTCAGCTCTTTGCCCCCATCCATCGGTCTTCCCCTTTCCTAAGTTAGGTTATATTCCTCACCGCCAAGATCTCCTTAGCTGGCGTGCGGTCACCTGTGCAGGAGATGCGGCGGGGTCCATCCAGCAGGGTGAGCTGAAAACCCAGGCCGCGGTACAGCTCCACAATGCGCTTTGTCGCCTGGTTGGAGGCAACCACGGGACCCGGGTGCTTGGCCAGCCACTGGGCCAAGCGCACCTGATCATCCCAGGTAAAGCCGTTCTGAGAATACTCGGTAAACTCCACATCATAGGGAGGATCGGCATAGATAAAATCTACCGGGCTGGCCTGGATTTCGGCAAAGTCTCCCGCGGTAAACTGCCACCTTTTCAGTACAGCCTGGTAGTCGGAAAAGTCCTGGACGTAGTTGATCCGCTTGTAGCGCCCAAAGGGCACGTTGAACGCTCCCTGTTTATTGAACCGGCACAGCCCGTTGTAGCCAGTGCGGTTGAGGTAGTAGAAAAGCTCAGCCGCTTCTTGGCTGGCCGCTGTTTCCGGATCCGCAATCAGTTCGTTAAAGCGGGCTCGATAGGCGTAGTAGAGTTCTTTGTCGTTGGCCAGATGCAGGCGCACCACCAGGCCCCGCTGCAGCCAGAGGTAGAAGTTGATCAGGTGGGGGTTAACGTCGTTGAGCAATGCCCGCTCAGCATTCAAGCCCAGGGCCACCGCGAGCCCTCCGCAAAAAGGTTCCACTAACCGAGGGGTGGAAGCCCTCTCCCAGAGGGGCAGAAGCCAAGGCAGCAGCCACCTCTTGCCGCCAGCCCACTTGAGCGGAGGATTCAGCGTCGATTGTTTCCTCAAAGTACCAGCATTCCTCCTTCCCATATCACTTCCAGCTAAACATGGTCCCGGTCAAGAAGTCCCCGAGCCTGGGGAAAAGCACATACAGCCTGGCTGCAAACTCCATGATCCGTGGCAGATTGATTTCACGGCGGTTGGTGAGCATGCTCTCGGCGATCTTTTCCGCCACCTGCACAGGATCAAGAACCCAACGGCCCAGCTTAGCTAGGTAGGAACCGTCTGCATCCGCCTTGCTGAAGAAGTCGGTCCTGATGGGCCCCGGGTTCACCGTGGTCACATTGATCCCGAATTTCTTCAGCTCCAGGCGGAGGGCATTGGAATAGCCCCGCACGGCAAACTTGGTCCCGGCATACACCGCCGATTTGGGCGTGGCGATCTTGCCCGCCTGGGAGGCGATATTAATGATATGGCCTCCGCCCTGTTCCTTCATGGCCCGGGCCACTTCCCGGCTCAGCCGAATCAGGCCCAGGACGTTCACCTCAAACATGTCCTCAGTAATGTCTTGGCTCGTCTCCAGTGCCTCGGCAAACAGGCCAAAGCCCGCACTGTTCACCAAGACATGCACCGGACCCACGTCTAACTGGATGCGGCTCAGCACTTCCTCAACCTGCTCCCCGTCGGCCACATCCAAGGGATAAGCGTAGCTGGGACCGCCGGAAAGCTCCCGGCAGCGGCTCTGCACAGCTTCGAGCCTCTCCATCCGCCTGGCGGTGGCAACCACTACCGCTCCCCGTCTAGCCGCGGCGTAAGCAATCTGTTCACCTAGACCCCCGGAAGCTCCGGTTATCAGCACCACCTTACCCTGCAGCCTCTGCCTTCGTTCCACTTCTGCACCTACCCCCTAGCCGACCCGCCCGCGCTGGCCGTACTTCTCCGCAATCTTCACCAGCGCGGCCACGCAGTCGTCCATCGCCTGCACACAGGCGAACTCCAGTGTGGAGTGGTGATTGTGGCTTCCGGTGCCCAAGTTGGGGCAGGGGAGGCCCATAAAGGAAAGCC
>Ga0208564_1004003_pt1 | contig 10362 bp, 9 predicted proteins | sample AD_UKC073_MetaG_FD_184439 | JGI IMG/M metagenome (GOLD analysis project Ga0208564, IMG submission 184439) | Active sludge microbial communities of municipal wastewater-treating anaerobic digesters from USA - AD_UKC073_MetaG (SPAdes) (version 2) | ecosystem: Engineered > Bioreactor > Anaerobic >... | reverse complement strand
GGTAGCAGCGCGCATCCTGGTGCTTGGCCTGGCGTTCAAGGAAAACTGCCCGGACCTGCGCAACACCCGGGTGGTGGATATCGTGCATGCGCTGGAAGGCTACAGCGCGCAGGTGGACGTGTTTGACCCGTGGGTGGATGCCGTGGAGGCACAGCACGAATACGGCCTGACCCTGATCGAATCACCGGAACAGGGCGCGTACGACGCCATCGTGCTGGCCGTTGGCCACGACGAATTCCGCCAGCTGGGCGGGCAGGGCGTGCGCGCGTTCGGCAAGCCAGACGCCAGCATCGTCTACGACGTGAAATACGTGCTTGCGCGTGAGTGGGTGGATGGGCGGCTCTGACGTTCCGCCAAAAAGTCACTGAAAACAGCCACGTGGATCAATCGTCGGCGTTATTTAATATTCTTTAAGTTATTAAGTTATTGGCTTTGACCGCGGAATCGAATATGACTATGGTGACGTGACCATAGCCAAACAGCAGACAGGTATGCAAACCGAAGTCTCCAAATCGAAGTTCAAGGCGCATGCGCTGGAAATCTTCCGCCACGTGGAAACCACCGGCGAGCAGGTCATCGTGACCGATCACGGCGCACCTGCCGTGGTGGTGCGCAAGTACGTGGGAACGGCGGCCGACGTTCGCACCAGGCTCAAGGGCTCGGTCCTGCGCTTCGACGCCCCGCTCGACCCGGTGGCCGATGACGAGTGGGGCGCCCTGGCGTGATCGTGCTGGACACGCACGCGCTGGTCTGGTGGGTCAGCGGCGACAACCGGCTGTCCGCGCCCGCATGCGAGCGGATCGAGCAGGAACTCGCCAGCCCGGGGCGGCAGGTGCTGGTGTCCGCCATCAGCGCCTGGGAGATCGCCATGCTGGTGGAACGTGGCCGCATCGCCCTGGCCATGGACCTGGACGAATGGCTGCAGGCCGTGGAAAGCCTGGACGGCATCGCGCTGGTGCCGCTCTCGGCGCAGTTGGCGGTCCAGTCCGCCACCTTGCCGGGCGAGTTCCACAAGGATCCCGCAGACCGCATGATCGTGGCGCTGGCGCGCGAGCGGAATGCCGTACTGGTCACCGCCGACGACAGGATCCAGCGCTACCCGCACGTGCGCTGGGCCTGGTGAGGGATGGCGATGACGGATCCGGCACATTGCAATTCGCGATCGAGCGAGCCCATGCCAACGTGCGCCTTCCTGCGTGCCCGCGGCGTGCTGGACATCTGGTTACCGCAGTATTTCAACGATCTTGCCAACAGGATGGCGATTGCATGAGCGCAAGCCCGCAATCCTGGCGTGAGGGTCCCCTTGTAAGAGCGGGCCATGCCCGCGATGCTCTCGCTCTCCTCTGCTCCCTTGTAGGTGCGGGGCTTGCCCCGCACACACCCCCATGAAAATCCTCGTCACCGGCACCGCCGGCTTCATCGGTTCCCACGTCGCAATGCGCCTGCTGGAACGTGGCGATGAAGTCATCGGCATCGACAACCTGTCCGATTACTACGATGTCGCCCTCAAGCAGGCCCGCCTGGCCCGCTTCGCCGACAACCCGCGCTACACCCACATCCAGGCCGACTTGGCCGACCGCGACGCCATCGAAGCCGCCTTCGCCATCCACAAGCCGCGGCGGGTCATCAACCTCGCCGCGCAGGCCGGCGTGCGCTATGCCGCCACCAACCCGCATGTGTACGTGAGCAGCAACGTCACCGGTTTCCTGCACATCCTGGAAGGCTGCCGCCAGCATGGCGTGGAGCACCTGGTGTTCGCATCCACCAGCTCCGTGTATGGCGCCAACACGGCGATGCCGTTCTCCGAGCACCAGCCCACCGAACACCCGTTGACCCTGTGCGCGGCCACCAAGAAAGCCAACGAGATGATGGCGCACAGCTACGCGCACCTCTACGGTTTCCCGTGCACCGGGCTGCGCTTTTTCACCGTGTACGGCCCATGGGGCCGGCCGGACATGGCGCTGTTCCTGTTCACCAAGGCGATCCTGGCCGGCGAGCCCATCCAGGTGTTCAACCACGGCAAGCACAAGCGCAGCTTCACCTACATCGACGACATCGTGGAAGGCGTTCTGCGCGCGCTGGACCATCCGCCTGCGGCCGACCCGAACTGGAACAGCGCCGCGCCGGACCCGGCCACCAGCAATGTCCCGTATCGCCTGTTCAACATCGGCAACGAAAGCACCGTCGAGCTGCTGCGTTATATCGAGGTGCTGGAGCAGTGCCTGGGCAGGAAGGCGGTGATGGAACTGCTGCCGCTGCAGGCGGGCGACGTGCCGGATACCGAGGCGGATGTGTCGGCGTTGATTGCCGCGGTGGATTACCGGCCAACGGTGTCGGTGGAAGAGGGCGTGGCGAACTTCGTTGAGTGGTACAACTGCTACTACGGCCCACGATGAATCAGGGACGTGCCGACGGCGGTGTGTCGAAGCTCCAGAACTTCGGTGCGGCTTTGGTTGTACTGGCCATCGCCGCGTCGCTGGCGGCTCCCCTCCTCGGCAATCAGACCGCCGTCAGCCTGACGTTGCTATTGGTCGTGGCGGCAATTCTGCTGATCGGGCGAAGCTACGGGGCATTCAGCCCGATCGTGATGGTTGTCAGCGTATCCGCACTGTACGCGCTGGCGCCCGGCATCGGCATCCTCACCCATGCGGAGCGGCCGCTCATCGATCCGGGCCTGTACTTCAGCCTCGCCCTGCCGCTGTGCCTGCTCTACTTCCTGGCGATGCTGTTGACGTACGAGTTCCAGCGCAAGCGCGGCCGCTGGACGCTGGCGGTCGCGACCCGGTTACCCAAGGGCAAGCGCCTGATGTTCGTGGCATTTGCGGGGGTGGTCGGTTCGCTGATCTACCTTTACTCGATAAACAGCGACGTGGGGCTGACGGTCGCCAAGTTCGATCGCGGCGAACAGCAGTTGGTCCTGACCACGCGCTCGGCCGTGCTGGTGATGCTGGCGGCGGCTGGCTCCTTGTACGGGCTGGGAAATTGGAGCCTGGGGTGGCAGGCGGGCAAGCGCTACCACTGGTTGACCAAGCTGCTGCTGCTGGCTGGCGTGGGGATATTCGCATTCACCAGCGTGCTCGTGCTCGGCGATCGCCGCATCTTCTTGTCCACCATGGCCGGCGTGATCGCGATCAGCAACCCCGGCCGTCGCTTGGTCAGGACACTGCTGCTCGCGGTGCCCGTGGGCTATTTTTCCCTCGCGCTGTATGCCGGGTTCCGCGGAGCGCCGCTCCACGAATGGGCTGAACGCTACGAGCAAATGGACTTTGCCGTGCTGTTGGACCCCAGCCAGGGTGAGTTCGGCGGCTGGGCGCGGATTGCGCAGGCGGTGTTGTCGCGGCCCTTTGCGGAGATCGCCGACCTGACATTTGCAAAGGCGCCGTTGTCAGTGATCCCCTCTTTCCTGGCCCCGGACCGGCCGCTGGCGCCATCCGTTTGGTTCGTCCGCACCTTCGACCCTGAGACGGCTGCACGCGGCGGTGCTTGGGCGTTCTCTCTGGTTGTCGAAAGCTTCATGAATTTCTGGTTGCTAGGCCCCGTGTTGCTCGGGTTCGTGGTCGGCCTGTTGGTGGCCCGGCTCGAGCGCTCGACCATGCCGCGCCTGCTAGTGGTATTCGTGCTGACCTTCTCTTTCCGCTCCGACCTGGTGTCGATCATCCAGCAGACGGGATGGACACTGGTGTTCGTCAGTCTGTTCTACGTGATTTCGCGCGGGATCAGGGTCCGATGAGCCTGCGCTCGAGCGCGCTGGTACTGGCTGCGGCGCTTCTGACGCGGGCGATGCCGCTGGCCATCGGCGTGCTGGTCGCGACCTTCTTTGGCCCGAGCGACTATGCAGACACCGTATTGATGATCACCGCGGCAAACCTGTGCGGCTCGTTGCCGATGCTGGCCGTTACCCCGTTGATACTGCGCTCGCCAGACGATGCGCTGGCCACATGGCTGGCCCGTCGTGGCGTTGCGCTGGGGCTGCCGCTCATCCTGGTCGCGGCCCTATTGGTATCGCCTGTCCTGAATCTGGTCGGCAACTGGGTGTTCCTGTTCTGCTATTCCGCCGCCGTGTTCGTATTCGGGGTCGCGCAGACCTTGCACAACCAGCGCTTGGACAACCTGAGGGCGCTGTTCCACGCGACGGCGGTGACCGCTGCCGCGCTGTTTGCCGCCGTCGCCACCTACCTGGCGGGCGGGGCTGTGGGGTTGGTCGTGAACGCACTGGCGGCCACCATGCTGGCCGCGTCATTGCTGTCCTTCGCATTGATTCGCGCCGGCGCAAAACCGCAGCCTAGGCCGCATTTCGCCAGCGGCGCGCTCAATGCGCTATGGTCTGGGCTGTTCAGCCTGCTGGTTATTGCCGGTTTGTTCATCTCCGCCTCCCGCGCCAGGCATGCCGGCGATCCCGATGGCTATGTCGCGTTCTCGCTGGGCCTGCAGGTATTCTCTATAGTGGTGTTCATCCCGGGTGCGATGAGCGGCTATTTCATCCCCAAGCTGGTCCGCGCCGGGGCAGAGACGGGCGCCCGCGTCGGGCCGGCGGTACGCGCCTACCTGCTGCTCGCGGTTCCAGCTTTTTGCGCGGCAGTCGCGCTCAGCCCGCTGTTCTTCCGCTACCTGGAGCAACCACCGCAGCCGCGGCTGATCGCCATCTTCGCGCTGATCCAGTTCGCCGCGGTGCTGGCCGCGGTCAACGCCGCCTACAACCAGGTGCTGGTGGCCTCCGGCCGTTTCGCGACCCTGGCCAAGCTGTCGGCCGGTTGGCTGTTGACCCTGGTCGGCGTGCTCTGGTTGCGCGGCGACCAGACCATCTGGATCGCCGCAGCCATCGCGCTGGCCTACGCGGCCCTGGTCTTCGCGTCCCGCCACGCGTGCCGTTCGGCATGGCCACGTCGAAAGGAGCTTGCCTGATGAAAGCGTTCGCTCGCCTAGCTTGGATCCCCGCCACCTTCGCGTGGAAGGCTTTCCGCCGATTGTCCATATACCTGGTGCGTCCGCGCTTCGCCGCCTGCGGCAAACGGGTGTTGTTCGATCCGTTTGACAGTTTGCACCACGACAGGATCAGCATCGCGGACGATGTTTTCATCGGTTCCGGCGCTGTGTTCCACGCGTCCCTGAGCAGCATCACCATCGGCAGCAAGGTGATGTTCGGGCCGCAGGTGATGATCATGGGCGGCGATCACAACACCGGCGAAATCGGGCGCTACATGTACGATGTGCACGACAAACGCCCGGACAACGACCAGCCCGTAGTGATTCAAGACGACGTCTGGGTGGGCGCACGCACAAGGATATTGAAGGGTGTGACGGTCGGAACTGGATCGATCATCGCCGCCGGCAGCGTGGTCACGCGTAGCATCCCCCCGTATTCGATGGTCGCGGGCGTGCCGGCGCGGGTGATCAAGTCTAGGTTTTCGCCTGCGGACCTTGCTCGTCATATCGAAGGGCTTTCCGTCGGTCGCTCGGCGGGCGCGCATTAAACTGGGAATCCCAACATGTGTGGAATATTCGGCGCGGCCGGTCCTCGCCTAAATCCGGCGGATGTCGATGCTCGGGCCGCACTGCAGGCCATGGCCCATCGAGGGCCAGATGGTCATGGACTGTGGTACGGGCCATCGGTCCTGCTGGGACACTTGCGCCTTGCGATTATCGATCTGAGCGAACGAGGCCGGCAGCCGATGCGCGACGCGGAGCGCGGCGTAACTCTGAGTTTCAATGGTGAAATCTACAACTTCCTTGAAATACGCGCGCAGCTGGAACGCGAGGGTGTCAAGTTCAATTCGGATTCCGATACGGAAGTTTTGCTGGAAGCGTACTGTGCTTGGGGGGCTGGGGTTTTTCCCAGATTGAACGGCATGTTTGCCGTTGCGATTCATGATGCCGCGCGGGAGGTGCTGACCTTGGCGCGCGATCACGTAGGCATCAAGCCTTTGTACTACGTGTTCGACGATAGACGAAATTTGCATTTTTCGTCCGAGATCAAGGGTATTCGGCGGGATTTGCGCCAAGATCTGAACCAGGATTCGGTTGGGGAATACCTTTATTACGGGACCAATCACGGAGCGGCGACGCTGTATCGGGGCGTGTTCAAAGTGTTACCCGGGACTTATTCCGAATTCGCGATCTCCACGGGAGATCTCACGCACGTGCGCTACTGGCAGCTTCCAAGCGCGCAATCTTGCGAAGCGGGGCGAAAGCGGCAGGCTGCCGCAGCGGGCAAGGTGGGCGCGCTCACCACGCTGCTGCATTCGGCAGTAGGAAGGCAGCTAGTGAGCGATAGGCCTGTAGGGGTGTTTCTGAGTGGCGGCGTGGATTCATCCGCGATCGCCTGCATTGCGGCCAATGGGCATGGTCGCAATCTCGACATGTTTACCGCGCGATTCAGTTCCGCCAAGGACGACACCGACGTCCGGATTGCGTCGAGGCTGTCGAAGGAGTTGAGGTGCCCTCACCATGTGGTGGACATAGACGATCAGGTGACCATCGACCTCGTCGACGAGATGATTGGGCAATTCGACGGTCCTTTCGCCGATGCAGCAGCCATTCCACTGTCCCTTCTGAGCCGGGCGTTGCCAGTCGAAATGAAGGTGATTCTGCAGGGCGATGGCGGGGACGAGTTGTTTTGCGGGTATCCAAGATACAGTTACCTGCGTATGCGGGATCGCATGAACAGTTTGGGTGGCGTTATCCCCGCATCGCTCAGATGGCTGGGGGGGGTGGCGCCGGAAATGCTTTCGCGTCGTTGGCGGCGCATCGCCATCGCACTTGGCGATGCCGATGATGCCAAGGTGGTCGCCAGGCTGCTGACGGTAGATTTCCCCGAGCACGAGTTTGCGCCAGAGAAACTAATGGCTCATTACGTTCCCGCCAGTACTGGGCCATTCGCCACCATCGAGGAGCAATTCAGATCGGCACCTGGCACAACGGTATGCGACAGGGCGCTGGCCGTGGATTTCCACGCGACGTTGCCAGATTTGTTCCTGGAGAAAGTCGATCGGTCCACCATGGCAGCAAGTATCGAGGTGCGGGTGCCGATGCTCGACCGCGAAGTGGTTGAGTTCGCCGCCGGCTTGACGGGCAGCGAAAGAATGCCGGGTGGCAGGCCCAAACAGCTGCTCCGAAATGCTCTGGCCGAGATCGTGCCGGACTATGTGCTGAGTGCGCCAAAGAGGGGATTCGGCGTGCCCTACGGTATGTGGATTCGCGGGCCGTTGCTGCAGCCGATCAGAGATGAATTGGACAGTTCGGAGTTGTTCAATCATGGGGCAGTCGCACGCATGCTGACGCAGCATCTTACTGGCAAGCAGGATCATGCCTTCATGATCTGGAAGTTGTTCCTGCTGTCGAGATGGTTGCGTCGTCTGGACAGTACAGGGCGGCTTGGCGCACCGGGTAGCACTCGAAGCGTGCTTGCGGTGCACGTGCCCGGTGCGGCGCCTCTGGGCGGGGAGGTGGGCTAATGCAACAAACTGCAGCCGAAGAGGCATCTGCTGCCGATCGTAAGTCGCTCATGATCGTCGGCGCCTTCCCGCCTCCAGGGTCGCGGATTTTCGGCGGTGTTATCACCAGTTGCCGGCTGTTACTGCAGTCGTCGCTGCCGCAACGCGCGATGTTGACGCTAGTGGACAGCACCCAGGTGTCCAACCCGCCGCCGCCTCTGTACGTGCGCGCAGGGCTGGCGTTCGTGCGCTGCCTGAAGTTCGTCGCGGCGTTCGAGAGGGTGCGCCCGGATGCCGTGCTGTTGTTCTGCTCGGCCGGTGCATCGATCGTGGAGAAGGGCGCCATGGCGTGGTACGCGCGCTTGCGCGGCAGGCCGGCGTTGCTGTTCCCGCGCGGCGGCAGGGTGCTGGGCGCCGGTGGCATTGGCCGTGTCTGGCTGCGCGGCATGTGCGGCGGCGCGGCCATGATCCTGTGCCAGGGGCCGGCATGGCAGCGCTTTGCCACTGCCGCGATGGGCTTCCATCCCGCTCGTTGCCCGCTGGTTCCGAACTGGTCAGCTACCCCGGACCTGCTCCAGCTCGGGCGCGAGCGCACCGAGCGCGAGCGCGCGCGCGTCGAGTTATTGTTCGTCGGCTGGGTTGAACCTGAGAAAGGTATCCGCGAACTGCTGGAGGCGTTCCGGCGCATCGCCCGCGATCGTGATGTCGGGCTGCACATCGTGGGCGACGGCCGCGGGATGGCGTTCGCCCGCGATTTCGTGGCGAATAGCAAATTGCAATCCAGGGTACGCTTCAGCGGCTGGTTGGCCGCGGAAGACTTGCCTGCGGCCTACCGCGAGGCGGACGTGCTGGTCTTGCCGTCCTGGGCCGAGGGCCTGCCCAATGCGATGATCGAGGCGATGGCTGCTGGGTTGGCGGTGGCGGTGACGCGGGTGGGCAACGTGCCAGATGTCGTGCGCGATCGAGTCGAGGCGTTGCTGGTCGAGCCGCGCGACGTAGACGGTTTGGCCTCCGCACTGGCGGTCCTGGTCGACGATAGCGCGCTGCGTACAGGCCTGGGGAAGAATGGGCACGCTCTGGCCGCGCGCGAGTTCGCGGTCGAAGCGGCGGTGGATCGAATCCTGCGCGTGGTGAATCAGGTTTGCTATGAGTACGGGATTTCCGCCTGTCACTGCGATGGTGAGCGCTGATGTGCGGAATTCTCGGAGCGAGTGGCGCATTTGATGCGCTGGGTCTCCCGTTGTCGTTGGTGGCCATCGGCCATCGTGGACCCGACGACAGCGGTCTCTATATTGATGAAACGGCCGGGATTGCCCTGGGCCACACCCGCCTTGCCATTCTTGATCTGTCACCGGCCGGACATCAGCCGATGGTCAGTGACGATGGGCAACTTGTCCTCGTCTTCAACGGCGAGATTTACAACTTTCGTGAACTCCGCGCCACGCTTGAGGCCAAGGGAGTCGCATTTCGCGGGCATTCGGATACAGAGGTGCTGCTGAGGCTGTATCAGGCCGAAGGCTTGGCGATGCTTCCTCGGTTAAACGGCATTTTTGCATTTGCCCTGTACGACAAGCGCAGTAGCGATCTGTTTGTGGTCCGCGACGCGCTGGGCGTCAAACCGCTGTACGTCTCGGAGGGGGATGGCCATTTTGTTTTTAGTAGCGAGATCAAGGGCATGCTGCCGCTGCTCCGGTCGAATATGGAGCTTGATGTCGAAGCATTGCTGCGTTATCTGACCTACTTGTGGTGTCCTGGTGACGGAACGCCGCTCGCGTGCGTGCGGAAGCTGAGCCCGGGCCACTGGCTGCGCGTCAGGAATGGCCAGGTGGTCGAGAAAAACCAATGGTTTCAGTCGCCGCTGCTGCGGACCCGTGCGCGGGAATCTGACAGCCCGCGAATGGTCGCAGAGGTGCGTGACGGGCTTCGCGCGGCAGTGCATCGGCAACTCGTTGCTGACGTGCCCGTCGGCGCGTTCTTGTCTGGGGGCCTGGACTCAAGCGCGATCGTCGCATTCGCGCGTGAGCAGGCTCCGCAGATCCGATGTTTCACGATTGCTACACCTGGTGGGCGTGACGCCGGCGAGGCAGACGATCTTCCCTATGCCCATCGCGTGGCGCGCCACCTTGGGGTTTCGCTAGATGTTGTCGAGGTGGATTCGGCGCGTATGGCCGGCGCGGTGGAGCGCATGGTATGGCAGTTGGATGAGCCTCTCGCGGATCCTGCGCCGCTTAACGTGCTCTTCATCAGCCAGTTGGCACGCGATCAAGGGATCAAGGTTTTGCTCTCCGGGGCAGGTGGGGACGACCTTTTCACTGGTTATCGCAGGCATGTCGCGGTTGGCTTGGGTCGGTGGTGGCGCTGGATGCCGCGCAGGGCCAGGACGGGACTCGCAGGGCTGGCGGGTCGCCTTGATCAGCGAACTGGATTGGGACGTCGTGCAGGGAAGCTGTTTGCAGGCGCAGGACTGATTGGTGATGAGTATCTGGCCAGTTACTTCGCGTGGGCGCGTCCAGAAGCAATCATGCCGCTGTTGCACAGAGATGTGCGGGAAAGTCTCGGAAAGGTGAGGCCCGAGCAGCCGATGCTGGACTTCTTGGCGGATATGCCGAAGGTACGGCCGGACATGGATCGGATGCTGGCCCTGGAGCAGAGGTTCTTTCTCGCCGACCACAACCTGACCTACACGGACAAGATGTCGATGGCGGCCGGGGTGGAGGTCAGGGTTCCATTCCTCGACATGGACCTGATTGAGTTGGCTGCGTCAATCCCGGCTGGCCTGAAACAGCGTGGCAATGAAGGAAAATGGATCTTGAAGAAGGCGATGGAGCCCTACCTCCCTCGCGACGTGATCTACAGGCCCAAGACGGGTTTTGGCGCCCCGTTGCGGCGGTGGCTCAACTGCGAACTTCGCGAACTGATGGGGGACTTGCTT
>Ga0208564_1004002_pt1 | contig 10373 bp, 10 predicted proteins | sample AD_UKC073_MetaG_FD_184439 | JGI IMG/M metagenome (GOLD analysis project Ga0208564, IMG submission 184439) | Active sludge microbial communities of municipal wastewater-treating anaerobic digesters from USA - AD_UKC073_MetaG (SPAdes) (version 2) | ecosystem: Engineered > Bioreactor > Anaerobic >... | reverse complement strand
GGTCGGCATCTGCGAGACGCCGTTCACCGGCACCAACCGCCTGATCAAGCGCCTCAGCGACATCGTGCTGTCGCTGCTGATCCTGGTGCTGATCGCGCCGGTGATGCTGGCGGTGGCCATCGGCGTCAAGCTCAGCTCGCCCGGGCCTGTCATCTTCCGCCAGCGGCGCAACGGGCTGGATGGCGAGGAGATCATCGTCTACAAGTTCCGCTCGATGACGGCGATGGACAACGGCCCGGTCGTCAAGCAGGCCACCAAGGGCGACCCGCGCATCACGCCGTTCGGCGCCTTCATCCGCAAGACCTCGCTGGACGAACTACCGCAGTTCATCAACGTGCTGCAGGGGCGCATGAGCATCGTCGGGCCGCGCCCGCACGCGGTGGCGCACAACGAGATGTACCGCCAGCTGATCAAGGCCTACATGGTGCGCCACAAGGTCAAGCCGGGCATCACCGGCTGGGCCCAGGTCAACGGCCACCGCGGCGAGACCGACACCCTGGAGAAGATGCAGGCCCGCGTGGAATACGACCTGGAGTACCTGCGCAATTGGTCACTCGGCCTGGACCTGGTGATCATCCTGCGCACGGTCAAATCGGTGCTGGCGGACAGCAAGGCGTACTGACACCCCCTTCGACCCTCCGCGCCCGGCCGCCGCGCCAACGGCCGACGGCCACCCGCGCTCACCCCCTGTTCCGGAGATCCGATGCCCGCTCCCCTCCACCGCCCGCTCCGCACCTTGGCCGCCGCGTGCGCGCTGCTCGCCGCCGGCCCCGTGCTGGCCCAGAGCAGCCCCTACTACATCGGCGTGGCGCAGTCGATCACCCATGACTCCAACCTCTACCGCATCGGCGGCGGGCGCGGCCTGCCGGTGGGTGCCCAGTCCAAGTCCGACACCGTCTCCACCACCTCGCTGGTGGCCGGCGTCGACCAGACCTGGGGCCGCCAGCGCCTCAGCGGCAACGGCTCGCTGCAGGCCAGCCGCTTCGCCAGCAACGACCAGCTAAACAACGAAGGCTACGGCCTGGCGCTGGGCCTGGACTGGGAGACGGTCAACCGCCTGTCGGGCCGGCTGGGCCTCAATGCCGACCGCAGCCTGCGCAGCTTCGACCCCGCGGTGCTGGGCGGTCAGCGCGCCGAACGCAACATCGAGGACAACAACCTGCTCAGCGCCGTGGTGCGCCTGGGCGTGGTGACGCGGCTGACCGCCGAGGCCACGCTGAGCCACCGCCAGGTGCGCTTCAGCAATGCCCGCTACGCGGCCAGCGAATACGACCAGGACACCGGCTCGCTGGGCCTGCGCTACCGCCTGGGCGGCGCCACCACCGTCGGCCTGGCCTGGCGCCAGTCGAAGGTGGACTACCAGTCGATCGACGACCCGTACAAGCGCCGCGACATCGACTTCACCGCCACCTGGGTGCCCAGCGGCCTGACGACGCTGAACGCGCGCATCAGCCACACCAGCACCGACCATGCCCGCAGCGCCCAGCGCGACTTCTCCGGCGTCACCGCCGAACTGCGCGGCAGCACCCAGGCCACCGGCAAGATCCGGCTCAACGCGCGCCTGTCGCGCGACCTGGGCCAGAGCTCGTCCTTCATCGACCTGCTGCCGCTGAACCGCGACTTCAGCCGCACCACCACCGGCCTGCGCCTGGGCGCCGACTACGAGTTGAGCGCCAAGATCGCGCTGAACGCCAGCATCGACCACCAGCGCCGCAGCTTCACCGGCGCGGTCGACCTGTTCGGCCAGCCCATCGACGGCAGCGACCGCACGACCCGCCTGGCGCTGGGTGCGCGCTGGGTGCCCACCCGCGCCATCCAGGTGGGCTGCGACCTGACGCACGAGACCCGCAGCGTGCAGCGCGTGGGCAACGCCTACGACGCCAGCGGCTTCGGCTGCTCGGGCCAGTTCGTCTTCCAGTGACGGCGCGGCCGATGCCCACCGTCCTGCTCACCGGCGCTGCCGGCTACATCGCGTCGCACACCTGGCTGGCGCTGCAGGCGGCGGGCTTCTCCGTCGTCGGCGTCGACGACTTCAGCAACAGCAGCCCCGAGGTGCTGAACCGCCTGCAGCAGCTGGGCGGCCAGGTGCCGGTGTTCGAGCGCGCCAGCGTGTGCGATGCGGCGGCCATGGCCGCCATCTTCGGCCGCCACCGCATCGACGCCGTGGTGCACTTCGCCGCCTTCAAGGCCGTGGGGGAGTCGGCCGCGCAGCCGCTGGCCTACTACCGCAACAACATCGGCGGCCTGGTCACCACCTGCGAGGCCATGCGTGCCGCGGGTTGCCGCCGCCTGGTCTTCAGCAGCAGCGCCACCGTCTACGGCGACCCGCAGCGCCTGCCGATCACCGAGGACTTCCCGCTGTCGGCCACCAACCCCTACGGCCAGACCAAGCTGATGGGCGAGACCATCCTGCGCGACCTGGGCGCGTCGGACCCGCAGTGGCAGACCGCCTGCCTGCGCTACTTCAACCCGGTGGGCGCGCACGAGAGCGGCCGCATCGGCGAAGACCCGCGCGGCACGCCGAACAACCTGATGCCCTACGTCGCCCAGGTGGCCGTGGGCCGGCGGGCGCAGCTCAGCGTCTTCGGCAACGACTACCCCACGCCCGACGGCACCGGCGTGCGCGACTACATCCACGTCGTCGACCTGGCCGAGGGCCATGTCGCCGCGCTGCGCCGGCTGCTGGATGCGCCCGGCGCGTTCACCGTCAACCTGGGCACCGGCCGCGGCTACAGCGTGCTGGAGCTGGTGGCCGCCTATGCCAAGGCCAGCGGCCGGCCCGTGCCCTACGAGATCGTGGCCCGCCGCCCCGGCGACGTGGCCGCCTGCTACGCCGACCCGGCGCTGGCGCAGCAGCTGCTGGGCTGGCGCGCGCGCTTCGACCTCGACCGCATGTGCGCCGACAGCTGGCGCTGGCAGCAATCCAACCCGAACGGCTTCGCAGCATGAGCATTTCCGTCCAACCCGTGATCATGGCCGGCGGCTCCGGCACCCGGCTGTGGCCGCTGTCGCGCGCCGGCTATCCCAAGCAGTTCCTGGTGCTGGCCGGCGGTGCCGATGAGCGCCACAGCCTGTTCCAGCAGGCTGCCCTGCGCCTGCGCGGCCTGGCCGAGCCCGGCATCGCGGTGGCCGCGCCCTGCATCGTGGGCAACGAGGACCACCGCTTCCTGGTGCTGGACCAGCTGCGCGAGCTGAAGCTGGAGCCGAAGGCCGTGCTGCTGGAGCCGGTGGGCCGCAACACCGCGCCGGCCGTCACCCTGGCCGCGCTGGCGGCGCTGGACCAGGGCGAAGACCCGGTGCTGGTGGTCAATTCGTCGGACCAGACGGTGACCGACACCGCCGCCTTCACCAGCGCGCTGCGCCAGGCCGTGCGCGAGGCCGCCGCCGGCCGCATCGTGATCCTGGGCATCACGCCCGACCGGCCCGAGACCGGCTACGGCTACATCCGCGTGGCCGCTGCCCGTAGCGACGGCCAGGCGCCCGCCGTGGCGCAGTTCGTCGAGAAGCCCGACGCCGCCACCGCGGCGCGCTACCTGGCCGACGGCGGCTACTTCTGGAACGCCGGCATGTTCGTGCTCAAGGCCAGCGTGTGGATGGACGCGCTGCAGCGCTTCCGCCCCGACATCGCCGCCGCCACCCGCGCCGCCTGGGCCGCCCGCAGCACGGACGCCAAGTTCGTGCGCCCGGGCAAGGCCGAATTCACCGCCGTGCCCAGCGAATCGGTGGACTACGCGGTGATGGAGCAATGCCCCGGCAGCGGCATCGACATCCGCATGGTGGCGCTGGACGCCGGCTGGAACGACCTGGGCGCCTGGGAGGCGGTGTGGCAGGTCGCGCCCAAGGATGCCGACGGCAATGCCAGCGTCGGCGACGCCATCGTCAAGGACAGCCACAACACCCTGGTGCATGCGCACAGCCGCCTGGTCAGCGTGGTGGGGCTGGATGACGTGGTGGTGGTCGAAACCGCCGATGCGGTGCTGGTGGCCAGCCGCGAGCGCAGCCAGGACGTCAAGCTCATCGTCAACCAGCTGGGCGCTGAAGCGCGCGGCGAGCAGACCCTGCACCGCAAGGTGCACCGCCCCTGGGGCTGGTACGACAGCATCGACAACGGCCCGCGCCACCAGGTCAAGCGCATCCTGGTCAAGCCCGGCGCCAGCCTGAGCCTGCAAATGCACCACCACCGCGCCGAGCACTGGATCGTCGTCAGCGGCACGGCCGAGGTGACGGTGGGCGACAAGGTGATCCTGCTGGCCGAGAACCAGAGCACCTACATCCCCCTCGGCCAGACCCACCGCCTGGCCAACCCCGGCAAGGTGCCGCTGGAGATCATCGAGGTGCAGAGCGGCAGCTACCTGGGCGAGGACGACATCGTGCGGTTCGAGGACACCTACGGCCGGGCATGAGCGACGCCAGGCCGGCAGCGGCCGTTTGACTCTGCCCGTCAGACCCGCGACACTAACGTACACACGATCCGTACACACCACGCCATGCCTCCCGCCACGCTCGTCACCCGCGTCTTCATGAACGGCAACAGCCAGGCCGTGCGCATCCCGCAGGAATTGCGGCTGGACGCGACGATGGTGGAAATCTCACGCGCTGCAAATGGCGACTTGCTCCTCCACCCCTTGCCCTTGAAGCGGGGCACTGCGCTGCTGCAAGCGGCGCAGGGTTTCGACAGCGCCTACATCGCTGCGCTGGAAGAAGACCGTGCGACACAGACGGAACCGCAGGAGCGCGAACCGCTGTGAAATACCTGCTCGACACCAACATCCTGATCTATCTGCTCAAGCGCCAGCCGTCGCACGTCGCAGTTCGCATGGATGCACTGCCACCCGAGGCGCAAGTCGGCATGTCCTTTGTGACCTGGGCAGAACTGCTCAAGGGCGTGCAGCGCAGTGCGCGCCCCGACGACACGCGCCAGCAGCTGGATCGCATGGTCCGCACGGTTCCCGTCTCCTACACCATCGACCACAGAATCTGCGCGCACTACGCGCATCACAGTGCGCGGCTGAAGGAATCGGGTACGCCGATCGGCGGCAACGACTTGTGGATTGCGTGCCACGCACTGGCGGAAGACGCAACGCTGGTGAGCAACAACCTGCGCGAGTTCGAGCGCGTGCCCGGGTTACGCCTTGAGAACTGGGCGCAAGCCTGACTGTCGGACACAGCAACCATGACCCTCCTCGTCACCGGCGGCGCCGGCTTCATCGGCAGCAACTTCGTGCTCGACTGGTTCAAGACCAGCGACGAGCCGGTGGTCAACCTCGACGCGCTGACCTACGCCGGCAACCTGGCCAACCTGGCGCCGCTGCAGGGCGATGCGCGCCATGTGTTCGTGCACGGCGACATCGGCGACCGCGCCCTCATCGACCGCCTGCTGGCCGGGCACCGGCCACGGGCCATCGTGCACTTTGCGGCCGAGAGCCATGTCGACCGCAGCATCCACGGCCCCGGCGCCTTCATGAAGACCAACGTCGACGGCACCTTCACCCTGCTGGAAGCCGTGCGCGGTTTCTGGAGCGGGCTGGATGCCGAGGCCAAGGCCGCCTTCCGCTTCCACCACGTCAGCACCGACGAGGTCTACGGCAGCCTGAAGGCCGACGATCCGCCCTTCACCGAGACCAACGCCTACGAGCCCAACAGCCCGTACAGCGCCAGCAAGGCCGCCAGCGACCACCTGGTGCGCGCCTGGCACCACACCTACGGCCTGCCGGTGCTGACCACCAACTGCAGCAACAACTACGGGCCGCTGCACTTCCCCGAGAAGCTGATCCCGCTGATGATCGTCAACGCGCTGGCCGGCAAGCCGCTGCCGGTGTACGGCGACGGCCAGCAGATCCGAGACTGGCTCTATGTGGGCGACCACTGCAGCGGCATCCGCGCCGTGCTGGCCGGCGGCCGGGTGGGCGAGACCTACAACATCGGCGGCTGGAACGAGATGGCCAACATCGACATCGTGCACACCGTGTGCGCCCTGCTCGACGAGCTGCGCCCCGACCCCGCCGGCCCCTATGCCCGCCTGATCACCCATGTGACCGACCGCCCCGGCCACGACCGGCGTTATGCCATCGACGCCCGCAAGATCGAGCGTGAGCTGGGCTGGCGCCCGGCCGAGACCTTCGCCACCGGCATCCGCAAGACGGTGGCCTGGTACCTGGCCAATGCCGGGTGGGTGGAAAATGTGCAGAGCGGTGCTTACCGCGAGTGGGTCAGCCGCCAGTACGGCTGAAGCAGCGGCGGAAGGAGCAAGCACATGCAATGGGCTGAAGTGATCGACAACCCGTGGTTGCAGAACCTGCCGTTCAAGATTGAGCTGAACCGCTGGGGCAGGATCGAGATGAGCCCGGCTGGCAACCGGCATGGCGCCGTCCAGGTCGACGTGGCGAGCACACTGCGCAAGCGCCGCGGCGGCAAGGTCATCGTCGAATGCAGCGTGCAGACCACTGACGGCGTGCGGGTGGCGGACGTGGCATGGCTGTCGAACAAGCGCCTGAAGGAGATGGGCTGGGTGACGCCCTTCCCGACCGCACCAGAGATCTGCGTCGAAGTGATGTCGCCCGGGAACACCTGGGCCGAGATGCACATGAAGGCCGGCCTGTACATGCAGGCCGGAGCGATTGAAGTCTGGGTCGTCACCACCGACGGCAAGACCACCATCATCAAGCCGCCGGCCAACCCATGACCAAGCAACGCAAAGGCATCATCCTGGCCGGCGGCTCCGGCACCCGGCTGCACCCGGCCACCCTGGCCATCAGCAAGCAACTGCTGCCGGTGTACGACAAGCCGATGGTCTATTACCCGCTGAGCGCGCTGATGCTGGCGGGCATCCGCGACATCCTGGTCATCAGCACGCCGCAGGACACACCGCGCTTCGAGGCCCTGCTGGGTGACGGCAGCCGCTGGGGCCTGAACCTGCAGTACTGCGTGCAGCCCAGCCCCGACGGCCTGGCGCAGGCCTTCATCCTGGGCCGGCAGTTCGTCGACAACCACCCCAGCGCCCTGGTGCTGGGCGACAACATCTTCTACGGCCACGATTTCGCCAGCCTGCTGCGCCAGGCCAACGACCGGCCTGATGGCGCCACCGTGTTTGCCTACCACGTGACCGACCCCGAGCGCTACGGCGTGGTCGAGTTCGATGCACACAAGCGTGCGCTCAGCATCGAAGAAAAGCCCAAGGCGCCCAAGAGCAACTACGCCGTCACCGGTCTGTACTTCTACGACCAGCAGGTGTGCGACATCGCCGCGTCCATCCAGCCCAGCGCCCGTGGCGAGCTGGAGATCACCACCGTCAATGCCACCTACCTGCAGCAGCAGCAGCTGGCCGTTGAGATCATGGGCCGCGGCTATGCCTGGCTGGACACCGGCACCCACGACAGCCTGCTCGAAGCCGGCCAGTTCATCGCCACCCTGGAAAAGCGCCAGGGCCTGAAGGTGGCCTGCCCCGAGGAGATCGCCTACCGCGCCGGCTGGATCACCGCCGACCAGCTGGAGGCGCAGGCCCAGCCGATGCTGAAGAACGGCTATGGCCAGTACCTGATGCAGGTGCTGCGCGACGGGGTGTTCTAGTCGGCCTCCAGGGCATCGATGGCCATGCCGTGGGACGCCCGGGCCAGGCGGCTGTCGTTGGTCCAGAGCGCGTCGCAGCCATGGTGCTGCGCGCAGGCCAGATGCACCGCGTCGGGGGTTTTCAAGCCCCAGCGGGCGCGCAGCATCGCTGCCTTCATGAACACCGGCTCGGGCAGGTCGAGCTGCACGAACAGGACGCAGGCCTGCCGAAACCGCCTCTCCAGCGTCTGATTGCCCGTGCGGATCGGTCCGACCAGGCACTCCATCATGGTCAAAGGCGAGATGCACAGCTGGCCGGCCTCAGCGCGGCGGAAGGCCGCACGGGCTGCATCACCGAGCCGGCCGCTGCTCTCGACGGCGTAGATCAGCAGGCAGCTGTCGACATAGATCAGTCCCATGCATCACGCTCGGCGTTCACGTCGGCGGCGATTTCGGCATCAGTGCGGCGGGCATGGGCGGGCAAGGCTGGCAAGCTGTCAAACCAGGCGGCCACATTGGCGGGGCCCGGTGCGACCGCGGGTACAGCGGCCGCTGCAGGCAGCACCGCCACCAGCCGCACAACAGGCTGCCCCCGGTTGGCGATCACGACATCCTCACCCGCCTGAGCAGCCCGGACGAGCTGCGACAACCGATTCTTTGCATCCAGGATATTGACTTGCATCTGGCCATCATAGCCAGAGACCTGGCCAGATTGCAGCCCAGGCCCCGCCGGCTGGTGATGTCCGACCCGGTTGACAGCACACGCCAGCCCGCCCAGCATGCCCCCATGCAGCTGCAATTCACCCACCACGGCGCTGTCAATGGCGTCACCGGCTCCTGCCACCGGCTGACGCTGCCCGACGGCCAGGCGGTGTTGATCGACTGCGGCCTGTTCCAGGGCGCCGAGACCTCGCCCGACGGCGCGCGGGCTGACCGGCTGGAGATCGACTTCGCCATCGACACGGTGCGGGCGCTGGTTGTCACCCATGTGCACATCGACCACGTGGGCCGCATCCCCTACCTGCTGGCTGCCGGCTTCAAGGGGCCGATCTACTGCAGCCAGGCGTCGGCCCAGCTGCTGCCCCTGGTGCTGCAGGACGCGCTGGAAGTCGGCTTCACCCGCAACGCCACGCTGATCAACAAGTTTCTGGCGCTGCTGCGCGAGCGCATCGTGCCCCTGCCCTACAAGCAATGGCAGACGGTGATCGCCGGCCAGCCGGGCTTGCGGGTGCGGCTGTCGCCGGCAGGCCACATCCTCGGATCCGCCTATGTCGAGCTGGAGGCCGGCACCGGCAGCACACGCCAGCGGGTGGTGTTCTCGGGCGACCTGGGCGCGCCCTACACGCCGCTGCTGCCCGCGCCCCGCGCGCCCATGCAGGCTGATGTGGTGGTGATGGAAAGCACCTACGGCGACCGTGTGCACGACAGCCGCAAGACCCGCCGCGCCCGGCTGCAGGCGCTGTGCGAGCGGGCCTTCGGCAACGGCGGCACCGTGCTGATCCCGGCCTTCAGCATCGGCCGCACGCAAGAGCTGCTGTATGAGCTGGAGGAGATCATCCACCGCCATGCCCAGCGCCCCGCGGCGCCGGGCGCACGCTGGGGGCAGATCCCGATCGTGGTCGATTCACCGCTGGCCGCCGACTTCACTGCCGGCTACGCCCAGCTCAAGGCCCACTGGGACGCCGAGGCCCGCCGCAAGCTGGCGGCCGGCCGCCATCCGCTGGCCTTTGACCAGCTGCAAACCGTGGCCAGCCATGGCGACCACCAGCGCATGGTCGACCAGCTGGCCAGGAGCGGCCGCCCGGCCATCGTGATCGCCGCCAGCGGCATGTGCAGCGGCGGGCGCATCGTCAACTACCTCAAGGCCATGCTGGGTGATGCGCGGCACGATGTGCTGTTCTGCGGCTACCAGGCCGCCGGCACCCCGGGCCGCGCGATCCAGCAGCATGGCCCGCGCGGCGGCTGGGTGGAGCTGGACGGCCAGCGCATCGACATCCGCGCCAAGGTGCACACCCTGTCCGGCTATTCAGCCCATGCCGACCAGAAAGACCTGCTGAACTTCATCGGCCGCATGCGCACGCCGCCGCGGCAGGTGCGCCTGGTGCATGGGGATGATGGGGCGAAGCAGGCCCTGGCCACCCTGCTGCGCCAGCAGCATGCCGGCCTGGACGTGGTGATCGCCTGACCGGCCGCCAGGCCTGCCCGGGCGCCCCATGCCCGGCGTGACACCCTGCCCTCAAATGCAGCCAAGCCGTCACGGCCGATCACGGACAATCGGCGCCACCGGCTGTCAGCCCCTTGCAGCCTGGCCCCAAGCAAGCGGATGTCCAGCCTGTGCGCTGCGGCAAGCCTTGAACGCAACCTGACAACCACAACCCCCATGACACGCCCCTGCATCCACATCGTGGCCGGCGCCCGGCCCAACTTCATGAAAATTGCGCCGATGGTGCGCGCGCTGCAGGCCGACGGGCGCCTGGCCTGGAAGCTGGTGCACACCGGCCAGCACTTCGACCGCAACATGAGCGACGTGTTCTTCGAGGAGCTGGGCATCCCCGCGCCCGACGTGCACTTCAACTGCGGCGGCGGCAGCCACGCCACGCAGACGGCCCGCATCATGGAGGCGTTCGAGCAGCACTGCGCCAACGACCGCCCCGATGCGGTGGTGGTGGTGGGCGATGTCAACTCCACCCTGGCCTGCGCCATCGTGGCCAAGAAGGCCGGCATCCCGGTGGCCCATGTGGAAGCCGGCCTGCGCAGCGGCGACATGACCATGCCCGAAGAGGTCAACCGCATCGTCACCGATTCGATCAGCGACTGGTTCTTCGTCA
>Ga0208564_1003992_pt1 | contig 10392 bp, 6 predicted proteins | sample AD_UKC073_MetaG_FD_184439 | JGI IMG/M metagenome (GOLD analysis project Ga0208564, IMG submission 184439) | Active sludge microbial communities of municipal wastewater-treating anaerobic digesters from USA - AD_UKC073_MetaG (SPAdes) (version 2) | ecosystem: Engineered > Bioreactor > Anaerobic >... | reverse complement strand
GGTGGCTTTCGGTGCTCGGGCTGTGGAGGCCGCTTCTGCAGCGCCGCCCATCATCCTTGCGGAGGCGCTGATGGCACTTGTCAGTGCCATGGCCGAGGCTGGACATCCGGCTGAGGAAAGCAAGCCCTACCTCGACCGCCTGCAGGTTCTGGCCCCCCGGCTGACCTCGGCTCATTCCAAGGGGATGATTGCCTGGACCATGGGCACGGCCGCCTTTATGGCCGGTGATATCGAAACCGGTTTGCGGCAGTACGAGCATGCCGGCAGTCTGCTGGACCCCCGGCGTGACCTTCGGCTGTGGCTTCGCTACCACCGCAGCGCTGCCAGGGTGCGACTGGATGCCGGCATCGTCGAAGGCGTGCCCAGGCTCGTGGAGGCGGCGTCTGTCGGGCTACGAATCGTGGGCAACAACCACGATCTGGTTGAGTTGCGCCAGGTCGAGGCCAAGTTGGCGCTCATGTCAGGGGATGCTGAAGCCGCCGTTCGCATTCTCGAGGCGATGTTGAATGATCCGGTACTTGGTTCGTCGGACCTGTCCAGAGGCGGCTCTGAGCTAATCCTCGCTGAAGCCTGCGAATCGCTCGGCCGTTCGGTGGAGGCGGGTGAGCGTTTCGAGGCGGCGGCACGGCAATTTGAGAAGGAAGGTCGGCTGCGGGCGGCCGTTGATGCTTGGCATCGCAGTCGCGGGCAGGTTATCGAGGCCCAAGAAAGCAATCAGAAGAGAATTTTGACAAAGCACTTGACAGGCTGAGTCAAGTTTGGTGTAGTTAACTCATCGACGTCCCCCCAATGCGTCGAGTGAGTACACCACTTAGGCCGGTGTGCTGCAGCGTTTGGCTCCCCTCCCCTTGCCTTGCTGCAGACACCGGCCTTGTGGCGTCCCCGGCCAGAAACTCCCAAGGGGGGCCGAAAAGTTACGAATCTGCGATCATGTTCGCGTCCGGTCCGCCGACGCGGCACTGACGACGGGGGTAGGCTTACCGACCCGCAGTTGCAGGTGAGCGTGCGGATAGGTAAGCTACTGCTTTGCCCAAGCTCATCGACGACCCGTGTGCATTTGACGCGGGCCGTTCTGCGTGCAACGAACCCGGCCCTGCCGGGAATTGCGGAAGGACTCCACCTTGGCCGTCTCGCGCACTGCGTCGAAGAACACCAATGTTGTCTCATCCAGCGGTCGGATCTCCTTCGCGAAGATCCATGAACCGCTCGAGGTCCCCAATCTTCTGGATCTCCAGGTCGAGTCCTTCGACTGGCTGATCGGCAACGAGACCTGGCAGAACCGGGTCGCTGCCGCCCAGGCCGTGGGACGCACCGACGTGAACACCAAGTCGGGTCTGGAGGAGATCTTCGAGGAGATCTCCCCGATCGAGGATCTGTCGCAGACGATGTCGCTGTCGTTCCGCGACAACCGCTTCGAGGAGCCCAAGCACACCGTCGAGGAGTGCAAGGATCAGGACTTCACCTACGCCGCGCCGCTCTTTGTCACCGCCGAGTTCATGAACAACGACACCGGCGAGATCAAGAGCCAGACGGTTTTCATGGGCGACTTCCCGCTGATGACGGACAAGGGCACGTTCATCATCAACGGCACCGAGCGCGTGGTCGTCTCCCAGATCGTCCGCTCGCCGGGCGTCTACTTCGAGCAGACCGCAGACAAGACGTCCGACAAGGACATCTTCACCTGCAAGATCATCCCGTCCCGTGGCGCCTGGCTTGAGTTTGAGATCGATAAGCGTGACATGGTCGGCGTCCGCGTCGACCGCAAGCGCAAGCAGAACGTGACCGTGCTGCTCAAGGCCCTCGGCTGGAGCAACGAGCAGATCCTGGCCGAGTTCGGCGAGTACGAGTCGATGCGCCTCACCCTCGAGAAGGACCACACCGCCAACACGGACGAGGCCCTGCTCGACATGTACCGGAAGCTGCGTCCGGGCGAGCCGCCCACGCGCGAAGCCGCCCAGCAGATGCTGGAGAACTACTACTTCAACCCGAAGCGCTACGACCTGGCCAAGGTCGGCCGCTACAAGATCAACAAGAAGCTGCAGACCGGTCTGCCCTTCGACACCCAGGTGCTCACGATCGACGACATCGTGGCGGCCATCCGCTACATCGTCGCCCTGCACGAGGGCCGCACCGAGCTGGGCGAGATGATCGTCGAGACCGACGACATCGACCACTTCGGCAATCGTCGTCTGCGCACCGTGGGCGAACTGATCCAGAACCAGCTGCGAATCGGCCTCGGCCGCCTCGAGCGCACCGTCCGCGACCGGATGACCACCCAGGACATCGAGGCGATCACGCCGCAGACCCTGATCAACATCCGGCCGGTCTCCGCTGCGCTGAAGGAGTTCTTCGGCACCTCGCAGCTGTCGCAGTTCATGGACCAGACCAACCCGGTCGCCGGCCTGACCCACAAGCGCCGCCTCTCCGCGCTCGGCCCGGGCGGTCTGTCCCGCGACCGCGCCGGCATGGAGGTGCGCGACGTCCACCACAGCCACTACGGCCGGATGTGCCCGATCGAGACCCCGGAAGGCCCGAACATCGGCCTGATCGGCTCGCTGGCCTCATTCGCGCGGGTGAACGCCTTCGGCTTCATCGAGACGCCTTACCGCAAGGTCGAGAACGGCTACGTCACCGACCAGATCGATTACCTGACCGCTGACGAGGAGGACCGCTACGTCGTCGCCCAGGCGAACGCGGCGGTGGCGAGCAACGGCAAGTTCGTCGAGGACCGGGTCTTGGTGCGAATCAAGCACGGCGACGTCGACACCGTCCCGCCGGAGAACGTGCAGTACATGGACGTCTCCCCGCGCCAGATGGTCTCGGTGGCCACCGCCCTGATCCCGTTCCTCGAGCACGACGACGCTTCCCGGGCCCTGATGGGCGCCAACATGCAGCGTCAGGCCGTCCCGCTGATCCGTAACGAGGCGCCGTTCGTCGGCACCGGTATGGAGTACCGCGGTGCGGTGGACGCCGGCGACGTGACTGTGGCCAACAAGCCGGGCGCGGTCACCTCGGTGAGCGCCGACCTGGTCGAGGTGGCCAACGACGACGGCACCTACACCAGCTACCGGATGGCCAAGTTCCGCCGGTCCAACCAGGCCACCTGCATCAACCAGCGCCCGCTGGTCGCCGCCGGTGACCGGGTCGAGGTGGGCACCCCGCTCGCCGACGGTGCCTGCACCGACGGTGGCGAGATGGCGCTCGGACGCAACCTGCTGGTCGCGTTCATGCCGTGGGAGGGCCACAACTACGAGGACGCGATCATCCTGAGCCAGCGGCTCGTCCAGGACGACGTCCTCACCTCGATCCACATCGAGGAGCACGAGATCGACGCCCGCGACACCAAGCTCGGTGCCGAGGAGATCACTCGCGACATCCCGAACATCGGCGAGGACATGCTCGCCAACCTCGACGAGCGCGGCATCATCCGCATCGGCGCTGAGGTCGGCACGGGCGACATCCTGGTGGGCAAGGTCACCCCGAAGGGCGAGACCGAGCTCACCCCCGAGGAGCGCCTGCTGCGCGCCATCTTCGGCGAGAAGGCCCGCGAAGTCCGCGACACCTCCATGAAGGTGCCGCACGGCGAGACCGGGACGGTGATCGGCGTCCGCGTGTTCGACCGCGAGGACGACGACGAGCTGCCCCCGGGCGTCAACCAGTTGGTCCGCGTCTACGTGGCCCAGAAGCGCAAGATCTCGGACGGCGACAAGCTCGCCGGACGCCACGGCAACAAGGGCGTCATCTCCAAGATCCTGCCGGTCGAGGACATGCCGTTCCTTGAGGACGGCACCCCGGTCGACATCGTGCTGAACCCGCTGGGCGTCCCGTCCCGGATGAACGTCGGCCAGGTGCTGGAGACCCACCTCGGTTGGGTCGCCAAGACCGGCTGGGACATCAAGGGCGTCGACGAACCGTGGGCCAACCGCCTGCGTGACGTCGGCCTGGAGCGGGTCGAGGGCAACTCCCGGCTGGCCACCCCGGTGTTCGACGGTGCCAACGAGGAGGAGATCGCCGGTCTGCTCGAGCACGGCCTGCCGCAGCGCGACGGCCTGCAGCTCGTGGATTCCGGTGGCAAGGCCCGGCTGTTCGACGGCCGCTCCGGCGAACCCTATCCCGACCCGGTCGGTGTCGGCTACATCTACATGCTGAAGCTGCACCACCTGGTCGACGACAAGATCCACGCTCGTTCGACCGGCCCGTACTCGATGATCACCCAGCAGCCGCTGGGCGGCAAGGCGCAGTTCGGTGGCCAGCGCTTCGGTGAGATGGAGGTGTGGGCACTGGAGGCCTACGGCGCCGCCTGGGCGCTGCAGGAACTGCTCACGATCAAGTCCGACGACGTGCCCGGCCGCGTGAAGGTGTACGAGGCCATCGTCAAGGGCGAGAACATCCCCGAACCCGGCATCCCCGAGTCCTTCAAGGTGCTCGTCAAGGAGATGAAGTCGCTGTGCCTGAACGTGGAGGTCCTCTCCAGTGACGGCACCGTGGTGGAGCTTCGCGACTCCGAAGACGACTTCCGCGCCAGCGAGGAGTTCGGCATCGACCTGTCCCGGCGTCCTGGTGCGGATTCGTTCCGCTCCCTCGACGAAGTCTGAGTTGCCCAACTCAGTCACTAGACAACTCAGACACCTGGTTCCTGCGCTCGGCGCAGGGGAAAGAGAAGCAACGTGCTGGACGTGAACTTCTACGACGAGCTGCGCATCGGGCTGGCTACGGCCGACCAGATCCGGGAGTGGTCGCACGGTGAAGTGAAGAAGCCGGAGACCATCAACTACCGCACCCTGAAGCCCGAGCGCGACGGCCTGTTCTGCGAGAAGATCTTCGGTCCCACCCGGGATTGGGAGTGCTACTGCGGAAAGTACAAGCGGGTGCGCTTCAAGGGCATCATCTGCGAGCGTTGTGGCGTCGAGGTCACCCGCTCCAACGTCCGCCGTGAGCGGATGGGGCACATCGAGCTGGCCGCCCCGGTCACGCACATCTGGTACTTCAAGGGTGTGCCGAGCCGGCTTGGCTATCTGCTGGACATCGCGCCGAAGGACCTGGAGAAGGTCATCTACTTCGCCGCCTACATGATCACCGCAGTGGACGAGGACGCGCGCCATCGCGACCTCTCCTCGCTGGAGGCCAAGGTCGAGGTCGAGCGCAAGCAGCTCGAAGCCCGTCGCGACGCCGACATCGAGACCCGGATGCGCAAGCTGGAGGAGGACCTCGCCCAGCTCGAAGCCGAGGGTGCGAAGGCCGACATCAAGAAGCGTGTCCGCGAAGGCGGCGAGCGCGAAGCCAAGCAGTTGCGGGATCGCGCCCAGCGTGACCTCGACCGCCTGGACGCGGTTTGGACCCGGTTCAAGGGCCTCAAGGTGCAGGATCTTGAAGGCGACGAGATCCTCTACCGCGAGATGAAGAGCCGCTTCGGCCGCTACTTCGAGGGCTACATGGGCGCCGAGGCGATCAAGAACCGCCTGGCCACCTTCGACCTCGCGGCTGAGTCCGAGTCGCTGCGCGAGATCATCCAGACTGGAAAGGGCCAGCGCAAGACTCGCGCCCTCAAGCGGCTCAAGGTGGTGGCGGCGTTCCTGAACACCGCCAACTCGCCGCTCGGCATGGTGCTGGACGCCGTCCCGGTCATCCCGCCTGACCTGCGTCCGATGGTGCAGCTGGACGGTGGCCGCTTCGCGACGTCCGACCTGAACGACCTCTACCGCCGCGTGATCAACCGGAACAACCGGCTCAAGCGACTGCTCGACCTGGGCGCTCCCGAGATCATCGTCAACAACGAGAAGCGGATGCTGCAGGAGGCCGTCGACTCGCTATTCGACAATGGCCGTCGTGGCCGTCCGGTGACCGGCCCTGGCAACCGTCCGCTGAAGTCGATCTCGGACATGCTCAAGGGGAAGCAGGGCCGGTTCCGCCAGAACCTGCTGGGCAAGCGCGTCGACTACTCCGGCCGTTCGGTCATCGTGGTCGGCCCGCAGCTGAAGCTGCACCAGTGCGGCCTGCCGAAGAACATGGCGCTGGAGCTGTTCAAGCCGTTCGTGATGAAGCGGCTCGACGACCTCAACCTGGCCCAGAACATCAAGAGCGCCAAGCGCATGGTCGAGCGCCAGCGTCCGGTCGTGTGGGACGTGCTGGAAGAGGTCATCGCCGAGCACCCGGTGCTGCTGAACCGCGCACCAACCCTGCACCGCCTTGGCATCCAGGCGTTCGAGCCGCAGCTGATCGAGGGTAAGGCCATCCAGCTGCACCCGCTGGTCTGCACCGCCTTCAACGCCGACTTCGACGGCGACCAGATGGCCGTGCACCTGCCGCTGAGCGCGGAGGCGCAGGCCGAGGCGCGCATCCTGATGCTGTCCACCAACAACATCCTGAAGCCCGCGGACGGCCGTCCGGTCACCCTGCCTACGCAGGACATGGTTATCGGCCACTACTTCCTGACCACCGAGCGGTCGGATCTGGTCGGTGAGGGTCGGGCGTTCTCGTCCGTCGCCGAGGCGTACATGGCTTTCGATCGCCACGAGCTGGCGATCGGCGCGCCTTGCCGCATCCGGCTCACCGGTGTGGTGCCGCCGGAGGGCCTCGAACTGCGTCCTGACGGTTCCATCATCATGGACACCACCCTGGGCCGGGCGCTGTTCAACGAGGCGCTGCCGACGGACTACCCGTTCGTCAACGTCGAAGTGGGCAAGAAGAAGCTGGGCCAGATCGTCAACGACCTCGCCGAGCGGTACCCCAAGGTCGAGGTCGCGGTCACGCTGGACAAGCTGAAGTCGCTCGGTTTCAAGTGGGCCACCCGCTCGGGTGTGACCGTTTCGATCGGGGACGTGCAGACCCCGCCGAACAAGCCGGAGATCCTGGCGTCCTACGAGGCGCGTGCCAACAAGATCACCAAGCAGTACGAGCGTGGCAAGGTCACCGAGGAGGAGCGGCACCAGGAGCTGATCCAGCTCTGGACGGACGCCACCGCCGAGTTGACCGCAGCGATGGAGGCCAACTTCGACAAGACGAACCCCATCGTCATGATGGTGCACTCTGGCGCACGAGGGAACATGACCCAGATGCGCCAGATCGCCGCCATGCGAGGCCTGGTGGCCAACCCGAAGGGCGAGATCATCGCCCGGCCGATCAAGTCCAACTTCCGTGAGGGCCTGAGCGTGCTGGAGTACTTCATCTCCACGCACGGTGGCCGGAAGGGCCAGGCGGACACCGCACTGCGCACGGCCGACTCCGGGTACCTGACCCGGCGTCTGGTGGACGTGTCGCAGGACGTGATCATCCGCGAGGAGGACTGCCAGACCGATCGGGGGCTCACCAAGGCGATCGCGGCCGAGGGCAAGAACGGCAAGCTGGCCGCAGCCCGCAACGTGGAGACCGCGGTCTACTCCCGCACGCTGGCCACCGACGTGGTGAGCGCCGCCGGAAAGGTGCTGGTCAAGGCCGGCGTCGATCTGGGCGACGTGAACATCAAGAAGCTGCTCAAGAACGGCATCACCGAGGTCAAGGTGCGCTCCGTCCTCACCTGTGAGGCGGCCACCGGCACCTGCGCCATGTGCTACGGCCGCTCGCTGGCCACCGGCAAGCTGGTGGACGTGGGCGAGGCTGTCGGTATCGTCGCGGCCCAGTCGATCGGCGAGCCCGGCACCCAGCTGACGATGCGTACCTTCCACACCGGTGGTGTGGCCGGTGACGACATCACCCAGGGTCTGCCGCGTGTGGTCGAGCTCTTCGAGGCCCGACAGCCCAAGGGCAAGGCGCCGATCGCTGAGGCGTCCGGCCGGGTGCGGATCGAGGAGGGCGAGCGTACCCGCAAGCTGGTCATCGTCCGCGACGACGGCGAGGCCGACCTGGAGTACCCGCTGCCGCGGCGCGTCCGCCTGGAGTGGGAGGACGCGACCGGCGTCCGGCACTCTGTCGGCGACGGCGATCACGTTGCGGCCGGACGGCAGCTCTACGCCGGTACGCCCGACCCGCAGGACGTGCTTCGCGTGTCGGGTCTGCGCAAGGTGCAAGAACACCTGGTCGAAGAGGTGCAGGCCGTGTACCGGACGCAGGGTGCGCCGATCCACGACAAGCACATCGAGATCATCATCCGGCAGATGCTTCGTCGGATCACGGTGATCGAGTCCGGCGACACGTCGATGCTGCCGGGCGAGCTGGTCGACCGGAAGTCGTTCGAGGCGCAGAACCGCCAGATGGTGACCGAAGGCCGTACCCCGGCCCAGGGCCGTCCGGTGCTGATGGGCATCACCAAGGCGTCCCTTGCAACCGAGTCGTGGCTGTCCGCGGCTTCGTTCCAGGAGACCACCAAGGTGCTCACCGACGCAGCGATCAACGCGAAGTCGGACTCGCTGCTGGGCCTCAAGGAGAACGTCATCCTGGGCAAGCTGATCCCTGCCGGCACCGGCCTGGAGCGGTACCGCAACATCCGGGTGGAGCCCACCGCGGAGGCGCGGGCGGCTGCTTACGACCTCTCCTACGACCCGTACGACTACGACCTTTCGGTCGGCGGTTCGTCGGTCGGGCTGGACGAGTACGATACCGGCGAACTGCGCTGATCCGCCGCTAGGCAAGCCCCGAATCCCGCCGAGACCGCTGGTCTCGGCGGGATTCTGCTGTTCACGGCTCCATGCTTCTCCGCAAACTGGGCCCCGCTTCTCCGCAAGCTGGTCCCCGCTTCTTCGCAAGCTGGTCCCCGCTTCTTCGCAAGCTGGTCCCCGCTTCTTCGCAAGCTGGACGGTTCGGCTCCGTCTTGGGACTCACCTGTCCAGCTTGAGAGGGAGGTCGTGTCGGTTTTCCGCAAGTTGGACGGCTCGGCCCCGTCTTGGGACTCACCTGTCCAGCTTGCGACGCTTGGCGGTGGATGGACCTCGACCCTTCCGGGTCGGGCAGAGTTCGAGATACGCCGCGTGCACCCGTCCGACTTCCTAGGCCGAGCATGCGAGCAAGAAGGTGGGCAGTGTTGCCCCGATGGCGTCGCGAGCGGCTCGTTCGGCACTGCTCGGCAGTGCGGTGGAGTACTACGACTTCACCCTCTTCGCCACAGCTCCGGCGCTGGTGCTCGGGCCGGTGTTCTTCGCGAGGCTTGGCCCGGCGCCGGCCACCGTTGCGGCGTTAGTCACCTTCGGTAGCGCGTTCGTGGCGCGTCCGCTCGGTGCGGTGCTGTTCGGCCACCTCGGCGATCGGCTGGGCCGGAGGAAGGCACTGATCTGGTCGGTGACGTTGATGGGGCTGGCCACGACCGGCATCGGCCTGCTGTCCAGCTTCGCCCAAGCCGGGGTGATCGCACCGGTCCGACCGCTGGTGCTGCGGCTATTGCAGGGCCTGTCCGCCGGCGGCGAGCAGGCCGGCTCGAACGCCCTTTCGCTGGAACATGCCCCCGAGGGTGCCCGGAACCGGTTCGCTGTCTGGACCATGCAGGGCACGCTGCTCGGCAAGCTGGCCTTCCTCGGGGGTGCTCTGGATGCCTAGGGACGCGCTGCTCGCCTGGGGCTGGCGGCTGCCCTTCCTGGTCGCCGGACTGCTGCTGATCGTCGCGCTGGTGATCCGCCGGACGGTGGCCGAGCCGCCGGTGTTCGCGGACGCGGCTGCGGCGGGGGAGTTGGCCCGGGGCCGGTGGTGACCGTCCTACGGCAGCACTGGCTCGCGGTGCTCGCGGTCGGCGGTCGGCACCTTCTACGCGGTCGGGGGAGCGGTGCTCAACGTCTACGGGCTCAGTTACGCGGTGGCCCGAGGCATCGCGGCTGATGCGTACCTGGTGATCATCTCGACCGTGACCGCACTCGGCCTGCTGCCCAGCCGGCGTGGGCCCGGTTGTTCGACCGGGTCGGCCGGCGTCCGGTGTTCATCGGCTCGTGCCTTGCGGCCGCCGGGTTGTACTTCGGCTATCTGCCCGTCCGCTGAACCCACCGCCACGGCTGAACCGTTGGACACCGCGCCCGCGCTGGCGTCCGTGCTGGCCAGCGATGGCCAGGTGACCGTGGACGGAGTGTGGGACGATGAACTACGCGGGGCAGCGAGGTGACCATCTCCGGTGCTGGCTTCGCCGCCGGCATAGCCGACCTGGAGATTTCGATCAACTCGGTGCCGACCAGGCTGGCCGCGGTCGCCACCGACCAGGTGGGAGCTTTCGCGGCGACCGTCGCGCTACCGACGGACCTGCCGGACGGTGAGCACAATGTCGTAGTCGCCTACCAGGGCAACGAGCTCGTTCGGGTGCCGGTCCAGGTCCTTGCTCCGGTCGCGGACAGTTTCGTCGAGGCGCTCACCGTCGGGTTCGCGGGGCAGAACGACGAACTGCTGCCCGGTCTGGCGATCCTCGGCGGTCTCGTCGTCGCGGGCGGAGTGACTATTCTGGTCACCAGCGGCGCTCGACGTCGCGCCTAGCTTTTCTCGAACCCC
>Ga0208564_1003988_pt1 | contig 10400 bp, 11 predicted proteins | sample AD_UKC073_MetaG_FD_184439 | JGI IMG/M metagenome (GOLD analysis project Ga0208564, IMG submission 184439) | Active sludge microbial communities of municipal wastewater-treating anaerobic digesters from USA - AD_UKC073_MetaG (SPAdes) (version 2) | ecosystem: Engineered > Bioreactor > Anaerobic >... | reverse complement strand
CACCCTCACCGGCGAGTTCGGTCGCTACGCGCGTGACTACGACGTCCGGACCACGACCTCCGTCGGGGAGGCCGAGGAGGTCGCGCGCTCGATCGTCGGTACCGGCGGGCAGGTGGCGATGTTCGTCAGCGAGTCGCGGCTGCCCGACGGTGACGTCGTCGAGGCGTTCGCCCGCTGGCGCACGGTCGTGCCGACCGCCCGCCGTCTCGTGACCGTCCACTGGTCGCACTTCCTCGAGGACTCCTCGGCCCTGCGGCCGGGGCTCGCAGCGGGCAAGTACGACGCGTCACTGCTCTTGCCGCGCGGCGTGCGCGACGAGGAGTTCCACACCGCGGTGTGTGAGCTGCTCTCGGACTGGGGATCCACCGTGGCGACACCCGAGGTCGAGGCCGTGCGGATCATCTCCGCGGGCCGCGATGCGCTGGCCGAGGGCATCCGCGACTTCCTGGACCGCATGGGCATGCCGAACCGCACCTACTCCCCCGACTCCGACGAGGGTCGAGCCGTGACCAGCCGGATCGGCTCCGAGGTGAGCCTGCCGCTCGTGGAGTCGATCAACCACGACGTCTTCGCACCGACGAGCGTCCGGGACGTCGCCGTGCGGGTGTTCGGCACCCCGAAGGGCATCGAGCTGGATGCCGTCGTCGACCTCGCGATCGTCGGCGCCGGGCCCGCGGGCCTCGCGGCCGCGGTGTACGGCTCCGCGCCCGCAACCAGGCCATCCGGTTCGGCACCCAGTTCTTCACCGGCTGGTCCGTCACCTCGCTGGAACCCGGTCGCGACGGTCAGCCGCACGTCGTGCGCACCGACGGTGGTGACGTCCGCGCGCGGGCGGTGGTCATCGCCACCGGTGTGGCCTACCGAAAGCTGGGCGTGCCGGCGGTCGAGGACTTCGTCGGCCTCGGGGTCTTCTACGGCAGCGCGATGTCGGCGGCCCGGGAGATGGAGGGCACCGACGTCGTCGTCGTGGGTGGGGGGAACTCCGCCGGACAGGCGGCCATCCACCTCGCCCGGTTCGCGCGGTCGGTGACGATCCTCGTGCGCCGCGACGGCCTGGAGGCGACGATGTCGCAGTACCTCGCCTCCGAGATCGGCCACAGCCCGCGGTTGCGGGTCCGCCCGTGGTCTGAGGTGGTCGATGCCGCCGGCGACGGCCGTCTGGAGCGCATCACCGTTCGCGACACCCGCAGCGGTGAACAGGAGGTGCTCGGCTGCCGTGGCCTGGTGCTGCTGCTCGGGGCCGAGCCGCACTGCGAGTGGCTCCCCGCTGAGGTCGCGACGGACGGCAGGGGGTTCGTGCTCACCGGACGCGACGTCCCGACCGACCGGTGGACCGACGGCATCCCCCCTGCGAGCCTCGCGACGACGGTGCCCGGGGTGTTCGCCGTCGGTGACATCCGGGCCACGTCGATGAAGCGGGTGGCGGCCGCCAGCGGCGAGGGCGCCTCCGTCGTGCCACTGGTGCACGCCTGGCTCGACCCCGACCAGGGCTGAACCCCTCAAGGTTCGGCGGCCGGAACACCGGTTTGTCGAAAACCCTCCCGTTGCAGGCGTCCCTGAACGTACTGTGAGCGCACCCCCTCTCGGGGTCTGAACTGTCACCAAGCGAAAGGAGGTCGCGTGAACATCTTTGACAGCGCCAAGGAGAAGCTCGCGGAACTGACCGAGACTCACGGCGACCAGGTCGAGAGCATCAGCGACCAGGCCATCGAGAAGGCAGGCGACGCAGCCGACCAGGCAACTGGCGGCCAGTTCGCCGAGCACGTCGACACCGCGCAGTCCGCGGCAGACGGCGCCATCGGCACCTGATCTCCCCCTGACGCGACCCGGGACCCTCGACCGAACGGTCGGGGGTCTCGGCCGTTCGGTCAGGGTTTGCCGGCCGCGAGGCGAACTGCCAGCGCAGCGTTGGTCGCGTGCCTACGCTCGGGGGAACCCGCTTCGTCTCCCAGGAAGAGAGCCGTCCATGGCGCACAACACCTCGGGACTGCCCCCGCTCGACATCGAGCCGTTCGACCCCGCCCCGCTGTATGCCGCAGCCAACTCACCCGAGCGCCGGGTGGACCCCGCTCGGGAACGCGCGCGCTCGGTGCGAGCCCTGGGGCTGGTCCTCGCCCTTGCTGCCGTGGGCGTCGTCGCCGCGGTTCTCGCGCTCGGGTAGGCCGCTCAGGTCGCGCAGGGTGCGGTGGCTGTCGGTGAGGTCACGGGCTTGCCGAGCGACGGCATCCCCAGGGAGACGGCCGGCTTGCCGGGTACCGGCGCATCCTGCAGCGAGGCCCACGCGTCGCCACCCCTGGTGCGACGAACCGAGTAGGCACCGCCCTGCACCCCGCTGTCGGCCACGAGGTGGTGCGGCGCCCCGTAGGTGACCCCCACGGTCACGACGTCACCCGGGCGGGGACGCTCAGCGCCGTCGGGCACGGCGAAGTGCACGAGGCGGTTGTCGCGGGCCCGGCCGGACAGGCGTGCGGTCTCGCCGTCCTTGCGGCCTTCGCCGGGTGCGACGAGCACCTCGACCTCACGGCCCTCGAGGGTGCGGTTCTCGGCCCACGAGACACGTTCCTGCAGCTCGATGAGCCGCTCGAAGCGCTCCTGGACGACGGCCTTGGGTACTTGGTTCGGCATCGTCGCCGCGGGCGTACCGGGGCGGATGGAGTACTGGAAGGTGAAGGCGCTGGAGAAGCGGGACGCCTCGACGACGCGCAGCGTCTCGGCGAAGTCGGCCTCGGTCTCACCGGGGAAGCCCACGATGATGTCGGTGGTGATCGCGGCATCCGGGATCGCGGTGCGGACCTTGTCGATGATGCCGAGGAACTTCTCGCTGCGGTACGAGCGACGCATGGCCTTGAGCACCGTGTCGGACCCGGACTGCAACGGCATGTGCAGGCTCGGCATGACGTTGGGGGTTGCGGCCATGGCCTCGATGACGTCGTCGGTGAACGCGGCCGGGTGGGGGCTGGTGAAGCGCACCCGCTCCAGTCCCTCGATCTCGCCACAGGCGCGCAGCAGCTTGCCGAAGGCGAACCGGTCGCCGAACTCGACCCCGTAGGTGTTGACGTTCTGCCCGAGCAGGGTGATCTCGATGACGCCCTGCGCGACGAGAGCCTCGATCTCGGCGAGGATCTCGCCCGGACGGCGGTCGGCCTCCTTGCCGCGAAGGCTGGGGACGATGCAGAAGGTGCAGGTGTTGTTGCATCCGACGCTGATCGACACCCAGCCGGCGAAGGCGGAGTCTCGGCGGGTCGGCAGCGTCGAGGGGAAGGTCTCGAGCGACTCGAGGATCTCGACCTCGGCGCGCTTGTTGTGCCGCGCCCGGTCGAGCAGTGCGGGGAGGCTGCCGATGTTGTGGGTGCCGAAGACGACGTCCACCCAGGGAGCGCGCTTGACGATGCTCTCGCGGTCCTTCTGGGCCATGCAGCCACCGACGGCGATCTGCAGGTCGGGGTTCGCGGTCTTGGCCGGGCGCAGCTGGCCCAGGTTGCCGTAGAGCTTGTTGTCGGCGTTCTCGCGCACGGCGCAGGTGTTGAACACGACGACGTCCGCGGTCTCCGGACGCTCGGCCGCGGGCACGCTCGCGAGGTCGACGTAGCCGGCGGTCTCGAGCAGGCCGGCGAGGCGCTCGGAGTCGTGGACGTTCATCTGGCACCCGTGGGTGCGCACGTCGTAGGTCTTCGGTGCAGTCATGGCGGGTCAAGGGTATGCCGGGTGCCCGCCACCGCGGGAATCTCGCCGCGGCATCAGGGGGTTCACGGCCCAAATCTGCCATTTGGCGGGTCGGCGATGCCCCCGGGAGGCCAACCGCGCGCTCCACCGCGCCCCTGACCCCCCACCTGAACCGCTCAATCCAGGCAGGGGGGCCAACCGCGCGCTCCACCGCGCCTCTGGCCCCCCGCCCCGGACAACGCCGATCGACCATCGCCGCGAGCGATATACTCTTGCAGAGTTCTGCAATTCTGCAAGAGAGCGCGATGACATGCCGGTTCCGCTGTACCAAGCCAAGGCCGAGTTCTTCCGAACGCTCGGCCACCCGGCCCGCATCCGCGTCCTCGAGCTGCTGGCCGAGCGCGACCGGGCCGTCCACGAGCTGCTCGCCGCGATCAACGTCGAGGCCCCGAGCCTGTCCCACCAGCTCGCCGTCCTGCGCCTGGGCGGCCTGGTCACCCAGCGCCGCGAGGGTGGGCAGGTGATCTACAGCCTCGCCCTGCCCGCCGTGCGCGACCTGCTCGCGAGCGCCCGCGAGATCCTCCAGACCAAGACGGCCGACCAGGGTGGACTCGTCGACGACATCACGCCAGAGCCCCGGGCATGAGCACGGACACGGCCCGCCGGGCCGTCATGGAGCGGCTGGATGCCGTCCGCCCCCGCAGCCGCGACCTGCGCGCCATGGTGGCGACCCCTCGTCAGGACGTCCTCGCCGGGGTGACCGTGGGTGTCGTGGCCCTGCCCCTGGCCCTGGCCTTCGGCATCGCCTCGGGGCTCGGCGCCACCGCCGGCCTGGTGACGGCGGTCGTCGCCGGCGTCGTGGCGGCGCTGTTCGGCGGTAGTCACGTGCAGGTCTCCGGGCCCACCGGGGCGATGACCGTCGTCCTCGTGCCGATCGTGGCGACCCACGGAGCCGAGGGCGTGCTCGTCGTTGGCCTCATGGCGGGCGTGATCCTCGTGGTGATGGGCCTGGCCGGTGCAGGGAGGTACGTGCGGTTCATCCCGCTGCCCGTCATCGAGGGGTTCACCCTGGGCATCGCGGCCCTCATCGCCCTCCAGCAGGTGCCCTCCGCGCTCGGCCTGTCCGCGCGCCCCGAGCACGTCGTCGTGTCGGCGGTGGCCGCCGTTCTCGAGTGGTTCGGGAGCCCCGACCTCGCACCGGTGGCCATCAGCGTCGGGGTCGCCGCGGCGATCCTCGTGCTCTCCCGCCTGCGGCCAGCCGTACCCGTGGCGCTGCTCGGGGTGGTGGTCGCGACGGTCGCCGTCCGCCTGGCCGACGTGCCGGTCGAGACGATCGGCGCCCTGCCCGATCGGCTGTTCACCCTGACGGTGCCGTCGGTGTCCTGGAGCGACCTTCGGGTGCTCGCCGTACCGGCCGTCGCCGTCGCCGCCCTGGCCGCGCTCGAGAGCCTGCTCTCGGCAACCGTCGCCGACGCGATGAGCGTGTCCTCGCGGCACGACCCCGACCGCGAGCTCTTCGGCCAGGGGCTGGCAAACCTCGCCTCACCGCTGCTCGGCGGCATCCCGGCCACCGCGGCGATCGCCCGGACCGCCGTCAACGTGCGCTCCGGGGCGCGCTCCCGACTGGCGGCCGTGGTGCACTCGCTCGTGCTGCTCGTCGTCGTGCTCGCCCTCACCGACGTCGTCGCCTGGATCCCGCTGGCCGCCCTGGCGGGGGTGCTCATCGCCACGGCCGTGCGGATGATCGAGGTGTCGAGCCTGCGCGCCCTGGCCCGGGCCTCACGCGGTGACGCCGCCGTGCTGGGGCTGACCTTCCTGGCCACCGTCGTGCTCGACCTCGCGACGGCCGTCGTGCTGGGCATCGTCACCGCCGGCGGGCTGGCCCTGCGCCAGCTCGCCCGGACGACGGCGCTGCACGAGGAGTCCCTCCCCCAGAAGTACCTCGACGAGGAGGAGCACGGCGCGCAGGAGACCGCCCTGCTGCGCGAACGGGTCGTCGCCTACCGGCTCGAGGGCCCGCTGTTCTTCGGCGGGGCCCACACGGCCCTGCTCGAGCTCACCGAGGTGAGCGACGTCAAGGTCGTCATCCTGCGGATGTCCCACGTGAGCACGCTGGACGCCACCGGGGCGGCCGTGCTCGCCGACACCATCCGCTCGCTGGAGGCACGAGGGGTCACGGTCCTGCTGTCGGGGATGCCGCAACGGTTCGTCCCACGGTTGGCCGCGACCGGCATCCACCAACACCTCGTCACGCTGAACCACGTCTTCGACAGCACACCCGAGGCCATCGCGCACGCCCGCCGGCACGTGGCCCGCGACCACCACCATGACGAGGGCGTCAGGCCAGGCGTGTGATCGCCACCACGACGCCCAGGGATGCCGTGGCCCGCCCCGAGTAGATGCCCTTGAACGGGGGGACGTCCTCGTAGTCACGGCCGCGCGCCACGACGACGTGGTCGACCCCGACCTCGGTGCCGTTCGTGGGATCAACCGGCGTCCAGCCACCGTCCCAGTACTCGACCCAGGCATGGCTCTCGCCCTTGCTCGTCTCACCGACGGCGGTGTCCCTCACCGGCACGAGGTACCCGGAGACGTACCGCGCGGGCAGGCCGAGGCTGCGCAGGGCACCGACGGTGATGTGGGCGAAGTCCTGGCAGACACCGGAGCGCTCGGCCCAGGCGTCCTCACCGCGGCTGTGCACGCTGGTGCTGCCCGGCACGTAGCTCATCTCGGCACGCACCAGGGAGGCGAGCTCCTCGGCAGCCGCGCGGGGGGTCTCCCGGCCGCGCACGGCATCCACCAACTCGGCGATGCCGTCACCGGGGCGGGTGCGCGCCGACAACATCAGCCACTCGTAGCTGCGGTCCTGCACGGCAGGGTCGCGCACAGCCGCCCAGTCGAGCGACGGGGTGTGCCGGGCGACGTCGGTGCGCTCGACGGTGGAGATCGCCTCGATCTCGAGCTGACCGTGGCTGGCCAGGCTCTCCATCGCCATGACGTGGGTGCCCCAGTGGTCGCGGTAGACGTGGCTCCACGTCATCGGGCGGATGCGAATGCGGTTCTCGAGGGTGGTCTGGCCGGCTTCGTTGACCGGGGTCATCCGCAGCTCGTTGTGGGCGGCACGAACCTGGCCGTCATAGGTCAGGGAGGTCGTGTGGACGATTCGCCAGCGGCGCATTTCAGACCACCCCGTCCCGGGTCCACGTCGTGACCTGTCCGGACTGGAAGTACCGGGACGCCACCGCCTGCGACGCCGCCATCACCGACCCCTGCACCCGCAGCATCTGGGCCGGGAGGTCGGCGATCACGTCGGACGTCGACCGGTACTCCAGCGACGTGCGGATGCGGCCCAGCTGACGCCGGGCCTCGTCGGAGATGCCGATGCGGTCCTCCTGGGGTGAGAGGGCGTCGAGCCGGCGCTCGGCCTCGGAGAGGGCGAAGAAGACCGACCGGGGGAACTCGCGGTCGAGCACGAGGAAGGCCGCTGCGCGGTCATCACTGAGCAGGCCGCGCTGGCTGCGCATGAAGGCCTGCTGCGCTCCACACGACGACAGCACCACCGACCACGGGGCGCCGCCTCGCGGCAGGCCGCCGGTGGCCACGAGACGCGCCGTCATGTCGGCCCGCTCGAGGCTGCGGCCGAGCACGAGGAAGTCCCAGGCCTCGTCGTGCGACATCGTCGAGTCGGCGATGCCGGACACGAGCGCCGCGCGTTCACGCACCCACGACAGGTGCCGCTCGGTCGTGACCGTCCGCCCGAAGCCGTTCCAGCGGTGCCACGTCGTGTTGATGCCCTCCCACAGCTCGGTCGACAACGTCTCGCGAGCTCGCCGGGCGTTCTCGCGGGCGGCGAAGAGGGCCCCGGTGATGGAGCTGGCATTGGACCGGTCGAAGACCAAGGCGGCACCCACGTCGGCGAACCCCGGGTCGCCCTCGAACGGCATCCCCATGATCACCGAGAGGACGGTCCTCGACGCCGTGACCTCGTCGGCCCCGGGGTCCTCGAGGAGTTGCAGGCGCAGCACGTCGACGATGCGCGCCGTGCCGTCGGCGCGCTCGGTGTAGCGCCCGATCCAGAAGAGCGACTCGGCGATCCGGCTCAGCACGACGACTCCTCGTGGCGGGTGTCAGCGTGGGCCACCGTGCGGTGACCTTGCTGCTGTTGCTGCTGCTGTTGGGCCTTCATGCTGTCCTCGTGGGATGCCGTGGGGGCACTCATGACGACGACCTCGCGGTTGTCCGGTGGCCGGCTGGAGGTGCTCGTCGCGGCCCGACGGTCCGAGAGCACCCAGGTGTCCTTGGACCCCCCGCCCTGGCTGGAGTTGACCACCAGCTCACCCTCGGGAAGGGCGACCCTGGTGAGGCCCCCCGGCAGCACCCGCACGCGCTCACCGTCGTTGACGGCGAACGGCCGCAGGTCGACGTGGCGCGGGGCGAGGCGGCCGTCGATGAACGTCGGCACGGTCGAGAGCTGCACGACGGGTTGGGCGATCCAGCCCCGCGGATCGGCGATCAGCTGGGCACGCAAGAGCTCGAGGGTCTCGGCATCGGCCTTGGGCCCGACTACCAGCCCCTTCCCGCCCGAGCCGTCGACCGGCTTGACGACCATGTCGTGCAGGTTCTCCAGGACGTGCTGGAGCGCCTTCGGCTCGTCGCAGCGGAACGTGTCGACGTTGCCGAGGATCGGGTCCTCGTCGAGGTAGAAGCGGATGAGGTCGGGCAGGTAGGAGTAGATGAGCTTGTCGTCGGCCACGCCGTTGCCGATGGCGTTGACGACCGTGACCCGCCCCGCCCGCATCGAGGAGACCAGCCCCGCGACGCCGAGGATGGAGTCGCCGCGAAAGTGCACCGGGTCGAGGAACTCGTCGTCGATGCGCCGGTAGATGACGTCGACGGGGCGGTCACCGGTCGTCGTGCGCATCCGCACCTGTCCGCCGACGCACACGAGGTCACGACCCTCGACGAGCTCGACCCCCATCATCCGCGCCAGCAGGGCGTGCTCGAAGTAGGCCGAGTTGAACACCCCGGGGGTGAGCACGACGACGGTCGGGTCGCTGGCCCCGTCGGGTGCAGCGGCCCGCAGCGCCGCGAGGAGCATGCGCGGGTAGTCGTGGACGGGCCGGATGCGCATCGTCGCGAACGCCTCCGGGAAGACGTTGGCCATGGCACGGCGGTTGGCGATGACGTAGCTGACCCCGGACGGCACGCGCACGTTGTCCTCGAGCACCCGGAAGGTGCCCACCTCGTCGCGGATGAGGTCGACGCCGGCGACGTGCACGCGCACGCCGTTGCTCGGGCGGATCCCCATGACGGCCCGGTGGTAGTGCTTCGAGCTCGCGATGAGGCGCCACGGGATGATGCCCTCGTGCACGGCGCGGGGGATCTCACCCTCGCGCGAGTAGATGTCATCGAGGAAGGACTCGAGCGCCGTGACGCGTTGCACCACACCGGACTCGATGATCTGCCACTCGTGGGCGCTGATGACGCGGGGCACGGCATCCAGGGGGAAGGGCCGCTCCTCCCCCGCGTGGTCGAAGGTCACGCCCTGGTCGAGGTAGGAGCGCGCCAGCGAGTCAGCCCGCTCCTTGAGGGCCTGCCCGTTCATCCCGCGCAGCGTGTGGAACACCGGCTTGTAGGGCGTACGGGGCGCACCGGGCTCGCTGAGCATCTCGTCCCACGCCTGGCCGAGGGCGTAGTCGTCGAACAGGCCGCCTGGGGCCTCGGCCGGCATCTGCTCGCTCACGTGACGAACCTATGGCCACGGCGTGAACCTGTCATCACACCCGTGTCACCCCCGTGTTTCGCGCACCTGTTGTCCACGGGGTGGACGGCCCTAATGTGGCGCGCATGACCCAGCCCGGCCCGTCGGTCTCCCTGCGTCCGGTGGATGCCGGGAGCTGGCGTGACGTCGCCGGGCTCACCATCGCGCCCGGCCAGGACGCCTTCGTCGCGGCCGCCACCCACTACCTCGCGTTGTGCGCCTACGAGGACGTCTGGAACCCCCTGGCCGTGCACGACGAGGAGGGCGCGGTGATCGGCTTCCTCATGTGGGGCATCGACGACGAGGACGGCAGCTGCTGGCTCGGCGGGGTGATCGTCGACGCCGCGCACCAGGGTCGCGGGGTGGGTCGGGCCGCAATGGCCCAGGCCCTTGCGACCCTTCGTCCCCGCGACGAAGGCGATGGGTTCGCCCTCGCGTACCACCCGCAGAACACGGTGGCGAAGGGTCTCTACGCCAGCCTGGGGTTCGTCGAGACGGGCGAGACCGACGACGACGAGGTCGTCGCGCGGCGCCGTCCCGCCTGACCCTGGTGGGTCGGGTCGACCCCAGTCGCCGCGCGACGGTGCACGCGCATGACAGGCTGGGACACAGTTGGCTCGACCCCGAACCAGCCCACCTCGAGAGGATCCTTCGCGTGCGCACCCTGCTCAACATCATCTGGTTCGTGTTCGGCGGGTTCTGGCTCGCCGTCGGGTACGCGTTCGCCGGCCTCGTGCTGTGCCTGCTCATCGTCACGATCCCACTGGGCGTCGCCGCCTTCCGGATGGCCAGCTACGCCATCTGGCCCTTCGGGCGAGCAGTCGTGCAGCAGCCGAACGCCGGTGCCGGCTCGGTGGTGCTGAACATCCTGTGGATCGTGCTCGCCGGGTGGTGGCTCGCCCTCGAGCACGTCATCACGGCAGTGGCGCAGGCCATCACGATCATCGGCATCCCGCTGGCCATCGCCAACCTCAAG
>Ga0208564_1003986_pt1 | contig 10405 bp, 12 predicted proteins | sample AD_UKC073_MetaG_FD_184439 | JGI IMG/M metagenome (GOLD analysis project Ga0208564, IMG submission 184439) | Active sludge microbial communities of municipal wastewater-treating anaerobic digesters from USA - AD_UKC073_MetaG (SPAdes) (version 2) | ecosystem: Engineered > Bioreactor > Anaerobic >... | reverse complement strand
AGTATCGGCAAAATAGGATCAAAGGGACTTGAAGCAATGGGTAGAAACCCAGAAGCCGCTTCAAAAATTCAGACAGGAATGATTCTGTCTATTGCTTTTGTTGAGGCAATTGCCATTTATTGTTTGGTAGTGGCAATAATTTTAAAGTTCGTTTAATAAGTTAATTATTATCAAAATTGGTAATGATGAAAAAACATCTTTACCGTTTTGATTAAATTTTTTCAATGAATCCATTGGACACCTTCGGAATTAATTGGAAGATTTTAATTGGTCAGATTATCAACTTGATAATAGTGCTTTATTTGCTTCAGCGGTTTGCTTTTAAACCATTTTTGAAGATACTCTCAGAAAGAAGAGAAAAGATTGAAAAAGGCGTTAAATTAGCTGAGGAATCAAAAGAAAAGATAAAATTGGCTGAAGAGGAAAGGGCCAAGATTTTAAAAGAAGGAGAAGAAAAAGCAAAGCAAATCTTAAAAGAAAGTGAGGAACGAGGGAAAGAAAAAGAAAAAGAAATTTTAACCGCGGCAGAAGCACAGAGAGTAAAGATTTTAGAACAGGCTCAGCAAACGGCTCAAAAAGAGATTGAAAAACGCAAAAGAGAGTTTTCCCAAAAAAACCTTGAATTAGTATTGGCTGTGAGCGAAAAAATTTTAAAGGAAAAGATTAATTCTGAAAAAGATAAGCAAATTATCGAGAATCTTTTAACAAGCAACAATGATTAAGAAATTAGTTAAGATATTACTTTCATTAACTCAAGGTAAAAGCGACAAAGAAAAGCAAGAGATTGTAAGGGTGTTTTTAAAACTATTAGCAGAAAAAAACCAACTGCATCTTTTGCCGGCTATTTTAAAAGAATTAAAAAGAGAAGAAAAAAAACAAAAGATTGAGTTGATACTGGCAAGAAATTTTGAGCAAGAATTTTTACAGAAAATAGAAAGAGGTGTCAAAAAAACATTAGGAGAAAAAGAAATTAAACTTAGGATTGAACCTGAGATTATTGGCGGATTTTTAGCAAAAGACGAAAATTATCTCATTGATGGTTCAATCAAGGGTATTTTAAATAATTTTAAGGAAAGATTATGGACACATTTGAAATTTTAAAAAAAGAAATTGAAAACCTAGAATTAAAACCAGGAAAAGAAGAAATAGGCGAGGTGGTAGAAGTAAAAGATGGTATTGCTATGATTGCGGGATTAAAAGAAGTTGAAAGTTTTGAAATGATAAAATTTGAAACAGCAGATGTTTTAGGTGTTGCACTTAATTTGGGAGAAGATATAGTAGGTGCTATTGTACTGGGTGATTTTTCTAAGATTAGAGAGGGCGATATTGTTAAAAGAGAAAGAAAAACTCTTTCTTTGCCTGTGGGAGAAAATTTAATTGGAAGAGTTATTGATCCCTTGGGCAATCCCTTAGATGGTAAAGGAGAAATTCAGGGAACAAAATTGGCTCCCTTGGAAAAAATTGGCCCTTCGGTGGTAGAAAGAGAACCCGTAAATGAGCCCCTGCATACAGGCATTAAAATGATTGATGCTTTGATCCCTATTGGAAGAGGACAAAGAGAATTGTTTTTAGGAGACAGAACCACTGATAAATCAAATCATGCCCTAACCATTATTTTAAATCAAAAAAATGAAGCAAAAAGGCCTATTTGTATTTATTGTCCTATTGGCAAAAAAGAAGCAGAAATTGCAAGAACAGTTGAATTATTAGAAAAATATGGTGCTTTTGAGTATACAATAGTTGTTGCCGCGTCCGCTTCATTGCCCGCTTCATTATGGTATCTTGCTCCATATGCTGCTTGCGCTCAGGGTGAATATTTTATGGAAAAAGGTCAAGATGCTGTTGTGATTTACGATGATTTAACAAAACATGGTTATGCTTGGAGACAAATTGCTTTGATTTTAAGAAGACCGCCAGGCAGAGAGGCATATCCTGGAGATATTTTTTATCTTCATTCAAGGTTGTTAGAAAGGGCAGCAAAAATGCACAAGGATAAAGGGGGTGGTTCTTTAACTGCAATTCCGATTCTAGAGACCCAAGCCGGTGATATTACTGGATATATTCCTACTAATGTGATTTCTATTTGTGATGGTCAGATTTATTTTGATACATCGCTTTATTTGAAGGGTCAAAAACCAGAAGTAAATGTTGGTTTATCAGTTTCAAGGGTAGGATCAGCTGCTCAAATCAAAGCAATGAAAAAAACCGCTTCTACTCTAAAATTGGAACTGGCTCAGTTTACTGAACTAGAACAATTTGTAGAATTTATTGAAGAGGTTGATGAAGATACAAAAAAAAGTTTAAAACGAGGTGAACGAATAAGAGAAATATTAAAACAAGAAAAGTTGAAACCATTGCCCATTGAAAAAGAGATCGTATCGATATATGCTAGTACAAAAGGATTTTTAGACAATGTGCGGATCGAGGATGTTAAGAAGATTGAAAATGAATTATATGAAGTAATTGAGTTTAAAAAACCTGATATTTTCAAATCAATTAGAGAGAAGAAAGAATTAGATGATACTACTCAAGCTGCATTAGATAAGATACTTGAAGATGTAACAAAAAAATATGAAGTTGAAGGAAGTAAAAAATAAAATAAATGCCACACAGAACATTTATGGTTTGACCCAGGCGATGGAGTTGATTGCGGCAATGAAAGTGAGGAAATTAAAAAACGCAACCTTGAATTCTCGTCCTTTTGTAAGAAAATCAATAGAGCTTTTAATAAAATTAATAGAGTATCAAAAAAGTTTGCAAGAGGATGTGCAAAATAATTTGCAAGATGATAAAAAAAACAATCCTTCAGTCCTAACACAAAAAATTTTAGCTGTTGTTTTTGCCTCTGATAAAGGGTTTTGTGGAGTTTACAATAAAAACATTTTAAGGTATGCTCAACGGCAAATTGAACAATTGAAAAAGGAAGGAGAGGTAGAATTAATTACTATTGGAAAAAAAACAACTAATTTTTTTAAAACAAAAAAATACACAATTAAGATGGAATTTCCAGACATTAAAGAATTTGAAGAGAAAAAAAGGACTGATGAATTATTTAAATATCTAGAAGATTTTTATCAAAAGGGAGCGTACAAAAAAATCCTTCTTTTTGCTACCCATTATTTTACTTCTTTTGTGCAAAGTCCAAGAACAGTTCAAGTTTTTCCTGCTGATGAAAAAAAATTAAGAGAGATGATGAAAGAAACTGCAGGTAAAACTGTTTCTGAAAAAAAGATAGATTACATATTTGAGCCATCGTTTGAGGAAATTTTTGATGAAGCGCTTTCTCAATTAATGGCTGCAGAATTATATCATGCTGTTTTAGAAGCGCGAACATCAGAAGAAGCGAGTCGAATGATGGCAATGAAAAGAGCAATGGACAATGCAAAAGAAGTAATAAAAAATTTGACATTAGAATATAATAAAGCAAGGCAAGCCCAAATTACTTCTGAAGTTTCTGAAATTACTTCAGCAAAGGAAGCAATAGAATAATTAATTACAAATTACATTACATTACTAATTTAATTAAGATGGTCCTTCGATACGTCCGCCCACGGCGGGTTTACCAAGAAATAATTATTTTTTGAGTCGAATCGAAGGAATACATTGAAAGAAATGCGTCTTACAGCGGGAAAGTGCAAAGTTTACACACTTGACGTTGCGCGTTACGCTACCGCTTAACAATTTTAACAATTGACGCAATTTACTACTATGGCAAAAATTATACAAGTTTTAGGTCCTGTCGTTGATGTAGAATTTGAAGAAAAAGTACCCAAAATATTTAACGCTTTAAAAGTAGAAAGGGTTAATTTAACTTTAGAAGTGGAGCAAAATTTAGGAGAAAAAAGGGTAAGATGTTTAGCAATGGGTCCCACAGAGGGATTAAAAAGAGGAGATGAAGTAATTGATACAGGGTCTCCTATTAAAGTGCCTGTAGGTGATAAATCGCTGGGCAGGGTATTAAATGTGTTGGGTAACCCTATTGATGGTAAAGGAGAAATTGAAGCAAAAGACCTTTGGTCTATTCATCGAAAAGCTCCAAAAATGGTTGAGCAGGAAACCAAAATTGAAATTTTGGAAACAGGATTAAAAGCCATTGATTTGTTAGCGCCAATTCCCAAAGGAGGCAAGGCAGGATTATTTGGTGGCGCTGGTGTTGGAAAAACGGTGTTAATTCAAGAATTAATTCGAAATGTGGCTGAAGTTCATAAGGGCTATTCAGTTTTTACTGGCATTGGAGAGAGATCAAGGGAAGGAAACGATATTTTACTTGAAATGAAAAATGCTGGGGTGCTTAAAAATTGTGCTTTAATATTTGGACAAATGAATGAGGCACCAGGTGTAAGATTTAGAGTGCCTTCAACTGGATTAACCATTGCTGAATATTTTCGTGATGTTGAGAAGAAAGATATTCTTTTCTTTGCTGATAATATTTTTAGATTTGCCTTAGCAGGATCTGAGGTGTCGGCGTTGTTGGGAAGAATTCCTTCTCAAACCGGTTATCAACCAACTTTGTTTCAAGAAATATCAGAATTGGAAGAGAGAATTACTTCAACCAAAGAAGGATCAATTACTTCAATTCAGGCAGTTTATGTACCGGCTGATGATTTAACAGATCCTGGTGTAGTATCAGTATTTTCTCATCTTGATTCTTCCATTGTTTTATCAAGAGAGATTGCGGATCTTGGAATTTATCCGGCTGTTGATCCTCTAGAGAGTAGCTCTCAAATTCTAGACCCAAGCATTGTTGGTGAAGATCATTATTTTGTGGCCATGGAGGTAAAAAGAGTTTTAAAGAAATATCAAGACCTGAAAGATATTATTTCTATTTTGGGGATGGAGGAACTTTCGGATGAGGATCGATTAACAGTTCAGAGAGCACGAAAAATTCAAAGGTTTTTATCTCAACCCCTTCATGTGGCTGAAATTTTTACAGGGAAGAAAGGAGAGTATGTTTCTTTAAAAGATACAATTGATGGTTTTAAAAAAATTATTTCTGGTGGAGTTGACTCAATAAAAGAAGAAGATCTTTATATGAAAGGAAAGCTTGTTTAATTTTCAATTTACAGATTTACTAATTTACAATTATTACAGACTTTCTTACTGTTTTAAAAATTAAAAATTTGTAAATTCTAATTTATGTTAGTTAATATTCTTTCTTTGAATAAAATACTTTATCAGGGCGAAGCCGAATCGCTTACTGCTCCTGGAGCAAAGGGCACCTTGACCGTTTTACCTCATCACGCTCCTTTAATTACTTTTTTAGAAAAGGGAAAATTAAAATTGAAAAAAGAAAAAGAATTATTTTTTGAAATTGAAAAGGGAATTTTAGAAGTTACTCCAAGTGAGGTAAATGTATTAGTAAGTACAACTGAACATTCTTATTAGTAAATTATTTTTATTTATGGTTACAAAGACTTCATCAAAAATTTTTTGCCATGATTGTAAAAAAGAATTAAAGATTGACAAAGATAAAAAGATTGAAAATGGTGTAAGATTAACTTATGATAAAAACAGAGAAAAAATTGAAATTTTCAAATGTAAAAATTGTTATCTTGAAGATAAATCATTGAAAAATTACCAGCCCTGCGAGGTTTATTCTCGAATCGTGGGTTATTTAAGACCGGTTCAGCAATGGAACGAGGGCAAAAAACAGGAATTTAAAGAGAGAAAAGAATTTTAAATATAATAAAGGTCGAAAAAAATAAAAAGAGTTAAAAAAAATAATTATATGAAAGATCCGGTTACTGTTTCTGATCCTAATCCAGTAAAAAAAGGATCAAAGACCGAAGAAAATTTGTGGAAGGCCTTTGCTGGTGAAGCCCAAGCTAGAAACAAATATACATATTTTGCAAAAATTGCCCGTGAGGCAGGATTTGAAGCTATTGCTGCCGTGTTTGAAGAAACTGCTAAGAACGAATTAGAACATGCTAAAATGATTTGGAAATTATTGGGTCAATGGTCAAGCACAAAGGTAAATCTGAAAAAGGCAATTGAGGGAGAACATTATGAATGGTCTCAAATGTATCCTGAGTTTGAGAAAATAGCAAAAGAAGAAGGATTTAAAGACGCAGCAACATTTTTTAAAGAGGTAGCTGAAATAGAAGAACAACATGAGAAAAGATATCAAAGATTATTGGACGATATAGAAAAGAATGAGGTTTTTAAAAAGAAAAAGAAAGTAATGTGGGTTTGTCGCAATTGTGGATATGTTCATTTTGGCACAGAACCACCAAAAGAATGCCCTAACTGTCGTCATCCGCGGAGTTATTTTGAAGTAAGATGCCAATATTAAAGAAATGAAAAAATATAAAAAACAGGGCTCAACCCTGTTTTTTATATAATGATATTAATTTTTATTTAGCATTTAATACTATATTTAAAAAGCGTCAAAATTTTTATTATGCAATTGCCTGAAAAGAAATTTCAAAAAAGAGTTGAAAATTTTACTTGTGATAAATGCGGTTTTTTTGTAAAAGGAACAGGATATACTGATCATTGTCCAAATTGCCTTTGGTCAAAGCATGTAGATATAAATCCAGGAGATAGAAAAGCAAAATGTGGTGGATTAATGGAACCTGTCGGCTTAGGAAAAAAAGGAGACAAATATATTATTTATTATTATTGCCAAAGATGCGGTTATAAATTTCAAGTGAAAGTTGCGTCCAGTGACAACTTTAAGGAAATATTAAAATTGAATTCTAAAAAGATTTAAAAATCCATTATCTTTTTGCTTGCAAAAAAGATGAAAATTTAATAGAATAAAAGATACTTTTAAAAATTTCTAATTTCTAATTTCTAATTTTCATTGAATGACTAATGATTTAATTTTCAAACCTTTTTCAACGCTCGCTCGCTGTCTTTGACGCGAGCCGCAGCGTAAATGGACGAGCGTTGAAAAGAAGGTGTCATTGCGAGGTCGCCTTCGGGCGACCGTGGCAATCCCAGAGTATTCGCTCGAAATTGCTTCGTCGTCTCGCCAAAGGCGAGACTCCTCGCAAGGACCAATAAAAATTTCTAATTTATAATTATGATTGATTTTATTTCTCAAAATATTGATATTATTTTAATTGTGATCGTTGCAGTTTTTTTGATTTGGAATATTCTTTTGGAAATAAGATTAAAAAAAGAACGTCAGCGAGTCAATTCTTTTTTTAAGGGTAAAAAAACTGAGGATCTAGAGGGAGTAATTGGAGAGATTTTAAAGAGAGAAAGGGACACAGAAAAAGAGGTTAAAGAGATTTTTAAAAAAATCAAAAAATTAAACGATGCTACTTTAAAATCTGTTCAAAAGGTAGGAGTGGTGCGATTTAATCCTTTTGAGGGAATAGGTGGTAATCAAAGTTTTTCAATAGCCTTACTCAACCAAAAAGATTGTGGTGTAGTGATTTCTTCGTATCATTCAAAAGATGCTACACGGGTTTACGCAAAACCAATTAAAAATGGTGAGTCAGAATATCCACTTTCAAAAGAAGAAGAAGAAGCAATAAAACGAGCCATAGGCTCGTAAATTCCAAATTCCAAATTCCAAACTCTAAACAAATTCTAAATTCTAATGTTTAAAATTCAAAACTATTTTTAATTTTAAATTTTGGTTATTGAAATTTATTTAGAAATTAGAAATTAGAAATTGAATTTTTTATGTTTAAGATTCCTGTTGTTGTAGTCCTGGGTCATATTGACCATGGAAAATCAAGTCTTCTTGAGGCGATCAAGAAGGAATTTAGAATTACTAAAAAAGAATCAGGCGGCATCACTCAACATATGGGTGCTTATGAGGTTGAAACCCAAGGTAAAAAAATTACCTTTATTGATACTCCTGGCCACGAGGCTTTTTCTGGAATGAGAGCAAGAGGAGCAAGCGTGGCTGACATTGCAATTTTGGTGATAGCGGCTGATGATGGAGTAAAACCTCAAACTCGAGAGGCGATTTCAGCGATCAAAAAAGCTGAAATTCCGATGGTTGTTTGTTTGAATAAAATGGACAAACCCACTGCTGATCCTCAACGGGTAAAAAGCCAACTTCAAAAGGAGAATGTTTTAGTTGAGGACTTTGGAGGAGACGTGCCAGTAGTTGAAGTTTCAGCAAAAACTGGTAAGGGCATTAATGATCTTTTAGAAATAATAAATCTTTTATGGGAAATGTCAGCAGAAAAAGAAAGAAAAAAAGAGGACACGGCAACAAAAGGATTTGTAATAGAAAGTTATCTTGATTCCTTAAGGGGTCCTACTGCCACGTTAATTTTAGAGAGTGGAGAATTAAAAATAGGAGATATAGTAGGATCTTCCTCAACTGTTGGTAAAATAAAAACATTAGAAGATTTTCAAGGCAATCCTAAAAAAATAGTTTTTCCAGGAGAGCCAGCTGTAATTACAGGGATCGAGGAAGTGCCAGGACTGGGGGAGATTTTTAAAAAATTTAATTCAATCGAAGAAGCGCAATCCCATCTCGAAAAAAAAGAAAATTTAAGTTTTGAAGCAGCACCAACAAAAGAAGGATTAAATATCATTTTAAAAACTGACGCTAGGGGGACATTGGAGGTGATCGAGAAAATTTTAAAAGACCTTGAAAAAGAAGGAGAAAAAGTAAATATTATAAAGGGAGAAGTAGGAGAAGTAAATTTTTCTGATATAAAACTATCAGAAGACCTAGATGCACAAATAATAAGTTTTCGATCCAAGGTGCCTCTGCAAGTAAAAAATTTAGCCCAACAAAGGAATATTAATATTTTAAGTTTTGAGATTGTTTATGATCTTATTGACAATGTTCGTAAACTAGTAGATCAAAAAAAGAAAAAAGCAGAAAAAAAGAGAGAAGAGGCAGGAAGAGTGAAAATTACAGATTGTTTTAAAACTCAAAGCAAAAAAGGCAAGTATCAACAAATTATTGGTGGTCAGGTAATTGATGGTGTAATTAAAAAGGGAGAAGTGGAAATAGAAAGACAAGAAAAAATCATAGGAAAGGGCAGGGTTTTAGAAATTCAAAAAGAAAGAAAAAAAATAGAAAAAGGAGATGTGGGACAACAAATTGGTATTTCTTATGAGGGAAATGTAAAAGTTAAAGAAGGAGATATTTTGATTGCCTATCAATATGTGGTTTCTTAATTAATTTTGTGAAAATAGACAATAAAAAATTTAATCGGATTAAAAAAGAAATTCAAGAAGCAAAAAGAATTTTAATATTGAGCCATCGAGCGCCCGATGGAGACGCAGTGGGTTCGTCCTTGGCACTACATACTTTTCTTAAAAGACAAAAAAAGAAGTCAGTGGTTTTTATATCTCAACCACCTCAATTTTTAAAATTTTTACCAGGATTTGATGAAATTCAACGAAAACCCTTGTTTAAAAATGATAATTTTGATTTAATTTTTGCTCTTGATTATGCAAATAAAGAACGATTAGAGAAACCGCAGGATTTTCAACTTCTTTCTCGAAAAACTATCACTATTGATCATCATATTAGTGGTAAAAGAGTAGGAAAAATTAAGATAGTAGATTCGAAAGCATCTTCAACTACTGAGGTTCTCTATTATTTTTTTAAATTTCAAAAAACAAAAATTGATAAAAAGTTAGCCACTCTTCTTTTAACAGGAATTTTAACTGATACAGTAGGCCTTTCTCAAAGTGGTCAAAATCATAGAACAGTTGAAAAAATTGTTGGAGAATTAGCAATCGCTGGCGGAGATCTTTTTAAAATAATGGCTGCTTACCAGAATTTTGATTTTAAACGGGCAAAGATCTTAGCAAAATTTCTTGAAAGGGCAGAAAGTGATGAAAAACTGAATTTAATTTATTCTTATCTTTTAAAATCTGATTTTAATGGAGAAAAAGGACTTAATTTATCTGAGCCACCAATGTTTCCTGATTTTCTTTCTAGTATTGGCGAGGCAAAGGTTTATATTACTTTAATAGAACAAAAGGACAGGATAAAGGTTTCTCTTCGTTCACGCAACGGAATAAATGTTGCTAAAATCGCTAAAAAATTTGGCGGAGGAGGTCATAAATATGCTGCTGGTTGTAAAATAAAAGGAGATATTTTTGAGGTATTAAAAAAAATCAAGAAAGAATTAAAGAAAAATTTTTAATGGGCTTTTGAAAAAAATAATTGAAAAAAGATAAAAAAGGCGTTAAAATATAAATAAAAGTAAAACCATTTTTTCTAAAAAATAATTATGGCACGGTAGCCAAGTGGCTAAGGCGACAGTCTGCAAAACTGTTATTCGTGGGTTCAATTCCCACCCGTGCCTTTATCCTGCCGAGGTGGTGGAAAGGAAGACACGAGGGACTTAAAATCCCTTGACCGCAAGGTCGTGCGGGTTCGACTCCCGCCCTCGGCACTCTTGATAAAAATAATAATGTTTGTAAGTTTCTTTTGAATTTTTATTAAAGATATGGTAATAATTTATTA
>Ga0208564_1003985_pt1 | contig 10407 bp, 5 predicted proteins | sample AD_UKC073_MetaG_FD_184439 | JGI IMG/M metagenome (GOLD analysis project Ga0208564, IMG submission 184439) | Active sludge microbial communities of municipal wastewater-treating anaerobic digesters from USA - AD_UKC073_MetaG (SPAdes) (version 2) | ecosystem: Engineered > Bioreactor > Anaerobic >... | reverse complement strand
TTTTGAGGTAGTTGGGAGGGGGTTGCGCTTCCATGAGTTCCCTTGAGCAAGTTTATCTTCTCAAATGCTGCGAAATCCGGGCGCACAACATTCTCCTAGACCCTGCCTAAAAAAGCGACCTTTTTAGTTTTTATTAGTGGGTAACTCACACATTATAAGCGTCCAACCACTCATAGCCCAACCAGTAGCGCAGTAAATAGGGATGTTTCATCGCTTCAAATATATACTGGATCGTTTTGGCCGTCGCCGTCCAGGGTGGCTATTATGTTTCCTTTGGCTGCGCGAAAGCCATACTATAAAGCGGCTGACTGTCCCGCATTTGCCACAAAGGATATGATTCTATGTCTGGGCCTTTCTCCTGCTAATTTGCTTAAAACCTCGAAGCCCCCGTCGGTGGATCCGTCGTCGACCCATAGACACTCCCAATCCCATGTTATGTCGCGAAGTGCCTCTTCGATCTCGTCGGCCAAAGGCAGTATGTTAGACTCTTCGTCTTTTATGGGGATGACGATCGATATTAAATTGCGCTGTTCTTTTAAATCCCTATTCATGTTCGCACCTGTTTTTTGTAATACTATCACCCTATATCCTCATTAAGTATATGGAATTTACGGAATCAACAATTTTACGACATCTTGATGAGGTTTTGATGAAGATAGTCCCAGCTTAAAGAGTGAACCTTGGACATCCTTGGACTATCGGTTTAGCACCTTGACTATTAGTAGATTTAGCTGTAATCTCTTGCTCAAGGCAATTGTTTAAAGAGGGATTGAGGTGGTATTCGCATGAAGCGATGGATGGCATTGGGAATGTTGATAGTTGCCGTATTTACCGGTACGTCAGCGGCACAGGAGATAACGGATTGGTCAGAGCTTACGGATAAGGCGTTGCCTGCAATCGTAACTGTCATGTCCGCCGGCGAAGAGGGGGCAGAAAACACGCCCCTAAGCTCAGGTTTCATCATAAGCGGAGACGGCAAGGTAGTTACCAGCTTTAATGCTATCGCCGGCAAAAGGAATCTGCTGATACGACGCAGCGACGGTTCCTTTTTGACCGTTAAAGGCTTTGTTGCAGCCGATGCCGACAAGGGTTTGATAATACTTCAGGCAGAGGGGAACAATTTGCCCTTAATATCCCTTGGCGATTCCGATAAGGTCAAGTTGGGAGAGGCAATTTGCGTCATTTCTTCAATGCCGTCTGCGGCAGGCCAGATAAGCACCGGAGTCGTAAGCGCCTTTCGAGAGTTAAAGAGCGGACTTAAAACGTTACAAATCACTACACCCGTTACCAAAGAAAGCATCGGTGCGCCGGTCTTTAACAAGAAGGCAGAGATCATAGGTATCGCCTCCTTTTGTCCCCTAGAGGGAGGGCAGGTCGTAAGCATAGCCATTCCTTCTAACGTCGCAAAGGAGCTTTTAAAAGGAGCCAAGGCAGAGGTACAACCCTTGTCAGGGGATTCCTTTGCGCCCTTTGCGCTTGCCACTGCCCAAGGCGAATTGTACAAAACCTATAAAGAAGCCATCCAAACGCCTCAACCTGGCGAAAAAGATCTTGTAAAAGCACTTTTGAGGATTGCTGAGGCGATGGCAAGGGCGGGCCAGACCGATAGTGCCCTCGGAACTTTCAGCAAGGCTATGGAAATTTCACAAAGGATTGGTGACAAGGAATCCCAGTCATGGGCGGTAATGGAGATTGCCAAAAGCTTAGCGAGGGTAGGACAGTTCGATAAGGCCTTGCAGGTTGCCAAAGGAATTTGGATCTCACCTCATGTTGATCGTCGTTCCTATGCAATGGCTGAAATTGGCATATCGATGGCTAAAGCTGGGCAGCTTGACCAAGGGTTACAGGTTGTTCAGGAGGTCAGCGACTTACTCTATCGCTGTTACGGCCTTGTGGGCATCGCTGGGGTCATGGTTGAAGCCGGACAAAGGGAGCGCGCCAAGCATATTGCAGATCAAGCCCTACAGGTGGCCAAAAGCTTAGAAGATAAAGATGAACGTTCGGGGTGGATCAGCGAGGTTGCCAGAGTCATGGCAAAAGCAGGCCAATTTGATAAGGCATTGCAAGTCGCCAAGGGCGGTGATAACAAGTACCTTGCCTGGATTGCCGAGGAAATGGCAAAGGACGGACAGTTCGACAGAGCTCTGCAAACTGCCAAGGGGACCAAGGACGTGCGTTGGCGTGAATCAGCGCTTTTGAACATTATCAAGGAGATGACGAAAGCCGGGCAATTCGACCAAGCCATAAAGGTTTCCCAGGAAATCAAAGACCCGTACAAACGTTGCCAAGGGCTTTCGTGCGTTGCGGCAGCCATGGCAATGGCCGGACAGCAGGAACCTGCAGGACAAATATATACCCTGGCCTTGCAAACGGCACAGAGCATAAAAGGATATGAACGCAATTTTTCGTTTTCTGTTGTTGCTCAAGCCTTTGCACTGGCCAAACAGTTCGACAAGGCCTTGCAGATTGCCGAAGATATCGTTAACGAAAACAAAAGCGAACAATCCGGGATTTATGTGTTTTTCCTCCTTGCAGAAGCGATGGCATCAGCCGGGCAGTACGATCAGGCGCTGCAAGCAGCTCAAAGGATTGCAGACGCCGATCTCAGATCAGGTAGGCTGTCTATGATTGTTATGACTATGGCCCGGGCAGGACAGCTTGATGAAAGCTTAAAGGTCGCTCAAACGATACAAGACCCTCTGGCTCGCCTCGATGCCTTGGCGGGGATAATAAATGTCATTAGCGCGCAGAAACAACAATAAATTGCTCCTAATCAAACGGCTATAACCCAAAGATGTAGAGACAGCTTTGCGTGTGATTCTTTTAACTATATTATAATAGCAATGGTTTTGATTTGGTTGATAAAGTCATGCATTATTTATTGGTTCTTGTGGACCATTTATTATGCCGTGGAGCTTAATATGATACCTTAAATATTTGGCAGGAATAACATTTCTTGCACGTTTTGAGGGTAAAGTCTAATTTTGATGTTCATTTATTGATTTTATATATTATCTTGACATTGGATGCGGGTAATTGTAGATTACAACTGAGGTGGGATATTAGCAAAAAATCACCTACGGAACGTATAAATTTATATAAAAAAATTTAAACTATTTAAAAAGATAGTAGGTGACAACTGTATGAAAAATGAAGCCGATACCCGAGCTACGTTAATCGATCCGAAATTAAAAGCCTCGGGTTGGGCTGATACGCAGGTCACCCGCGAGCATTATTACGTTAGGGACCAGCAATATACACCCGGTCGTGTTATTCTTAGGGGAGATCGTGTAACTAGGGGTGAAGCAAAGAAAGTTGACTACCTTCTTAGATTGACCGATGCCTTCCCCATTGCGGTTATTGAAGCCAAGGCAGAATCCGAAACAGCCGAGTCAGGATTGGAGCAATCAAAAAACTATGCGCAGGATCTTGGATTGGGCTTTGCCTTTGCTACAAACGGTCACAGGATTATTGAATATGATTTTTTTACAAACTCAAGCAGGGATTTGAGTCGATTTCCTACGCCGGAGGAATTGTGGATCAGATGGCAACATAACTCCGGAGTCATTGGAAAGCAAATGATTCAATATGCTGCTGAGGCTCCCTCCGTTTACGGAGCCTATAAACGGCGCAACCCTCTTCTTTGTCCGTATTGTCCAGTCAATGTATGCGATAAACAACCTTTTTATTTTCAGGAAGTGGCAATTCGAGAGGTCATCAAGCGCTTGATGTATGGCCAAAAAAGGGTACTGCTTACTATGGCCACGGGGACTGGAAAAACATTTGTGGCTTTTCAAATTGTATGGAAGCTCATTAAATCAGGTTGGTTGCAAAGGCTACATCCTGAAAAGTCCGCCAGAATTCTTTTTCTTGCTGATCGCGTTGTATTGCGTGATCAGGCCTATAATACATTTTCGCCTTTTGCCGATGGTAACGTAGAGCCTCGATGCAAAATAGATGGCCATAACTTTACGATGAATAGGGATCTTTATTTTGGTATATATCAAACTTTGTGGAGTCCTGACGGTCAGGGTATTAGGCTTTTTAAGAAATTCCCGCCCGATTTCTTTGACTTAGTTATTATTGATGAGTGTCATCGTTCGGGCTTTGGCACATGGCGGGAAATTCTAGACCACTTCGGCTCAGCCATTCACTTAGGAATGACGGCTACGCCCAAACAAGACGAGAGCATCGATACTTATAGCTATTTCTGTTCCGAAGAGCCAGAAGTAACTATAGATGTGGAACATTCGGAGAGAGGCACTTGGAGGCCTCCTGCTTTCTCATACAGTTTAGGCAAAGGTATTGACGACGGTTTCTTGGCCACTTACAAAGTGCATAGAGTACGAACGACAATAGATGCAAACGGGCTTCACCTTCGAGAAGCCATCGAACAGGGTGCGGAAGTATTTATACCGGAAGATACTGAGCCGCGAGAAATCTACACTACACCCCAATTTGAAAGAGAAATCACGCTTCCCGATCGCACGCGAGAAATGGCGCGTCATTTGGCAGGGTTGTTACGCCGTTTTGGCAAAATGCAAAAGACAATGGTGTTTTGTGTCGATATGGATCACGCGCGTTCGGTTGCGCGTCTTCTTCAAGATGAATTTGGGCCTGAGACGGGATTTTCTAACTACGCTGTCCCCATTATTTCAGAGGAAGGAGAAGACGGACGACGAGCCTTAGAGGCCTTTGCAGATTCTGACAAGTCGACTCCGGTTGTGGCAACTACCGCAGAGCTTCTTTCAACAGGCGTTGATGTGCCCTCATGTCGCAATATAGTGTTCATGAAGACCCTCTCATCACCTGTACTGTTTAAACAAATTATCGGTCGTGGCTGTCGTATAGACATAAGCACCGATAAGTATTGGTTTCGTATTATCGATTATACCAACGCAACCCGCCTCTTTGACGAATGGGATCGGCCACCAATGCCACCGTTTGAGCCACCGATAGGCCCACGGACAGCCACATTGGCAGGTTCGGTCTTTAATGTTGATACAGGAGAATATATTGTTGGCGCCAAAGTCAGTGTCCGTACAGATCCTAATAGCCAGCAAGGGCCTATTTTGACCGACGATAACGGACGCTTTTATTTTCAACAGCTCCCGGCAGGACAGCTTCAGCTGATTGTGAACGCCACAAATTTCGTTGATCGTACAATAGCGATAGAAACTGTACCAGACGAGGTAACTGAAATTGACGTTCCGTTGAAACCCGCAAAGAAAAAGGGTGGCAAGATTCGTGTTGAAGGCTTAGAGGTCTCCATAGCAGACGAGGCGGTTTTTGTGATAGAGGCTACAGGAACTCAACTTTCTCTTAAAGAATACCTGGACTATACTAGAAATAACTTAAATCAAAAGGCACTCACGCAGGACGACTTGCGTAAAATATGGGTGGATAGCGACCGCCGTAAAGCTTTTATCAAAGACCTCAGGCAATCCAGCATTCATCCAGAGGTGCTTGCCGAGGTCTTAGGCCAACCCGAGGCCGATGCTTTTGATCTCCTTTGTCACATAGCCTTTGGAAGCCCCATCCGTACCCGTAGCGAAAGAGCGACAGCTTTCCGAAATCGTGAACAGGCGTTTATCGCTCGCCATCATGATGATGCACGGAGGGTTATATTAGAACTGTTGGATAAATATAGGGTGGGCGGGATAGATCAATTGGAGCCGGAGATCTTCAACGTTACTCCATTCTCCAAATGGGGTCGCGCCATTAAAATAAGTAAATGGTTTGGTGGGCTTGATAAGCTTGGAGAAACTCTTAAGGAAGTGAGGAGAAGGATCTATGAGGAGGCGGTTTGATGAACGGGCCACAGACTAGAGAGACGCTTGCCAACGAAATGTGGCGAGCCTGCGATATCTTGCGTCGCGACAACAACTGTGGCGGCATAATGGAATATTTGGAACACCTTTCGTGGCTTCTTTTCTTGCGTTTTCTAGATGCTCAAGAGGACGAATGGGAAGCTCAAAGCAAGCTTGCCGGGCGTTCCTACGCTCGCATTTTGGATGGAGAATTGCGATGGAAAGAATGGGCAGTCAAGGATTGGCCCGCTGACAGGTTAATCGAGTTCATCCATGGGCGCTTAATTCCTTATCTTCAAAGTCTGGGTGGCGATCCCTTGCGCGAGACTATACGTTCTGTTTTTGCCGAGCGAAATGTAATTGTGTGTGCCTCAGGTTATAACTTGAAAGACGTGCTAGAGATAATAAATGGGATTGATTTTCACAGCCAGGACGATATCTTTACTGTCTCTCAAGTTTATGAAGAGCTGCTTCGACGCTTGGGGAGCGAAAACAGACTTGCCGGGGAATTTTACACGCCACGACCTGTTATTAGATTTATGGTAGATATTGTGGACCCCAAGATTGGAGAAACGGTATATGATCCAGCCTGTGGTTCGTGCGGCTTTTTAGCTCAAGCCTACTTGCATATGAAGAAGAACGAGCGAACCATCGAAGATCATAAAATACTTCAAGAAAAGACGTTCTTCGGTCAGGAGAAAAAGCCATTGCCGGCTCTTTTGGGCCTGATGAATATGGTACTCCATGGCGTCACGGCCCCGCACATCGTTCGCCGTAATACTTTAGAAGAAAACATCCGAGCTGTTTCTGAACGCTATGATGTAGTGCTTACTAACCCTCCTTTCGGTGGCACTGAAGGACGACATATCCAATCAAACTTTCCCGTTCAAACCACTGCCACCGAACTGTTGTTCTTACAGCATATAATGAAAAAACTTAAGTTCCAGGAGGGTGCTCGCTGCGGCATGGTAGTGCCGGAAGGGACGCTCTTTCGAGGTGGAGTTTTTGCCACCGTCAAACAGGATCTCCTTGAACAATTTAACCTTCATACCGTAGTTAGTCTTCCGCCCGGGACGTTTGCGCCCTATTCGGATGTTAAGACGGCGCTCATCTTCTTTGAACGGTCAGGGCCGACGGAGGAAATCTGGTATTACGAGTTGCGATTGCCCGAAGGGCTCAAAAAATTCAGCAAGGGAAATCCAATTCAAGATGGGCATTTCGACGAGGCTCGAGAGCTTTGGAAAGCATGGAATGATTACCGCCACGGTAAAGGAGAGCTACAGCCAGCACTTTCAGATAATTCGTGGGTAGTTTCTGTTGAGGAAATCAAAAAACGCGGTTATGACCTTACTGCCCGCAACCCAAATAAACCGGAAGCAGACGATCTTCCGTCTCCGACGGAAGTTGTAGTCAGTCTTTTGGAGAAAGAGCGGGAAATATTGAGCATTGTCGAAGAGTTAAACGAAATGCTTGGGAATAATAACAACGAAAAAGAGGAAGAGATATGAGAGCGATATTCACTTCAGGTTGCTATCTTCCGATGAAGCTTATTATTTCATTTGTGCAAGATCTGCCACGCCTTAGCACAACGATAGATGGCAAGTACAAGATTTGCAGAATATGTAAAGGCAGGAGTCAACTATGATAGATGGATCATACAAACTTCCAGAGGGCTGGCGTTGGGTGAGGTTGGGTGAGGCATGTCAAATTAACCCCAGACGACCACGTCTTGATGTGAATCCGACCGCAGAAGTAACATTTGTCCCAATGTCAGCAGTTGATGCAGAATTGGGCATTATTTATACGCCAGAAATAAAGCCATTTAGCGCTGTAAAAACCGGGTACACCTACTTTGAAGAAAATGATGTTCTTTTTGCCAAAATAACTCCTTGTATGGAGAATGGAAAATCTGCCGTAGCAAGGGGATTATTAAATAACATCGGTTTTGGATCTACAGAGTTTCATGTTTTGCGTCCAATTGATTCAGTTCTTTCAGAATGGATATGGCTTTATGTTCGCAAGAAGGACTTTCGCGAGTCGGCGAGAGCAGCTTTTCGAGGTGGAGTAGGTCAACAACGTGTTCCAGCGGAGTTCCTTCAAGAAGCTTGCATTCCCCTCCCACCCCTCAACGAGCAACGACGTATCGTGGCCAAGGTTGAAATGCTTATGGAACAAGTACGTGAAGCAAGACGCTTACGCCAAAAGGCTGTCGAGGATGCTGATCGTCTATGGCAGTCCGTACTTGCCGATACCTTTCCCTGTCCCGGTACAGACCTGCCACCTAATTGGCGTTGGGTGAGGTTGGGGGAGATATGTGAGTATAAAACTGGCATTTGGGGACCTGAAGCGTCGGACCCTAAGTTGGGATTTCCAATTGTGCGTTCTACGGAAATAGATGGAATGTTTATTAGGCCTGAAAAAGCTTCAATTAGAGAAATCCCAAGAAGTCGACTTGGTGCATATGCACTAAAAAGTGGTGATATTCTTGTTAACAAATCTAGCGGAAGTCCCCGATTGGTGGGATGGCCAGCATTGTTTGAAGGTTCTAAAGATGGAAGAATATATTTATTCTCTAACTTCATGCTACGTCTACGTGTTAAGGAAAGCGTTCTAATGTCCCATTTCCTGCTTTATTATTTACATAGCCCCATAGCGCGATCGATATATTTAGGTGCCCAGGATACTACATCTGGACTTCGCAATCTTCGTGTGCGCGATTTCATGAATCAGTCTATTCCTCTAGCCCCCTTTAATGAACAACAAGGCCTTATAACACATTTGGAGAGAACACACAAGAACATCAAGTCCCTAATGGATGGCCAGGCTCAATTTGGAGCAGAGCTTCAGCGCCTAGAACAATCTATCCTTGATTCAGCCTTCAAGGGGGAGTTGTAGATAGACTGTTCTCGTTCATTGAAATTCTTAGGTGATGCTTAAATTAGCGATATCAAATAATGAAGCCCCAAAAATATCTCTTAGCCGATTGGTCTTTCCGTGCCCACAATGTCTTTTATTCTGGAAGAGTTGATCAAGACTTTTCTATAACACATAGGACAAAAGAGCAAAATTAATAAATAAAGGATGTATTGTTATGCCAGATGTTGTTTTTAAAAAGGTCGATTATACCCTCAAAAAGCTTGTGGAGGATATCGATATAGGGGAGATTGGGCTACCTGATATCCAAAGACCATTTGTTTGGTCAAGCAGCAAAGTACGCGACTTATTTGACTCAATGTATCGTGGTTATCCGATAGGTTATTTTTTATTTTGGGAGAATGGCTTCCCCGGTGAGCATAAGGTCATAGGGACTGGCCAAAAGCAAAAAGCCCCTCGTTTGTTAATAGTAGACGGCCAACAACGATTGGCTTCATTATACACAGTAACTAAGGCAGTTCCTATTGTAAGTAAAGATTTTCGTCATGCTCGTATTCGTATTGCCTTTAACCCCATAGAAGAAAGATTTGAAGTTACAAACCCTGTCATTGAAAAAGATGTGGAATGGATTTCCGATATAAGCGAGATATGGAAACCGGAAATGAGCAGTTATACGTTTATAAATAAATTTCTCAATCGTCTTGGAGCAAATCGTGAAATTGCCGATGAAGAAAGAACAAAAATAGCAAATTCAATCACACGGTTAGAAAAGCTCTTAGATTATCCCCTTACTGCGTTGGAAATATCTTCTTCTGTTGATGAAGATAGAGTTGCAGAAATATTTGTTCGCATCAATAGCAAGGGTACACCGCTTAATCAGGCTGATTTTATTCTTACACTTATGTCGGTGTTTTGGGATGATGGTCGAAAACAGTTGGAGGAGTTTTGCCGTCAGGCTAAAAAACCACCAGTTGATAATCGTCCATCACCATATAATCATTACCTTACCCCTAGCCCTGATCAGTTGTTAAGGCCTAGTGTTGCCCTTGGTTTTCGTCGAGCAAGGCTAGAGCACGTATATTCGCTACTGCGCGGGAAGGATTTGCAAACTCGGCAGTTTTCTGTAGAGCAGAGAGAAAAACAATTTAATATATTGAGAGAAGCTCAGGATTGTGTTTTGAATCTCCAAAATTGGCACGATTTCTTTAAGGTGCTAAAGCGTGCCGGTTATCAAAGCGGTAAGCTCATCTCCTCCGAAATGGCAATAGTCTATACATATGCAATGTGGTTGATCGGTAAGATGGATTATTGCGTAGACCCTTATTACCTGAGAGAAGTTATGGCTCGCTGGTTTTTTATGGTAGCTCTAAAGGGACGTTACACCGGCTCTCCAGAAAGTCGTATGGAGCAGGATTTAGCGCTCTTGCAGGCGATCGATACAGCTGAGGGGTTTGTGAAAGTGCTGGATCAACAAATAAATGCCATTTTTACAAGAGACTATTGGGAGGTGACCCTGCCTAACGAATTAGAGACAGCTGCCGCTCGTAGTACTGGCCAATTTGCCTTTTATGCGGCGCTTTGCCTTCTTGATGCCAATGTGTTGTACTCTAAGATGAAGGTCTCTGAATTGTTGGATCCAACCATTAAAAGTAAAAAGAAAGCCCTGGAACGTCATCATCTGTTTCCTCGGCAATACTTGCAGAAAATTGGCACTCGAGAGAAA
>Ga0208564_1003977_pt1 | contig 10416 bp, 11 predicted proteins | sample AD_UKC073_MetaG_FD_184439 | JGI IMG/M metagenome (GOLD analysis project Ga0208564, IMG submission 184439) | Active sludge microbial communities of municipal wastewater-treating anaerobic digesters from USA - AD_UKC073_MetaG (SPAdes) (version 2) | ecosystem: Engineered > Bioreactor > Anaerobic >... | reverse complement strand
CAATGACATCCGATCGGTTTATTCGGGTTGACACGCTTATCATTATTGCCTTAGGATTGTTTGCTTTTGTTTTCGATACATTTGGTGGCGTAATTTTTGCAAAATTCATGAATTTGTTCCGAAAAGAGGGAAATAAAATCAACCCCATGATCGGAGCATGTGGCATTTCGGCATTTCCCATGTCGGCTCGCGTAGTCCATCAGATGGGACAGAAAGAAGATCCGTTTAATTACCTGCTTATGCCGGCTGTGAGTGCGAATGTGGGAGGACAAATCGGGTCTGTGATTGCGGGAGGCATCATCCTAACATTGGTTCCATTATTTGCTTAAAAAGAAAACAGCATGTCACAAGCATTAGAAAAAACATTGGAAATTGCAGGTATAGGAATAGTAGGAGTGTTTCTTTTTATGACACTCTTTTACCTGCTAATTCTAGCACTCGATAAAATTTTTCCGGAAAAAGAAGGGGTAAATACAAAAGAGGACTCTGTTAAAGAAAAAATAGGAGACGAAACTTAAGAATAAGAGAAAAATTACACATAAGACATAAGGCCAAAAAGCAGAATATTTTCATTTTATTCTGCTTTTTTGGTTTGTTATTTTCTAAGATCTGCACCCCACATCAATTTATCACGAAGTGTTTTAAAAAAAGTATGCCCAATACGTTTCACAATTTTTTGCGTATAGGCTGCTTTAAAAACTTCAATAGGGGTTTGCTCATTGAATATTTGCGAGTGCCCATCGAGCGATACCAAATAATGGTTGCTGCGACTTTCTATTTTTAATGAAATACGACTATCATCAGCAACTACCAATGGTCTGGCTGTAAGACTGTGAGGCGCAATTGCAGCCAAAATAATACTGGGCGAAGCAGGCACCAAAATAGGACCACCAATACTGAGCGAATAGGCTGTGGAACCTGTAGGAGTAGCAATTACCAACCCATCAGCCTGGTACGATGTCAAATATTCACCATTGATATAAGCATGAATAGAAAGCATAGAAGCTGTATCCTGTTTCAGAATAGCCACTTCATTCAAAGCGCAGATATTATCAAAAGGATTAGGGTGTTCTTTTGTATCGATTCCCAGCAATGTACGCTCTTCGATTCGATATTTTCTCTCCACAATTTCCGGTAAAATGTCGTTCAATTCATTATAGTTAACGCCGGTAAGAAATCCTAATCTCCCTGTATTAATTCCTAAAATAGGAATCCCCCTGTCACCAATTGCTGAAGCTGTGCGCAAAAAAGTGCCATCACCTCCCACACTCATGGCCATATCTACAGGCGGTATCACATCAAAAAGTATACATAGAGGACGTATTTTATCCTGTATATCAGGCGAAAGAGAATAAAAAAGTTTATCAGGTAAATAAAGGTCGATGGGATGTTTTTTTATAGCCTCACATACTGAAAATATATATTTTTCGAATTGAGGATTCCTATCAGGAGATATATTGCCAAACAATGCTATTCTCATATCTTTATTTTTGATTCGGATTACATGTTGAGGTAAAACAACAACTCCTGCAGCCGATCTCTTTGTATATCATTAAGTTCGCCTTCTTTCATGTAATAATAAATGACATCATAATTAAAACGCTCAAAACTTCGCAATATAGGAGTAAGATCAGAGATATCCAATTTAATGGATACAAGAACAGTTGAGCCATCCGAAACAGGCAAAACAGATAAACTCATTATATGTGCATTGTTACCTTCAATGATTCGTGCAATTTCGGTTAGCGTGTAGTCTTTCAAAGGCATCTCTAAAATTATTAAAGAATTCTCGGCCTCAGTTAAATCGGCAAACTCTTCCGGTGTAATGTGAGAAGAAAACTTTTCTACTTGCTTTTTGATAAATTCTTTGGTCGACATGTTTAAAAAACGGTTTATTCGTATTACTTTTGTAGTTTGATTACAAAGATGGAAAAATTGTTAGAGACAACAAATTTCTGAGAGTATTTTATATTTTCTTTACTTTAGATAGACTAAGTAATTTAGGTTATTCATCTTTGGAGACTTTAAGAAATGTATGTTATGACTAAATTAAGCGTAAATATTAACAAAATAGCCACTTTGCGGAATTCGCGAGGAGGCGATTTACCTAATGTGGTACAGGTAGCTATTGACTGTCAGCGTTTTGGGGCAGACGGAATCACCGTTCATCCACGTCCCGACGAAAGGCACATCAAACAAAGAGATGTGTTTGATTTACAACCAAAAATTTATACGGAATTCAACATCGAAGGGAATCCTACTCCCGAATTCATTTCGTTGGTAAAGAAAATACGTCCAACACAAGTTACTTTGGTACCCGATGCACATGACGCTATCACTTCAAGTGAAGGATGGGATACTGTCACTCATAGAGATTTCCTAACCGATGTGGTAAACGAATTTCAAACGTTGGGAATTCGCACTTCCATTTTTGTGAATCCGGACCTCGAAATGATAGAAGCAGCTTCTCAAATAGGAGCTGATCGAATTGAGTTATACACAGGACCTTATGCAGAAATGTATGAGAAAGATAAAGAAAAGGCCATAGCGCCTTACATAGAGGCAGCAACACTGGCAAAAAAACTTGGTCTTGGTGTAAATGCCGGACACGATCTGAATTTAAATAATCTGAACTACCTTTATGTTCAGATTCCCTGGCTCAGTGAAGTTTCTATAGGACATGCACTCATTTGTGATGCCTTGTACATGGGACTCGAAAAAACAATAAAAGCGTATAAAAATTGTTTAAAGGCACCTGAAAATCAGGATTAATTCTATTGAATTATTATCTTTACATAACCGATAGATAAAATCGTAATAAAAACTTAACATCGTAAAAGAGATTATCGGAATGAATTTGTTACAAATACCAACAACAGCATACGACACTATCCAGCAAATGGGACAGCAGGTGACTACAACTGTCGAAACCCCGGAAACAGCAATCAATGCTTTTGATCTTGCTCTTAAAGGGGGATGGCTTATGATTGTACTTTTTATTATGCTTCTTCTTTCTATTTATGTATTGATTGAAAGAATCTTAGTGATCCGTAGTGCGGGAAAAGAGGATGACTCGTTTATGAACCGCATTAAGGATTATATTCACGAAGGAAAAATTGAATCGGCACTGGCACTTTGTCGGAAGACCGATACTCCGGCTGCAAGAATGGTAGAAAAAGGCATTACCCGCCTGGGACGTCCTATGAGCGATATTACAGAAGCAATAGAGAACGTAGGCAACATAGAAATTGCCAAGCTCGAAAAGGGATTGCCCATTTTAGCCACCACAGCCGCCGGTGCTCCCATGATTGGATTTCTTGGGACGGTTACCGGCATGGTTAAAGCTTTTATGAGTATGGCAAGTGCCGGTGTTAACGTAAACGTAAACATATTATCAACAGGTATTTATGAAGCGCTAATTACAACCGTAGGCGGTCTTATTGTCGGCATCATTGCCCTGTTTGCATATAATTACCTTACCACGCAAATAAAAGGAATTGTAAACAGGATGGAGATGCGCATAATGGAATTCATGGATATCTTGAATGAACCGGCAATTTAAGGAGTATATTTAAATGGCATTAAAACAACGTTTTAAAACAGAACCAACCTTTAGTATGGCATCGATGACCGATGTCATTTTTCTGCTTCTGATCTTTTTTATGATCACATCCACTATTGTTGTGCCAAATTCGATTAAAGTTTTGTTGCCGAAATCGCAACAACAAGCTCAAGCAAAACCACTGACACGGATAACTATCGACAAAAATCTGAATTACTACGTAGCAAACGGCAACGAAACAGAACGGCAAGTACCCTTTGAGGCAATCACTCCTTTTCTGCAAGCAGCGTACACTGCCAACCCGGATGTATACGTGGCACTTTATGCAGACGAGAACGTGCCTTACCGAGAAATTGTAAAAATATTGGATATTGCTAATAAGCATAAATTTAAAGTGGTATTGATGACCCGCCCCAATTAAAGGGATTTTTTCCAAGAATCTCTATCACATGATAATTGAAAAAGAAAAAATAGGTGGAATTATCGGAACGATCATTTTTTCGGGATTGGTCCTGATCATCCTCTTGTTTTCTTATTTTACTATCGCCCTCCCTCCACAAGAATTGGAAGGAATCCCGGTTATGTTTGGGACTGAAGAAGATGCAGGAGGCTCAACAGAGCCTTTGATGACAGAAACCCCCGATGCTTCTACACCTTCGATCCCCGATAAAACTCCCGAATCGTCACTGATTACACAAAGCGACGAGCCTTCGATTAATGTGAAAGCTCAGCGCGAAGAAGAGCAACGTCAGGCTGAATTGGACAAACAGCGTCGTTTACAAGAAGAAGCTGCGCGTCGCCAACGGGAAGAAGAAACACGCCGTAGAGAGATCAATCGGCAAATGTCGGGATTATTTGGAGAAAATACTTCGGGTAGCAGGGGAAATACCGAAGGATCGGGCACACAAGGCGTTTCCACAGGAAATGCCACACAAGGAGCACCCAAAGGTAGCGGAGGAATAGGAACATATGATCTTAGCGGAAGAAGCTTGGGCCCCGGAGGACTTGTACAACCCCAATACACTGTGAACGACTATGGTACTGTGGTTGTTAATATAACGGTAGACCCGGCCGGAAATGTAATTCACGCTGAAATTGGACGAGGAACAAACACTCCGAGTCCTACGCTTCGAGAAGAAGCTCTGCGGGCTGCCCGTAGCACTAAGTTTAATGCAATCAACTCGGGAAACAATCAACAAGGAACCATTACATATAAGTTTAATCTCAATTAAAAAAATAAAAAGAATTACTATGAAAAAAGTAGCACTATTTTTGGCAAACGGCTTCGAAGAAATAGAAGCCCTTGGAACAGTAGATGTATTACGAAGAGCTGAGATTTTGGTACAAACAGTATCAATTTCTGATGAATTGAAAGTGACCGGAGCACACAACGTTACTGTTTTTGCAGATCGACTGTTTACAGACATAGATTTTTCGACTATCGATGTATTGATTTTGCCCGGTGGCATGCCCGGAGCAAAAAACTTAAATGAACACCAAGGGGTGAAAGAACAAATAAAAACATTTGTTGCGAAAGAAAAATATGTAGCTGCGATTTGTGCTGCTCCTATGGTTTTAGGCGAACTGGGATTGCTTAAAGGGAAAAAAGCCACGTGTTATCCCGGATTTGAATCGCAGCTTATCGGAGCAAATATAACCGGAAAAAATGTGACTGTCGACGGAACAATCATTACAGGAAAAGGTCCCGGTTTTATGTTCGATTTCGCATTACAACTCGTTGAAATTATTGCAGGAAAAGAAACACGAAAAAAAGTAGCAGAAGGATTGTTGTGGGAAAACAAAATATCCGATTAAAAAAACAAATTTCAATTTTTCGTATGTTGAGTATTATCCCCCATAAATTCAAAAATTTAAAGTGCAGAGAATTGGTTTATATCGAAAAACAACCTAACTTTGCACCGTTTTTTTAACAATATAATGTCTAACTTATTTAATTAATTTTTTTACAAAACAAATGACAGACAACTTAAATAATGTCACTCCCATAGAAAATTTTGACTGGGATACCTATGCCGAAGGAGGCGAAAGTTACAGCAAAGAAGACAAAGAAAAACTTATCGAGAGCTACACAAACACACTAAGCAAAATCAGTGATAAAGAAGTAGTAACCGGAATCGTAACTTCCATGGATAAACGCGAAGTCATAATAAATATCGGCTACAAATCCGAAGGCGTTGTCCCAATGAGCGAATTCAGATACAATCCCGATCTGAAAGTAGGCGACGAAGTAGAAGTTTATATCGAAAGCCAGGAAGATAAAAGGGGACAACTGGTGCTTTCTCACAAAAAAGCACGCGCTTCACGTTCATGGGAGCGGGTAAATGAAGCATTCCGAAATAACGAAGTAATCAAAGGATACATCAAATGCCGTACAAAAGGTGGTATGATTGTAGACGTGTTCGGGATTGAAGCTTTCTTGCCCGGTTCACAAATCGATGTGAAACCTATTCACGACTACGACATGTTCGTGGATAAAACAATGGAATTCAAAGTTGTAAAGATCAATCCCGAATTCAAAAATGTGGTTGTATCTCACAAAATATTGATTGAAGAAGAACTCGAACAACAAAAGAAAGAAATTATTGCCAGCCTCGAAAAAGGTCAGGTACTCGAGGGAACCGTCAAAAACATTACCTCTTACGGAGTATTTATTGATCTTGGTGGTGTAGACGGTCTTATCCATATTACCGACCTTTCTTGGGAACGTATTCAGCATCCCGATGAGGTTGTCAAATTAAACGACAAGATTAATGTCGTTATTCTCGATTTCGATGACGAAAAGAAGCGTATTGCTCTTGGATTAAAACAATTAACACCACATCCTTGGGATGCGTTGGATCCTAATCTGAAAGTAGGCGATATTGTAAAGGGAAAAGTAGTGGTAATTGCCGATTACGGAGCATTCGTGGAAATTGCTCCGGGAGTGGAAGGACTGGTCCATGTATCGGAAATGAGCTGGACACAGCGTCTGCATACAGCTCATGACTTTCTAAATGTCGGCGACGAAATAGAAGCTGTGATTCTTTCCCTTGACCGAGAAGAACGCAAAATGTCTCTCGGAATGAAACAATTAAAGCCCGATCCTTGGGAAACTATTGAAAAGAAATATCCTGTCGGGAGTACCCATACCGCTACCGTTCGCAATTTCACCAACTTTGGAGCATTTGTGGAAATAGAAGAAGGCGTGGAAGGATTAGTTCATATCTCTGACCTTTCATGGACAAAGAAAATCAAGCACCCGAGCGAAATTACCGAAATTGGAGCACCACTTGAAGTGCAAGTATTGGAAATTGACAAAGAAAATCGTCGTTTGAGTCTTGGACACAAACAACTCGAAGAAAATCCATGGGATGTATTCGAAACTATTTTCACCGAAGGTTCTGTACACGAAGGTACTGTTGTTGAACTGACAGATAAAGGTGCTATCATCGCGCTTCCATATGGTGTCGAAGCATTTGCATCAGCTAAACATTTAGTAAAAGAAGACGGATCGCAAGCACAGCCGGACGAAAAATTACAATTCAAAGTAGTCGAATTCAATAAAGATGCAAAACGTATTGTTGTATCTCATACACGTGTATTCGAAGATGAACAAATCGAAAAAACCGAATCGAAACGCAAATCAAAACGTTCGGGCAAAAAGGATGATTCCGAAACAATTTCTTCTCCTATCATCGAGAAAACAACATTCGGCGATATCGAAGAACTGGCTGCTTTAAAAGAAAAGCTCGAAAACCAAAAAGCTTCAGCTAAAAAAGGAACGCGAAAAAAAGCAAAAGCTAAAGATCAAAAAACCGAAGAAACAACAGAAGAAGAAAAGAAAGAGGTTTTGAAAACAGAAGAAATAGAAGTTTCAGAGGTTAAAGACAAAGAAAATGAAACAAAACAAACGGAAGCAGAAACGAAAGCAGAAGTTGAAGTGAAAACGGAAGCCGGAGAAACCGAGGCAACAACCGAAGTAAAAGAAAAATCAGATACTGAAACTCCTGATGTTAAAGCCGGTGCCAATGAGGAAAAAGAAGAGATGAAAGTGGAAGAGGAAAAGCAAGAGGAAAAAGAAGACGCTCCGGAAGAAGAGAAATAATAATTTTAAGAAAATCACCCTATAAAACTGTATTAAGGTAGAAATTGAAAAGGTTAGCTTAATTGTTGAAAACTGCTCTCATTGAGGGCAGTTTTTATTTTCTATGAATACATTCACTTTTATATCCAACATCCGCGTCCATTATCCATAAAATGCATTTGATTTGAACGGCTAAATTGAAAATTATCAGGTAAATTTGTTTCAATTGATTGAAAAGATGAAAACATACAAGCCTTATCGTGATTTTTCCGAATTCTTATCCACGCGATTTCCTTTTAAGGTGCAAAAAATATCCATCAACGCCGGATTCACATGCCCCAATCGCGATGGCACCAAAGGCCGTGGTGGTTGCACTTACTGCAATAACCAAAGTTTTAGTCCGGCATATGGGAAACCGGAAAAAAGTATTACACAACAATTAAAAGAAGGTATCGCGTTTTTTTCACATAAATATCCTACAATGAAATATTTGGCGTATTTCCAATCGTTTACGAATACGTACGATCAGCCGGAGTCGCTCATTGCCAAATACGAAGAAGCCCTGTCTTATCCTGATATAGCAGGATTGGTTATCAGTACACGACCCGACTGCGTATCTCTCGCTTTACTCGATTATTTTAGAGAATTAAACAAAAACACATTCGTATTAATTGAATATGGGGTGGAATCTACAATCAATAAAACACTGGAAAGAGTAAATCGTCGGCATACTTTTGAAGAATCGTGCGAAACAATTCTTCGAACCGCACAACAAAACATCCCTGTAGGTGCTCACCTTATTCTTGGTCTTCCAGGTGAAACTCATGAAGATATGATGAATCATGCAGACAAAATTTCGCAACTCCCACTAACAACAATTAAGCTGCACCAATTGCAAATTATTCGGGGGACAGAAATGGCAAAAGAATTTAAAACTTCGCCGCAATCTTTTACTATTTACAAACTCGACGAATATATCGATTTATGTGTTGATTTTGTTGAACGACTAAACCCCGCCTTTTACATTGAGCGATTTGCTTCTCAATCGCCTAAAGAATTAGTTATTGCCCCCGATTGGAAATTGAAAAATTATGAACTTACACACAAAATTGTGAACCGATTTAAAGAAAGAGGCACTTGGCAAGGGAAACAATATAAAAAGGAAGTAATTCATTAAAAACGAATCACTCCCTTCAAAAGCATTCAGAAAATAAACCGAATGATAATTCGGATAATCAATCGGTATAAATTATCATGTAATATGGTTGAGAACTCTTGGTTGGTTCTGACTTCCCTTCTATGTAATAACGAAAACGAATAGGAACTTCTTTTGGCTTCGTTCCTCCTGGTGTTTGCAACAGATTGCGTAAAGGATGTAAATTTACTGCGATAAGTTCATCTGTTATCGTTTCTGTTGTTTCTGTAGGCGTTCCGATTTTGTTTAAACGTACATCGATCAATATTTCACTTGAAGTATCCGTCGTTTCCGAGGATTTATAAAATTCGACATTTGCCTCTTCCCCTTTTTTCTTCTTCCATTGGTAAGAAAACAACCAAAAATCACCAAAATATTCATCACTACTGTAAAAAGGAGCTGAAAATCTATAAAAAGGCACCCCCGACCCTTGCGGAGCATCCGATAGATGCAGCATCGCTGAAGGCACCGGTTCCGGCTCAGCGGTAAGAACCACATTATAAACTTGGAAACCATCGCTAAGCTGTGTCATGCCATACTCTGAAATCCACGTATACGAAAGTAAATAACAACGCCCCTGCTCCAACATGTTTATCTCTTTAAAGGTAATGGGTAATGCAGCATATCCCGATGTGCTACGAGCATAAACATTTCCAAGATTATCCGAAGTAATATACGAAAATTGCTTCGAACCGGTAATATTTTGGTCTTCTGAATCCAAACATGAGTTTAACATGAAACCCATGAATACAATGCTACAAATTAATAAAATCTTTTTCATCTTTATTATCCTATTTAATAGTTAAAAATTAATTTTAAATCCTATATTCATGTCCAATACAATTTTTTTATCGGAATAATATGTTTTATATTTATTATGCGTATCGAAATAATAGGCTCCTCCTATTTTCCCGTATATTCCCAAATTATCATATATGGGATAAAATAATCCCAACCCGGTATTAATCGATACCTGGGGATTCTTTTGATGAATGCTTACCGATACTTTCTTTTCTGCTCCACTGTTCGTTTCCGGTTCCACAGTCTCATCATATTGATATTTCCCATAAAAATCTTTTTCAATCATCCCACCCATAGAAACATACATATTCAACTTATGGAAAGATAAAAGAGAATAATTCACATTTAACGGAATTCCCAAATAATGCAACTGCTGCGTTTCCTGATTTCTAAATTGATTAGCCGTATTTTTTGCTTTTGAATACAAGTAAGTGTACACGAGTCCGCTCTCCAAAGACATACGATCCGTAAAATATTTAGCTACTGTAATCCCCACGGATAAAGGCTGTTCGTGAACCATTTCCGAAATATTGTCGGTCATATCCACCTGATAGGTATCGAATTCCATATTATTTATATTCCCTGTTATCAATTTTTTTCCGGGCTCATCATCAACCGCATAATTTTTTGATGTGATACTTTTCAGTGTCATGGGAGAATTTGTTGTACGTCGCAAAGAAGTTAATCCTCCCCTTGCATTAAAAGCTATTGCAATATTATCCTTTTTTTCCTTCTCTTTCAAATCTAAATACGTTTGACTACTGTTTCGTTGGT
>Ga0208564_1003975_pt1 | contig 10418 bp, 8 predicted proteins | sample AD_UKC073_MetaG_FD_184439 | JGI IMG/M metagenome (GOLD analysis project Ga0208564, IMG submission 184439) | Active sludge microbial communities of municipal wastewater-treating anaerobic digesters from USA - AD_UKC073_MetaG (SPAdes) (version 2) | ecosystem: Engineered > Bioreactor > Anaerobic >... | reverse complement strand
ATAGATTCTATCATATCATCGCCTCCTTACCATTACAATTTTAATCTGGGTATCCCAGTTAAAACAGGTGACGTGCAAAACTATGTGATGCAGAGTGATGCACGTCTTATCCTGTTTACAATCTTTAAATTAATTTTAGTGCAATAATTGTCGCTACAGCTAAAATAGTAATAACTACTGCCAAGAAAAAGCCAATCAATATGATCTTCTTTTTATTAACTTCCAAAAATGATTTTCCTTCATCTTCACTGCTATAAGATAAATAATTCCATTTTGCATCAACATATTTAAAAGTAAATACATTTATTATGTACCCACCAATAATCATTGTTAAAATTAAGCCAATAGTATTAAAATCAAAATGAATTATTTTTTCACTAACAATATACACAATCATCATAACCATGTACCAACATATGGCAGAAACAATAGCACAAAGAATGAAACTTTTTAAAAAATTCTTTTTTGATATTTTGTCTTTTAAACTTAATATAAACAAATATACAAACAAAATACATGTACCATATAAAGGGATAATAGATAAATATTTTAACTTTTTATTCATTTTAGAAGCCTCCTATTTATTTTTAAAAGTTTATTGCAATTTCAAAGCCTATACCTGCAGCAATACCAATTTTTACGCCGTTTGAAAAATCAAATGATATTCCCCATCCGACATAAACTTTACCATCTATAGAAACATAGTCATTTAACTTAGCACCAAAATAGAACGAAACAATTTCCACGCTTCCAGATAACCCCAACCCAAGAGAAGCATTAGCATTTAAAGCACCTAATCCTAGATATAATGATGTATCATCATCAAATGTTACAACATCAGCCTTCATGCTTACAATACCTAAATCAAGAGAAGCAAATGATAATCCAAATGAACCTTTTTCTCCTGAAGATTTACTATATCCACCTCCAAAACCTAAATGTCCACTAATATAAAACGCTGAGAAGTCCATCCATTTAGGGAGTTTTGGATTATCAGGTGTAACTAACCCCACAGAGAAAGTCAAAGGTTTAAGCGAAATCGATGAATTATTAGCAGGTATTTGATTAAAGATAGGTACCAAAGTATTAAATTGTAGATTAGTATTGGTTATACCATTAATCGTGCTAATATTAGTTCTATACGCAACTCCAATTGGATTGTTGTTCGCATAACTATATAGATTTAACCCATTTATAGAGCGAGGGTTTAAGTTTGAAATATCCGCTGGTTGGATGAAGCGACATAGCTCTGGACTATAGTATCTGTGTCCCATCATGAATAGGCCAGTTTCGACATCACTATATTAGAGAACATTAGTAAATGTCAATTTCTTCCTATAGTAATAGTATATCACAATCAGTAATTAAATTCTATAATTTAAAAGAAAAAGATCCTAAACCATTTCTAGTTTAGAATCCTAAATTATTTATAAATCTCCATACTATTTTTATTTCTTGGGTTTTCTTCTTGTCTTCTTTAATTGGATGATTTATTTCTATTCTATCTACTAGCTTATAAAGCATCTCTTGTGTCAACTCTTTAAAGTTAATAAATTCATTTATTACTTCTTTTAGTTTGCTGATTCCGGAAAGATATTCTGCTGTATTATTTTTATTTTCTTCAATGTGAGTTAATCTACTTTTTATTATCTCTTTTTCTTTCTCATAATCATTTAAGTAACTTTGATAGTTTTCTAATGGAAGTAGCTTAAGTGAATAATCTTCATAAAGTTTTTTTGTGACTTTATAAATTTCATTTAATCTATTTTCTAATCTTTTCTTTTCTGCTTCCTCACTATTTGAAGAATTACTTTGCTCTAATCTTTCTTTGATAATCTTTGATATTGTTTCATCATCTTTAAATTTACTAAATAGATCTTTTAATCTATTAGTGACTATTTCCTTTAAGTTATCGTAAAATATTGAATTGAAATATTTACATTCTTCTTTATTCCTAAAGTGATTCATACATTTATAAATTACTTCTTTTCTTCCATAACGTTCTTTGATGGCTAAATTCATTCTCTTGCCACACTGCTTACAATAAATTATTCCTCTAAATAAATTCTCATGATTATGATGATGGGGAGTTATTCTAGATTTTATTAAGTTCTGAACAATATCAAAATCATTTCTTGTAATGATAGCATCATGAGTGTTATTAACAATAATATGGTTTTCTTTGGGTACTCTTACTCTTTTCTTTGTTTTATAATTTTCGGTTTCCACTTTTCTGTTTTCCATATCACCAATATAAACAATATCTTGTAATATGTGTCTAATGGTTGTATAACACCATTTATAAGGATTATTATTAAACCTTCCAAACCTAGTATCACCTAAACTTGCTTTATAAGTTCTAGGATTAATAATCTTTCTTCTTTCAAGTTCCTTTGCAATATAAACTGAACCATGTCCCATTAAAGCTAATCTAAATATATCTTTGATAATTCCACTTACACTAGTATCAATAACTAAATGATTATTATCTAAAGGATCTCTTAAATAGCCATAAGGTGTTTGTGCGCCAATAAACATTCCATTCATGGCTCTACTTCTTTTAGCTAACTTTACTTTCTTTGAAAGATCTTTTGCATACATATCATTTAAAATGTTTTTAAATGGTGCAATATCATTATCTTCTTTTAAGGTATCAACATTATCATTAATTGCTATATACCTCACATGTTTTGATGGAAAATATACTTCTGTGTAATGGCCTGTTTGAATATAATCTCTACCTAACCTTGATAAATCCTTTGTAATAACCATATTAATTAAACCACGTTCGATATCTGCTAGTAATCTAGTAAATGATGGTCGATTATAATTAAGTCCAGAATATCCATCATCAACATAGAAATCATAGATATTTAAATCATGTTCAAAACAATATTTTTCTATCATTAACTTTTGGGTTTTAATACTATTAGATTCACCAACATTACCATCATCTTGTGATAATCTACAGTATACTCCAACTTTATAATTACTTAAAATTTGCATATAAACTCCTCCAAATCATTAACCATATTGCCATAATAAAAGAACTATATCAAGTTTATAGTTCATTACGTACAAATAATTAAAATTAGTTTGAAATTTGGCTTGTACCGGTTTATTAAATCATTGGCGAAAACTAAATCAAAACACAAAACAAAAGCGAACGTTAAGCCTAAAATCGCCCTACTTTTTGAAGTTAAGGCAAAAGAAACACCCTCCTTCCTGTTAAACATCAGATTGAGGGTGTTTTTGCTTTAGTTAGGCGTATAATCAAAATTTATCAAAATTTATTAAAATAGTAGGCTTATTTTTGACTAATTTGACTTAATCCTTGAAATTCAGAAGAATTTTTCAAAATTTCAAGTTTTCATAAATTTGCCCCGCGCATATTAAAGGTGCCCCGAACGGTCCCATCGCCTTTTACTACTTTCCTGACCGGGGGGGATCATAAAATAAATAAATATATAATTTTTATTAATGATACTAAATTATTAACTTTTGGTACTCAAAACTTATTTTTTTGTCCTTTATCTTTTGAAAGGATTATTTATCCTTTTAATTTTTAAAGAAAGGAAAAATATTATGTATGAAAAAGTACCAAGAGAACTAAAAGAAAATGGGCTGTTTTGCCTATGGAGAAAGGAGGAGGTGAAGGGGAAAATTACGAAAGTGCCATACAAACCAGATGGTAGTAAAGCTAGTTCTAACCAAAGAAGTGATTTTACTAAGTTTGATAGTTTAGTAAACCACACCAAGGGATATGATGGAATAGGTTTAGGAATCTTTGATGGATATTCTGCTATCGATATTGACCACTGCATTAAGGATGGCATCATTAGTGAAATGGCTCAAGATATTATTAACACAATGAAATCTTACACTGAAGTCAGCCCATCAGGAAATGGTATAAGAATTATCTTTAAGGCCATCGGTCTAGTTTATGATAAAAATATGTATTATATCAACAATCAAAAAGTTGGGTTAGAAGTATATTTATCAGGTTCTACTAGTAAATATGTTACCATAACTGGTAATGCATTAAATGATTTAGCTATTGCTTCTCGCACTGATGAAGTACTTGTGGTTATAGAAAAGTATATGAAAAGAAAACCAAAAGCAACAACACACTCTACTGATCAAAAGAGCTATTTGTCTGATGAAGAAGTTATCTCAAAAGCAAAAAGTAGTAAGAAAAATGTTAAATTCGAACGTCTTTATAATGGAGATATTACTGGTTATCCAAGTCATAGTGAAGCTGATATTGCTCTATGTATGATTTTATCATTTTGGTGTGGTGGTGATAAAGAACAAATAAATAGGCTTTTTAGAGAATCAAAACTTTATAGAGACAAATGGGAAAGGGATGACTATCGGAATAACACACTAGACTATGCAGTATCAAACACTAAAGAATATTATGAACCACCTAAGGTTGAGAGTCCTCTCTTTGATTTCACAAATACTTATCAAAAACTCGTTGAATTAAAACCCGATAAAAACCATAAGTTTCGATGGTCTGATATCGGTAATGGAAGACTATTTGCAGAGCTCTTTAAAGAGGTTGCAAGATTTGTACCAAGCAGAAAGAGCTGGTATATTTTTGATGGCACCAGATGGGTGAAAGACGATTGTTCGCTTAAAGCAATTGAACTTTGTAAGAGTTTAGCAGATCTTCTTTTGCTTTATGCAAACTCATTAAAAAGAGGAGAAAAAGATAACTTCCCTGAGTATGCAATTAAATGGCAAAAAAGAACATTTAGGGATGTTGTCCTAAGAGAAGCTCAAAGTATATATCCTTTATCTATGGATGCATTTGATAAAGATATCTATTTAGTTAACTGCAAGAATGGTACACTAGATTTAAGGGACTTTAACTTTCGAGAACACTCATCAAGTGACTTAATTACCAAAATGGCTAATGTTAATTTTGATAAAGATGCATCTAGTGATAGGTTTACTTCCTATATTAATGAAGTAATGGATAATGATAAAGATAGAGCAAAGTTTCTTCAAAAGGTTATCGGTTATGGAATAAGTGGAGACACAAGGTTTGAATGTATGTTTATCTTAAGTGGTAAAAATACTAGGAATGGTAAAGGAACATTAATGGAATCATGCTTAGGTGTACTAGGAGATTACGCTTGTGCAGTAAGTTATGAATCCATCGCACAAAAGAACTATGTAAACAGTCAAGGGCCTAAAGAAGACTTAGCAAGACTATCTGGAATCAGATATGCAAATATATCTGAACCTAGAATTGGATTAGTTCTAGATGTAGCTAAAATAAAAACATTAACTGGTAATGATACCATTAATGCTCGGTTTTTAAATGAGAATTCATTTGACTATAAACCACAATTCAAAATATATATAAACACAAACCATCTTCCAATTGTTAATGACGTTACTGTATTTAAAAGTAATCGTATCCACCTCATTCCCTTTGAACACCATTTTGAGGAAGGAGATAGAGATACCGGACTAAAGAAATTATTTAGTGAAGAAAGAGTTAAGAGTGCCATCTTTAACTGGATGATTGAAGGATATAAACAACTTATGAAAGAAGGATTAAAGCCACCAGCTTCAGTAATTGAAGCCACAAATATATATCACAAAGACAGTGATAAAATACTTCAGTTCATGGATGATGAACTTGTAAAGGATAATGCAAGTGAGGTAAAAAACTCTTTAGTCTATAGTACCTATGTTGCTTGGTGCAATCGTAATGGTTATATGTCTTACAGTATTCAAACATTTACGGGGGAACTCAGGCGATATGGAGAGATTGTGAAAAAAAGACCTAAAGTTGGCGGAGAGAAAACCACACTACTATTAGGTTTCAAATTAGCAACTGAGTTTTTAGAATAACACAAATCTTGGGGTACATGGGGAAGACAATTCTAGACTCTATTATAAATTATTTTATTATAAATATATTTTAGTCTAAAAAGATGTACCCCCATGTACCCCAAAGTATTGGAATTGTGACTTTAATGAAATCGATAGAATGAAAGAAATCTTGCACTTATTGTTTAGTGATGGTCTATTATTATCAATAAAAGTTAAAAGTACACGTGTGCTATCTGCACCCTCGTTTTAGTAAATATCTAACAATCAAAAATATAACTATTTATCATACTATCTTTTATACAACAACGGCTACATCTATTGGTTCTATTAATGAACTTATAAACATAGCCGTTTATTTGTTTATATTTCCTACATATCAAAATATCAATTAAACCCACAACTAAAACCATATTCAAGTATATGTATTGTAGTATAGAGTGAACACTTATTACACCGTACACATACATTAGTGGCATAAATTTACAAATTAATTATTTCTTTAAACATAAAATTTCATTAATTAATTGTGATTTTTATTAGTTAGTTTTCTCATATTTTTTTTAAAATATTTTCTATACAACTTATAAAAATCATCATTAGGATTGATTAAAAATAATCCGAATTCTGTATGAAATCCTTTAATTTTATTATTCCATAATTCATACATTTTTAAAAAGAATAGTGGGAATGAAGTAGAATTTACGGTTATATTTTCTTTAAGGCTTTCAATTTTATAAATATAATCATTATACTCGTTTATAAAATTGTATATTATAATTAAACCATCAAAGAATGATATAAACGAATATGAAAATGTAATTTGTAAACAATCGTTTTTATCAATTGTTTCAATAGCGTTTAAGGAATTTAAATCATAAGAATCTTTTTTTATTTCTATTTTAACATAATAACTTTCTATACCCATTTAATCCTCCTATGGAACTAAGAAAAATTTAACTGAATTATACCCTAGTTGTCTCAATGCAGCAATTCTATGATGGCCATTTGCTATTTGATATATACCATTCCCCAATTTACTTGCATAAATATTACCATATTCTCCAGTTTGTGATATTGATCTAACATAACTTGAAATTCCACCATCTTTAGGTCCAATAGTAACAAAATCATCCAAAGGGTTATTAAGCAAATTATTAATATTTGTCTTTATTGCCATTTTCCCTGCATTTTGGAGTGCATAATGCGTTCCTCCCCAAGTACCACCTATTACTGCTCCAGCAATAGACCCCCACATAAACCCATCTGCTGCTTTATCCCAAGACCACCCATCTTCACTAGATGAACCTGCTATTATCATTCCTGCTGTTCCGATTGCTAGAGAGCCTACAAATGCACCCGCAAAGACTGCTGATGCAGCTGTTGGAGCCATTGTTGCTGTAAAAACAGATAATACAGCTGTTCCAGCAGCAGCAAATCCCCCAGCTGTAACAACAGTAAGAGCTGCAGCACCAACAATAATAACACCACCTATAACCCATTTTGCCCAGATTGGCAAACATCCACTAGGGTCAACAAACATCACTGGATTATTTCCACAATAAGCATATAAATTTAATCCATTTACACTACTAGGATCTAAATAACTTACATCATCAGCATTTAACCATCTACCCCATTCAGGTACATAATATCTAGAGTTACAATAATATAGTGATGTCTCGACGTCATACTCTATGGTGTCCTAAATATTAAACATCTAGGTCACCTATATTTTATAATAATTACAATGAATCATCAATAAATTTGTATTTAATGATTATTCGTCTATGTTTCTTACCATCTTCTGTTTTTGTATAATAGCTTAATTCTATGCGTTCTATTAAAGAATTAACCATATCAGATGATAATTCTACATTATCTAAGAATCTATTGAATTCATGCTTTAATTGGTCTAATCTCATTAATTTATAAGTTATATTTTCTTGCACATTTCTTAATGATTGTAACTTTTGTTCTAATAAATCTTGTTCTTGTTTATTTCTAAGTAACAATTCTTTATAAGTTCTTTCATTAATTAAATCACTTGCATAATCTTCATATAACTTAGAAGCTATCTTAATTAATGTATTAATTCTAGATTCTGTTTTCTTAATTTCAGAAGATTTATCCTTAGATTCTTCTTTCTTTAGTTTACTAACAAATGTTTCGAATGCTTTTTCATTATGTTTAAGTTTACCTATTAAATCAAATATTTCTTTTTCAATAACTCTTTTCAAGAAATCATATTGAATAATATTTGATCTAGGACATTCATGAGGATTATTCTCATGATTTGCACATTTATAGAATGTATCTTTTTTATTATTTCTTACTTTATGAGCAATAGCCATTCTTTTACCACATTCACAAAATAAGATTGATTTAAATAAGTTTTCATGTTCGTGATGTGCTGGATAGTGTCTAGCACTTAAAACAGTTTGTACTGTTTCAAATGTTTCTTCACTAATAATAGCTTCATGAGTGTTTTTAACTATGATATGTTCACTATCAGGAACTTTAACTCTTCTTTTAGTTTTATAGTTTTCAACTTTATATTTACCATTTTCCATGTGTCCACAGTAAACCATATCAGTTAATATCTTTCTTACAGTTACTGCTTTCCACTTATAATGATTAGTTCCTTGAAGTTTTGCAAATCTAGTTGAACCTTTTAAAGTCTTATAAGCTGCAGGATTTAGTATTCCTTTTTCTTCTAAAACTTTTGCAATAGTAGGTGCTCCTTTTCCATTAACACACATATTAAATATTAATTCAATAACATGTCTTACATCTTCATCTACTATTAAATGATTTTTATTTGTTGGATCTTTTATATATCCATAAGGTGTTTGAGCAGATATAAATAATCCATTTAATGCTCTTTGTCTTTTCGCAGATTTAACTTTTCTTGATAAATCTTTAGCATACATATCATTTAAGATATTTTTAAATGGTGCTATATCATTATTATCAATTAATGTATCTACACCATCATTAACTGCGATATATCTTACATTATGTAAAGGAAGTATTGTTCAGTATAATATCCAGTTTGTAAGTAATCTCTACCAAGTCTAGATAAGTCTTTAGTTATTACTAAATTAATCTTTCCTGATTCAATATCTGCGATTAATCTTTTAAATGCTGGTCTATCAAAATTTAATCCTGAATAACCATCATCAATATATACTTCCTTAATAGTAAAGTTATTATCGCGACAATATTTTTCTAGCATCATCTTTTGTGTTTGAATACTACCAGATTCTCCTAAAGATCCATCATCTAAAGAAAGTCTACAATATATAGCAGTCTTATACAAAATAGATTCTATCATATCATCGCCCCCTTACCATTACAATTTTAAGCTGGATATCCCAGTTAAAACAGGCGACGTGCAAGACTATGTGATGCAGAGTGAAGCACGTCTTATCCTGTTTACAATTATTTTATTTTTTTTCTAATTCTTTGATTTTTTTATCATTCTCTTTTTTAGGAATATAATATCCAATCCACCAAGAAAATGGTAACAATAATAAAAAGCCAATTGATATAGTTTTATCTAGTTCATAGACAAAAAACAAAATTGATATAACAATAATTACAATAGAACAAATAATAGCACTAATTAATAATGTTAAATTTTCTTTCTTATATCGTTTTAATCGTTCTTCGTTAGATAATCCACTATATTTATCTTTCATAAAAATTAACCTCCAAAAAGTTCAGTCAAGAATTCTTTAATCCATTCGTCAATAGATTTACCTCCAGGATTGAAAGAAAATCCCTCTATTCCAAATATATCTTCTCCGTGCCAAAATTGATCTAAAGCTGTTCCAAAACCAAAACCAACAATAGGTGCTAAAAACGGTCCAACAACAGGTATCATAGCAGTTAAAGCTGATACACCCCATGTTGCTGCGCTACTTGCTGCAATATAGACTATATCACCAAATATATTTCCTGCTTTCTGAGAACCCGATAAATTAGAATTAGTTAAATTATTGTAAATACTTAATCCAACGTTAATACCAATTCCAATTCCCATCAACCAGTTTGACGCTTTATCTAAACCTGCTAATTTATCTAAATGTTTAATATTTCGAATACCATCAATGACACCAGCAATCATAGAAAATGAATTTTCAATATAGCCAAATCCTGTTCCTAAAAAGTCCAAATTTGGCCATATAAAACTATGATTAATAGTACCAATATTAGAAATAATGATTCCGCCTAATGCAACTGAACTAACCTTTCCTCCGTTAACAGTTCCGCTAACTCTAGAACTGCTATATGCAATTCCAATAGGATTGTTATTTGCATATGCATATAGATTTAGTCCGTTGATAGATCGTGGATTTAAACTAGCTACATCTGCTGGTTGGATGAATCTGCAAAGCTCAGGACTATAGTATCTTTGTCCCACCATTGCAAGTCCAGTTTCATCGTCATAATAATACCCTTTGTAACGGAAGGGGTTCTTTTTGCCAATAATCTGATTGCCTATTATTTGCAAAATATTGCCATACGCATCGTACACATATTTTACCACGATGTTTCCGTTC
>Ga0208564_1003971_pt1 | contig 10421 bp, 7 predicted proteins | sample AD_UKC073_MetaG_FD_184439 | JGI IMG/M metagenome (GOLD analysis project Ga0208564, IMG submission 184439) | Active sludge microbial communities of municipal wastewater-treating anaerobic digesters from USA - AD_UKC073_MetaG (SPAdes) (version 2) | ecosystem: Engineered > Bioreactor > Anaerobic >... | reverse complement strand
GTACTGGATCTGCTGCTCGGCATGGGTGGCGACAAAGGTGCCCTTGCCCTGGCGGCGCACCAGCAGGTTGTCGGCCGACAGTTCGTCGATGGCCTTGCGCACCGTGCCCTGGCTGACCTTGAAGCGCGCGGCGAGGTCCAGCTCGCTGGGAATCGCCTCGCCGGGCTTCCACACGCCGGCCTGAAGTTCGCGCGTGATCAGGCCCTTGATCTGCTGATACAGCGGGCTGAACGCCGGGCCGGCCGCACCCGCTTCGGCCGCGTCGGACACGGCCGGCGGCGCCGAGGGCAACGGGGGCAGGGCGGCAGGCATGGGGCGCGATTGCAGCACAACAGCCGCCGCCAAGTCCACCACGCTGACAGATGTCTTATAGAAGACATAAGACCTTTGACAACATGGGTGGGAACCCCTATATTGCGCCCCCACTCGCCTACACTGCGGGCCGGCTGCTGCAGCTTCGCCGCCACCCCCGCCAGCGCGCCCTGCCGCACCTGGCGTGCCGGTGGTTCCGGGCAGGCACGGCGGGCCAACGGATCCCCTTCCCTCCTCCTTCCTTTCCTGGAGCCTCCCATGAGCAAGAAGCCCGTCCGCGTGGCCGTCACCGGCGCCGCCGGCCAGATCGGTTATGCCCTGCTGTTCCGCATCGCCTCCGGCGAGATGCTGGGCAAGGACCAGCCCGTGATCCTGCAGCTGCTGGAGATCCCGGACGAGAAGGCCCAGAACGCGCTCAAGGGCGTGATCATGGAGCTGGAAGACTGCGCCTTCCCGCTGCTGGCCGGCATCGAGGCCCACAGCGACCCGATGACCGCCTTCAAGGACACCGACTACGCCCTGCTCGTCGGCGCCCGCCCGCGCGGCCCCGGCATGGAGCGCGCCGACCTGCTGGCCGCCAATGCCCAGATCTTCACCGCCCAGGGCAAGGCGCTGGACAAGGTCGCCAGCCGCAACGTGCGCGTGCTGGTGGTCGGCAACCCGGCCAACACCAATGCCTACATCGCGATGAAGTCGGCGCCCAGCCTGCCGGCGAAGAACTTCACCGCCATGCTGCGCCTGGACCACAACCGCGCCGCCAGCCAGATCGCCGCCAAGATGGGCATCGCCGTGGGCGACATCGAGAAGCTGGCCGTCTGGGGCAACCACTCGCCGACGATGTACGCCGACTACCGCTTCGCCACCGTGGGCGGCAAGTCGGTCAAGGACGCCATCAACGACCACGACTGGAACGCCAACGTGTTCCTGCCCACCGTGGGCAAGCGCGGCGCGGCCATCATCGCCGCCCGCGGCCTGTCGTCGGCCGCCTCGGCCGCCAACGCCGCCATCGACCACATGCGCGACTGGGCCCTGGGCACCAACGGCAAGTGGGTGACGATGGGCGTGCCCAGCAACGGCGAGTACGGCATCCCGAAGGAGACGATGTTCGGCTACCCGGTGACCTGCGCCAACGGCGAGTACACCATCGTCAAGGACCTGCCGATCGACGCCTTCAGCCAGGAATGCATCAACAAAACCCTGGCCGAGCTCGAAGGCGAGAAGGACGGCGTGAAGCACCTGCTGTAACGCAAGTGCACCGGTCCTGCCACGCGCGGGACCTGTCAGCGAAGGGCTGTGCGGCATCATGTCGCCAGCCCTTTTCTCATTGCCGCTTCATTGCCGAGCCATGCCATGCCCCTGCTCCCCGCCCAGGCCCTGATCGACGAGGGCGACGCGCCCGCCAACCTGCCGGTGTGCGACCACTACTGCGGCACCGAGCAGCGCATGCGCAAGGCGCTGCAGCTGCAGGCCGAACTGGGCCCGGTGTTCGACATCACCCTCGATTGCGAGGACGGCGCGCCGGTCGGCGCCGAAGCCGAACACGCCCAGCTGTGCGCCGCGCTTGCGCTGTCGGCGGACAACCGCTTCGGCCGCGTCGGCGCCCGGGTGCACCCGGTCGACCACCCCAGCTTCGACGCCGACTGCGACACCTTGATCGGCCAGGCCGGCGACCGCCTGGCCTTCCTGATGGTGCCCAAGCCGCGCCACCTGGCCGACCTGCAGCAGGCCGTCGCCACCATCGACGCCACGGCCAAGCGCCACGGCAAGGGGCTGGACCTGCCGGTGCACGCCCTGGTCGAGACCCATGGCGCGTTGCGCGACGTGCACGCCCTGGCCGCCCTGCCCCGGGTGCAGAGCCTGAGCTTCGGCCTGATGGACTTCGTCAGTGCCCACCGCGGCGCGATCCCGGCCTCGGCGATGGGCGTTTCCGGCCAGTTCGAGCACCCGCTGGTGGTGCGCGCCAAGCTGGAGATTGCCGCCGCCTGCCACGGCGCGGCCAAGGTGCCGTCGCACTGCGTGGTCACCGAGTTCAAGCACGAGAAGGCGCTGGCCGCCGCCGCCCGGCGCGCTGCGCACGAGTTCGGCTACACGCGCATGTGGAGCATCCACCCGGCGCAGATCCCGGTGATCGTCGAGGCGTTTGCGCCCAGCACCGCCGAGGTCGACGCCGCCATCGAGATCCTGCTGGCCGCGCAGGCGGCGGACTGGGCGCCGATCCGCCACCAGGACACGCTGCACGACCGCGCCAGCTACCGCTTCTTCTGGCAGGTGATCCAGCGCGCCCGCCGCACCGGCCAGCCGCTGCCGGCGCAGGTGCTCGAGGCGTTCTACGGCGTGCTGCCCTCAGGCTGAACCAGAACGGCTGGCACCACCAGCGGTTACACCGTGTGCGGCGGCCGACGGGTGATCACACACGACAATCCCGCGTCCATCGACCTGCCCGACCGCCTGCCATGCCGCTGTTCCGCCGTTCCGACCTGCTCGCCCGCACCGCCGGCGCCGCGCTGCTCGCGGCCGCCCTGGCGCCGCCGCCGGCGATGGCGGCCGATCAACCGAAGGCGAAGCCCGCGGCCAAGCGGGTGCTGAAGACAGCGCCGGCCACGCCGAGGCAGCAGACCAAGAACGCAGCCAAGGGCCTGGCCCTGGCCACCGAGGTGACCGAGGCGATCAGCGCCGCCCAGCTCGACGTCGCCGCCCGCGTGCTCACCGGCACGGCCGACTGCGAGTTCAAGCAGTCGGTCACCGTGCAGCCGGTCGACGGCCTGCCCGGCTACTTCCACGTCGGTCACCTCGGCAAGCGCTACCGCATGCTGCCGCGCGAGACCAGCACCGGTGCAGTGCGCCTGGAAGACCCGGCCAACGGCGTCGTGTGGCTGCAGATTCCCACCAAGTCGATGCTGATGGACGCCAAGCGCGGCCAGCGCATGATCGACAGCTGCCTGCATTCGGAACAGCGTGCGGCGGTCGCCGCGGCCAGCGCCGCGGGCCAGACCATCGGACAGGGGATCGGCATCGTGCCCCAGGCTGCCGCCGCCGTTCCGGTGGCGACGGTCGTGCCAGTCGCGTCAGTTGTGCCGGCTGCGGCGTCGGCATCGGCGCCGGCAACCGATCAGCCCGCGCCCGCCACGCTGCCGTCGGCCGCATTGGCGCCAGACGCCGCCGCTAGCCGCTGACGCTGGTCGCCGGCCGCGGCCGGTGCATGCCTCAAGTCGGGCCATTCCAGGCCGATAGCCCCAGAGATCCGGGGACATCCGGACGCCGCCGGCAAGCCGCGGGCGGCATCGCTATGCTGCGCCGCAGCATGCCGATGGCTGACCGTGGCCTGCGCCTCTTCTCCCAACTGTCTTCCCCATGACCAACCTGTTCCTCGCCCTCGTGCCCCTGCTGTTCGCCACCGGTTCGCTGGTCTGGCTGTTCACCACCGGCGCCGCCGCCCAGGCCCGCTCGGACGCCTTCGCCGAGCAGTGGATGCGCGACAACGCCTGATTCCCGCTGTCGCCGCCCCGCGCGGCGGCACCCGGCCCAGCCCGCCCACCGTGCGGGCTTTTTTGCGCCCGCCTGCGCCACAATCGCCGCGCTGCCACCGCTGTTGCACTGCAAAAAGCGCTTGGCAAGTCTTATATAAGACATAAAATATGGGACAAACCCGTAGGCCGCCCGCACGACCGGACAGCCACGGAGCCGACCCGATCCGCGCCCCCGTTTCTCCACTGCCCACAGGAGCCCCCGCCATGCTGCAAGCCTATCGCCAACACACGGCCGAACGTGCCGCCCTCGGCATTCCGCCGCTGCCGCTGTCCGCGCAGCAGGTGGCCGAGCTGGTCGAGCTGATCAAGGCCCCGCCCGCGGGTGAGGACGCGTTCCTGCTGGACCTGCTGACCCACCGCGTGCCCCCGGGCGTGGACGACGCCGCCAAGGTCAAGGCCAGCTTCCTGGCCGCCGTGGCGCATGGAGACCTGCAGGTCGCGCTGATCAGCAAGGCCAAGGCCACCGAGCTGCTGGGCACCATGGTCGGCGGCTACAACGTGCACCCGCTGATCGAGCTGCTCGACGACGCCGAGGTGGCGGGCGTTGCGGCGGCGGCGCTGAAGAAGACGCTGCTGATGTTCGACTTCTTCAACGACGTGGCCGAGAAGGCGCGCACCGGCAATGCCCACGCCAAGGCGGTGATGCAGAGCTGGGCCGACGCCGAGTGGTTCACCTCGCGTCCGGAAGTCGAGAAGAAGATCACCGTCACCGTCTTCAAGGTGCCCGGCGAGACCAACACCGACGACCTGAGCCCTGCGCCCGACGCCTGGAGCCGCCCGGACATCCCGCTGCACTACCTGGCGATGCTGAAGAACACGCGCTCGGATGCGGCGTTCAAGCCCGAGGAAGACGGCAAGCGCGGCCCGATGCAGTTCATCGAGGACCTGAAGAAGAAGGGCCACCTGGTGGCCTACGTCGGCGACGTGGTGGGCACCGGCTCGTCGCGCAAGAGCGCCACCAACAGCGTGATCTGGGCCACCGGCCAGGACATCCCCTTCGTGCCGAACAAGCGCTTCGGCGGCGTCACCCTGGGCGGCAAGATCGCGCCGATCTTCTTCAACACCCAGGAAGACTCGGGCGCCCTGCCGATCGAGGTGGACGTGTCCAAGCTGGAGATGGGCGATGTCATCGACATCCTGCCCTACGACGGCAAGCTGGTGAAGAACGGCGCCACGGTCGCCGAGTTCAAGCTCAAGAGCGACGTGCTGTTCGACGAGGTGCGTGCCGGCGGCCGCATCAACCTGATCATCGGCCGCAGCCTCACCGCCAAGGCGCGTGAGTTCCTGGGCCTGCCGGCATCCACGTTGTTCCGCCTGCCCACCGCGCCCAAGGCCACCAACGCCGGCTTCACGCTGGCGCAGAAGATGGTCGGCCGTGCCGTCGGCCTGCCCGAGGGCCAGGGCGTGCGCCCGGGCACCTACTGCGAGCCGAAGATGACCACCGTCGGCAGCCAGGACACCACCGGCCCGATGACCCGCGACGAGCTGAAGGATCTGGCCTGCCTGGGCTTCAGCGCCGACCTGGTGATGCAGAGCTTCTGCCACACCGCGGCCTATCCGAAGCCGGTGGACGTGAAGACCCACCGCGAGCTGCCCGCCTTCATCAGCAGCCGCGGCGGCGTGTCGCTGCGCCCGGGCGACGGCGTGATCCACAGCTGGCTGAACCGCCTGCTGCTGCCCGACACCGTGGGCACCGGCGGCGACAGCCACACCCGCTTCCCGATCGGCATCAGCTTCCCGGCTGGTTCGGGCCTGGTGGCCTTCGGTGCGGCCACCGGCGTGATGCCGCTGGACATGCCCGAATCGGTGCTGGTGCGCTTCAAGGGCCAGATGCAGCCCGGCATCACGCTGCGCGACCTGGTGCACGCCATCCCCTACTACGCGATCAAGGCCGGCCTGCTGACGGTCGCCAAGAGCGGCAAGGTCAACGTGTTCTCGGGCCGCATCCTCGAGATTGAGGGCCTGCCCGACCTGAAGGTGGAACAGGCCTTCGAGCTGAGCGATGCCAGCGCCGAGCGCTCGGCCGCCGGCTGCACGGTCAAGCTGAACCCCGAGCCGATCAGGGAGTACCTCACCAGCAACGTCGTGCTGATGAAGAACATGATCGCCGACGGGTACCAGGACAAGCGCACGCTGGAGCGCCGCATCCGCAAGGTCGAAGAGTGGCTGGCGGCGCCGACGCTGCTGGAAGCCGACAAGGACGCCGAGTACGCCGCCGTCATCGAGATCGACCTGGCCGACCTGAAGGAGCCGGTGCTGTGCTGCCCGAACGACCCGGACGACGCCAAGCTGCTGAGCGAGGTGGCCGGCGCCAAGATCGATGAAGTGTTCATCGGCTCGTGCATGACCAACATCGGCCACTTCCGCGCGGCCAGCAAGCTGCTCGAAGGCAAGCGTGACATCCCGGTCAAGCTGTGGATCGCCCCGCCCACCAAGATGGACGCGGCCGAGCTGACCAAGGAAGGCCACTACGGCGTGTTCGGCACCGCCGGCGCCCGCACCGAGATGCCCGGCTGCAGCCTGTGCATGGGCAACCAGGCGCAGGTGCGCGAAGGCGCGACCGTGGTGTCGACCAGCACCCGCAACTTCCCCAACCGCCTGGGCAAGAACAGCAACGTCTACCTGGCCTCGGCCGAGCTGGCGGCCATCGCCGGCAAGCTGGGCCGCATTCCCACCGTCGCCGAATACCAGGCCGACATGGGTGTGATCAACAAGGACGGCAGCCAGATCTACAAGTACATGAACTTCGACCGCATCGAGGAGTACGCGGAGACGGCCAAGGGCGTGACGGTCTGATCACGCAAGCCTGATCGGCGGGGTGCCCGGGCACCCTCCGCATCTGGATGGCGGCCCGCCGGGGTGACCCGGCGGGCCGTGTTCTTTTGACGATGGGCTGGGGCTGGCCCATCGGTGCCCGATGGTCGGCGTCGATAATTTCCGGTTGCCGGCGGCGCAGCGAACCCGGCTGCAAGCGCCAGTCATTCACCTCGAACAGGATTTCTGCCATGCCGTCCATTCCCCGCCATGCCCTGGCCGCGTGCGCGCTCGCAGTGGCCGTGCTGGTCGCCGGCTGCAGCGGCGGCGAAGAGGCCGGCCTGGCGCGTGCCAAGAACGCACTGGCCACCAAGGACAGCAAGCTGGCTCTGGTCGAACTGAAAAGCTTCCTCCAGAAGCATCCGAAGTCGGCCGAAGGTCGCATGCTGCTGGCACAGCTGCTGGTGCAGGGCAGCGAGTTCAGCGCCGCCGTGGCCGAATACCAGCGTGCGCTGGACAACGGCATGGCACCTGCGAAGGTGCTGCCCGCCATGGCCCGCGCGATGGTCAAGGGCGGTGAGCTGGGCCAGGTGGTCTCGAAGTTCAAGGACGAGCAATTGGCCGACCCACTGGCTCAGGCGAGCCTGGGTGCATCGCTGGCCATGGCGCTGGCGGCGCAAGGCGACCTGCGAGGTGCAAACGAGGTCAACGGCCGCGGTCTGGCAGCCGCACCGACGTCGGTGCCGGCACGCTTGATGAAGGCACGGCTGGACGCCGTCATGGGCCGCGTCGACGCCGGCTTGAAGCAGATCGATGCGGTGCTGGTGGAGCAGCCAGCAGACGCTGAAGCCTGGGCCACCAAGGGCGACTTCATGTTGCAGGTGGCAGGCGGCCGGGCGGCCGCGGCCGAGGCGTTCGAGACGGCGTTGAAGATCCAGCCTTCGGATGTGCATGTTCTCTCGTCCGTGGTGCCGGTGTACCTGGCGCTGGGCCGGACCGACGAAGCGCGCCGGGCCGTTGACCGGTTGCGCAAGCTGGCGCCGCAGCACTTCGCCACTGCGCGCAGCGACGCCGCCCTCGCCTATGCCACCGGCGACCACGCCCGGGCGCGGGAGATCTACCAGGCATTGCTGAAGGCGCTTCCCGACCAGGTGCCGCTGCTGCTGCAGGCCGGCGAGAACGAGCTTCGGCTGGGTGCGCCCACCCAGGCTGAAGCGATGTTCGCCAAGGCGTCGGCCCTGCAGCCGTCCAATCCGGTGGCACGCCGGTTGCTGGCACAAGCGCAACTGCAACTCGGCCAGGTGCCCAAGGCGCTGCTGACCCTGGAACCGCTGGTCGAGGCGCCAGACGCCAGCGCCGCGGTGCTGGCGATGGCCGCCGAGGCACGCAAGCGCAATGGCGAGGTCAGTGCGGCCGAAGCGCTCTACACCCGGCTGGCCAAACTCAAGCCTGCCGATCCGCGACTGCAGACCGTCGTGGCCACGGCCGGCTTCGGCCGTGCCAGCGACGATGCGGTGTTCAATGAACTGCGGCAGATCGCCAGCCGGGACAAGGGCAGCTCGGCCGACATGGCCCTGGTCAATGCCCACATCCAGCGCGGCCAGGCCGACGCAGCCTTGCAGGCACTGGCTGCAATCGACGCCAAGCTGCCGGCCGAGCCGGGCCGCCACATGCTGCGCGGCCAGATCCTGGCCAGCAAGCAGGACTGGGCAGGGGCACGCCAGGCCTTCGAAGCGGCATTGGCGATGGATGACGACAACATGACCGCACTGTCGGCACTGGCCGCGCTTGACATGAAGGAGTCCAAACCCGAAGCGGCGGTCCAGCGCTTCCGCGCACTGCTGAAGACGCAGCCCGGCAACGCCGGGGCGATGCTGGGTCTGGCCGAAGTGATCGAGCGACAAGACGACAATGCCGCAGAGGCGCTGAAGTTGAGAAATGGCGCGGTCAAGGCGGCGTCAGGCAGCCCTGATGCGCACATCGCGCTGATCAACCACCACATGAAGCGGCGCGACCATGACGCGGCCCTGAACGCAGCGCTGGCGGCGACCACAGCAATGCCCAACAACCTTGATCTGCTGGAACTGCTGGGCCGAAACCAGGTCGCGAAGCAACAGACCAGCCAGGCGCTGTCCAGCTTCGGGAAGATCGCCGCGATGACGCCTAAATCGCCACGCGGCCATGTGCTCGCGGCGGCACTGCACTTCCGTATCGGCGACAACGAGGCGGCACAGCGCAGCATCGAGCGTGCGCTGCGCCTGGACCCAGCAAGTGCCGAAGCGCTGTCGCTGGCGGCCTCGCTGGCGGTGCGCAAGAAGCAGCCGGAGAAGGCGCTGGAAGTAGCCCATTCGGCTCAGCAACTGCGTCCGACGGACGCACTGGGCTGGATGCTTGAAGGCGAGATTGAGTTCGGGCGCAGCCATTGGGCCCGGGCCGCAGCCGCCTACCGCAAGGCACTGGACAAGCCGCCCGCGGAAACGGCCGCACGCAGGCTCTATGTCAGCCTGGTGCGCGCGGACAAGGGTGCCGAGGCCGCGGCGTTTGCTGCACAGTGGCAGAAGGGCCACCCGCGCGACGCCGATTTCCTTTCGCACATGGGCGACGTGGCGCGCGCACGCGGCCAGTTGACTGAGGCATCCAAGTTCTTCGAGCAAACACTAGCCCTGGCCCCAAGCCATGCGCTTGCGTTGAACAACCTGGCCATGTTGAGGCTTCAGGCCAAGCATCCAGGCGCACTGGAACTGGCTCAGCGCGCAGCCAAGGCCGCACCGTTCGAGCCAGCGGTGCTGGACACGCTAGCCCAGGCACTGGCCACAGAAGACAAGCTCGGCGAAGCTGTGAGGGCGCAGTCGCGTGCGGTGCAATTGGCACCCGAAGAGCCGGAGTTTCGTCTGGTCTTGACCAGATTGTTGATTCAATCCGGCGAGAAGGCCAAAGCGAAGGTCGAACTCGACAAGTTGCGGGAACTTGGAGCGCAACCAAAGGACCAGGAAGAGATGGAGCGCCTGACCAAGCTCCTGGTTCGTGGCTGAGGCCGTCGACCGCACCCCATCACCAATGAAAAAGGCCGGGCAATGCCCGGCCTTGTCTCGCTAGTCGAACTCGACCAGATCAGCGCTTGCTGCCGCGGCGGCTCAGGCCAAGACCCAGGAGGGCCAGGCTCACCAGGGCGAGGGCGCTGGGCTCGGGAACGCTGGGGGGAGCTTGAACACCCAGCGCAGTCAGGCTGGAACTCCAGGCGACCTGGGCGTTGCCCGTGCAGTTACCGGCCGTACCTGCGCAAGAGCCGCTGAGCGTGAACGAGCCCAGGAACGACGTCGCATCCTTGCCGCCGACACCGTCATCAACTGCACCGCTGATGGTGTAGGTCTGCGTCTGGGTGCACAGACCACCACCGCAAACCAGACTCGCCAAGGGCGAAGTGTTGGTCCAAGTGCCCATCGTGAACGTGAACCCGTTGTAGGCAAACAGCAACCCGGGCCCACCGATGTTGAACGTCGCCGCAGCGCCGATTCCGTTGTTCAGATCACCGCCACCCAACACGTTGTAGGCGGTCGAGTCCAGAGAACCGTAAACGCTCGGTCCGACAATGTTCGCGGCGGGCGCCGAGACGGGGTTGGTTGCGTTTCCGGACAGCGACGCCGTCCCGTTGATGAACGCGGCCTGCGCGGCACCCACGGATCCAGCGAAAACTGCGATGGCAGCAACAAATTTCAAAGCTTTCATCTCTCAGAGGGTGTCCCCGAAATGAGCTACCGCGCCAGTCTAGTAGCGAGGATACGCGCTTCGGTCAACCAGACCCACGCGACGGGTGCCCAGGTGGAACGG
>Ga0208564_1003966_pt1 | contig 10429 bp, 10 predicted proteins | sample AD_UKC073_MetaG_FD_184439 | JGI IMG/M metagenome (GOLD analysis project Ga0208564, IMG submission 184439) | Active sludge microbial communities of municipal wastewater-treating anaerobic digesters from USA - AD_UKC073_MetaG (SPAdes) (version 2) | ecosystem: Engineered > Bioreactor > Anaerobic >... | reverse complement strand
AATAGATTCAGAATTAAATAGGTTAATTATATCATTCTGAGAAATATAATCTTCTGGAATTGGAATTTCCAACTCCTTTAATAATATAGATGGATATATAACACTTTTATCTATTGGGTCAATAATAGAAGCATTATTAAATACCAACCATACATCTTCAATAGTTTCTATCATTTGCTTTAATTCATTAAATATATATAGTATATTATTTTTTAGATTAGTGATCACTGTCTCTTTAACAAAAGTTGTACTATACTTGGAAATAAGATAAAGTAATCGTATTGTTGGTACATTATTGATAAAATCATTATCGTTAATCTTACACATTTATATAACCCTCCATTTTATATCTCTAACTAGATAATAAGGTAAGAATAGTAACTTATATACTTATTACATATTTTGTTCTGATCTTTTATATTTGTTTCGAATAATAATAAGATTGGGTTTAAATACTAGTGATTCACATTGTTGTAACATTTTGTTAAAAGTATGTAATTTATCTAACATATCTAAACTGATATTGTTGCATTGAAAAATGATAGTAAATTGCTTATTTGGTTTGGCCATAATAACTCTAACAGTTTCAGCATATGGATCAATAATAGAGCATATATTGTTTATTATATTTACTATTGAATCATAACTTATATTATTTTCTAAGCATAAGATGATAAGTTGATTAAACGTATCATCATCGATATTAGCTTGGATACAATCATTAGGTAATAACATGTACTTCCTCTGTGCAGTAATCATAGTAAATTCAGTTTTAACCTCCTAAAGATATGTGAAGATATGTTACATTAAAATAATTATATTATACAAATTTATACATGTCAACCTAGTTAAATTAAACTAAGTTAACATTGTATTTGCCAGTAATTATAAACTTAAGTTTATTTTGAACTAATATTAAAATGAACCAATTGGTGTAAGAAAGTTTACTAGTACATATTTTATGGTTATAATTAAAGAGTACTGTGCTTGTTTAAACTAATGTATAAAATTAATGTGAAATTTATATTATATATTAAAATTATTTTATATAATATAAAAATACATAACTGGGAATTTTATATTATATATCATTTTTTGAGTAAAAATCATAAATAATATAAATTTTCTTGGTGATGAAATTATAAAAACATTGATACTAACTGGTGTCTCCCAAATTTGAATTTTATATTATATACGTAAACATAAATTTGAAATTTATATAACATAAAATATTTGATATGTTAAATATAAATAATATAAATTTCCAGAACAAATGATTTTATATAATATATATTTTACCTGGCGATAACACTTTAACTTGCAGAACTGGGTCATACCTACTTTGTGAAAACAATAGCTTGCCTATATATTTATAATATTATAATATATTATATAACCTGAGTATATTAAAATAAAATATTATAAATACTAGTATTTTATACATAGCTAGATAATATAATAATATTAAATACTAGTACTAGATACTAGTATTATTATTATAATTATAATATTAATATTAAAATACTAAATCTAATAATTTTATTATTTTTATAACACACACACCCTAACTCTCTTTACAGAGTTAGGGTGTGTGTTATAATTATTATAATATTACTAGTGTCTAGATATATTAATATTAAAATTATATTATTATTTTAATACTAGTACTAATTCCTGTATTTAATAATATTATTTTTAAATATACTATTCCCTAATAATGCTTTAATATATTTAATATATCGAGTGGGTGGGCTAATATCAACACCAGATATAGGTCTAGAGACCTAATTTTGCATAAAATTAAAACACACTGTTGACAATCCCAAAATAAAAGCCTATGCTTTAGTAGCATCAGATCTGGTTTACAAATCTCCCAAAAAGGGTGTTGACAAAATCAAACCAGCTGGTGTAGAATTAAAATATCCTTGGCCAGGGGATAAGCAGCAGCACCAGAAGCAATAAAACAAGCAACAAAAATTCTAAACACGAAGGAGGACATCAATCACAATCATGATAAATCAAAGATTTAGCCCAGATAAGAATGCAGTGGAGGAGGAACTGATAGAGGAGTGGATGCCTGTTGAGGGCAGCAGATGTGATTTTCAGTCTTCAACTAGGAGTTTAAAGTATTACATTGAGCACGTGATTCTTCTCAAGAAAGGCAGATACACTGGTACCATTGCAGAGTACAAGCCATTTTTCCACATGTTCATGTTCACAATTGACAACGTGAAATTCAATGTGTACATCCCAATTGAGCATGCAGTAACCTTTGCAGTGATGCTGAAGTATGTCATATCCAGTAGCACAATCAACAAAGTTTTTGCAACATCAGTTACACAGGGTTGGACCATTGCACAAGATCAAAGAGATAAATCAATCATCAGGAAAGCATTCAGCAAAAAAGTCATACTTGAAGTTATGCCATACATTGATCCAGTCAAGAAAATACCTGCTTTCATGTTCAAATGGACAAATGGGACAACCACCTTTGACATGGTCACCACAGCTGGTGAGATCTCAATCCTGATAGAGAGACTCAATGGATTCATCAACAATGCACCAGTATACAATGCTTTAATTAAGCAAGAGATTAGAGATAGCTACCTTGAAACTAAGCTTGAAAAGCTTGACAGCCTATATGCTATGCTACTTGAAAACAGCAAAAAAGTTGACGAACAGAGCAATAGGCTTGACAATTTCACATCCAACATCAAACAAGAGATATCAACAGCATTCAGTGCAGCAGTTGGTTCGCTGATGGCTTATTTTACTAACACACAAAACCATTCAAATGCTTTGATGAGTCAAACTAATACATTAACAGGAGTGCTCACTGAAAATACAATTGGCATTATCCATGACAGTGAAAAAAATACAGAAACAGAAAGTGAGCATGATAATATTCCAGTTGAAGTTGAAATAGATACAGAGCAGTCATACGTTGACGCTAGTGAGATTAAAGAAACTCAGACAAATGAAGCTGGTGATGATGATCTAATTTCTACTGAGTTTTTATCTGATGAAGAGATAGAACGTGAAATACAGACAATGGATAAAGATGCCTTTTTGGCTGATTTGCTCAAAGATGAGTTTAATGTTATTGGCGCAAGCAATAGTGATGTAACCAAAGAGGACATCAAATCAATTGCACAAATTGAACGTGAAGAGCTAGACAAAAATGATAAGGGGCTCCATGATGATTTAGCCAAAAAGATATCTCTAGTTAAAAATAAACCAGTTGTTGAAAATGTCCAAAATTTTGAGAAGGAGATACCCTTGACAGAAGTATATCCTAAGCCCTTAATTGAACTGCTTACTCCAGAATTAAGTGATGCTAATGTTCCTCATTCAACATTTCCTGAGGAGGTCAAAGAGTATTATTCAAGAATCAATCTTAAGAAAATCATTGAGACTATAACCAAGGAACGTCCTAGATTAATTGATGATTCACTCTTATGCAATATGCTTGGCAATGTTTTCACCAAGAGAAATTTATCAGCAATGATGATTAACAGAGGAAACGTTGGTATACCTGCAACATCAGTACTTTATACTGCATCTCTATTTGCAGCTGGTTATGAAGAAATGTATATGACAAAAGATAAAGATGAACGTAAACAAATTGCGTTTAAATATGGTCGTCTTGCTATGAAATCATTTCTGGAACTATATTCCAATAAAGCAGATACTTCTATTGCTTCAAAGTATCATAAAGCACTATGTGAAGATATATTTAAAGAGCAAGATGAGAAATATGTGTGGAGATTATTTGTATTAGACAAGATGCTGGCTAAAGATAAATATGATTATAGCTATATTGACATACCTCTTTCAACTTTAAAACCACAAGAGAAATACTGTCTTGTAAAAGCATTGACTGATATATATTTACTGTTATGGTACTCTGAGGCTAAGCATATTGCCATTGGAAGTAACACACCAGGCTTAAATATGGTAGATGCATTTACTTTGATAAATAAACCCATGTACAGATTCACCAGAATGCTAATTGTAAATATAATAGCTAGTGCTACAACTAATGAAGAACGTAATACATTAAAATTAGCAGTGAGTGAATCAGTAGTGGCATTTGTTAAAGTATTAAAAGTACTTAATTGGGATTTGGATGTATATAAAGATGCTGTTATAACATTACTAGGTTCTATATCCTATATTAATCAATCTGATATTAAAAATAGACCAGTTGATTCAGATGGATTCATTGAAGGTACACCTATATATGCTGGAATACCTTATGGTGATATATACTCTATTATTAAATCAACATGTGATAAGATCAAAGAGAGGTCCAGCTAACAATGTTAAAGGAACTTATAGAATTATGGAAAAGGACTGTTATATTCACAGATAACAAAATACAATTAAGCGCCTATATCTTTGCACCTGTTATAAAAGAACTTATAGATTATCTTTACATTAAAGATACCAGAAAGATGTATGATAAACTGTTTGAATTAGAAAAGGACAGCATCATTGATGAGTTTAGATTTGCAGAAAGCACAACAAGAGAAGATTATTTGGATTACGATAGAGACATTAAAAATATGCTTCTTGAAATTGATTGGGAACAGGTATTGTTGTTTATAGTTGATCATTTAGATGAGTTTAAAGAAGTACTTGATAGTAATACATATAGTATATTAATTAACAAAAAAAGAATATTGGAAAAAATAAGTAACTATAAGGAAAGCAATAAAACACCAGAACAAATAAATAGGATTAATGTTTTTCTATTAAAGGTATCTGAATATTTACCTAAGAACCATTGGTTGATATATATCCTCAAAAACCATTGGATGGGTTCTATATTCGATTGTTTAAACAGTATTCTAATAAGTTTTGTCAAATTAAATAGTTTGATTATAGATGTTATTGATGAAGTATCTAATCTGTTATATGAACTTGATAATAGAACTAAATTGTCATCATCTAACTTACTAATACTATTGAGAAACGCATCAAAATATTATGATAAATATGCATTGGATATAATGGATATGCTGATCGATGGAAAGACTATAAGACATATATCTAAGATATTGGAAGAAAAAGGATTAAATACCAAAGAACGTCTATTATTAACAGATGCTGTATTGTGGATAATAACAGCAGGTAGTCTCAAATCACTCAATAATGAGAAAGATAAAGATGACAATATAGTTCAAATGTTGAAAGTATACTATGAAAACTTTGTTTATCCTTCTGGTAAGAGAATGCTGATTGATTATCCAATAGAGTTATCTTCTTAAAATCTTTTATTTATATTTAATGGAAGTACATTTCCATTAAATAATAACTAATTTATATTTTGTAATATGGTATAGGGAAAGGTAGATTAATTTGTCTTATAAGAAAGTATCTAAAAGAGTTCCATATATACATACTACATTTGGACCATTTATAAATGCACTTAGATCGTTCTTTAATACAAATGTTTATAAATTTAATTTTACAATGGTAGGAACAATGGATAAAGCAATTCAATTAATTTTTCAATCACAAGCTGATCCTAATGTAACATTACAGGGTCCATTAATGCCTATGATTGTATTTACTCCAAATTTAGTAGAACAGGTGAAAGAAGTTGACTTTCCTTTTAGATATACTACATATCATCCATTTCAATCTAAATGGTTTCAGCAACCATTTATTTTTCAAGATGGATCAGCATTGGATATAGTAACAAGACGTATGACTGGTAGTGTTGACATTAGAGTATTTGCACATTCTTTGATGGAAATACATGATATTCAGATGGCTTTTCTGGATGCTTTTAGAGGTTATGGAAAGTGGATAATGTTAAATCATATTAAGCAATTTTTAGTAATTGAAGATAACGTTAGATTATTTACAGATGAAGGTGTTGAGTTTTTAGATTGGTCTAAAACTAATTTAAGTAATATGTTAATAAGATCAATAAATAAGAATAAATATTATTTACAAGTTGATACTGATGTTCAAGTTAGATTGGAAAGTCTGACAGATGCATCTGAGTTTTATGGAGGTACAGGTTTAAGTGAGTATGCATTAACTGGAGAGTTAACATATGAAATAGAACTACCAGCTTTATATAACCTGTATACTGATCTTGACATAGTGGATTTTGATGTTAACATATATAACGTATTTGTTCCTAATTATGATCTAAATATACCACCATCAGCATCATTTAAATTAATTGGTATATCTAAAGAAGAACGCAATGATAGGGTTGCATATATGTATGCTGATGAAGATCGTTCTTTATCTTTAGCTCAAATATTAAACAGAACAGTATTTGAAGTAGAATTACCAGAAGCAGGAGAAATAGTACCATTAATATTACAGAGTAATGAAATGGACTTATCTAAAGATTTCATAGTTTTAATTAATGGTGATATCTTTGAGGATATAGAAGTTATAGATAATCATACGATAAAAGTTAATTATACTAAAGCAAACACTGAACCTATTGTAATAGAAGTAATGGAAATTAATAGATTTTAGAAACATTACTATTATTCTGAAAGGAGATAATACTAATGCCAAAAGTTACAAGAATTGGAGACGAAGAAGAAAACACTTGTAACCCTGGATATGATTGTTGTCCACATCATAGAGTGGGTACAAATGCTACTGGATCTCCTAATGTTTTTGTTAATGGCAAAAAAGTACATAGAGTAAATGATACAGGACCAACTAATTGTCCTCATGGTGGTACTTTTGAATCAATTTCTGGATCACCCAATGTATTTGTTAATGGTAAACCAGTTACAAGAATTGGTGATAGCACTAAGTGTAAGAAATGTGGATTAGTTGGTAAACATATAAGTGGATCACCTAATGTATTTGTTAATTAGCCAGTTATAAGAATTGGTGATAGCACTAAGTGTAAGAAATGTGGATTAGTTGGTAAACATATAAGTGGATCTCCAGATGTGATAGTAAATTAAAATACTATTTTTTAGTAGGGAGGTTAATTATTTATCATGATTAAACCTGAGGATGTATTAAAATATATAGATGAAATGAAAACAATAGAAGCCAAAGATGTAGAGAAACTTAAGAAGGATGTAAATAGCGATAATATTGCTTGGGTTGATAAACCAGCACAAGCTCCATTAGATATAAAGCAACAAGCTAATACTGATACAATTATTAGTAATAATAATATACCTGCAAAGATTACAAAAGAACTACTTGATGAATATTTGCGAGACTATTATATGGAACATGTTAAACAACGAAATTCCTATCAAAAAGAAAACCTCTCTGTTACTGATTTAGTTAATTGTATAAGAATGGTTTATTTTGATTTTGTCAATACTGAGCGTAAACGTAATTATATATATCCTTATGAAGAAATAGTTACAGAAGTAGGAAATACAATTCATTCTATTATTCAGAAAAGGATACCATGTATTGATAAAGAAGAAAAGATAAAGATCACAGATGTATTTGCTTTTCCTATTAGTTTTAGGATGGATATACATCTTAATGATAAAACTTTAATTGAAATAAAAACTATAAATGTATTGCCAGACAAACCTAAACCAGAACATATGAAACAAGCTATCATGTATGCATACTTTTTAAATAGATTTAAGAATTATAATATAGATTTAGTTCAATTATTGTATGTCAGTAGGGGTAAGATAGATATAAAAGTATTTGATATTCCTATTACTACACAATTGCTAGATAAAGTTGATATTAGTATAAAAGAGTATATTAATGATCTTAAGCGACATATAGATATGAATGTACCACCACCATTAACCAACAAATATATAGACAAAAATAAATGTTTCTTTTGTGATTATTCTTATATATGTCAAACAACATCAAATATTAAATATAAAACATATTCAGAAAAAATAAATTAAGAGGAAGGTAAATAAATGTTAGATATCTTAAACTTTTATGAGAAAAACTCATTTAAAAAGATTAAAAAGCTTGATAAAGAAGATATCGATCGTAATTTAACAAAATTAGATGATAATATAGTATGTTGGAATAATGAAGTATATGTACCTAATGATAATGATATGTATGACTTGATTAAATTAAGATATTTTTATTCTAATGTTGATTTCTCCAAGTTAGATACTGATATGATTATTATATTTAATGATAAATATGGAATATTGTATAATTTATTACCTAAAGATATAACGATATGCATAGTAAATGATGATGATATGCTAAATGATGAGAATGCAATATATATTAGAGAGTTAAATGGAGTAGATGAACAATTATTATTTTCATGCAATGATATTGAGAAATTTTCTACTAAAAAGACTGTTATATTATTAGACGATAATATAATAAAACTTTATGATATTCAAAATGCTAAGTATGGATTATTTATATCCAAAGTAAGTAATTTTGTAGTATATTCTTTCTTTGATTATGCTTTATCTATGTATTCAACTCTTGGTGAAAATAAAAAAGATGTATTTAGGATGAAAGAGATTATAACTGATGATGAATGGTGTTTAATAAAGACAGAAGCAGAGACGATTTAAAGATGATTACTAACAATCCTACTTTAGAAAGTCCTATATATGGTGAAGAATCATTTTATACAGATGATTTTTTAACTGAGAAAGAAGAGAAGAGATTTATTAGAGAAGTTGAGAAGATAGTAAGAAAATCTCCAGAATATGATAGATGGGTAAGATTTGTACATGGTGCATTAGGGACTGGATTTGTTTGTTATTTAACAGGACATACTAGCGATGAATGTAAAATTGAATTACATCATTATCCAATATCTTTATATAATTATATCCAGATAGCTATATACAATAATGATTCTTTTACTTCTTTTGATATAGCTCATCAAGTCATGAAATGGCATTTTGAAAATATGATTGGATTTATACCTTTAAGCCAATCTGTTCACGAAATGTATCATAATAACTATCTAAAGATACCTATAGATATTGTTGAGGGTGAATGGGAAGCTATATTATCAGCAGTAGATATTCCTGATAAAATAAAAGCACAAGTTGATATGTTAAAAACAATTACATTAGATACAGTCAGTGAGAATTGGGAAATTAGAGAAAAGCAATATGATTTGAAGATAACTAATAGTTTATAAAGCTAATTAATAAATATATTCTGATTATGTTTATAGTAAGAAAATATAAAATAAATTAGCAGAATACTATAAGATATTAAGTAAAAGGAGAAAGAACATATGCTTAAAATACAATGGTTTTTGATGGTTAAACAAATTGAGTATGTTCAATCGCTTTCTTATTATGGTACTATTACACCATTAAGTGTAGCTAGAAATGGTTTAGCAGCTACTACTGTAGGTAACTATGCTCTATTTGGTGGTGGATCTCCTACATCTAATGTAGTAGATGTATACTATGTATTTTAATTATAAATGTTTTAAAATTATTTATAGATTATAATATTTCATATTTATTATAATAATGCTATTTAAAAATGAATTTTTTATTTATTATGTTCCTAAATTTAAAAAGGGACCAAATATAAATATTAGTCAATAGAAAAACATTACTATCTAAAGATCAATTGAAATTAATCATAGATTGAGGAGAATTATCTGGAGATATTCACAATCAATATAATTGAATAAATATTATAGATAATACCATAAACAATATAACTAGGGTTAGAACTGTCCAAAGTTACACCTATGGATATCATGTAATACCTCAGATTTTAGTGTCAACAGTTGATGAAACTGGAATGAAGCCTATGATTTTAGATTTTAATTATAGATAGTTTACGATAAAAAGATAAAACAGGAGGAGGTGAATAATAGACAATATATACTTTATTGTCTATTATGACAAATGATAGGAGATATTATTAATTATGTGATTTCTAATGATTTTATATTGAGCTTGATAATAATAGCTGTCATTGCTCTTAGTATTTATAGTTTCAGTAAGCATAAGACTCTAAAAGATATAGTTATTGCTTTGCTAGGTGTCCTTGCATTTATCCTGCTTTTATTTAAGAAATCAAATAAAGATATAGATGAAAAGATAGATGAGCTTGAAGAACAAAAAGAACAATTAAAAGATGAAATGCATAAAGTAGATAAAGAAGTAAAGGAAAATAAAGATCAATTTGATCAAGTAATGGATGAAAGAGAAGATATAGAAACTGATTTAAATCAAAAACTGGAAGATGCTCAGAAAATTGAGCCAAAACCAATTGAATCAGATCAAGATATACTAGATGCTTTTGACTTTGCTGCTGATGTAGCTAAAAAGAAGAAAAAAGCAAAATAGCTTATTTGGATATTATTATGTTATTTGTTATGAGGTGAAGATATTCATGAAGAGAATGGTATTATTAACTATATTTTGTTTAATATTTGTATTGACAATAGTAAGTCCCTCTCTGGCATTAGGTGTGAAAATAGAGAGTG
>Ga0208564_1003956_pt1 | contig 10444 bp, 7 predicted proteins | sample AD_UKC073_MetaG_FD_184439 | JGI IMG/M metagenome (GOLD analysis project Ga0208564, IMG submission 184439) | Active sludge microbial communities of municipal wastewater-treating anaerobic digesters from USA - AD_UKC073_MetaG (SPAdes) (version 2) | ecosystem: Engineered > Bioreactor > Anaerobic >... | reverse complement strand
CCGAACAATCTAAGGTTAACATTGTTATTCCAGAATCTATTGCCATTTTTATCTCTTCATCTGTTTTTAGATGATCACCATCAAAACCACTCTTACCTTCATAATTTTCTTTAATTACAGCATTTTCCACATCTTTTTTAACATCATGAAAAGTTCTTCCAGTAAAGTTCAATTCTCTAATACTTTGTTGTGCAAAAACGGGAAAGAACTCATATCGTTTGGCCACCCTTATATGACCTGGCGTTGCTAAACCTACTCTATCTCCAAGTCCTAACGAAATGCCTTGTTTAGGTAATTTTGAGAACATTGTATAACCTCCTATAAATTCACATTATACTCACTTTAGAAATTATGAAACTCAGATTATATAAATGTTTTGAATTTTAGTTTCTCCAAAAATACCTCCCCACTTCTAATTCTCACTAATTCTTAATTTTTTTAACTTTTTCGGTCTTGTACTGAAGAAAGAGGAGAGGGCTCCGCCCTAGACCCATTTCAAATTCAAAAACAGTAATTGACTACTTGAACTTTTTGGTATTTGTAGCTAAGAAAGGGGAGAGGGCTCCGCCCTAGACCCATTTTAAATTCAAAAACAGTAATTAACTATTTGAACTTTTTGGAATTTGTAACTAAGAAAAGGGAGAGGGCTACGCCCTAGACCCATTTTAAATTCAAAAACAGTAATTAACTATTTGAAATTTTTGGTATTTGTAGCTAAAAAAGGGGAGAGGGCTACGCCCTGTTACCCTTTTAAATTCAAAAAAATGTTTTTTTGAAAATTCTCATTTCTAAACTTCTCAATTAGAAATTTAAGCAATAATCTCTTCTTTTATATACTTTTCAAAAGCAAAAGTGGCAGCACCTAAGGCTGTTATATAGTCTCCTATTTGTGAAACTTCGATCTTTGTATCTCTATTTGCATAAAACATATTCTCTTTGTAGCTTTTCTCAACAGCGTCTTTCAAAAATTCCCAACCATATGCAACACCGCCAGCTATATAAACCTTTTCAGGGTTTAATATATTTACAAGTGCTGAAATACCTATACCTAAGTAATGGCCTGCTCTTTCAAAGGCCTTTACCGCATTTTGATCTCCTTTTTTAGCTAATTGATAAATAGCTAAAGATTCACAATCTTCTTCACATTCAAAATTTTTACCCGATAATTCAGCATAGTTTTTTACTATTCCTTTACTAGAGCTTTCTGTTTCTAAACAACCTCTTTTCCCACAGTTGCACAATCTTCCCTCAGAATTAACGGTAATATGTCCTAATTCACCAGCAGCATTTTTATAACCCCGTATAATTCTTTCATTACTTACTATCCCAACACCTATTCCAGGACCAATATTTACTACAACAAAGTCTTTTTCTTTTGAAGAGTTGTTTATTAGTAAGTCTCTAGCCATCATTATTGTATTATGATCAACGTAGGCAGTTAATTTAAACTCTTTTTTGATTATTTTTTTAATTTCTAATTCTTTTATTTCTAAGTTGTGAGCCCTTATTACCACGCCTCTTTCATAATCTACAAAACCTGGAAAAGCCATACCTATACCTGTAACATTATATTTGTCAATTATGTTCCTTATATTGTCAAATATCTGCTGTAGTAATTGTTCACCAGTCTTCGTTTTAAATTTTTGTGAATAATGAAGATTTCCTTTTCCATCAGAAACGATAACTCTTGAATATGCAGTTCCAACGTCGTAACCAATAAAAAGAAAATCATCATAATTCACATCCAATAAAACACCTTTTTTCCCTACCCGTTCAACTTCTTCACTACCAATCTCTCTTATAACATTTTTTTGAATTAGAAAATTGGTAATATAACTCACTGTAGATGGCATTAAGTTCGTTTGCCTTGCAATGTTAGCTCGTGTCATTGGGCCATTGTTACGTAAACATTCAAAAATTAATGCTGCATTGTTTTCTTTTAAAGAAGATAGGGATGCTTTCTTCATTTTTTGTAACCTCCATATTGTATTTCTTTTAACGCTTAATTGTCGCATGTATATTATCCCATAAAAAATCTTTATTTTTTAGTTAATTATAATTAATCAATCAAAGAACAATTCTTTTGGTCTATAATAACAAATTTCCTGTACTAAATTGAACGCCTCTCTTACAGGTATCTGACCTTTTTCAACCATTTCTCCAACAACATTAGAGAGTTCTCTTCTAAACATTTCTGTTCTAGAACCGTAAGATATTAGTTTTCGTGAATCTGTAACCATTCCTGCCAAATTACCTAAAAGGTCAACTGTTGCTACATATTTCAAGTAGGTTTCCATTCCAAAGGGGCTATCATTAAACCACCATGGGGCTCCCAAACTTACATTTGGAAAAGCACGAGCTAGTGTAGCAGCTGTTGGATATAAAGAAGGATCTAAACAATAAAGAACTATTTTTAATTTTTCGTCAAATTCATTTAAAAAATACTTTAGCCCCTCTGCCATATTGATAATATTTGTTGAAACATCTCCTCCAGAATCTGGACCTAACCTGTTATATAATTTATCGCGATAATCTCTAACTGCTCCAATATGAAGCTGCATAACCCAATTACTTTCTGAATTCATTTTCCCATACTCTATAAAAAGATAAGCTTTAAAATCACAGATATCTTCTGCAGATAATTCTTTTGATTCCATAACTTTTTTGTAAATATTTTTAACCTTTTCTTTTTCTACAAAATAAGAAATTGGTTCGTATATTCCATGGTCACTAGCTACTCCACCTAATTCTTGAAATCTTTTATGAGTCTTATATAATGCATTCATAAATCCCTCAAAAGTACTTACATTTTCGTTTGTTACTTCTCCTAAATCTATAACGAACTCCTTCCAACCCTTTTTTTCTATGTTCATAGCCTTGTCTGGCCGCCAGGTAGGAAGTATTCTAATTCCTTCAATCTCTTCTTTTGCTTTTTGGTGGTAATAAAGATCATCTGTTATATCGTTTGTGGTACACATTACTTCAACATTCATACTTTTTAGTAACTCCTGAGGTTTCATACTTTGCTGTTTTAAGGCCATTGAAGTATCTTGCCAAATCTTTTCTGCAGTATACTTTGAAATAACATCATCAATATGAAACCTTCTTTTTAAATCTAGATGAATCCATTCATAGGTTGGATTTCCTACAAAATTTGGAAATACTTCTGCTAATGCCATCCACTTTTCTTTATTTGAAGCCTTACCAGTAATTTTTTCTTCTGGTACACCTCTTTTTCGCATAAGTTCCCAAACGTAATGATCTGTCTCAGCTTCAACCTGCCATATATCTGTCCAACCTTTATTCTCAACAATCTCTTTAACGTCTCCATGGTTGTGTGCGTCCAAAATTGGAAGATCCTTTATTGATTCATATAGTACCTTTGAAGTCTCATTTTGTAGCAGATAGTTCTCATCTAAAAATGCCAATTCAAATTCCTCCTTTATATGTTTGACTTAATACTTTAGAAATTATGAAACTCAGATTCTATAAATGTTTTGAATTTTAGTTTCTCCAAAAATACCTCCCCACTTCTAATTCTCTCTAATTCTTAATTTTTTTAACTTTTTCGGTATTTGTACCGAAGAAGGGGGAGAGGGCTCCGCCCTAGACCCATTATAAATTCAAAAACAGTAATAAAAAATTCTTTCGGTATTTGTATCGAAGAAGGGGAGGGCTACGCCCTAGACCCATTTTAAATTCAAATGCTTACTTTAAGAAAATATTCATTTCTAAAGTCCCTAAATGTCAATTTTTTCTTTATTATATCAACTTTTCAAGATATTTCCCATTGAAGAATTATATAAATTCTAACCTTCTAGAATATTTCTAAGATTCAATGGAGTTAAATTTTGTTATTTGTCTTTTTAGTTTATGTTAATTATGTTTATACCTTTTTAAAAAAGATCGGATAATATAAATAGTACATATATGGCATCAAAACAAGAAATAAAAAGAAGTGCAACATATCTTATTATAAAATGAAAGTTTTTTAGTATATAGTATAATAAAATAAATCAAAACTCTTTTATTTAAAACTAAAATGCAGTTTAGCTTATATCTAAAATCTAAACTCCCATGATTAAACAAATAATATGACATCCGTAAGTTCTAAAATTTATATTAAAAACTTAGGAACTTTCTATCTATCTAATATTCTTTTTTTACGTTTTATCTTGCAAAAGAACATAAGATTTACATAAACAAAGTTGCTGCCATTGACGACCAACCTTGATTTAAAGAACCTCTAAAATAAGTAGGACTATAATATTCAACAGGATTTATCCAACCTTTATCCAACGAATATTTCCACCATCGCAGGAGAGGATACTTATAATCCATATTTTCTCTTTTTTTAACTAAAGCATAAATCGACGATAAATAAGGCCAATCACTTCCATTATGATAACGGTAAGGAAAAGCGCTCTTACTAAAAAGATGTTTTCTAGATTTAAAAAAGGGCCAAACTGACATTACTCCCCAATCTCCAAATTTTTGATTGTGATTATTTCTTGTTTCAAGCATTTTTTCCATAGCAAGGAGAGTCTTTTGCTTCTTTTCTTTATCCACGATATCGAATAGTATAGATATCACAGTATCTATGTTTAAATGATCCTCACAATAATCTCCAATAAAATCATTAAAATATCCTTTTTCTTCGTTCCACATTTTTTTGTTGAAATGGTACTTCATCTTTTCATATTTATCTATTAACTCTTTTGAAATTTTATTTTGAGCGATAATTTTATAAATTAAAGCTGCTTGATGAAACGCTTCTATTTGAATTGCCAAGTCATAAGTAACATAACCATTTCTATAAACGTTATCTGCCCAATCATTTGAATCGAAAGGCTTGCTCATTAAAAGATCTTTATCATCGGACATTTTTAAGTATCTTTTCAGAATAAATCCTACCTTGTCTAAAATGGTTCCTTCTGAAAATTCTTCTTTTAGTATACTTATGTCACCTGTTTTTTCAATATATTGGGAAAGAAGAATCACATAATAACCCCCTGAATCGTGGTGATTAGACCACCAATCTTTCTCATATTTATAAGATGTTTTTACTTGTTTTGGTAAAAGTTTCTTTTTTTCTCTAACAAATTCGAGTTCTTCCTCTCCTAATATCATTACACCACTTGGACAAGAACCATCTTTATGAACTCCTTCTGAAAGTAACAATATCTCATTTCTTACAAATTGTGGATCAATTTTCATTATTGGTTGGATCGTCCAAAATCCGTCTCTAAAATAAGTCCTATTTGGAAAAGAGTAATTTACACCCGCTGCTAAACCTAATTTCCCATCGAAATTTTTTATTGATGAGAGGGCAGTATGTGTTGAAAATAAAAATAATGTTTTTTCTAAATCTTCCAAATAATTATATTGAGGAGTTAGCTTTTTTAAATAATTAATATAATCGTTATTCTTTTCAGTTAAATCTTTTTCTCCACTTTTTCCTATAGATATTTCAATAATTTTTTCTTCATCACTTTTTATATTAAAAACGATTCTTTCGTTACTTTTTATATTTTTAATTTTTCCTTTTCTTATTTCTATCACAAAATCGTCTTTCAATTTAATACCTTTGTTAAATGTTTGTATCCCATATTTTATGGGGATCTCTACTTTGTCAAAAAAAGGTAATTTGAACTCTTTTTTAAAAATTGGCCGAAAAGAAAACTCCAAATTTTGCAAATTTTCAAATTTAATCAAAAAAGAATAACTTTGTGGTTCACTTACAACACTCATTTTTGAAATTCTATTTGTTGATTCAATACCGTCTGGATAAAAATTAGATTTTTCTATATTTAGAAAATTAAAGAAAATATTTGTCATAACAGTCCCGTATTTATTTGAAAATATAGAAAAAGGCATTCCTTTTTTTATTATCATTGTAAGATTTTTGTTGGTAATTATATACTCTTGGGGTATTTGAGAAAAATAAGTTATACTTCCATCCTGATTTATTGTATAATTCATCTGATCACCTCTATAAACGTTCTTTAGTTAAAAGATATGGGTAAAAAGCTTCCACTGCCTTTTCGTTATCCTCCAAAATTTCAGAGGCAAAATATTTGTTTATCAAAGGAATAGATTCTAAGACGACTTTTTGAGATTTATAGATGTTTAATATTTCAATCTTCTTTTCTAAAAATAATGAAATATCTATAAATAATCTTGATTCTGGCATATAGGTAATATCAGGTATAAACATAAGGATATTTTTGCATGTATATGGTTCACCATCCAAATCATCTCTTTTAGTTTTTGCTAAAAACAAAGCGTTTTTTGTAATATTGCCTATAATCTTGTGATCAGGATGTTTATCCTCAAAATAATGAGTGAAAAGTATTTTTGGTTTATATTTTCTTATTAAATTGGCAATTGTTTTTGTTAAATCATGATAATCTGTTAAATATCCATCTTTCAGTCCAGTCATTTCAAAATAATCAAGTTCTAAAAATTTGGCCGCACTTTCTGCTTCAAGTTTTCTTATGGTTACATCGTTATTTTTACCTGCAGAACCATCGGTCATTATGACTCCCGCACAACTTTTACCAGCTTTTTTTAATCTTAAAATGGTACCTCCGGCAAAAGCTTCGTAATCATCTGGATGCGCCCCTAAAAAAAGTGCATCTACCATAATGAAATCACCTCTTTTATTTTATAGACCCCATTGTAATGCCTTCAACAAAATATTTCTGAAAAGCTAAAAATACTATCATTACAGGAATCATAGACAATGTGGTCATTGCAAGAAGAGAACCCCATTGTACAGTGTGTTCGCCAGAAAATAAAGCCAATCCCAATTGGACGGTCATATATTTCGGAGAACTAACTACTAATAAAGGCCAAATATAATCATTCCACCTCCATGTGAAGGATAATACAGCTAAAGCTGCGATAACTGGTTGACACAAAGGAACAATTATTCTCCAAAATATTTTTAATTCATTAGCTCCATCAATTTTAGCACTTTCTATAACTTCAGTAGGAATAGATGATTTTATATATTGGGTTGCTAAAAAAACACCTGTAGGAGTAGCGGCAGGTGGGATTATTAAACCCCAGTAAGTATTTATCCATCCTATACGTGCTAATACAAAGTATATAGAAATCATTATTACTTGGAGAGGGATCATTAATGTTGATAAAAATAAAGTGAAGAAAAAATTTTTGGATTTAAATTTTATTTTTGCCAAAGCATATCCCGCCATTAAACTTATAATTATAGTTATTATAGTTGAACTTACAGTAACTATAACTGAATTTTTAAAATATGTGAGCATATCTGTAGTCTGTATAACTTTCGCATAATTTTTTAACGTAAACTCTGAAATTAATTTTGGTGGATAAGCAAATAAGTCTTTTTCTAAGCGAAAACTTGAAATTATAGTCCATATTATAGGTAAAACATAAAGTAAAGCAAAAATATACACAAGTATGTTTATTAAAATAACAATGTGTTTTTTCTTCACGTAATTATTCCTCCTGACGCATGTATCTAAATTGAATTAAGGTCAATCCAAGTAATACAAAAAACATAACTACAGACATAGCTGCAGCAAGTCCCAATTTATAATCTTGAAATCCTACTTCATAAACTTTTTGAACCATAAACATAGTAGTATTCCCGGGACCTCCTTTTGTGAAAACGTATACTAACTCAAAACTTCTAATAGCCATAATCATAGAAAGTACTAACACCAGTATAGAAGTAGGACGTAGCAAAGGAAAAGTTATTGACCAAAATCTTTGCCATTTGTTGGCTCCGTCTATACTAGCAGCATCGTAAACCTCCTGAGGAATAGAAGTTAAGGCTGCATTGAACATGACCATGAAATATCCAGCAACATACCAAATATTTACTACTGTAACCCAAAAAAAAGCTAAATTGGGTTCTAAAAGCCACCTTTTTGGTTGCATGCCAATTTTTTCAAGCATAATGTTTAAGAATCCCGCATCTATATCTAAAAACCATTTCCAAGATAGAGCTACGATAACAGGAGACAAAATCCAAGGCCAGTAAAACAAAGTTCTTAGGAAATTTTTTCCTTTGACTGTTTCAGAAGTAGTTATTACAGATAAAAATAACGAAAAGAAAAAAGAAACAGGGACAAATATTGCCGTAAAAACAAAAGTTCTTAGCATACTTCTCAAGAAAGATGAAGAACTAAAATCAGAAAATATTGTTTTAAAATTTTCTAATCCTATAAAATTTGATTGCGTTCTTAACATACTATAATCTGTAAAAGCTAAATAAAAACCAGAAATTGCTGGGAATATAACAAAAACTGTAAATGTGATTAGGTTTGGTAATATAAAGAAAATTCCTGCCATTTCTGCACGAGAATTTTTTGATATATTCAAAATATCCCTCCTATAAATTTATCCGTATGCTGTTAACAGCATACGGATTCCATAATTTTAGAAGAAATCACTGTAGTCCTGCTTCTTTTCTAATTTGATCGGCGAGATTTTTCATAGCTTCTTCTGGAGTTTTTTCGTGCGTTAAAACTGAAACAACCATGTTAGTTATAGCTGAAACATTTCCTTGAATTACCGGAGCTGTTTTTAAATTATACCAATCAAAGTCTTGCCTCTTTTTTGCAGCAGGAGAAGTATTTAACAAGTCATTCATAGCTACCACGTTAGCTTCTTGAACCATTTTATTTTCATAAGTAACCTCTGTCATATCAGCTCGATCAGGTAGTAAGAATAACGCTGAACTTATTTCGGCGAGATTTTCTTTATTAGTTAAATAAAAAGCTAATTCTATGCCTTCTTCTGTTAAAGGAACGATTAATTTGCCTCCTGAATATGTGTATCTCTCTCTTTTAACAGGCATAGGAATGGCTCCCCATTCAAAATCTAATTGTTCTACAAAAGTAGGAAGCATCCATGTACCAGACAAATACATTGCAGACAACCCATTTTGAAAATATTTTAAAGGTGCATCTCCAGATATCCAAACCGCTTGAGGAACTAAATTTTCATCGTGAATTTTTAAGAAGAACTCCATAGCTTCTACAGATTCTTTAGAATCAAGAATAATTTTTGTGCCAGTTTCATCCCAGTATCCTCCACCATATGTATAAAGTAACCACGAGAATCTTGAAGGACTTCTGTCCCAAACTAATGGGTATCTTACTCCTGACTGTTTCAATTTTAACATCGCATCATACCATTGATCTATAGTCCATACTCCATTTGTTGGTACTTCAATGCCAGCTTTTCTAAATAATTCTTTATTATAAAATAATGCAAAGACATCCGTTGTATAAGGAATTGCTGGGATCATGCCGGCTTCTAAGCTATAAGTTTTAAACCAGCTCTTATAAACAGTTACAGTATCTAACCATTCCATAGGTTCCATTCCAGTATATTGTTTTATAAAAGGATTCAAATCTAAAGCGTAGTCTTGTAAATATACAACATCTGTTTCTCTAGCTACATCTGGTGGAGTTCCACCTTGTAACATCATAATCATTTTCATTTTCCAGTCCGCATATGGAATTACTAGTAATTCAACATCTTTCCCCGTTTCTTTTTCATAAGCAGCAACTTGCTTTTGAAATACGGGTAAATCTGGTCCATCAATGAAAGTTGCGAAAGTGATATCCTTTCCTACAACAAATGCTGAAAAAATTAGTACAATATTTATTAACAACACCACAAAAAAAGTCTTTTTCATCTAACTCTACCTCCTTTTAACTCTAAATATGTTTCAGAAAATTTCATATATAACTTTTCGATACCTGTAGATTTAAACCACTCACCCCCTTCAATTTAATGTGTTTGCAACCCTTATCTCGCTACTCTAAAATATTCTGATATAAAAGACTGCTTTCTGCTTACTAAAGAGGGATTTTATTGGAAATAGAATATTCTGATTATCAGAACATATTTTATGAATTCAAATACTCAATTTTCATCGATGTTACCTATAGAACGTAGGTATCTTAGTCACGGATTGTAATAACTTTGCGTTGCACAGAATAAAATATTTAAATTTTTATTTAGTCAAGTAATGTTCCTTCATTTCCTTATTAAAAGGTAAATTAAATATCTCATCCCACAACTTTGGTATATCATCATAATTTTTAGTCCTTGGATCTCTCACCAAAACCTCTTCAAGAATTTTTCTATCCCCTGTTATAAAAGCATCCAATGCCATTTCCATTCTCATTATACGGGGAGTTAAATAGTATTTCTTAATTTTTTCTGGTAGGTCCGGCTCTATCTTTTCAGGAAATATCCCATTTTTATTAACCTTAACGGGAACTTCAACAACTATATCATCAGGAATTTCTCGTATTGTTCCGTTGTTTAGAACATTTAAAAATAATCTCACTTCAATATTATTAGTTAAAGCATTTATAAAAGGTATCTGTTGTTCCCCACTCAATTCTTCTTTTGGAAATTCTTCTGGCCAATTCTC
>Ga0208564_1003942_pt1 | contig 10467 bp, 7 predicted proteins | sample AD_UKC073_MetaG_FD_184439 | JGI IMG/M metagenome (GOLD analysis project Ga0208564, IMG submission 184439) | Active sludge microbial communities of municipal wastewater-treating anaerobic digesters from USA - AD_UKC073_MetaG (SPAdes) (version 2) | ecosystem: Engineered > Bioreactor > Anaerobic >... | reverse complement strand
TGGCTGGTTTCGGGCCTTTTTACGTCGGACGGACTTGGGCGTCAGAACTTGTAGGTGTAGGTCACGCCGACGTAGGTCATGGACTGGTTCTGGTTGAGGCTCATCGTGGTGTTGTCGCCATACGTATAGGGCGTTCCATTCCAGCCCCAGGCCCAGTCGTTTGACAGCACGCGGGCGTAAACCAGGTTGGCGCCGATGACGCTGTTCTTGTCCAGGTCGTACTTGCCAAAGAGCTTCAGCGCCGTCTGGCGGAACGTGATGCTCGGCAAGCCGCCAGTGGCGGCCAGCAGCGCGGCGCTGTCGGCGCCGGCATAGGTTTCCAGCGACTGGGCATACACGCTCTTTTCGTTGACGTACGACAGCGTTCCGCCCACTTCCAGCTTGCTGGTGGGCTTGCCGGTCACACCGAGGCCCGCGGAGGTGTTGGTGGTCTCGAAAGCCATGACGGAGCCGGCGGGGCGCGCCTGGTTCTGGGTCTGTTGTCCCCAGGAGGCGTACGCGGTGAGGTTCCAGTTGTCCGAAATCGCGTAGGTGCCATCGACGCTGTAAAGGCTCAAGCGCGTGTTCTGCAAGGCATACGCGGTTGGCATGGTGTATTTGTTGGTGCCGCCTTCGGCAGTGAATTGCAGGGCCAGCTTTTCATCAGGCTGCCAGTTGCCATAGAGCTTGATCTTTTCCTGCCGCCGGTCGGCCAGCGTGGGCGAGAAGATCGCCGAAGAGCTGAATGCGGTGGACGGATCGGAAACCTCGGTCACGCCCGCGCCGGGATTCGGCTTCAGCCAGTTGGAGCCATCGCGCTGGCTGCCGGAGAGGCGGATCGATCCGGTGAAGGTCTCCGACATCACCTTGTGAAGCTCTGCGTACAGGCCGGTCTCGTCGGTGTTCTGGCGCAATGCACTGATGCCACCGGCCCGGCTCGTGGGCGTGTAGATCCCGCGGTCGATGCCGACATAGTCGGCCCCGATCGTGCCTCGGTACTCCCTGGAGAACTGGTAGATCGCCTGCAGCTTGCCGGAGACCTTCTGTTCCGGCAGCTGCTGGTTGGTATAGACCGAAGAGCCCGCCATGACGTAGGGCGCGACGGGCGTCTTGTCGTCGCGGTCCGCGTAACGAATGTCGGCCTGCAGCGTGAGCTTCGGGATCGGCCGCGAGGTGATTCCCAGCCATGCCAGCGTGGTGTTGACGTTGCCGCCCAGGCTGGTCACTCCTGCCGGCGCGCCACTCAGCCCCGACGCAGCAAAGTTCTGGTTCTGCGTGGTGTTCGCATACGACAGCTTGAAGGACGCCCGGGTCTTTTCGGCCAGGTCGTAGGTGCCCGTCAGCGACAGCTGGTTGAACCGGTTGTCGGGCTCCTGTGCCACCGGCAAGTTCAGCAGCGGCTGCAATCCGGCGCTCAACGGCAAGAGCGTCCCCAGCGGATTGTTCAGACTGCCCGGAACCGACGGGTTGAGCGTCGGATTGTTGTTCTGGAAGAACGAGCCGTAATAGGCCACGCTCAATCGCAGCTTGTCGATCGAGTAGTTCACCCGGGCGTCGATCTGGCTCGTGTTCGAGTTGACCGCCTGCGGCAGCATCAGTGTGGCCCAGCCTGCTGCGATGCCCGTGGTGCCCTGACAGCCCGGGGCGACCGGCGACGGGCAGTTCATGCCGATGCCAAAGGGTCGCGAACCATCCTGCTTCTCGGTCTTGAAATCCACCTCAATCTGTAGCGCGTTGTCGATCCACTTGCTGAAGCCCAGACCCACATTGGAGCGCTTGGTTTGCAGCTGGGTGTTGTATCCGCTGCCCACCCCGCCGGGCAGATACACCACCTGCGGTGCCGTGGAACCCGCCCCCACCACCCCGGTGTTGATCGTATAGGGGTTGGTGTGGACCAGTTCCCCATAGGAGGCCTTGAGTCGCCACTCGCCGGGCTCGGTCAGGCTCAGCCCCAGTTCGCGGGAATCGTCCAGCAGATTGGCGCCGCGGAACTTGAACAGCGTCATCGCCTCCGGGTCGCGCACGCTGTAGTCGAAACCCAGGATGCCGGCCGAGGGGTTGTTGTTGTTCAGGCCGAGTGCGTTGTACTGGTTGTAAATCGATCGATTGCCGGCGCCACCGCCGACCCCGCCCAGGCCCAGGGTGACCGACGACTGCGTGGTCTTGACTTCACCGGGTTCGGGCTTGGCGGCCTCCTTGGCCTTTTCGTCGGTGGCCTGCGCGAAGGCTGAAGCCATGAAGGCAAACACCGCCATCGCAATGACCGTGCGCCGGAAGTTGAAAGAGGAATCTGAAATTGTCATCATTGCTCTCCCGGGTTCACCGCGTCAGCAGCTGCGGCGTCGGGTTGGTTGCCGACGGATTGTTGGAGCCATGCACTTGCGTGTGGCAGTTCATGCAGCTGCGGCCCTGCCACAGTTGCACCACGTTCTTGCCACTGGTGGTGTTGGTGATCAAGGGCTGGACCTGGCCAGGGGCCTTGGTATAGACGCCCGGTTGTCCGCCCAAGGCGCCGACGCCACCGGCCACGTGCGGCGTGTGGCAGGACTGGCACAGCATCGGCGGCCGTGACACCAGCATGCCCGGGATCACGCTGCCGTGCGGGTTGTGGCAGGTGGCGCAGTTCTCGGCCACTGGCTCATGCTGGTTTACAAACGGCCCGCGCTTGCCGGCGTGGCAGGTGTAGCAGGTCTCGTTCGTGCTGTCCTTCTTCGCGAGTGCAGGCCCGACCGATCCGTGCACGTTGTGGCAGTCGGAGCAGGTCATCTTGCCCTCGGGGATCGGGTGGCGGGAAATCAGGTTGATCTGGGTGCGCTGTGCCTTGTGACAGGTGAAGCACACATCGGCCTGCTCGACCTTGGAAAACACCTTGTCCTTGTTGGTATGAACCTTGTGGCAGCTGTTGCAGGCCAGGTCTTCATTCTGGTGCCGGCTGCCGGTCCAGAGCATCTGCTTGGGGCCTTTCTGGTGGCAATCCTGGCAGACGGCACTGCGCTGCTCGGCACTCAGCGTGGTCTTCTTGCCAAAAATACGATCCGGCGCCGGCCGGTCCTTCACGCCCTCGGGCTTCTTGACGTGGGTCGGACTGGGTCCGTGACAGGTGATGCAGGTGGGCGTGCGTTCATTGGTCGCGTCGCCCATGGACCGTTGCGCCAGTTGCTGGGCCGCCGCCGCCATCGGTGGCTTGCGGGTGAACGGGGCATGAGAACCCTGGCTGTTGTCCGGCAGGTCTTCCTCGTCGTGACAACTTACGCACTCCGCCGATGCGTCCCGCGCGGTGACCGCGGAAACAGGCCCGGCCAGCCCCAGCAGGCAAAACCCGGCAATGACCCACAAACGCTTGATTCGCATTCCAAACCCCTGGTAATTAGAACGACCTCGGACCGAACTCCGTCACTGAGACCCGTCACGAAAAAACGGGAGGGCCCGCAAAAGCCCTCCCGTGATTCGGACCATGCCTGAACTTACTTCTGGCCGTGGACGATGTCCACACCTTGGAAGCCGCCTGGCGAGTGGCAGTCGTTGCAGGTCTCGCGCGGCAGTGCAGCAATCTGTCCCTGATTCTTGTTACCGTAGGACGATCCTCCGTAACTGGTCACGTGCGCAATGGTCGTTCTCGTCATGGTCTTGTCCCACTCGTGGCAGGCCGTGCAAGTTGCGGCCTTGGGCGAGATCACCGGCATCTTGTTCAGATCGACCGAGGTGCACTTGAGTGTCTTGGCCGCAACGCTGCCCGTCGCTCCCACACAGGCACCGGACGATTCGAACAGGGTCGCAGTCGCACTGAAGGTCGTGGACTTGGTCAGGTCGGTCACGCTGCCAGGAACGGCGACCGTCATCGCACCCAGGGTGCCCAGATCCTGCTTCCAGGATCCGTTCACGTGGCAGGCGTCGCAGTTGATGCCCACCTGCGGGTAGGCCACCTCGGCACCGTAGTTCTCGACACCGGAACTGGCCAACGCCAGGTTGGGGTCACAGACCGGGGACTTGGACAGCGGATTGGCCGGGTTGCAGAAGGCACCCACCACCGCATTGCCATGGGTGAACGGATACAGGCGCTTCGAGTTGCCATGGATGCCGTGAATCATGCGCTTGAACTGGTAGGACTCGTTCAGCACCAGGCCACTGGTCATGACGGTTGAAGATGCCTTGTTCGGGTCATGGCAGACCACGCAGGATTCCACCGTGTTGCGGGCGCCGTTATGGAAAGCGCTTTGCAGCTCGGGGATGTTGGAACCAGAGGTCGTGCCCAGCGCACCGTGGCAGACGTTGCACTTCTCATTCGACACGATCACCCGGCGCGGCTGCAAGGAGCCGGACAGTGCGACATCCTTGTAGGTGTGTTGCACCACCGTGTTGATCAGCGTGGTGGGCACCACCGGCGGCCGCGGATCGGCAGCCGACTTGGCCTGCAGCTTCGCTTCCTTGATCTGACCATAGGTGACCACGCGAGCCGTGCCGAAAGCCGCCGTCAAGGTGGTATTGGCCGGAACGGTGAGGTTCACCGTGTAATGGTTGGAGCCGTTGTTCGTGCCCGTGTAAGCAAAGGCGTTGGGGCCGCTGCCACCGTTGTTGTAAGCCGAGAACTCGGTCACGGCCTGGTACTGTCCGACCATGTTCTGGTAGGCCAAAACCAACCGCAGGTTACCAAACTTGGTGCTGGTGGAGCAGCTGGTCGCGCTTGCACACGGCGTGCCGTTGTCAGAGACCGTCAGGTTGTAGGCGGCATTGTTATTGGTCGGATCGGACAGGAAGTACTTGACGGTCACCGTGCTCGTGCCACCGGTGGTCGCGGACGGCGTGTAGGTGACGTCCTCGATGTTCATCTTGTACTTGGCCGCGTTCTCTTCGTTCTGGTTCCAGTGCACCCGCTCGGAAGAAATTGCACCGACGTGGCACTTGGCGCATTGGGCGTTGGTCAGATCCTTGGCCTTGGCCGTCGGGTTGGCCGGCGGATTCACAGCAGGGTCACGGGCGAACACCTGGTGGCTGACATCCCACGAAGAGCCAGCGTTGTTGGCATGGCAGGTCAGGCAGGCTTCCTTGCTGACCACTTTCTTCCAGTTGTCGCCCTGTGGGGTGGCGGGATTGGACCCCGAGTGACACTTGGAGCAGTTGCGCAGGTCTTGCGGGAAACCGACTTCGGCGTAATCATGGCTACTGATGTAGTAGTCCTCGCCGCCAACCGTAGCAGCATTCGCCAGCAACTTGCCCGAGTGAATCTTGTGAACCATCGTGGCCATGTTCACGTTGTTGCCGCTGACCGGGTCGGTGGTGCCGGGGTTGTGGCACATCACGCAATACTGCGTATCGACGCGTCCACCGCCATGTAGCGCCAGCTTGTCGTGGCAGCCGTTGCAGGAGGCGACATCAGCCATCTTGCGGGTCTTGCTCGGATCGGTGACCGCAACGGAATTTCCGTTGGCATCGAACGTCACATCAAAGTACGGATTCACTTTGATGACGGCACCACTGGCGTCCGTGTATTGCAGCTGCATCGCGATGCGGTGCGTCTTGTTCGGCTCAAAGACCACGCCATTGGTCTTGTAGGTCGTGGACCCAACCTTGGCCGTCCAGTTCGGGTCCTTGATGTTCGACTGGAAAGCGTACGTGTAATAACCGTCTGCGTTGTAGACGAGCTGACCGGCCAAGGCGGTTGCGTCCACATAGTACGGATCGGTTGTCGCCTGGTCGGCAGCAGCCATCACCGGTGGTTGCCCGGCCGGGCCTTTGTTGGATGACGTCGTGGTCTTGATCCGGGTGACGTAGCTGACCCATTTGTCCGGCTCACCGTTTGTGCCAGGAACCAGTTTGGCAATGGCGAAATTGACCTTGTTGGGGGCCGACGAGAGCAGCTTGATGTTCTGCACGACCGCGCCACCCGAGAACACCGTGAAATTGACCTTCACCGAACTGCCCGCTGCGACCGCAGGCACACCCGCGTTCTGCAGGACAGCAAACGACGCCGACGAATTGGTCGACGCATCATTCGCTGGCACAGCCGCGGCCGAGTTGATCTGTTCCTTGACCGAAGCCGCGGGGGGCGTCACCGGCGTATCGCCGCCGCCATCACCACCGCAACCGGCCATGGCAAGCGCTACCAGCGCTACCGAGCCCCATCGAGTCAATGAGATCATCACGTCTTCTCCTTTTATACCCGGATAAAACCAGGAAACCAGCCGAACCCTGAAACCCGCGCCACTTACACTTGCCATGGCCTCTTAACCTTATGGGTTGCAAGGTTACACCTGTTTCGCCCCGATGTGGGCACCGTTGCGAAAAATCAATTGAGAAAAATCAATGAAGACGAACGGCCCCGCGAAAATTCCAGTCGTTTTTCAGCATCTGCAACCTGAGTCTTCCGTCACATGTCGTTGATCGTCTTTTCCCATGCCAACAGCTTCCCCGCCAGCACCTACAAGGTCCTGATCAAGTGCCTGCGCAATCGGGGCTTTGCGGTAAAAGCCGTCGAAAGGTTCGGTCACGACCCCGCCTACCCGGTGACCGACAACTGGCCGCACCTGGTTCAGCAACTGGCCGATTTCACCCGTCGCGAGGTGGACAAGGCTGGCGAGCCCGCCTTTCTGGTCGGCCACTCGCTGGGCGGCTTCCTGAGCCTGATGGCCGCCGCCCGCCATCCCGAACTGGCCCGTGGCGTGCTGCTGGTTGATTCCCCCATCCTGGGCGGCTGGCGTGCCTCCACCATGGCGGTGATGAAACGCACGCAACTGGTCGGTTCGGTGTCACCGGGGCGCGTCAGCCGGGCCCGGCGCAACAGCTGGCCGGATCGCGAAGCGGCGCTGGAACATTTCCGCCACAAGAAGGCCTTTGCGCGCTGGGACCCGCAGGTGCTGGCCGACTACGTGGACCATGGCATGCGCGACGACGGGGGCAAGCGCGTGCTGGCCTTCGATCGCGAGGTGGAGACGCAGATTTACAACACCCTGCCCGACAACCTGGACCGGCTGATCCGGCGCCACCCGCTGAAATGCCCGGTGGCCTTCATCGGTGGAATCCAGTCGCTGGAAATGCAGCAGGTGGGCATGGGCATGACCGAAAAACTGGTCAAGGGCCGCGTCATGATGCTCGACGGCAGCCACCTGTTCCCGATGGAGAAGCCGTTGGCCACGGCGGCGGCGATCGAAGCCTCGTTGCGCAGCCTCCAGGGGCGCTGAACCCGCGCAGCGGGCGATCCGCCCCTTAGGGCGCCCAGGTCACCAGGCCGCTCCAGGCCGTTCCCAGCACCACCAGCCCGAAGGCGATGCGGTACCAGGCAAATGGCACGAAGTTGTGGGTGGAGATGTAGCCCAGCAGCCAGCGCACGCAGATCCAGGCACTGACGAACGAGAACAGCAGGCCGACGCCGAACAGCGGGAGGTCGGCCATCGAGAGCAGCGCGCGCTCCTTGTACAGGCTGTAGGCGCCAGCGCCGATCAGCGTGGGAATCGCCAGGAAGAACGAGAAGTCCGTGGCCGCACGGCGCGACAGGCCCAGCAGCATGCCGCCGATGATGGTGGCGCCGCTGCGGCTGGTGCCCGGAATCATGGCCAGGCACTGCACCAGCCCCACCTTGAGTGCATCCAAAGGCGTCATGCTGTCGATGTTCTGGATGCGCGCTTCGCTTTGCGGGCGCTTCTCGGCCCACAGGATGATGAAGCCGCCGAGGATGAAGGTGCTGGCCACGACGACCGGCGTGAAAAGATGGGCCTTGATCGCCTTGCCGAACAGCAGCCCGAGGATGACCGCCGGAATGAAGGCGATCAGCACGTTGACCGTGAAGCGCTGCGCCTGCCGGCTGGTGGGCAGGGCCGCCACCGTGTCACGGATTTTCTTCCAGTACACGATGATCACCGCCAGGATGGCGCCGGTCTGGATCGCGATGTCGAAGACCTTGGCCTTCTCGTCGTCGAACCCCAGCAGCGCGCCCGCCAGGATCAGGTGGCCCGTGGATGAAATCGGCAGGAATTCGGTCAAGCCCTCGACCACGCCCATCACGGCAGCTTTGACCAGCAGAACAATATCCACGCGCGCTCCTGAAAAGAGCGGGGATTATCGCCGCCCGCTGACGATGCTCACTCGTAGCGCAGCGCCTGGATCGGCAACAGCTTCGACGCCCGGTGCGCCGGATAGAAGCCGAAGAACACGCCCACGAAGGCCGAGAACCCCGCCGCCAGGAAGATCGAGCTCACGCTCATGCTGACCTGCCAGCCGGCAAACTGCCCCACGCTCCAGGTGGCGATGGCACCCAGCAACACGCCGATGGCCCCACCGATCAGGCTCAGCGTGACGGCCTCGATCAGGAACTGCGCCAGGATGTCGCGCCCGCGCGCGCCCACCGCCATGCGCAGGCCGATCTCGCGGGTGCGCTCGGTCACGCTCACCAGCATGATGTTCATGATGCCGATGCCGCCGATCACCAGGCTGATGCCGGCCACCGCCGCCAGCAGCAGCGTCATGATGCGGCTCGACGCCTCCTGCGCCTGCAGGATCTCGGTCAGGTTGCGGATGGCGAACGGGTCGTCCGCACCGGGCTGCACCTTGAAGCGCTGGCGCAGCAGCTCCTTGATGTTGTCCTCGGCCGCTTTCATGCTCTGGCCCTCGCGCACCTTGACACTGATGGAGCCGATGCGCTTGAGCTTGCCGCCGGTACCGCCCTGGATGCGGTTGCGGTAGGTGGAGATCGGCACGATGACGACGTCGTCCTGATCCTGCCCCATCGAGTTCTGCCCCTTCTTGGACAGCACGCCGATGACGGTGACCGGGATCTTCTTGACCCGGATCACCTGGTCCAGCGGGTCGACGTCGCCGAACAGCTCGCGCGCCACCGTCTGCCCGACGATGGCCACCTTGGCCGAGCCCTGGATGTCCGCGGCGTCGAAAGCCCGCCCGTCAGCCAGTGGCCATTCACGGGCTTCCAGGTAGTCGTTGGTGGTGCCGAAGATCGAGGTGCTCCAGTTGGTGTTGCCGGCCACCACCTGCGCGCCGGTGCGTGAACTCGGCGCGGCCACCTGCACCTCGGGCACCTCGCGCGCAATGGCCAACGCGTCTTCCTCGGTCAGGCCCTGACCGGTCTGCGCGCCCAGGCGCACGCCGCCGGCGGTGATGCCACCCGGAATCACCAGCATGATGTTGGAGCCCAGCCCTTTCATCTGCTCCTGCACCCGCTGGGTGGCCCCACTGCCCACGGCAATCATGGTGATGACCGCCGCCACGCCGATGATGATGCCCAGCATGGTCAGGATGGAGCGCAGCGTGTTGGCGGCAAGTGCGCGCACGGCGATGCGGAACGGGGCCAGCCAGTTCACGGCGTGACTCCCTGCGAAAGCCCGATATTGGGGTCAGATTCCAATTTCTCCCCGGCCCGATCGCCATGCCCCGGCTGGCGGACATCCTCGACGATCTGCCCGTCGCGAAACACCAATTTGCGCCGCGCCCACGCGGCCACATCGCTCTCGTGGGTGACGATCACCACCGTCATGCCCTGGTGGTTGAGCTCGGTCAGCAGCGTCATGATGTCTTCGCTGGTCTTGGAGTCCAGCGCGCCTGTGGGCTCGTCGGCCAGGATCAGTGGCGGGTTGTTCACCAGCGCCCGGGCGATGGCCACGCGCTGCTGCTGCCCGCCCGAGAGCTCGGACGGCGTGTGCCCACCGCGTTCGGCCAGCCCGACGCGCTGCAGCGCGGCCTGCGCCTTGACGCGGCGCTGCGCCGCCTTGACGCCGGCATAGACCATCGGCAACTCCACGTTCTCCAGCGCACTGGTGCGCGGCAGCAGGTTGAACTGCTGAAACACAAAGCCGATGCGCCGGTTGCGGATCGAGGCCAGCGCATCCGGCGCCAGCCCTTCCACCTCCTCGCCGGCCAGCCGGTATTCGCCGGAGGTCGGCAGGTCCAGGCAGCCCAGGATGTTCATCAGCGTGGATTTGCCCGAGCCCGAGGCGCCCATGATGGCCACGAAGTCGCCCTCGGCGATGTCCAGCGACACGCCTCGCAGTGCATGCACCGTCTGGTCGCCCATGGTGTAGGTCTTGACCAGGTCCCGCGCCTCGATCAGCGCACCACCGCTCGCGGCCGCGGACGGGGCGTTCGGGTCAGGCGTGGCGTCGTGCATGGCTGGCGTCGCGCAATGATCAGAACGGCATGCGCGGACCGGCCGCCGGCTTGGCCGCCTGCGGACCGCCCGAGCCAGGCGTCACGGTGCCGATGATGACCAACGCGCCTTCCTTCAGCACCCCGGCATCTGGCGAGCCGGGCGGCACGATCAGCTCCGTGCTGGTGCCGTCGGTGATGCCCAGGCGCACGTTGAAGGCCACGGGCTTGCCGTCGTCCCCCAGCAGATAGATGCGCCCGCGCGTGGCCTGGCGGCTCGCGGCCTGCGCCACCAGGGCGGCGTATTTCGGCTTCTGCTCGGGCGTGAGCACGTCGCCGATGCGCGCGCGGATGTCGGCCATGATGCGCTCACGGGCCTTGGGGCGCTCCTCGGCAGGCAGG
>Ga0208564_1003940_pt1 | contig 10470 bp, 8 predicted proteins | sample AD_UKC073_MetaG_FD_184439 | JGI IMG/M metagenome (GOLD analysis project Ga0208564, IMG submission 184439) | Active sludge microbial communities of municipal wastewater-treating anaerobic digesters from USA - AD_UKC073_MetaG (SPAdes) (version 2) | ecosystem: Engineered > Bioreactor > Anaerobic >... | reverse complement strand
GCAGTTCCAGAAGGGCAAGGAGTGGGACGACTGGCTGGGCTGGATGAAGAAGTACCACGCCTCGGCGGACGTCAAGGACGTGAACAACGTCTTCGGCTACACCGTGGCGCAGGGCCTGGTGCAGGTGCTCAAGCAGGCCGGCGACAACCTGACGCGCGAGAACATCATGAAGCAGGCCGCCAGCCTGGACATGACGCTGCCGATGCTGCTGCCCGGCGTGAACGTGAAGACCGGCCCGGACGACTTCTACCCGATCGAGCGCGAGCAGCTGGCCCGCTTCGACGGCAAGACCTGGGTGCTGTTCGGCAAGGTCTACGGGCGCTAGGTCCGGGCGCGCCCGGCTGCGCTGGCCAGCTAGCCGCCGGGCAGGCTGCTGCGCACCGTGCGTCCGCCCTGCATCAGCAGGCGGATGCCGGTCTGCGGCGCGGTCAGCATGGCCAGGTCGGCGGTTGGGTCGCCGTCGACCACCAGCAGGTCGGCGAAGGCGCCGGGGCGCAGCTCACCCAGCTGGCCCTCGGCGCGCAGCAGGCGGGCGGCGACGATGGTGGCGCTCTGCAGCACCTCCACCGGCCCCATCGCACCCAGGCGGATGGCGAATTCGTCGTTCTGCTGCGCATGCATGTGGCCCAGCAGGTCGGTGCCGAAGACCACCGGCACGCCTTCGGCGCGGGCGATGCGCACCGATTCCAGCCCTGCGGCGCGCACCTTGGCCAGCTTGGCCAGCATCTCGGCGCTCCAGCCCAGACGCTCGCCCTCGGCCGCCAGCGCGGCATAGGTCACGAGCGTGGGCACCAGGTAGGCGCCGTGCTCGCGCATCACCCGGGCGGTGGCCTGGTCAAGCAGGTTGCCATGCTCGATGCTGCGCACGCCGGCCTGCACCGCGCGGGTGATGGCCCGTGGCGAGTAGGCATGGGCCATCGCGTACAGGTTGGCCGCCTCGGCCTCCTCCACGGCGGCGCGCAGTTCGTCCAACGAAAACTGCGTGCCTTCCAGTGGATCGGTGGGGCTGGAGACACCGCCGCCGGCCATGATCTTGATCTGGTTGGCGCCGGTGCGCACCTGCTCGCGCACGGCGCGCCGCACCTCGCCCACGCCGTCGGCGATCGCCCCGACCAGGCCCAGGCCAGCGCAGCTGCAGAACCAGTTGCGCTGCCGCACGCCCTTGGGCCGCTGGTCGGCATGGCCGCCGGTCTGGCTGATCGGCGCACCGGCGATGAAGAGCCGCGGGCCTTCGAAGATGCCGCGCTGCTGCGCTTCCTGCAGGCCGTAGTCGGCACCGGCCGCGTCGCGCACGGTGGTGAAGCCGCGGTCGAGCATGCTGCGCATCACCACGCTGGTCTCGGCGGTGATCAGCGATGGCGGCTGCAGGCCGAGGTTGGTCAGGTCATGCGTGGTGGCGGTGACGTGCACATGGGCGTCGATCAGCCCCGGCAGCACGACACGCCCGCCGGTGTCGATCACCCGCGCATCGTCGACCGGCAGCGCCCCGGGCTGCACCACGGCGATGCGGTCGCCCTCGATGACGATCGTCGACAGCGGACCGATGGTGCCGGCCGCCGCATCGAACGGCCGGGCGTTGAGCAGAACCTGGCGCCCGGTCATGCTGGCTGCCCGTGCATCAGGCCGTGGCCAGCACCGGCAGGCCCAGGCGCTTGCGCGCGGCGGCGTACTCGGCTTTCAGCTTGGCGACGAAGTCGTGCGTGCTCTGCACCTTGTCGACCACGCCGATGCCCTGGCCGCAGCCCCAGATGTCCTTCCAGGCCTTCTTCGCGCCGCCGCCGTCGACGTTGCCGAAGTTCATCTTGCTCGGGTCGCTCTGCGGCAGGTTGTCAGGGTCGAGGCCGGCATTGCGGATGCTGGGCTTCAGGTAGTTGCCATGCACGCCGGTGAACAGGTTGCTGTAGACGATGTCGTCGGAATTGGCATCGACGATGGCCTGCTTGTGCGGGTCGGTGGCACGCGCCTCCTCGGTGGCGATGAAGGCCGAGCCGATGTAGGCGAAGTCGGCGCCCATGGCCTGGGCGGCCAGCACCGCATCACCGGTGGCGATGCTGCCCGACAGCGCCAGCGGGCCGTCGAACCACTGGCGGATTTCGGAGATCAGCGCGAACGGGCTCTTGGTTCCGGCGTGGCCGCCGGCGCCCGCCGCCACGGCGATCAGGCCGTCGGCACCCTTCTCGATCGCCTTGCGGGCGAAGAAGTTGTTGATGATGTCGTGCATCACCACGCCGCCCCAGGCGTGCACCGCCTCGTTGATGTCGGTGCGCGCGCCCAGGCTGGTGATGATCAGCGGCACCTTGTACTTGGCGCAGGCTTCCATGTCGTGGTCGAGCCGGTCATTGCTCTTGTGCACGATCTGGTTGATGGCGTAGGGCGCGGCCGGCTTGTCGGGGTGGGCCTTGTTCCAGGCGGCCAGGCCCTCGGTGATCTCGTGCAGCCATTCGTCGACCTGCGAGGCGGGGCGGGCGTTCAGCGCCGGCATCGAGCCCACCACGCCGGCGGTGCACTGGGCGATGACCAGCTTGGGCGTGCTGATGATGAACAGCGGCGAGCCGATGATCGGCAGCGGCAGGTTGGACAGGGCGGCGGGCAAGGGCACGGGTGGCTCCACGAATCGGGTTGAAAACGCCGGGTCAGTGTGCGGTTGCTGACTGGCCGGTCACTATCACCGGAGCGACATGCGCCCCGGGGCGGGTCAATGCGGGCTCAGAACGCGTCCAGCGCCATCTCGGTGACGCCGGCGGCGCCGTCGACGATGCTGTCGCGCACGCCCGGCGCACGGCTGAGGATGTGGTCGGCGTAGAAGCGGGCGGTGGTGATCTTGGCGCGCATGAAGTCGGGTTCGTTGCCGGCGGCCAGCTGTTCCTCGGCGGCGATCAGCGAGCGTGCCAGCTGCCAGCCGGCCATCACGTTGCCGGCCAGCATCAGGTAGGGCACGCTGCCCGCGAACACCGCGTTCGGGCTGCCCTTGGCACCACCGGCGATGAAGGCCGCGGCATCCAGCAAGGCCTGGCGGCCGGCTGCCAGTCGCCTGGCCATGGCCTGGGCGGCGTCGCTGCCCTTCGCGCCAATGGCGGCGAGTTGCGCCTCGGTGTCCTGGATCTGCTCGCAGATCGCCCGCACCGTGGCGCCACCGTCGCGGGCGGTCTTGCGGCCGACCAGGTCGTTGGCCTGGATCGCGGTCGTGCCCTCGTAGATGGTCAGGATCTTGGCGTCGCGGTAATGCTGGGCGGCGCCGGTCTCCTCGATGAAGCCCATGCCGCCATGCACCTGCACGCCCAGGCTGGTGACTTCCAGGCTCATCTCGGTGCTGTAGCCCTTCACCAGCGGCACCAGGAATTCATAGAACGTCTGGTTCTGCTTGCGCACCGCGGCGTCGGGGTGGGCGTGGGCCGCATCCAGCGCGGCAGCGGCGGCAAAGGCCATCGCGCGGCAGCCTTCCACCGTGGCGCGCATCGTCATCAGCATGCGCTTCACGTCGGGGTGGTGGATGATCGGCGCGGCCGTCGTCATGCTTCCGTCCACCGGGCGGCTCTGCACCCGGTCGCGGGCATATTGCACGGCCTTCTGGTAGGCCCGCTCCGACACGGCGATGCCCTGCTGCCCCACGGCGAAGCGGGCGGCGTTCATCATCACGAACATGTATTCCAGGCCGCGGTTCTCCTGGCCGACCAGGTAACCGATCGCGCCACCATGGTCGCCGTACTGCAGCACGGCGGTCGGGCTGGCCTTGATGCCCATCTTGTGCTCGATGGACACGCAATGCACATCGTTGCGCGCACCCAGGCTGCCGTCGGCGTTGACCAGGAACTTGGGCACCACGAACAGGCTGATGCCCTTGACGCCCTCGGGCGCACCGACCACCCGGGCCAGCACCAGATGGACGATGTTCTCGGCCATGTCGTGCTCACCGTAGGTGATGAAGATCTTGGTGCCGAAGACCTTGTACGTGCCGTCGGGCTGCGGCTCGGCACGGCTGCGCACCGCCGCCAGGTCGCTGCCGGCCTGGGGCTCGGTCAGGTTCATCGTGCCGGTCCAGCGGCCTTCGATCATGGGCTGCAGGTAGCGCGCCTTCAGCTCGTCGCTACCCGCCGTCAGCAGTGCCTCGATGGCCCCATCGGTCAGCAGCGGGCACAGCGCGAAGCTCATGTTGGCGCTGTTGACCATCTCGATGCAGGCCGCGTGGATCAGCTTGGGCAGGCCCTGGCCGCCGAACTCGACCGGGTGGTGGATGCCCTGCCAGCCGCCCGCGCCGTACTGCCTGAACGCTTCCTTGAACCCCGCCGTGGTGGTGACCACGCCGTCCTTGAACGACGACGGCGCCTTGTCGCCTTCCCAGTTCAGCGGCGCGATCACGTCCTGGTTCAACTTGGCGCATTCGTCCAGCACCGCGGCGGCGGTGTCCGGCCCGGCGTCCTCGAAGCCGGGCAGCGTGGCCACGGCTTCCAGGCCGGCGACGTGGTTCATCACGAAAAGCATGTCCTTGACGGGGGCCAGGTAGGTCATCTTCAGTCTCCGGATGTGACGAGGGCGCCACGACGGCGCCCTCCGGGGTCGTACAGCAGCGCCGCTACGGGCGGTGCCTCACAGCGTGTTGATCAGCTCGGGCACGGCCGCGAACAGGTCGGCTTCCAGGCCGTAGTCGGCCACACTGAAGATCGGCGCCTCGGGGTCCTTGTTGATCGCGACGATCACCTTGGAATCCTTCATGCCGGCCAGGTGCTGGATGGCGCCCGAGATGCCGGCGGCGATGTACAGCGTCGGCGCGACGATCTTGCCGGTCTGCCCGACCTGCCAGTCGTTCGGGGCATAGCCTGCATCGACAGCGGCGCGGCTGGCGCCCAGCGCGGCGCCCAGCTTGTCGGCCAGCGGCGTCAGCACCTCGTTGAACTTCTCGCTGCTGCCCAGCGCCCGGCCACCGGAGACGATGATCTTGGCGGCGGTCAGCTCGGGCCGGTCGTTCTTGGCGATCTCGCTGCTCACCCAGGTGCTGCTGGCCGATGCGGCCACGGCGGCCACGGTCTCGACCGCGGCGCTGCCACCGGTGGCGGCCGCGGCGTCGAAGCCGGTGGTGCGCACGGTGATCACCTTGGTCGCGTCGGTGCTCTGCACCGTGGCAATGGCGTTGCCGGCGTAGATCGGGCGCTCGAAGGTGTCGGCGCTGACCACCTTGGTGGCGTCGCTGATCTGGCCCACGTCCAGCAGGGCGGCAACCCGCGGCGAGACGTTCTTGCCCGCGGCGGTGGCCGGGAACAGGAGGTGGGTGTAGGCGCCCGCAACCGCCACGACTTGCGCCGCCAGGTTTTCGGCCAGGCCATGGCCCAGGCCGGCGCCGTCGGCGTGCAGCACCTTGGCCACGCCCGCGATCTGCGCGGCGGCCGCGGCGGCGGCACCGGCGTTTTCACCAGCGACCAGCACATGGACCTCACCACCGCAGGCCAGGGCCGCGGTCACGGTGTTCAGGGTGGCGCCCTTGATGGACGTGTTGTCGTGTTCGGCAATGACGAGTGCGGCCATGGTCAGATCACCTTCGCTTCGTTCTTCAGCTTCGCAACCAGGGTCGCGACATCGGGCACCTTGACGCCGGCACCACGCTTGGGCGGCTCGCTCACGTTCAGCGTCTTGATGCGCGGCGCCACGTCCACGCCCAGATCGGCGGGCTTGACGACGTCCAGCGTCTTCTTCTTCGCCTTCATGATGTTGGGCAGCGTGACATAGCGCGGCTCGTTCAGGCGCAGGTCGGTGGTGATCACCGCCGGCAGCGTGAGCGTCAGCGTCTCCAGGCCGCCGTCGATTTCACGCGTGCAGTTCAGCTTGCCGTCGGCGATTTCCACCTTGCTGGCAAACGTCGCCTGCGGCAGGCCGGCGAGTGCCGCCAGCATCTGGCCCGTCTGGTTGCAGTCGTCGTCGATGGCCTGCTTGCCCAGGATGACCAGGCCGGGCTGTTCCTTGTCGATCAACGCCTTCAGCAGCTTGGCCACGGCCAGGGGCTGCAGTTCGTCGGCGCTCTCGACCAGGATGCCGCGGTCGGCGCCGATGGCCATGGCCGTGCGCAGGGTCTCCTGGCACTGCGTGACGCCGCAGGAGACGGCGATGACCTCGGTCACCACGCCCTTCTCCTTCAGGCGCACGGCCTCTTCGACGGCGATCTCGTCGAAGGGGTTCATGCTCATCTTCACGTTCGCGATGTCGACCCCGGTGCCGTCGGACTTCACGCGAACCTTCACGTTGTAGTCGACGACACGCTTCACGGGCACCAATACCTTCATGTCAAGCGTCTCCTGGCTGGATGGATAAGACGGGGCTGGGCTTCTCGGCGCGCATCTTTGCGGTGTGCGCTGGATTCTAGGTGGCGGCCTTCCGGCCGCGGAATGGCAAGAAATCGAACGGTCGTGCTATTTTTTGCCATTGTGCCGCAGTGCAGCATGGCGCCGCCGTCACCTGAGCGCCAGGCGACGGCGGGGGCTGACCGGCAGTGTCGCGCCAACCCTGGCTTCAGCCGGGCCTGGCCGCCCGGCGTGCCGCCTCGAAAGCCGCCAGCCGGACCGCGAACCTGCCCTGCTGCGGCTTGTCGCCGGCCGCCACACCTTCGGGCGCGGGCAGCGACTCGAAGAAGTGGCAGGCCACGCGGTGGCCGGGTCCGGCGTCGCGCAGCAGCGGTTCTTCACGGCGGCAGCGCTCCTGCGCATGCGGGCAGCGGGTGTGGAAGCGGCAGCCGCTGGGCGGGTGCATCGCGCTGGGCACGTCGCCGGCCAGCAGGATGCGCTGGCGCTGCAGGCCCGGCTCGGGCCGCGGAATCGCCGACAGCAGGGCCTGCGTGTACGGGTGCAGCGGCCGGGCGTAGAGCGAGGGCTTGTCGGCGATCTCCACCAGCTTGCCCAGGTACATCACCGCCACCCGGTCGCTGATGTGCTTGACCACCGCCAGGTCGTGGGCGATGAACAGGTAGCTCAGGCCGAAGCGCTTCTGCAGGTCCTGCAGCAGGTTGACGACCTGGGCCTGGATCGACACGTCCAGCGCCGACACCGGCTCGTCGCAGACGATGAGCTTCGGCTGCACCGCCAGCGCCCGGGCGATGCCCACGCGCTGCCGCTGGCCGCCCGAGAACTGGTGCGGGTAGCGCCGCGCATGCTCGGGCAGCAGGCCGACGACCTGCAGCAGCTCGCGCACGCGCTCAGCGCGCTCGGCGGCGCTGCCGATGCCGTGCACGTTCATCGGCTCGGTGAGGATGTCGCCGATGGTCATGCGCGGGTTCAGCGACGCATACGGGTCCTGGAAGATGATCTGCAGGTGGCGGCGCATGCTGCGCATCTGCTCGTCGGTGGCCGTGGCCAGTTCCCAGCCCTGGAAGCGCACCGAGCCACCGGTCGGGTCGATCAGCCGCAGCACCAGGCGGCCGGTGGTGCTCTTGCCGCAGCCGGATTCACCCACCAGGGCCAGCGTCTCGCCGCGGGCGATGTCGAAGCTGACATCGTCGACCGCGCGCACCTGGCCCACGGTGCGGCTGAAGACCACGCCCTTGTTGACCGGGAAGTGCTTGACCAGGCCACGCACCGACAGCACCGGCTCGGCCGATGCGGCGGCGGCCTGCGCCTGGGGTTCAGGGGCGGACATCGGCCAGCGCCTTGTTCCTGCCGGCGGCCGCGCCACCATGCAGTTCGACCGGCGCCTTCCAGCAGGCCACCTGATGGCCCACGCCGATGGCGCGCAGCGCGGGCGGGTTGGCATGGCAGCGGGCATCGGCGAACGGGCAGCGCGGCGCGAAGCGGCAGCCCGCCGGCTGGTTGGCCGGGCTGGGCACCGTGCCCTCGATGGTCGACAGCCGCTCGCGCGCGACATCGAGCCGCGGAATCGAGCCCAGCAGGCCGATGGTGTACGGATGCTGCGGGTCGTCGAACAGGGCCTGCACCGGCGCGCTCTCGACGATCTGGCCGGCATACATCACGATCACCTCGTCGACCAGTTCGGCGATCACGCCCAGGTCGTGGGTGATGATCAGGACCGCCATGCCCAGGCGTTGCTGCAGGTCGCGCAGCAGGTCCAGGATCTGGGCCTGGATCGTCACGTCCAGCGCAGTGGTGGGCTCGTCGGCCACCAGCAGCACCGGGTTGCAGGCCAGGGCCATGGCGATCATCACGCGCTGGCGCATGCCGCCCGACAGCCGGTGCGGAAAGTCGTCGAAGCGCTGCGCCGCCGACGGGATGCGCACCAGCTCCAGCACCTCGATCGCACGCTTGTTCGCCGCCTCGTGGGACATGTCGCCATGCGCCCGCAGCGCCTCGACGATCTGCGCGCCGATGGTGTGCACCGGGTTCAGGCTGGTCATCGGCTCCTGGAAGACCATCGCCATGCGCCCGCCGCGCAGCAGCTGGCGTTCCTCGGCGCTCATGCCCATCACGTCCTGGCCGTCGAAGACCAGGGCATCGGCCTGCACCCGGCCCGGCGGCTGCGGCACCAGGCCCATCAGCGACAGCGAGGTCACGCTCTTGCCGCAGCCCGACTCACCCACCAGGCCCACGGCCTTGCCGCGCCGCACCTGGAAGCTGATGCCGTCCACCGCCTTGAACAGGCCGCGCTCGGTGTGGAACCAGGTGCGCAGGTTGCGCACGTCGAGCAGCGGGGCGTCGTCGGCCGACGTGCTGCCGTGGGGCGTGGTGGCGGCCATCAGAACGAGGTGTCCAGACCTTTGTAGAAGGTGTACTGGAAGAGCATGTGCGCCCGCGCGCCCTTCACCTTCTTGGTCGTGGTCTGGTACATGCGCGCATTCATCACCGGAATCCAGAGGTGCTCCTTCATCACGATCTCCTGCGCGGCCATGTTGCCGGCGGCGCGATCGGTCGGGTTCATCGCCACCCGCGCCTTCAGCAGCGCGGCGTCGGTGGCGGCGTCCTTCCAGTTCATGCGGTTGGGCAGCGGAATCTGGGCCGAGTCGAAGTAGAAGTTCATCAGCTCGCCGGCCGAGAGATAGGGCACGGTCACCGTCCACAGGTCGAAGTCCTGGCCGCTCAGCTTGGCCGGCATGATGGTCGACTCCAGTGCGGTGATCTTCCAGTCGACACCGATCTTGCGCATGCAGCCCTGGATGGCCTCGGTCATGCGCGGGAAGTAGGTCACCTGCGGAATGAAGACGATCGGCGCCAGCCGCTCGCCCTGGGCATTGACGCGGATGCCGTCCGGTCCCTTCTTCGCCCAGCCGGCCTCGTCGAGCAGCTTGTTGGCGCGGGCCACGTCTTCCTTGATGATGCCCTTGGTGGCGGGGTTGAAGTCCAGCGCCAGCGGGTCGATGTAGGTGTAGGCCGGCTCGGCCTGGCCCAGCATCACGCTCTTGACCAGCTCGGCGCGGTTGATGGCGATGTTCATCGCCTCGCGCACCCGCTTGTCCTTGACCAGCGGGCGGTCGGCCTTGAAGCCGAAGTACATCAGCTGGAAGTTGGGCTTGGCCTCCTCCACGTTGAGCGTCGGGCTCTTCTTGGCCTGGTCGATGAACTGGGTGGGGAAGTGGGTGGTGATGTCGAAGCGGCCGCTCATCATCGCTGCCAGGCGGCTCGAATCCTCGGGCACGATCTTGATCGACAGCTTCTCGAACTTCACCGGGCCCGGGTTCTTGTACATCGGCGTCGGCCCCCACTTGTAGGCGTCGTGCCGGCGCAGCAGCAGCTCGGTGCGCGGCTGCCAGCTCACCCAGCACCAGGGGCCGGTGCCGTCCACGCCCTTGATGCCGTAGTCCTTGCCCAGGCTGTCGACGCTCTCCTTGTTGTGGATGCTGTTGTTGAACATCGTCAGCTGCACCAGCAGGTCGGAATAGGCCTCGTTCAGCTCGTACTCCACCGTGTACGGATCCGGCGCGCGCAACTCCTTGATCTTGCCGGCGCGCCAGGCGCAGGGCGCGCGCGTGGCCGGGTCCTTCTGGCGGTTGAAGCTGTCGAGCACGTCGGCGGCGGTGAACTTCTTGCCGCTGCAGAACTGCACGTCGTCGCGCAGCTTGAAGGTGTAGAGCTTGCCGTCGGGGCTGATCGTCCAGCTCTTGGCCAGCAGGGGCACGGCGGTCTTGCCGTCCCAGTCCAGCGCCACCAGGGTGTCCTGGATCATGTGCGTCACGTCCGACGTCGGGCTCCAGGTGGTGCGCTGGCTGTCGTCGTGCGGGCTGTCCAGCGCCTTGGCCATGTTCAGCGTCTGAGCCTGGGCCAGGCCGAGGGCGGCCAGCAGGCCGGCGGCGAGCGTCAGATTCCGGGTCAGGGTCATGGGTGTCTCCATCACAGGGGATGGGAACGGGGATCAGTCGGCAGCAGGGCGCGGCGCCGTCACTGCTGCAGCCGGGGGTCGAGCACGTCGCGCACCGCGTCGCCCAGCAGGTTGGCGGTCAGCACGATGGCGAAGATCGCCAGGCTGGGAATGGTGGCGATGTGCGGCGCCATATCGTAGGGCGCCACCCAGGGCGCGAACATCGCCACCAGCACGGTCAGCCCCAGC
>Ga0208564_1003938_pt1 | contig 10472 bp, 9 predicted proteins | sample AD_UKC073_MetaG_FD_184439 | JGI IMG/M metagenome (GOLD analysis project Ga0208564, IMG submission 184439) | Active sludge microbial communities of municipal wastewater-treating anaerobic digesters from USA - AD_UKC073_MetaG (SPAdes) (version 2) | ecosystem: Engineered > Bioreactor > Anaerobic >... | reverse complement strand
TAAGCCGGGTGTTGCAGGCGTAAGCGACCCTTCAATGGAAACGCGGTCTCCGGGCGAAAGCGCCTGGGCAATCTGCGCTGAATATCCCCTCAAAACGACATAGAGGACGCCATCGTACGATGGCGTCGAAGGACAAGCGTCTCCGTCGATGGTCAATCCAGCTTCGCCCGGAGTGCGGAGCCAGCCTCGGGGAGCATCGCTAGCTCCATTGCCGTCCCCTAGCGAGGAAAGCCGAGGTGTCGGCCACCCGCTCGCGCACGATTCGACGATCCCGTCGCGGATCATCAGATGCCAGACATCGGCGTTGCCTGGGTGTCTCGCCCACGACCAGTGTTGATCGTAAATTACAGCCAGGTCGGCCGGGACCGATATCTCATTCAGGCCGGCGAGGGTGATCTCGAGCCCGTTCGGACCTCTTAGGACACCTTCCCATCTCCATTGCCCGAGAAGCCCTGTGCCGTCGTTGCAGATCGCAAGTGAGGCGAAGTCAGGATCTTTCCGCGGAGAGCGTATCATCTTTCCCCCCTGAGCCAGGAAGGAAAGCGGAGCCGAAGTGGCGCCGATGTCGAAAAAGTCACCATTTATCGCAGCAATCAGTCCAGCCGCATCGGCTATGGATGTCACAGCCTTCGGCGAGGTGAGTGAGCCATCTGCCAAGACGGGCCCCACAGCGATACCGGGTGAGGACAGGTTGACGCGTATTACTGACATCTGAATCCATCCGGACGAGGTCAATGACGTCCTTCGTTCGAAGGTCACGCCGTTGCCAATGGGCACTACGACAGAATCGGAGAACAGGACATCGAATGTGCCTGTCGCGCTCTCTCCGAAAACTGACGACGAGAAAACAACGAGGCTGAGCAGCACGAGTGCAAGAACCGCAACTCGAGCCCTGGCCCGAAAGAAAATCACAGTTGGCGTTGGAATCCTTGCATGTTTTGTGGATCGAAAACATCTACAGTTTTTCTTATTTCCCATAAAGTTGTCCATTCCCTTGCCCGGCAGTTGCACCGGCAGCTGAGCAACTCAAGAACAGTGTTTCAACGCTGCAGAGCTGAGTCATGGACCTCAGACAACGCAGAGATCGAGCGAGAGTTGCGAGATAAGCCAACCGCGCTGGACGGGCTGTATTTCAGTCAGAGAACTTCGCGGGTCTGCGTTCTAGGAATGCAGACATTCCCTCCTTCGGATGGTCAGTTGCGAAACATTGTCCGAACCGCTGGGCTTCCCGGGCGAGTGCCTCATCATCAGGGAACAACAGGCGTTTCGCATATCCTATGGCCACATGGCTTTTGGTGGCCATTTCCCGGGCTAACTCTTCCGCCCTTGGAAGAAGGGATTCCAGAGTCATCACTTCAGACACGAGGCCCATTTCGTACGCCTCCCGGGCGGAAACGTGTCTACCTGTGAGTATCATGTAGGCGGCGCGGGAACGTCCGATGGCCAGGGGAAGGCGTACAGTGCCGCCAAATCCAGGTATGATCCCGAGGCCCACCTCGGGCTGGCCGAAGCGGGCATTTTCCGAGGCCAACCGGATATCACACGCGAGCGCGAGCTCGCAGCCTCCTCCGAGGGCATACCCGTTCACTGCGGCTATGGTTGGAATCGGCAACCGTTCGATAGCGCTGAATACCCTCTGGCCATGCCGGGAGAAGGCGACGGCCTCGTCAGGAGTAAGGCTTGCCATCTCTTGGATATCTGCACCAGCTACAAACGCTTTGCTGCCTTCTCCGGTGACGATCAGGGCACGGCACGCACGATTCTCTCCAACCTCTTCGATTGCCGAAGCAAGTTCAGCCAGAACTGTATTGTTTAGGGCGTTGAGCGCCGTTGGGCGGGATATGGTGATCGTTGCCACACAATCGTCGAACTGAAGTTTGACACAGTCTTTGCTCAAGGTTTGCCACCTCCTAGCGAAGATTTGAATCAGGAGTATTCATAGAATCCTCGGCCTGATTTGCGTCCAAGTCTGCCAGCGGCCACCATCCTCCGCAGGAGCGGGCAGGGCCTGTACTTGGGATCCCCGGTCTCTTGAAACATGACTTCAAGTATGGACAGAACCGTATCGAGACCGATCAGATCCCCGAGGGCCAGCGGGCCCATGGGATGATTGAGCCCCAGCTTTGCGCAGGCGTCTATGCCCTCGGCATCTGATATGCCCTCCGAAAGTGCGAATATGGCTTCATTTATCATCGGAATGGCCATCCTGTTGACTATGAAGGCAGGCGAATCCGCGACAACAACAGGTTCTTTGCCCATTCTCCTGGCGAGGTCGACGATGATTTCACATGTTTCATCTGAGGTCGCGAGGCCGCGTACAACCTCCACGAGCTGCATCACAGGGACGGGATTCATGAAGTGCATTCCGATGAAACGATCGGGGCGCCCCGAATCACGGGCCAGGGACGTTATGGATACTGAGGACGTGTTGGAGGCGAATATTGCTTCTGGAGGGCATATCGACGCCAGTTCCGCGAAGAGCTTGGATTTGACCTTTGGATCTTCAACGATTGCTTCGATCACCAGGTCTACATCGCCGCCTGCTGAGTAGTCCGGTACGCAATTGATCCTCGATACTGTGTCCTCTTTGTCTTCCTCAGTCAGGCGTCCTTTTTCGACCTGTCGGTTGAGGCTTTTGAGTATGCGGTCTACGCCTTTGCGAGCATAGTCTACTGATAGATCGGCTAGGGACACCTCGAGGCCGGCCTCGGCTGCGACCTGCGCGATCCCGGAGCCCATTTGACCTGCGCCCACCACGAGAATTCTGTCGATGGACAAGAAACAATCACCCTTTCATCCGCGACACTCTGTTGCAAGCCAATTGCAGAGGTCGGAGATAGTTGATCCACACTAACGATTATTACTTCTATAGCCCCTCTTTTGACTCCTTCTCTGCTCCTCTGGCAGGAGAAGAGGAAAGGTTGATGAAATAGTCAATCACCCGAGGAATGCTGGGAGGGAGCTTCTTGAAGAGGTACTTGTTCACGGGAGGCAAAGTATACACTGCATCTGCACGTCAACCATTTTGTCAGGCTCTGGCTTGTGTAGGAAAGCGGATAATCGCTGTTGGTTCTGAATCGAATGTGCTGTCGATGACAGATGACACTTTCGAGAGGATTGACCTTCGAGGCAAGGTCCTGATTCCTGCTTTCATTGATTCTCATATACATTTCAAGTTCTACTCGATGTGCCAGACCTCAGCAAATCTTGAGGGGGCACGCGATCCCCATGATGCCGCTCTTCGCATCAGCAAGGCCATGGAAGGCATTAAGCCCGGTGCGTGGGTGCTAGGATGGGGATGGAACAAGAATGAGTGGACGCAAGGGAGACTGCCGGACCGCTCATATCTCGACTCCATTTGCCCTAGAAACCCAGTGGCCCTTTTCAGTAAGGATCTACATGCTCTCTGGGTGAATACCATGGCATTGCGTCTTGCAGGCATAGGTCTTGACACTCCTAATCCTGAGGGCGGCGAGATAGTCAGGGATGAAGATTCGAGGCAAGCTACGGGGGTTCTCAAGGAATCAGCTGTGGAGCTGGTGACTAGAGTAATTCCAGAGCCAACATTCGATGCAGTTGTCTTGGCTATGCAAAAAGGACAGTCGGAACTTCATAAGCTGGGAATTGCAGGGATCTGCAACATGGAGGATGCTCTGGCATTCGAGGCTTTGCAGGCGATGAGGAGTTCGGGGCGGTTGAAGCTCCGCGTTACGCAGGCTATCCCCAAGCAAAACTTGGACGATGCGATCGACTTGGGGCTTGGAACTGGTTTTGGGGATGAGTGGCTGAGGGTGGGGCCGGTGAAACTCTTTGCTGACGGAGCATTGGGTTCTCAAACTGCACACCTGCTCAGGCCTTACGAAGGCAACAAGGAGAATGTAGGCATTGCTGTGACTCCAAAGGAAGAACTGGCTGAGCTGGTCGGTCGTGCTGTTCTTGCAGGCTTGTCCTGTGCAGTCCATGCCATCGGCGACCGCGCTAACAGGGATGTGCTCGATATTTTCGAGAGCGTGAAAGAGGAGAGCGCTGCGCGCCATCTGCACCATAGAATAGAGCATGCACAGCTTCTGCATCCCGAAGACGTTCGCAGGTTTGCCAATCTCGGGGTAGTAGCCTCGATGCAGCCGGTTCATATACTCACTGACATTCCCGTAGCCGAGAAGTATTGGGGCAGGAGGAGTAGGTGGGCTTATGTCTTCCGCAGCCTGACAAAGGCCGGAACGCCACTTGCCTTCGGCTCCGACGCCCCGGTTGAGACTCCTGACCCCATCCGCGGCATATACGCCGCCGTCGCCAGAAGAGGGCTGGACGGGACGCCAGATTCAGGATGGTATCCTGAGGAGAGGCTAACAGTGGAAGAAGCCATTAGGGCCTACTCTGTTGGCTCGGCGATGGCTTCGGGCGAGCGAATGGGAGCTGGGGTTCTGGTTCCGGGATCATATGCCGACATTGCTATATTGTCAAAAGACATATTTTCAATTCCTTCATCCGATATCCTTGATGTGCGCGTGGTCGGCACCATGGTGGGAGGGGAATTTGTTTACAGAGACTCCATCTAGGCAAGCATCTGGGCGCTGCCATACGAGGCATTGGCGCGGCTGAGCGGATAGCGAGGAATGGGCATGGCCCGGAGGCGAAATGGAGAGTGTGTCAATATTGGGACCGGTCTGGATGTACGTTGTTTGGGCCAGGCCGCAACTATGACCGTTCAAGGGGAGATTGGTTTGAAGAAAAGGGTTTTGCTGGCTTTGATATGCTTGACTTCAGTGTGCGTGCTATGCGTTGGGCCATCGGAAGCTCAAACAGTACGGCCGATGGAACCAATTCCAGTCAGTTTGGCTCCTGGAGAATATGAAGTAGTCAAGACAGAATACAGGATCCATGCGGGTATGTACGTGTCGTTCCGACGGGTGATCGGAAAGGCTGTTACTGATTCGAAGTGGCAGGTGACTGTCCAATCGTCCGAATACCCCAAGTGGGTGGAGATAGGATGGGTATGGCCTAGATCGGACGGCACCGCGCCTACCCCAACTGTGAGGAAGTTGACAGGGCTTGAACGTGGCCGCACATTCGGACCATTGTACGGAGGCAATGATCCCGAGGAAACGGATTGGACTGCGCCGTGGCTATCACGGGAAGTCTTGCGTGAACTTCGCACGGGAAGAGTTGCCTACAACTTCAAAATGGGGACTTTTAGCCTGACCGGAGTTTTGGCGGATGATCTCCGTGTTGAGGAAGAGGTGTTGTATCCCATCGATCTCAACGGCAGACGGGTCTATCTTCCGGCGTATAAATGCGCCAAGGGGCAGATCGTGGTCTGGAATAACATCGAGAATCCCCTGGTATTGGAGTACAAGCCCTTTGGGATTCCTCTGATAACCGGAGTGTTTGGCTGGAAGGCAGAGGCCATCTCTGTCCGGGGTGGGCAGCTGTAGCAAGTAGCCAATTCGGGAGCACATGGATTTGGCCAACTGCTAATCAATTGCTAGACAGACGTGTTCTGGGCGAGAGCTTTTCCGGCCCCTGTTGGTGTCAGGTTGCCTCTGCATACAGCATTTGGGCTTTTCAAGGAACGTTTGAAGGCGCGAGGTATGTGGAGATAATCGCAGATTACGGATTAGGTAAGACATTTGCTGCGAAGCAGAAAGAGCCGGGAATTGCGGGAAGTGTGAAGGCCGTTTTATCCCCGCGTTTCAAGGACGTTGAAGCGGTTAGGAACGTGTCGTTCTCAATCGATGAGGGAGAGGCAATTGCATTTATAGGGGCCAATGGCGCAGGAAAGTCAACAAAGGTGTTGCTTCATCCCACAACTGGAGAGGCGGTCGTTCTGGGGATAGTCCCGTGGCGCGATAGACAACAGATTTAAAGAAAGATCGGCACAGTCTTTAGACAGAGGTATCATCTCCTGCCCCGCGATAGCTTTGATCTTCTGCTGGTATTCACGATATGTCGCAAGGTGGGGATGCTTGCGGACATATTCGAGCTGGGCGAAGTGATGTCGACTCCGCTTCTTTCTGGATGAACTCACCATAGGCTTGGATGTGGTGGCCGAAAGTGATTTGCGTTATGAACCGCGAGGAAGGCGTGACTGTGTTGCTCGGGGTACACGGTTGTGACCGAAGAGATCATGCTGGCAAGATCCAGGATGGTGAAGGCCCGTTCCATTGCGTACTTGACAGGCAGGCCTTGCCACTACGTCTTGCTCAAGCTCTCACCCTTTGCCTACGTGCGCGCCAGTGCGGCTTTTTAAGAGCTTATTATTCCTACGAGTTGGTGGAGCCCAGGTCGGGTGGGTCGGCGTTATGGCTGTGCTCACTTTCATTCTTTACGGCTTGGGGGTGAAGCGGAACAATGTCAATAGAGGCTAGGACTGCTCCGCGAAAGGCGAGGGGGAGTGGTTGGGACGGCTAGTCTCATGAGGCGGCAAGTCTTGCAGCGGCGGCTGTTTACGCCAGCTTTGCAACTTTCGCTGGCAGCCTCGCTTTTTTTTATATGAAATGCCCAGACTGTCAGCGTCCAGATGCCCCAGGCAATGATCACCTTCTCCGGATACCCTGGGTCACTGTTTGAAGTCGCTGTCCGGACATTGTGATACCAGTAGGCTTTTTGCATATGTCCCCGTTGAGCTTCTCGGCAATTTGAGTTGGCCGCTTCTTGCGGGACTGATTGCCTTTGCAGCGGGCAGCGCTGTAGCAGCAAAGGTATTGTTTCAAACAGGACTGCGCCGCTACGAGTCAGGCAATCTGATGTCGATTAGGTCATGACTTCCGTTGGGGGTACTGTTGCCTCGTTTGCCTGTGCGCAAGTCGGCCGCGCCTTTTGAATGGACGTCATGACCTGCCAGTATCATTTTGCTCGGGCTATGGCTACCTATCGACTTGGTTGAATCACAGGGCCTTATCCCAAGGCGTCTTTCGCCAGGCCTGCAACCAAGGCGAGGGCTTCGGGAATTCCGTCAGGGTTTTTCCCGCCGCCCTGAGCATAAGCAGGTGAGCCGCCACCTTTGCCATCTATGGCAGGGAGTGCTTGTTTGAGAAGCTCCGACATGTCGAGGGGGATGTCGTTTGACCTAGCGAAGACCAAATTGGCTGACTCCCCATTGACACAGCCCAAGAAGGCGGCGACTTTCGGCTTGCAGGAGATCTTCTGCGCTACCGCCCGGACGGATTCAATGTCCTGTCTCTGGCTCATGAGCGCGATCACTCTCACGCCAGATGGGTTCAGAGGCACGGCGGCGGAGTATATCTCTTCCGCTTCATAGTCGCGGAGCCTATCTAGGGCCTCTTCTAGACCTCGTCGCCCTTGGCGGATCTGGTTTTGGAGGCGGAGCATCGCCTCTGGCAGTTCTTTTCCGTGAATTGAAAGCTGAGATGCGGCGAGGTGCACCACATCATTTTTCCAGCGGTAGTCGGCCAGGGCTCTCCGGCCGCAGACGAACTCGACACGGGTAACGCTTCGAATGCGTTCGATGCCGATTATCTTTATCAGACCGACCTCGCCGGTGGCCCGGACGTGCGTGCCGCAACACGCATTGATATCAAAACCGTCGATCTCGACGAGTCGAATGCTCTCGGCGTTATTGGGAAGTTTGCGGAGGTATGATTCATCTACATCGCAGGGCTTTCGGAACGTGGTCGTGACTGGCCTGTTTTGGAACACCACCTCGCATGCGAGCATTTCAGCTGCAGCTGCCTGATCATTGCTGATTTCGCATATGGGAAGGTCTATAGTTGCGGTCTCGTCGCCGAGGTGAAATCCGACGGTATCGAGGCCAAACAGGTTGGCGAATGCTGCCGAGAGAATGTGCTGGCCTGTATGTTGCTGCATGTGATCGAACCTGCGCTCGATGTCCACTCGCCCGTCTGCGAGGCCGAGTGGTACTGATCCAACTGTGAGGTGAATTATCTCTCCGTCCCGCTCCACTACATCGACTACGTCGGCGCCGGCCAGGATCCCGCGGTCTGAGGGTTGTCCGCCGGAGTTGGGGTAGAATGCGGTGACGTCGGTGACTGCCTCATACAGAGGGGTGGGGGAGGAATTGCGAGTTGAGGGCTCGCAGCGGAGGATATTGCATTGGAAATCGCTAAGATAAGGATCATCATAGTATAACCTTGTTGTAGGCACCTGAAGAATTCGCCTCCTCAAGCTCTGATGAGCTCCGGTTGCAGATGATTACTTCTACTGCCGAGCTCGATTCCCTTTTATCTGGTCGAAGGAGTGGTGATGATGGCACGTGAGTATCTTGCCCTTCGGGATGAGGGCCGAGCGGAGCTAATCGTAAAAAAAAGCAGGTTCATCGCTACGGCACGTCCTGTGGACAGCGAGGACGCGGCCCGAGACTTTATAGATTCGATCCGTAAGGAGTTTTGGGATGCCACTCACAATGTATACGCCTTTACTGTCGGAGAGAACGACGAGGTGGTTCGGTCGAGCGATGATGGTGAGCCTGCCGGAACGGCCGGGAGGCCCGTGTTGGAGGTCATCCGGCGAGAGAAGATAAAGTACTGCGCAGTCGTTGTAACCCGCTATTTCGGCGGCACGCTTCTCGGGGCGGGCGGGCTTGTGAGGGCTTATTCGTCCGCCGCTAGGGATGGGTTGCATGCAGCCGGCATCGTAAGGGTCAGGCTTTTACAGAAGGTTCGGTTCGTCATAGACTACGTGGCTTTGGGCATAGTCCAGAATTACTTGGCGGAAGCCGGGTATGAGATGGATGATGTGGAATATGCGGATCGGGTTGCGATGACGGTTATGGTTCCGTCGTCGGAACTGGATCTGTTTGAAGCTAGGATGATGGACTTGCTTGCGGGCGACTTCAACCCTGAGGTGGGGGAGGAGGTCGTAGGGTTTGCTGATGTGAAGGAGGGAGAGGGTTTGGGCGGGGAGGACGGGACGGGAGAAGAGTAGTAGAGTAATGTGGATCGGGATGAGGGTGAGGATGGGGACGGAAGCGCCGTTTTGGCCACGCCGCAGGCCTACCGGGAAAAGCTGCAAGACATGTGGCTGAGCAGCTGTGCATGGGGTTGGACGCAGCTGCATGCTCGTTTCTCTTCACGTTCTTAGTGCGGAATGCCCAATATGGGTTTATTCGATCATCCTCAAATCCTCGCCCTTAGCATTGGGCTGTGGCCTCAGGCGGCGGAAGTAGCTCAGGGCTTTCCATTACGCTGCTTCGTTTTCATGCAGCATACGTCGAATGTCGTGATAAGCTCTTGCGCGATCCTCGAGTCCGTATTACCTACAGTTCAGACTTTGTCCGCCTAATCTATAAGACGCTTCTCGCAAGTTACTCAGCTTGCCTACTAGCGGTTGCATTTCTCCCCGAGACTTTCTATGGACTTAGCTATGACTGAAATCCCATTGCCCCGGCGCGAGATCGTTCCCGTGACGATTAGTGCAGGGCTTTTGAATATTGCGGCGCCTTGCCTCTGGTATACATCATCAAAGACTGTGACATCTGTGAGCCCGTATTCATCTTCGAGCGAGAGGAAGACAACGGTTTTGCCGCTTTTCGTAGGTGGCCTGTGCGGGCGGACTACAAGCCCTGCCACGCGCACGATTTGCCCTTGATCTGCTGATGAGATCTTGCGCGAATCCCAAATCCCTTCGCGCATGAGCGCAGGGCGGAAGAACTCCATGGCATGGCGGGATGCGCAAAAGCCGAGTACCGATGTTTCATGCTTGAACTTCTCCCAATCGGAGAAATCAGGGAGATTGACAACTGAATAGCCTGAGTAGGCCTGAGGGGCGGCAGGTAGCCGGAAGGCGTCAGAGACGTCGGAAGAATGGTATGGGCTGGGGATCGCCTTGCGCACTTCGGTGCTGGTTTGTTTGATGTCCAGCAGACTTGCTTGCCCGGAAGTCTTCTTGGCATCTATGGCTGTGCGATGGGAGGCAGCGACTTCCGCAAGGCGACCGAGGTTCCAAAAGAGGGCTTTGCGATTCGGGTCAGTCGAATCGAAGGCTCCGGCAAGAACCAGATTTTCGACGACGGTCTTGTTTGCCTTGATTCGGCATAGGAAATCCAGGGTTGACATGAATGGCCCGTCATCCTGACGAGCATGTAGGATCTCATGGATCAAGTCGGAGGAGATGCCGGATACCTGCATGAACCCTACCCGCAAAGCTGTGCCTTCCACAGAATACTTCTCCTTACTGTGGTTTATATCAAGGGGAAGCGCTTCTACCCCGCGTCGCTTTGCTTCTACCAACAGGGTTCGGGCAGGATAGAAGCCCATTGGCTGTGCGCTGAGAAGTGCAGCATAAAATTCGGATGGGTAGTGGCGCGCAAGGTATGCGGTTTTGTAAGCAGTGTCGGCGAAGGCTGCGGCGTGCGCCTCGCAGAAACCATAGCCTGCGTAACCTACTATGTAAGAGAATATCGTCTCAGCTACATCAGGTGAGACTCCATTAGCAACGGCTTTCGCCACAAAGTTGCGGCCTATATCCTCCATTTCCCTCATGGAACGGAAATG
>Ga0208564_1003922_pt1 | contig 10513 bp, 8 predicted proteins | sample AD_UKC073_MetaG_FD_184439 | JGI IMG/M metagenome (GOLD analysis project Ga0208564, IMG submission 184439) | Active sludge microbial communities of municipal wastewater-treating anaerobic digesters from USA - AD_UKC073_MetaG (SPAdes) (version 2) | ecosystem: Engineered > Bioreactor > Anaerobic >... | reverse complement strand
GCACGTTCAGGCCATCGCGGAAGTTCGCCTTGATCGGCGTTTCGATGATGGAGCCGTCCGGCTTGGCCATCAGGCCGCGCATACCGGCCAGCTGGCGGATCTGGGCAGCAGAACCCCGTGCGCCAGAGTCGGCCATCATGTAGATGGAGTTGAAGGACTCCTGGTCCACTTCCTTGCCATGGCGGTCGATGGTCTTCTGCTTGGCCAGCTGGGCCATCATCACCTTGGACACTTCGTCACCGGCCTTGCCCCAGATGTCCACCACCTTGTTGTAGCGTTCACCAGCGGTAACCAGGCCCGATGCGTACTGCTGGGCGATTTCCTTCACTTCCTTCTCGGCGCGCTCCAGGATGCCCGGCTTTTCCTTGGGCACCAGCATGTCGTCCACGCAGATGGAGATGCCGGACTTGGTGGCGAGACGGAAGCCGTTCTGCAGCAACTTGTCGGCAAACACCACGGTTTCCTTCAGGCCGCACTTGCGGAAGCTGACGTTAATCAGCTTGGAGATTTCCTTCTTCTTCAGCGCCTTGTTGATGTTGCTGAAAGGCAGGCCCTTGGGCAGGATTTCAGACAACAGGGCGCGGCCTGCCGTGGTGTCCACCAGCTTGGTCGAAGGCACCAGTTCACCCGTGGCCTTGTCCTTGCTGTACTCGGTCAGGCGCACGCTGATCTTGGAGGTGAGTTCAACCTCGCCGGCGTCCAGCGCGCGCTGCACTTCCCCGGTGTCGGAGAAGATCAGGCCTTCACCCTTGCCATTGATCTTCTCGCGGGTGGTGTAGTACAGGCCCAGCACCACGTCCTGCGATGGCACGATGCTTGGTTCGCCGTTGGCAGGGAACAGAATGTTGTTGGAGGCCAGCATCAGCGTGCGGGCTTCCATCTGTGCTTCCACGGACAGCGGGACGTGCACGGCCATCTGGTCGCCGTCGAAGTCGGCGTTGAAGGCAGCGCACACGAGCGGGTGCAGCTGGATGGCCTTGCCTTCGATCAGGATGGGCTCGAACGCCTGGATGCCCAGGCGGTGCAGCGTAGGCGCACGGTTCAGCATCACGGGGTGCTCTTTGATCACCTCTTCCAGGATGTCCCACACCACCGGCGTGCCGGATTCGACTTCCTTCTTCGCCGCCTTGATCGTCGTCGCGATGCCCATGGCTTCGAGGCGCGAGAAGATGAAGGGCTTGAAGAGTTCCAAGGCCATCAGCTTGGGCAGACCGCACTGGTGCAGCTTGAGCGTCGGGCCCACGGTAATCACGGAACGACCGGAGTAGTCCACGCGCTTGCCCAGCAAGTTCTGGCGGAAACGACCGGACTTGCCCTTGATCATGTCGGCCAGCGACTTCAGTGCACGCTTGTTGGCACCCGTCATGGCCTTGCCGCGGCGACCGTTGTCCAGCAGAGAGTCAACGGCTTCCTGCAACATCCGCTTTTCGTTGCGCGCGATGATTTCCGGAGCCTTCAGCTCCAGCAGGCGACGCAGACGCGAGTTGCGGTTGATGACACGGCGGTACAGGTCGTTCAGGTCGGAGGTCGCGAAGCGGCCGCCGTCCAGCGGCACCAGCGGACGCAGGTCCGGCGGCAGCACAGGCAGCACTTCGAGCACCATCCACTCGGGCTTGATGCCGGACTTCTTGAAAGCTTCCAGCACCTTGAGGCGCTTGGCGTTCTTCTTGACCTTGACTTCGGAGCCGGTCAGGTCGCCACGCAGGCGCTCGATCTCGATTTCGAGATCAATGCCTTCGAGCAGATCCTTGATGCCCTCGGCGCCCATCTTGGCGGTGAACTCGTCGCCGTATTCCTTGAACTTGGCGTCGTAGTCGTCCTCGGACATGATGCTGAACTTCTTCAGCGGGGTCATGCCGGGGTCGGTCACCACATAGGCTTCAAAGTACAACACGCGCTCGATGTCGCGCAGCGTCATGTCGAGCACCAGGCCCAGGCGCGAAGGCAGCGACTTGAGGAACCAGATGTGGGCGCAGGGCGCGGCCAGGTCGATGTGGCCCATGCGTTCACGGCGCACCTTGGTCTGCGTGACTTCCACGCCGCACTTCTCGCAGATCACGCCGCGGTGCTTGAGACGCTTGTACTTGCCGCACAGGCATTCGTAGTCCTTGATCGGGCCAAAGATCTTGGCGCAGAACAGGCCGTCGCGCTCGGGCTTGAAGGTGCGGTAGTTGATGGTCTCGGGCTTCTTCACTTCCCCGAAAGACCACGAACGGATCTTCTCGGGCGAAGCCATGCCGATCTTGATGGCATCGAAATGCTCATCCGGCGTGAATTGCTTGAACAGGTCGAGTAATGATTTCATGTGACTCTTTCCTTTTCTGCTTAAGAACGTTCCAGTTCGATGTCCAGGCCCAGGGAACGGATTTCCTTGACCAGCACATTGAACGATTCCGGCATGCCGGCTTCGATCGAGTGTTCACCCTTGACGATGTTCTCGTACACCTTGGTACGGCCCACCACGTCATCGGACTTCACTGTCAGCATTTCCTGCAGCACGTAGGAAGCACCGTAGGCTTCCAGCGCCCACACTTCCATTTCCCCGAAACGCTGGCCGCCGAACTGGGCTTTACCGCCGAGAGGTTGCTGCGTGACCAAGGAGTACGGGCCGGTCGAACGCGCGTGCATCTTGTCGTCCACCAAGTGGTGAAGTTTCAGGAAGTGCATATAACCGATGGTGGTCGGACGCTCGAACGGATCGCCGGTGCGGCCATCGATCAGGTTGGCCTGAGTGCGTGCTGCCGTCAGACCCTTGGACTTGACGATGTCGTCAGGATAGGCCAGCTTCAGCATGGTGCGAATGTCTTCTTCCGAAGCACCATCGAACACCGGCGTGGCAAAGGTGACGCCCTTGGAGAGGTTTTCTGCCATCTCCAGCACCTGCGTGTCGCTGAGTTGGGCCAGGTTTTCCTTGCGCCCGGTTTCGTTGTAGAGCTTCTCCATGAAGGCACGCAGTTCAGCCACACGGGACTCTGCTTGAAGCATGTCACCGATGCGCTGGCCGATACCCTTGCCGGCCCAGCCCAGATGCACTTCCAGCACCTGGCCCACGTTCATGCGCGAAGGCACGCCCAGGGGGTTCAGGCAGATATCGCACGGCGTGCCGTCGGCCATGTAGGGCATGTCTTCGACCGGAACGATCTTGGACACCACGCCCTTGTTGCCGTGGCGGCCAGCCATCTTGTCGCCGGGCTGCAGGCGGCGCTTGACAGCCAGGTAGACCTTGACCATCTTGAGCACGCCCGCGGGCAACTCGTCGCCTTGCGTGAGCTTCTTGCGCTTTTCTTCAAAAGCCAGGTCAAAGCTGTGGCGCTGCTGCTCGATCGAGCTCTTGATCGATTCGAGCTGCGATGCCACTTCGTCTTCGGCCGGACGGATGTCGAACCAGTGGAACTTCTCGACCGACGACAGGTAAGCCTTGTCGATCTTCGTGCCCTTGGCCAGCTTTTGTGGGCCGCCGTTGGCGACGCGGCCGGTCAGCAGCTTTTCGATCCGGTCGAACGCATCGGCTTCGACGATACGCAACTGGTCGTTCAGATCCAGGCGGAAGCGCTTGAGTTCATCGTCGATGATCTGCTGGGCGCGCTTGTCGCGCACGATGCCTTCGCGGGTGAACACCTGCACGTCGATCACGGTGCCTTGCGAGCCCTGGTCCACACGCAGCGAGGTGTCCTTCACGTCGGAAGCCTTCTCACCGAAAATGGCGCGCAACAGCTTTTCTTCTGGCGTCAGCGTGGTCTCACCCTTCGGCGTGACCTTGCCCACCAGCGTGTCGCCAGGCATGACTTCGGCACCCACGTAGATGATGCCGGACTCGTCCAGCCGGTTCAGTTGCTGCTCCGACAAGTTCGGGATGTCGCGCGTGATTTCCTCGGCGCCAAGCTTGGTATCGCGGGCCATCACCACCAGTTCCTCGATGTGGATCGAGGTGTAGCGGTCTTCAGACACCACACGTTCGCTGATCAGGATCGAGTCTTCGAAGTTGAAGCCGTTCCAGGGCATGAACGCGATCAGCATGTTCTGGCCGATGGCGATCTCACCCATGTCGGTCGATGCACCGTCGGCAATCACATCACCCTTTTCCAGCTTGTCGCCCTTCTTGACGATGGCACGCTGGTGGATGTTGGTGTTCTGGTTGGAGCGCTGGTACTTGATCAGGTTGTAGATGTCCACACCCACTTCGCCGGCAACCGCTTCCGCGTCGTTGACCCGGATCACGATACGAGTGGCATCCACGTAGTCCACGATACCGCCACGGTTGGCAGTCACCACCGTGCCCGAATCGACGGCAGCCACGCGCTCGATGCCCGTGCCGACCAGCGGCTTCTCGGGGCGCAGCACCGGCACGGCCTGGCGCGACATGTTGGCACCCATCAGTGCACGGTTCGCATCGTCATGCTCCAGGAAGGGCACGAGCGAGGCCGCCACCGACACGATCTGTGCGGGCGACACGTCCATGTACTGCACACGGTCGGCCCCGACCAGCACCGATTCACCCTTCTCACGGGCCGACACCAGTTCACCGGCCAGGCGGCCATCCTTGTCCAGTTCCGCATTGGCCTGGGCGATGACGTACTTGCCTTCCTCGATGGCCGACAGGTAGTCGATGTCGTTGGTGATCTTGCCGTCCACCACCCGGCGGTACGGCGTCTCGATGAAGCCGTACTCGTTCAGGCGGGCATACAGTGCCAGCGAGTTGATCAGGCCGATGTTCGGGCCTTCAGGCGTTTCAATCGGGCAGACGCGGCCGTAGTGGGTCACGTGCACGTCGCGCACCTCAAAGCCGGCACGCTCGCGGGTCAGACCGCCCGGGCCCAGGGCCGAGACACGACGCTTGTGGGTGATTTCGGCCAGCGGGTTGGTCTGGTCCATGAACTGCGACAGCTGCGATGCACCGAAGAATTCCTTCAGGGCGGCCGAGATCGGCTTGCTGTTGATCAGGTCGTGGGGCATCAGCGGCTCTTGCTCGGCCTGGCCCAGACGCTCCTTCACGGCCTTCTCGATACGTGCCAGGCCCGTGCGGTACTGGTTTTCGGCCAGTTCGCCCACGCAACGCACGCGGCGGTTGCCCAGGTGGTCGATGTCGTCGACTTCGCCATTGCCGTTGCGCAGGTCCACCAGGATCTTGACCACGGCCAGGATGTCCTCGTTGGTCAGCACCATGGGGCCAGTGGACTCTTCGCGGCCGATCTTGGCGTTGAACTTCATACGGCCGACGCGCGACAGGTCGTAGGTGTCGGGGTTGTAGAACAGGCGCTGGAACAGGGCCTGCACCGCGTCTTCCGTCGGCGGCTCGCCGGGGCGCATCATGCGGTAGATGGCCACGCGCGCGGCGAACTCATCGACGGTTTCGTCGATGCGCAGGGTCTGCGAGATGTAGGCACCCTGGTCCAGTTCGTTGGTGTAGATGACCTGCAGGTCCTGCACACCGGCGGAACGCAGCTTCTTGAGCAGTGCTTCGGTCAGCTCGTCATTGGCCTTGGCGATGATTTCACCGGTATCGCCGTCCACGATGTTGCGCGCAACCACCCGGCCGACCAGGAAATCTTCCGGCACGCTGATATGGGTGGTGCCGCCCTGCTCCAGCTCGCGGGTGTGGCGGGCGGTGACACGTTTGTCCTTGGCCACCACTACCTTGCCCGACTTGTCAGTGATGTCGAAGCGTGCAACCTCACCACGCAGGCGTTCAGGCACGAACTCCATCTGCGCACCGCTGTCCATCAGGCGGAAGTTGTCGTTGACGAAGAAGTTCGCCAGGATGGACTCGGGGTTCAGACCGATGGCCTTGAGCAGGATGGTGACCGGCATCTTGCGGCGGCGGTCCACACGGAAGTACAGGATGTCCTTGGGGTCGAACTCGAAGTCGAGCCAGGAACCACGGTAAGGGATCACCCGGGCAGAGAACAGCAGCTTGCCAGACGAATGGGTCTTGCCCTTGTCGTGCTCGAAGAACACGCCCGGCGAACGGTGCAGCTGGGACACGATCACGCGCTCGGTGCCGTTGATGATGAACGAACCCTTGGTGGTCATGAGCGGCACTTCGCCCATGTAGACCTCTTGTTCTTTCACTTCCTTGATCACCTTGGACTGCGGCGTGGAGGATTCGCGGTCGTAGATGATCAGTTGCACCTTGGCACGTACGGCCGAGGCGAAGGTCAAGCCGCGGGTCTGGCATTCACGCACGTCGAATGCGGGTTTGGCGAGGTTGTATTCGACAAACTTCATCTCCACAAAACCGTTGTGGGAGACGATGGGGAAAGCTGCATCAAAAGCAGCCTGCAAACCTTCGATAGTGCGTTTTCTGGGGGCTACGTCAGCCTGCAGGAAGGCGGTGTAGGCATCCTTTTGCATCTGCAACAGGTAGGGAACTTCCAGCACGCTGTCGCGGCTGCCGAAACTTTTGCGAATCCGCTTGCGTTCGGTGTAGGAATAGGCCATGAGATCTCCGGGCAAAGACATGAGTCCTTCGACGACTGCCCCACCTGGTGCGCACGCAGGCGGGCTTGGTGGTTGGCCACTACCAACCATGGCGGACGGTGGCGCGTTGCACGCCACCCGAACCAAGGCATCTTCTTCTGTCGGGGTCAGAAGACACTAGCAAGCGAACCCTGCGGCCCGCTTGCTGGTGTGCTCTGCACCGCTTTCCATAAGCGGCAAAAGGCTGGGGCCCTTTCGGAGTCCCCAGCCCAGGAGCAAAGGTCGATTACTTGAGTTCGACCTTGGCGCCAGCTTCTTCCAGCTTCTTCTTGGCTGCTTCGGCATCGGCCTTGGCAATGCCTTCCTTGACAGCCTTGGGAGCGCCGTCCACCAGGTCCTTGGCTTCCTTGAGGCCCAGGCCGGTGATTTCGCGCACAGCCTTGATGACCGACACCTTGTTGGCGCCAGCTTCCGTCAGCACCACGTTGAATTCGGTCTTTTCTTCGGCTGCAGCTGCACCACCACCGCCACCAGCAGCAGCGGGAGCGGCCATGGCGGCTGCGCTCACACCAAACTTCTCTTCGATGGCTTTCACCAGGTCGTTGAGTTCCAGGACCGTCATGCTGTCCAGCGCGGTCAAGAATGCGTCTTTATCGAATGCCATTTTGATTTCCTAACAATTGGTTAACAGGCCACTACTGCACTCAGGCGGCAGCAGCTTCGGTTGCGCCTTCGCCTTTTTTGGCCGCCAGGGCACCCAGCACCACGGCGGTGCGGGAGATCGGCGACATCAGCAAGCCACACAACTGGGCCAGCAACACTTCCTTCGAGGGAATGTTGGCCAGTTGCTTCACGCCGTTCACGTCCAGGGCCTTGCCGTCAAACGCACCACCACGGATCACCAGCTTGTCGTTGGTTTTCGCGAAGTCAGCCACCACTTTCGCGGCGGACACTGCGTCTTCAGAGAAGCCATAGATCAGAGGACCGGTCATCTGGTCGGCAACGACTTCAAATGCGCTGCCAGCGACAGCACGGCGTGCCAGAGTGTTCTTCAGAACACTCAGGGAAACACCCTTGCTGCGCGCTTCATTGCGCAATTTGGTCATGTCAGCGACCGTGATGCCGCGGTATTCCGCGATCACAAGCGTTTGAGCTTTAGCGGCGAGGCTGGTCACATCATTGATGACCGCTTCTTTCTCACTGCGATTCAGACTCAAGGTCTACTCCTTCATATGTGTGCCACGACTTGCACCGTTGCACACGCTCTTGTTGCAGCGACCAACTGTTCAGGAAAAACTCCATCTGCAGCGGGATCGCCATCTGCGCTGGCCCACCGGACATTACCGGACGGATTAAGTGCAAGAGCCTTGCACACCAGCGGTCTTGGATGGCCCGGAGGCTTGTGCCCATGCACATCCGCCTCCGGCCCACCACACCAGATGCCACTTGCATGGCACCTGAATTTCTTGCGATTACGCTGCGATGGTTTGCGTGTCCACGCGGACACCCACACCCATCGTGGACGAGATCGCCACCTTGCGCAGGTACACACCCTTGCTGGAGGCCGGCTTGGCTTTCACCAGTGCGTCGATCAACGCAGCCAGGTTACCCTGCAGCTTGTCGGAATCAAAGGAACGACGGCCAATCGTGCCATGCACGATACCGGCCTTGTCCACGCGGAACTGCACCTGGCCAGCCTTGGCATTCTTCACGGCGGTAGCCACGTCAGGGGTCACCGTGCCCACCTTAGGGTTGGGCATCATGCCGCGCGGGCCCAGGATCTGGCCCAGGGTACCCACCACACGCATGGCGTCAGGGGCAGCAATCACCACGTCGAAAGGCATGTCGCCGGCTTTGACCATGGCAGCCAGGTCGTCCATACCCACGATGTCAGCGCCCGCAGCCTTGGCTTCTTCAGCCTTTGCACCTTGTGCGAACACGGCCACACGCTTGGTCTTGCCGGTGCCATTGGGCAGCACGACGGCGCCACGCACCACCTGGTCGGATTTTTTGGCATCGATGCCGAGCTGCACGGCCACGTCGATGGATTCATCGAACTTGGCAGTCGCGGCCTCCTTGACGATCGCCAGGGCGTCGTTCAAGGGGTACAGCTTGGTCGTTTCAACCTTGCCTTGCAGGGCTTTTTGCTTCTTGGTCAGCTTGGCCATTTAGAGTCCCTCCACAGTCACGCCCATCGAACGGGCAGAACCAGCCAAGGTACGCACAGCCGCGTCAACGCTGGCTGCATTCATGTCCTTGAGCTTGGTCTTTGCAATCTCTTCGAGTTGCGCGCGGGTGATCTTGCCGACCTTGTCGGTGTGCGGACGGGCAGAGCCCTTGTCCAGCTTGATGGCCTTCTTGATCAAGGTGGTCGCCGGGGGCGTCTTGATGATGAAGGTGAAGCTCTTGTCTGCAAACGCCGTGATCACGACGGGCAGGGGCAGGCCGGGCTCCACACCTTGGGTCTGGGCGTTGAACGCCTTGCAGAACTCCATGATGTTGAGGCCACGCTGACCGAGCGCAGGGCCGATCGGGGGGGATGGGTTGGCCTTACCGGCTGGCACTTGCAGCTTGATAAAGCCGACGATTTTTTTCGCCATAGCTTGCTCCTTGCGGGTGATAACGCCAGGCACCACTTTTTCAGCAGCCCTGACTCCCCGGGGTTAACGACTCACCTACCAAGAATCCGTGCCGAGTCACAAAACACGGTTCCATCCAATACCCAGGCCTACAGGCCTGCATGCAATCAGGTTTTTTAACGAAAGATTTACGTCTTTTCGACCTGGCTGAATTCCAGCTCCACGGGCGTCGAGCGGCCAAAGATCATGACCGACACACGCACCTTGTTTTTTTCGTAGTTGACCTCTTCCACCGATCCATTGAAGTCAGTGAAGGGGCCTTCCTTGACACGGATCAGCTCGCCCACCATGAACTCGATCTTGTGGCGCGGCTTGTCCGTGCCTTCCTGCATCTGGCTGACGATCTTCTGCACTTCGTCTTCGGAAATGGGTGCCGGCCGATTTTTCGCCCCACCCACAAATCCCGTGACCTTGCTGGTGTGCTTCACCAAGTGCCAAGTGTCATCGTCCATGACCATTTCGACAAAAACGTAACCCGGAAACAAACGGCGCTCCGTCGTGCGCTTCTGCCCATTCTTGACTTCGACCACTTCTTCGGTCGGCACCAGAATGCGGCCAAACTTGGTCTCCATGCCGCTGCGAGCAATGCGCTCCGCGATATTGCGCTCCACCGCCTTCTCCATGCCCGAGTAGGCATGCACGATGTACCACCTCAGATCAGGGTTGGTAGAAACTGGAGCAGCGACCACTGCGCCGCCGGATTCCAAGCTTTCAACAGCATCCGTCATCATTACCTCCAGCCCAGGATGAGACCATAGAAGACCCATTCCAGTGTTTTATCGGTCACCCAGAGGAAGAGGGCCATCACCACCACAAATGCAAACACATATGCAGTGATTTGAATAGCCTCCTTGCGGGTGGGCCATACCACTTTTTTGACTTCACGCCAGGCATCACGCCCAAAAGCCACCAGCTGATGCCCCGTCTCCGAGGTGAAGAAAACAGCCACAGCCCCTGCCAGACAAACCAGCAACGCAGACCACTGTGCCAACGAACCACGCGAAGCGAGGAAATAGTAAGCCACCAATGCCGCAACGACCAACGCAACCGCAGCACCAAGCTTGGCCTTGTCTGCGCCCGTACTAACGGTCTCTACCTGTGATGTGGCCATTTAGGGCTGTATCCTGTAACTTCTAAAATTCAACCAATACCCCGAGACACCGAAGCCCACCAGGGCATGGCGGGCTTGCTCGGGAGAGTCTTGGAGACCCTGAACTCTGCTTTGCAGCAGATTAAACTGCCACCAAAGTGGCAGGGGCAGTAGGAATCGAACCTACAACCTTCGGTTTTGGAGACCGACGCTCTGCCAATTGAGCTATACCCCTTTATATTCAGGCCAGGATCTTGGCCACGACGCCAGAGCCCACGGTACGACCGCCTTCGCGGATAGCGAAGCGCAGACCTTCTTCCATGGCGATCGGGTTGATCAGCTTGACGGTGATCGACACGTTGTCACC
>Ga0208564_1003920_pt1 | contig 10520 bp, 7 predicted proteins | sample AD_UKC073_MetaG_FD_184439 | JGI IMG/M metagenome (GOLD analysis project Ga0208564, IMG submission 184439) | Active sludge microbial communities of municipal wastewater-treating anaerobic digesters from USA - AD_UKC073_MetaG (SPAdes) (version 2) | ecosystem: Engineered > Bioreactor > Anaerobic >... | reverse complement strand
ATGATGCGGATCAGCAAGATCACCGACATGCATTACCACCGCTCCTGGTTCGGCGAAATCGCCGGCTACGGCGAGGTCACCATCGAGAGTGCCGGCCAAGAACAGGCGCTCCGCGACCTCAAATGGCTCCCAGACCCGCTGGAGAACTACCACCGACTGTGCGAGGTCGTCTTCGGCGAGAAGCACAGCTCGGCGCGCCCCCCTCACAAGTGGCGCCTGCCCCGGGTCTCGCGTCGCGGCAAGCGCAAAGCAGACCCGAACGAGGCGTTCGACGAGGGTCCGATCATCGACTACGCCGACGATGGGTCGGCACCGTCCGGACCGATCCACGCGCCGTCCCTCGACCCGCACGCCGGGCCGTCAGCCGACGGCGAGCACCCGGCATACTCGCGGGCCATTCCGGTCACCCGGCGCACCGACACCCCGCGCTATATCCCGCGGCACCGGCCGCTGGACTCGGACGAGGCCCCGCCCGGCGCCCCCGCAAAACCCGAGACGCTCTACAAGAGTCCCGACCTTCGTGAGGACCCGGCCCGCACCCAGAGCATCTGGATGGACCCCGACCACCGCTAGGTATGCCGTCCTGCACCAGCCAGTGCTTTACGGATCGCGATCCTGTCACTTGGGTCGCGCTATAGAGGTACCCAAGTCAACTGATCGCGATCCGCGAAGCAGGGCCCGGGGACACGGCGCCAGGTGACGCAGTTGGCCCCTTCGCGGATCCGCGAAGGGGCCAACTGCGTGATACGGCCAGAGGGTCAGAGGGCCTTGACGATGTCTTCGACTCGTTCCTTGGCGTCGCCGAAGAGCATCGCTGAGTTGTCCTTGAAGAACAGCGGGTTCTGCACGCCGGCATACCCGGTGTTCATCGAGCGCTTGAAGACGACGACCTCGGCGGCCTTCCACACCTCGAGCACCGGCATACCAGCGATCGGGGAGGTGGGGTCGTCCTGGGCGGCGGGGTTGACCGTGTCGTTGGCGCCGATGACCAGGACCACGTCGGTGGACGGGAAGTCCTCGTTGATCTCGTCCATCTCCAGGACGATGTCGTAGGGCACCTTGGCCTCGGCCAGCAGGACGTTCATGTGGCCGGGGAGGCGACCGGCGACCGGGTGGATGCCGAAGCGCACGTTGACCCCGCGGGCCCGCAGCTTGGAGGTGAGGTCGGCGACGGCATACTGCGCCTGCGCCGTGGCCATGCCGTAGCCAGGGGTGATAATGACGTCGTGGGCGTTCTTGAGCGCCTCAGCGACCTCGATGGCCGAGGTCTCGCGGTGCTCGCCGTAGTCCTTGGCTTCCCCGACCACGGCCCCATCGGAGCCGAAGCCTCCGGCGATGACCGAGATGAACGACCGGTTCATCGCCTTGCACATGATGTAGGACAGGTAGGCACCGGAGGACCCGACGAGGGCGCCGGTGATGATGAGCAGGTCGTTGTTGAGCAGGAAGCCGGCCGCGGCCGCCGCCCATCCCGAGTAGCTGTTGAGCATCGACACGACGACCGGCATGTCACCGCCGCCGATCGAAGCCACTAGGTGCCAGCCGAGGAAGAGCGCGAGCACGGTCATGATGCCCAGCAACAACTGGCGCAGGAAGACCTGGTCGTGTGGCACGAAGACGTAGACGATCGTCATGGCGAAGAACACGACGATGATCCCGAAGTTGATGGCGTGGCGCGCCGGGAGCACGAGCGGCGCCGACTTCATCTTGGCCGACAGCTTGAGGTAGGCCACGATCGAGCCGGTGAAGGTCACCGCACCGATGAAGACCCCGACGAAGACCTCGACGTCGTGGATGGCCGGGTAGGCCGCGGTCTCGTAGGAGGAGTTCCAGCCCACGAGCACCGCCGCGATGCCGACGAAGCTGTGCAGCATCGCGATGAGCTCGGGCATGCCAGTCATCTCGACCTTGCGGGCCAGGGCGATGCCGATCGCCGCACCGATCGCCATCGCGATGGCAATGATGAGCAACGCGTCGAAGCCCGCCGACTTGGTCGCGAGCCACAGCGTCGCGGCCAGGGCAATCGACATGCCGACGATGCCGTACTTGTTGCCCATGACCGCGGTCTCGTGCTTGGACAACCCGGCGAGGGCAAGGATGAACAGCAGCCCGGCGACGATGTAGGCGCCCTGGATGAGGGTCTCGTTCATCGGACGGCGTCCTCTCGCTTGAACATCTGCAGCATTCGCCCGGTGACCGTGAAGCCACCGAAGACGTTGATGCTGGCCACCAGCGCACCGAAGAACGCGATGCCGGTGATGAGCAGCTTGTTGTCATGGCCGATCTGCAGCAAGGCCCCGACGACGATGATGCCGCTGATCGCGTTGGTCACCGACATGAGAGGGGTGTGCAGTGCGTGGTGCACATTGCCGATGACGTAGTAGCCGATGACGACCGAGAGCATGAAGACCATGAAGTGCCCGAGGAACGGGCTCGGCGAGGCGTTGGACAGCAGCAGGAACAGCAGGGCCGCGCCGACCATCCACATCAGCCGCTTCTTGGGGTCCGGCGGTGGCTTGGGCGCCTTGACGACCGACGCCGAGGCCCCCGCCCCACCAGCAGCAGGAGCGGCCGACACCTGCACCGGCGGCGGCGGCCAGGTGACCTCGCCGGCCTTGGCGACCGTCATGCCGCGGACGATGACGTCATCCCAATCGAGAACGGCCTGACCGTCCTTGCCGGGGGTGACCAGCTTCATCAGGTTGACGATGTTGGTGCCGTAGAGCTGGCTGGCCTGGGTCGGGAGCCGCCCTGGCAGGTCGGTGTAGCCGATGATCTTGACGCCGTTGTCGGTGACGACCATCTGGTCGGCGACCGAGCCTTCGACGTTGCCACCGGCCGCGGCGGCCATGTCGACGATGACCGAACCCGATTTCATCGAGGCGACCATGTCGGCGGTGATGAGCCGCGGCGCCGGGCGTCCGGGGATGAGCGCGGTCGTTACGACGATGTCGACGTCCTTGCACTGCTCGGCATACATCCGGGCGGCGGCCGCGGCGTAATCCGCCCCCATCTCCTTGGCGTAGCCGTCGCTGCTCACCTCGCCCTCGGCGACATCGGGCTTGACGAACTCGGCGCCCATCGACTCGACCTGCTCGGCGACCTCGGGCCGGACGTCAGTGGCCCGGACGATCGCGCCGAGGCTGTTGGCGGTGCCGATGGCGGCCAGGCCGGCCACTCCCGCGCCGGAGATGAAGACCTTGGCGGGGGGCACCTTGCCGGCGGCGGTCACCTGCCCGGTGAAGAACGACCCGAAGTTGTGCGCCGCTTCGAGCACCGCGCGATAGCCGGCGATATTAGCCATCGACGAGAGCACGTCCAGGGCCTGCGCCCGCGAGATGCGCGGCACGGCATCCATGGCCATCGCGGTCACCCCGCGCGAGGCGAGCGCCGACACCAGGTCGGGGTTGAGCCCCGGCGCCATGAGGCTGACGATGATCGCGCCTGGGCGCAGCATGGCGATCTCGGCGTCGCTGGGGGCGTTGATCTTGGCGACGATGTCGGCGCCCCAGACGCTCGCCGCATCCCCGATGGTGGCTCCGGCGGCGGCATACGCGTCGTCGTCGAAGCTGGCCTTGGCCCCGGCGCCGGACTCGACGGTCACGGCATACCCGAGTTTGAGCAGTTGGTCGACGGTCTTGGGGGTGGCGGCGGCGCGCGTTTCACCTGCGCGCGACTCCCGTGGGATACCGATGAGCACGTGCGACTCCCGAGGTTCGTGGAGTGATACCGCGACAGGGCGGCGAACCCGGGGATTCCGGGCACCAGTAGAAACCTATGGGTTCGCGCGTCCCCCGTGCCAGGGAAGAAGGTCCGGGCGGGCCCGCCCGACACAGATCACACGGGGCAACCGGGAACTTCACGCTCCGGTCACCCACCGCTCACCTTCCCGGGGTGGCCCGAGTCAGGTATGCCGTGCGCGCGGGTGGGCGGCGAGGTCGCCAACCGGTCAGTTCGGGCGGCCCAGGCGCCCGGCCTGGTAGTCCTCGAAGGCCTGCACGACCTCGGCGCGGGTGTTCATGACGAACGGCCCGGCCCAGGCGATCGGCTCGCGGATCGGCGCGCCTCCCAGCACGATGACTTCCACCGGCTCGGTATGCCGTCCGGCCGAGTTCGCGTCGGCGGTCACCGTCACGAGGTCACCGGCTCCCAGCACGGCGAGCTGGCCACCCTGGATCGCGGTGGCGTCAGTGCCGCCAGCGCCGCTCACGGCGCCGGCGCCACCCACGGTGCCACGCCCGGACATGACGTAGACGAGGGCGTTGAAGTCAGAGCGCCACGGCAGATCCATCCGGGCACCCGGGGCGAGCGTCGCGTGGACCATCGACATGGGGGTGTGCGTGGCGCCGGGGCCGCGGTGGCCGGCGACCTCTCCGGCGATGATCCGCACCAGCGCGCCGCCGTCCGGCGAGGAGAGCAGGACGACCTGGTCGGGGGTGAGGTCCTGATAGCGCGGGGTCGCGAGCTTGTCGGTACGCGGGAGGTTGACCCACAGCTGTAGGCCGTGGAAGAGCCCGCCGCTAGCGACCAGCGCCTCCGGCGGGGCCTCGATGTGCAGGATCCCCGAGCCGGCCGTCATCCATTGGGTGGCGCCATTGGTGATCGTGCCGCCACCGCCGTAGGAGTCCTGGTGCACGAAGGTGCCGTCGATGATGTAGGTGACCGTCTCGAAGCCACGGTGCGGGTGCCACGGGGTGCCCTTGGGCTCACCCGGCGCATAGTCGACCTCGCCCATCTCGTCCATCATGATGAACGGGTCGAGCAAGGCCAGGTCGACCCCGGCGAAGGCCCGCTTGACCGGGAAGCCCTCGCCCTCAAAACCTCCGGGCGCCGTCGTCCGCTGCCGCACCGGCCTCGAACGCAGGCCGGCGGCGGGGTCGAGCACGGGCAAGGTCGGCAGGACGGACAGGTCGGCGACGGACACGGCCGGCACGATGACTCCTTGGTGGGCCGACCGACGAGGTCCGCCCTAGTTGGTTGAATCTTCAGCTACATGCCCCAACGTCGCGGTGCGCGCGCCCATTCCCGCGGCGACTCCCGTCCGCAGGCGCACGTCCACGAGCACCGATTCCTCGTCGATCGAGAGGTCGACATCGAGTAGGTGACCATCGATAGCCCCCTGCAAGACCTCGCGCACCTCTGGCCGATCGACGGTGCTGCTCCCGACGATACTGATCGACCCCAACCGTCGGTCCCGACCCGGCCGCCACCGAGCCAGGACCCGGGCCTGGGGACCGGCCACCTGCAAGGCGGCGACGAGCACCCGCCGGAAGGACTCCAGCACCTCTTCGGCCACTGGAGCGGCCGCTGGTTCGGCCACTGGAGCGGCCGCTGGAGCAGCTACTGGTTCGACCACCGGAGCACCCGCCGGACCGACCGCTGGAGCCGCCGCCTCGCTGGCCAGCCCCGCGGAGGGCGACTCGGCGGTGAGCACGACGGTCGTGCCGCGGGCCCGGCATACCTGCACTGCTGCCGCGACGGCAGGTGAGACGAGCGGTCCGGCGACGAGCCGGTCGCGGGTCGCGGCTTCCAACACGAGGCACCGGGCCGCATCGGACGCGTCGAGTTCCTCGGCGGCGGCGATGCGCCGCAGCATGGCTTCGACCCGGCTGCCCAGGGAACGAGTGCGCTCGGCCGCCACCCGGTCGGCTTCCTCCAAAGCCGCGGTCGCCACCCGGAGCCGACCGAGTCCCGCGGCGGCGGTGTTGAGGTATGCCGTGGCGCCGTCCAGTGCCGTGCGGATCCCCCACGACGCCATCGCGAAGGCGATCAACTGGGGGGAGGTGTCGACGAGGACGCCGACGTGGACCCCTCCGGACACGGCTTGGCCAAGAGCAATGCCGGTGACGACCGAGGCCACGGTGGCGAGGGCCCAGCGACTCGGGAAGCGGAACATCAAGACGGCAATGGTCGGATTGGTGATCCCCACGAACCAGTAGTGCCAGCCGATCTGGCCCGGGTCGACGAGGTTGACCGTACTGACGAAGGCGAGGACCCCGCACCCCAGCCCGGCGGCATACGCGGCGGGTGCGAACCGGCGCGGAGTGAAGGTCGCGACCGTGCCGAGCAGGTAGGCGAACACGAGGCAGGCGCCGAGGACCGGCAAGGACCGCGCGCCGTCGGCGTGGACGAGCGCCAGGGCCGCGTAGTCGATGAGCGCGACCGCCGCGATGGCGAAGATGGCGACGAAGTCCAGCGGGTTCCAGGTTTGGGTGGTCGCAAAGGGTCCGCGCGGTGAGGGGGCGTGGACATCGATGGTGACGGTGGTGCCGTGGCCCGGGCGGGATCGCACCGACGCGGTGCCTCCGACGATGGCGACCCGCGCGACGATGCCCCGGCTGACCCCGGCGCGGCCGGCACCGACCTGCGCGGAGTCAAAGCCGCGCCCCGAATCGGTGATGCGCAACGTGATCCGGCCGGCCTCGAAAGCTCCCGAGGCCGTCGCCGAGTCGACGCCGGAATGCCGGGCCACGTTGGACAGCGCCTCGACGGCCGCGTCCATCACTGCGCGGGCTTGACTGCTGGGCAGGATCGCGGTCGAGCCGTCGGCCTGGACCTCCCAATGCAGGTGCAGACCGAGACGGAGCGCGTGGCGGCGTAGCTGACCTTCGAACCAGGCGGGCGCGGCCCACCCCAGATCGCCACCCCATGGTTGACCGTCCTCAGCCAGCCGATCGTCGGTGACGAGGGCCAGCATCGCGGGGGCATCGGACAGGTCCCCGAGCGAGGCCGGGGATCCGACCACACGGAACGAGCTGATGGCATCCGCGGCCAGCTCGGCGGCCCCCGCGCGGTCGGCGGGCGTGCGGGCCCGGGCGGCCAGGCGCAGCGCCCCGAGCACCTTGTCGTGGATGAGGCTGTCCCACCGCACCGACGCCGCCGACAACGACCGGGCGCGAGCTTGCGTCTCGCGCTCCTCCCACACCTGGCCGAGGGCCGTCTCGACCTTGGTCGCGGTCCGCGCCATGATCGCGATCGCCAGCGCCGCGAGGCAGCCCGTGGTGAGGTGCGGCAGCGCCGTGAGAGCGGACTCGGTCGTTCCGAGCAGGTCGCGACGGGCTAGGAAGATGGTCCCCGCGGCGAGGACCGAGACGACTACTCCACCGATCGGCCCCAGGGCGAAGCCCGCCACTCCGTAGCTCGCGCTGGCCAGGATGAGCAGCGGGGGTAGCACGGTTGGCGCGGACGGGGGGTAGGCGCCCCACCACTGCACGACTCCGCACCCGAAGGTAAAGACCACCGCCACCCGTAGCGCCCAGGGTTGCTCGGCCGTGCGGATCGCGTCGACCAGGCACCAGAGAATGATCGCGGCGCCCGTGGCCATCACCACGGGGAGGGTCACCCCGGGATAGGCAGTGGGGCTGAACGCCTGCTGCCCGGCGGCACCCAGCCAGAGCATGACGAGGATCGCGCAGGCGCCCCAGTGCAGCCCGCGATAGAGCGAGCTTCGAGTGAGGATCACGGCAGGGGCGGCTGGGTCGCGTCCTGGGGGGCGGGGAGATAGCCGTCTTCGACGGCGCGGATATAGAGATCGACCTTGCTGTATGCCGGTCGGCCGGCTTTCGCGTACTTCTGGCGGGCCCGGTCGAGATACTCCTTGGCGGTGTCCTCGGCCACCTGCATCCGCCGAGCGACCGATTTCATCGGCAGCCCGGTGGCATATAGGCGCAGAGCCTCGGCCTCCCGCGGGGCGAGGTCGGGCACCGGCCAGTCCTCGGCGTCCTCTAGCGCTGCGGCCCACTCCGCGTTGAGGAATGCCTGGCCCTGCGAGATCTGCAGGATCGCCGCGGCGAGCGTCGCCAATTCCTCACTCTTGGAGACGATTCCGCTCGCGCCGGCTTTGAAGCACCGGGAGATGACGCTGCGTCGGCCCTCTTGGGTATAGAGCAGCACCGGCAGACCGGCGTCGACTAGGCGGGCCACATTGCTGGCCGGATCGCTGTCGTCGGCCAATTGCACGTCGAGGACGACGACATCGAGGAATCCTGTGCCACCGAGGGCGGCGAACAGGTCGGAAACGGTGGCTGCGCTCAACGGGGAAGTGAGTTGCGGCAGGAACTCCTGCAAACCCGCCAGCACGCCACGCAGGATCGCGGGATGGTCGTCGACGACTGCCAGCTGCAGGGTCGACGTTGCCATGTCGCCCACTCTGGCAGCCGATGTCCCGAATTGCGCGGCAGAAAGTCCCTGGTATGCCGTGAGGTCACCGTGCACTCCCAAGCGCCCGCGCGAGATGACGCAATCTCCCCTTTCCGCGTCACCTGAGGTCGCTGAATCGGCAGCTCTCGTCATTTCGCGCGTGCTCATCGAGTCTCCTCGTCGCCGATGCGGCCATGTGCCGGGGCACATGAGCCAGCGACGCGCTCCGGCCGTGCGCGCCCTCCCATGAATCTCACTGTGACACCGGCCGCATCGAAGCTGAACCCCCGCATAGGTCCCCGGACCCGGGGACTTGCCGACCTCCGAGCACCGCGGCACAGTCGTCAGTGGCACCAGTGGGTGGCGCTGAACAGGGTCAGGAGCGGGTCACCCGGATAGGGGGGCTCCTGGCCCTGAGCCATGAGGTCAGCCGGTGACTGCTGCCGCTCCCGCCGAGGCGACCTCGGCGTCCTGCTCGGCGCTGCCGCCCGAGCAGCCCACCGCGCCGACCAGCGCACCGTCGACGAGGATCGGCACACCACCACCGAAGATGACCAGCCGGTCGCGGTGCACCAGCCCGGCCAGCAGCGCGGGCTCGTCCTTGATCGCCCCGTACCACGCGTCCGTCGGCATCCCGTTGAACGCACACACCGAATACGCCTTGTCGCGCGCGATCCCCATCGACAGCAACGCCGCGCCGTCCGGCCGCAGGAACGCCAGCTCATGCCCCGCCGCGTCGCACACCGAGATGTTGACCGGCACGCCGATCTCCTGCGACTTCCCATAGGCCGCGTGCAGCGCCGCCAACGCGCCCTCAGTCGTGAGGGTGGCTCGGTTGGTCACATATCCCACCGGAACAACTCCTTTGTATGCCGTGTGGTCGGGTGTGCCGGGCCGCTCACCTCGGCCGCGCGGTCAGTCTCGCAGTCAGCGTTTGATGAGCGGTGAGCGCACGCCACCGCCGGCCTTGTCGGCCTCGTTGAAGAAGTCTTCGCGGAAGATGTCGCGCGGGAAGAGCCGTCGCCCCATCAAGGTCTTGAGCGCGGCTTCGACCATGACCGGCGGGCCGCAGACATAGCCCTGGTAGCCCCGCAGCGAGGGGTGATCGGCCTCCAGCACGTCAGTGACATTGCCGCTGGCGAAACCCTCCGCTTCGGCCTCGTCGGCGGGCACCTCGGACAAGCAGGGCCGATAGGTGAACTGGTCGGGGAACTCGTCTTCCAGAGCCCGGAAGAGCTCGACGTCATAGAGCCACTCGCGGGTGCGAGCGCCCTGGTAGAGCGTGATCGGCCCCTCGTATTCGCCGTTGAGCAGGGCGTGTTTGATCATGGCGGCCATCGGCGCGAGGCCGGTGCCGCCGGCGATCATGACGACCGGCTTGTCCGAGCCGGTGCGCAACACGAACCGGCCATACGGACCCGACAGCGCGACCTGGTCCCCGACGGCGAGGGGCGCCCGCTCGCCCGACTCCGAGGACGAGCCGTCGCCCGCACCGGCGAAGATCCACCCGTCGGTCGCCGCCCCACCCGCCACCCGGCGGATCTGGAACTCCAATCGCCTTGTCTCCGTAGGGGGGTTGGCCATCGAATAGGTGCGGTCCACGGCATACCGGCGGGTTTCTCCGGCGCGCGGTGGCACCACGATCCGCATGTACTGACCCGCGTTGAAGCGCACGTCGCGGTCGGTCTCGATGACCACCCGCTTGGTGTCGGTCGCGACGTCCTCGATCGAGACGACCGTGCCGGTGAAGTCGGCGACCGGGAAGACTTCCAGGCTCTCGTCGACGTCGATGTCGGCCTCGATGACGATGTCCGAGCGGGGGATCGCGCAGCACGGCAGGGTCTTGCCCTCGTCGCGCTCGAAGTCCATCAGCGCGAAGCTCGTCGACGCACCGTGGTCGACGTCGCCGTCGAGCACCTCGACCTTGCAGGTCGCGCAGGTGCCATGGGTGCAGGAGTGCGGCAACCAGATCCCGTTGCGCAGGCACGCGTCGAGAATGGTCTGGTCGGATCGGCACTCGACCTCCCGGCCGAGCGGTTCGACGGTCACGCGGTAGGTCTCGGTCACGCCCAGCCTCTTTCGGTGAATCGGGTCGTTCAGTAGGTCGCCAGCCGAAGCCGGCGCAGCATGGCATTGGTCAGCCGCAGCGATTCGTCGCGCAGCTCGATCTCGACGTCGCCCTCGGGCACGGCCCGGCAGGTCAGACAGGTGCCGCCGGCCAGCTCATCAGCGGTCAGCACGGTGTCGGCGACCACCCGGTTGTAGCTCACCTCGCCCGAGCGCAGGTCGACCTTGCAGATGCCGCAGCCCCCGCGCCGGCAGCCGATCCGATAGGAGTAGCCCGCGGCATACAGGCACTCGAGGATCGTCTCCCCCGGCTT
>Ga0208564_1003909_pt1 | contig 10538 bp, 8 predicted proteins | sample AD_UKC073_MetaG_FD_184439 | JGI IMG/M metagenome (GOLD analysis project Ga0208564, IMG submission 184439) | Active sludge microbial communities of municipal wastewater-treating anaerobic digesters from USA - AD_UKC073_MetaG (SPAdes) (version 2) | ecosystem: Engineered > Bioreactor > Anaerobic >... | reverse complement strand
AAATGGTTATATAGGCGTTTTATTGGAGGAAAGTATGATATAGAGATAGGATTTCAAAGTGGGCTACCGACGATTCTAGTTGGGAATTCATGTAATTCATCGGCTGTTCATGTTGCATGGATGCACGGATATGAATTATGGCCGAATTGTTATGAACGTTGTGACATGGTCGTATGCGTATCTAAGCATAATGCCGAGAAAGCCAAGGCTGAGATGGGAGATAAGGTGAATGTCACGTATTGCTATAATATTGTAGATGACCGGATTATTACTGAGAAGGCTAAGGAACCTGTTGGGTATAAATTAAACAACCATCCGGTACTCATTTCTGTCGGGCGACATAGTCCAGAGAAAGGTTATCCAAGACTGATAAAAATTCTACGAGAACTAAGAGATGAAGGATACAGTTTTAGTCTTGTATTGGTTGGGGATGGACCACAACACGCAGAGATTAAAAAAATAGTCAACAGATTGAACATGGAAGATGTTGTTACTCTTGTCGGCGCTGACCCTAACCCACACAAATATACTGCAAAATCGGACGTATTTATTTGTTCATCTTATAGGGAAGGCTATAGTACCGCATGTACAGAAGCTGCGATATTAGGAATTCCAATTATTACGACGTCCGTTTCGGGTGGAGAGGAAATAATTAATGACTGTGAATGCGGAATGCTGACTGGAATTGATGATGAAAGCTTAAAAAATGCTATTCGGAAAGTACTGCAGAAACCTGAACTGCTAATTGAATGGAAGCAAATTATGAATCGCACAAGCGAGAAGTTCAAGTTGGCTTCACGCAAGAAAGCTATGAACGACCTTTTTGATGTGTTTACTCAAATGAGCGACAAGAAGAAGCGGTCAAAAGACTGAAGTTCGTCTTTTTAACCATGACAGCCTTGAGCCGCAGTTAAAGGACGTACTTTGCTTATAGGGAATGAGCCCGATGGATTATAGACGAAGTCCTGGCCTAATAGCTTAAATCTAGTCCAAAAAATGTCCGCACTCCCCTACTATGGAAAATTATATTGCCAAAGAACAACATGGAAGTGTTTTGCACCGTCAATATAGTCTCGAACAGATGGTGCCTAACTACCATCAAATGAACGTACGATAATCGCAGAATAATTACCCAAAATACCATAAATATATTGACGAACCTGCAGGTTCATGGTATAATTGTACAGAATTTAGTCGTTTTTAGCAGATTATAATCGTTCATATTATTCCCATAACCTCTCTAAATGAACAAGAGGTTCATTTTGGACCCAAAATCGAGAAAAACATGATGCCTTTGTTCAATTGCTTACTTGTCAATGCTTCCGGTGAACAGGAAGTATATACTAAGTAAAGGAGTGTAACAAATGAGTCTAAGGAAAAAGCATGTGTATGTATTTGTATTGGTAGTACTTGTATTGGCAGTCGGTGTAGTTTCTTCGTTCTTTCTCACTGATTGGTTTCGCAAGAAAGAACGGGTACTGATTTACACTAGTACTGAAGATTATCGCATTGCTTATCTTCAGGAAAAATTTGCAGAAAAGTTCCCTGATTATGTAATCACTATTGAATACCTGTCTACAGGTAACCACGCAGCTAAATTGCTTGCTGAAGGAAGATCAACCGACGCTGACATTACATACGATCTAGAGTATGGATACCTTGAAAAACTTGCTAGAAGTGGAGTATTAGCACGTTTATCCGATTACTATGATACCTCAATATATACCGACGATACTGTTGTCAGCGATTGCTATCTGCCGACACTAAGAAATGGCGGTGCAATAATTGTCAATCTTGATGTTGTCGAAAAACTTGGTTTGCCAATTCCTACATCATATGAAGACCTCCTCAAACCCGAATATAAGAACCTTATATCCATGCCGAATCCCAAGTCATCTGGTACTGGATATATGTTCTTAAAGAGCCTTGTAAATGCATGGGGCGAAGATAAAGCTTTTGATTACTTCGATAAACTAACGGCAAATATTCTCCAATATACGACTTCAGGCATGGGTCCGGTTAGCGCTTTAGTCCAGGAAGAAGTTGCAATTGGTCTTGGTATTATTGCTAATGCAGTTACTCAAATAAACAACGGAGTTAATCTCAAGATATTATTCTTTGACGAGGGAGCTCCGTATTCACTGTGTGGACAAGCCATCATCAGCGGCAAAGAAAATAGAAAAGCTGTTAAAGAGGTATTTGACTTTTTGATTCACGAGATTGGATACGAGAATTGCGAGTTGTTCTATCCAGAGAAAATTTTCAAGGATCGCACGTTTGAGATTGCTAACTATCCAACAAATATTAAGTACGCAGAGATGAGCAATAACACTATTGAGGAAAAAGAACGCTTACTCGCCAAATGGCAATACTAGTTGAGCTCAAGTAGTGGGAGGGTATAGAGTGATTAGTGCAATAAACGATGCTGACGCAATTGAAAATAGGCCCAAGCTTTGCATTCGCAATCTGAGCAAAATCTACGATAACAAGAAGGTACTAGACAAGATAAGTTTCGATGTGCGTGAAGGAGAATTCCTATCTATCTTGGGGCCATCCGGATGTGGAAAGACTACACTTCTGAGAATTATAATAGGATTGCTGCAACCATCGGTAGGTCAGGTAATAAAGGACGGTAAGGACATCACTTATGCTTCTCCTGCTTCCCGTGGAATGGGTATTGTGTTCCAGAACTATGCCCTGTTTGAGAATATGACAGTTCTAGGTAATGTGGAATATGCTTTAAAGATCAAGAAAGAAACAAAACGTAATGCGAGAGAAAAAGCATTACAGATGATTGAACTAGTCGGTTTGTCTGAGCATATGCATAAGAAACCGAACAGCCTTTCTGGTGGTCAGCAGCAGCGTGTAGCAATTGCTCGAACCCTTGTGCTTAAACCTGACATAATTCTCTTTGATGAACCGATGTCTTCATTAGACATATCCACGCGTTTATCTTTACGAAAGCTTATTAAAAGGATTCAGAGAGAGTTTGGAACAACGATTATATATGTCACGCATGATCAAGAAGAAACGTTCTCAATGTCAGATCGCATTATGGTCATGGAAGAGGCGCACCTAACGCAAATCGACACGCCGCAAAATATTATTGCGCATCCAGCAAACGCTTATGTTCGTAGTTTTGTTCTGGACAATTTGAAAGAGAAAATTAGCTCTCTTGCAAAATATGCGGGGTACTGACTATGATAGTTCGACTTAAAGGCTCTAAAGTGATGCTGTATAAACTGGCGTTGATCGTGATTCTATTTGTGCTAATTATTCTGCCGATTATTAGGATGTTTATTTTTATTGATCACGACAGTATTGTGGATGTGATGAATTCACCGTTATTTTTGAGAGCGCTGCAAAACTCATTTGTTTCAGCAAGTCTAGCGACGATAATTACTTTGAGCATAGCATTGGTGCTTGCCTGGTGTATCCAACGGACAAGGATCCGATTCAAAGGAATAGTTAGTATTGTACTAGTCCTACCTATGCTGATACCGACTATATCTCATGGTATGGGGCTCGTAATACTTTTTGGAAACAATGGTGTTTTAAAGAACCTGCTTGATTTGGATTTCAGCATATACGGAATGTGGGGAGTAATTGCCGGCTCTGTTATGTATGCGTTTCCTCTGGCATTCCTTATGATTGACAATGTGATGAAATATGAGGACAGTTCTCCATATGAAGCCGCACAAGTGCTAGGCATACCTAGGTGGCGACAGCTCATTTCAATTACACTGCCATATTTGAGAAAACCTCTCATATCTATAGTCTTTGCAGTATTCACGTGGATAGTCACAGACTATGGGGTTCCTTTGATGGTTGGGGGAAAATTTACGACACTTCCGGTTCTTCTATACCAGGAGGTTATAGGGCAGCTTAATTTTGGGAGAGGTAGTGTTTACGGTGTTATTCTTTTGATTCCTGCCTTAATTGCATTCGTAATAGATGTCGTTAACAGAGACAAAGGAAACGCTGTGTATGTTATTAAACGGTTTGAACTGTCCAAGAATCGTATACGAGATGTCTTTTCATATCTCTTCTGCGGATTGGTTACTTTGATTGTTGCGATGCCGATATTTGCATTCGGCTTGTTGGCTTTTACAAAGAAGTATCCAGCTGATATGACAGCTACCTTTAATAATATCATAAAGACTCTTAATCAGAACGGCGGTAGATACTTCTTAAATTCAATAATAATTGCCACTTTTGTATCTCTGATAGGTGTCGCATTAGCGTTTGTGTCAGCATATGCAACAGCTAGAATGAGATCTACTGTTTCAAAGTACTTACACCTGATTGCTCTTACGTCAATGGCCATTCCCGGCGTTGTTCTCGGTTTGTCGTATGTCTTGGTCTTCAAGGGAAGCATTATTTATGGAACAATAGGAATACTCATCATGGTTAATCTTGCTCATTTCTTCACTTCTCCATATGTGATGATGTATAATTCACTAACTAAAATAAACGAGAACCTGGAAGCCGTAGGACACACTCTTGGGATTAGTAGATTGCGCATGATAAAGGATGTTTTCTTGCCTCAAAGCAAAGCGACAATACTGGAGATGATTTCCTATTTTTTTATAAATAGCATGATTACAATATCTGCTGTATCTTTTCTTGCGACAACCTCAACCAGACCTGTCTCCCTTATGATTAATCAATTTGAAGCACAAGTACAACTTGAATGTGCAGCGGTAGTATCTCTAGCAATATTGTTTGTCAATGTCCTTATAAAGGGAACGGTGTACTTAATAAGGCGATATGATTGGCTTAATAGTATTCATTTAGCAAGAGAATACCCCACGGAACGATAGGCAGCACCTACCGTAGTTCAGCTAGAGGAGAGATTGATAGAGTGTTAACGAGAAAGCAGTTTGACATTTTAGCATTGTGCGCTGAAAATGATATTCGCCTGTCACAGCGGGAGATAGCTGCGAAAACAAAGATGTCCTTAGGATCTGTTAATAAAACCATAGGAGAGCTTTCGCAGAAGGGGTATTTGGATGATGGCAGAATAACAATTGAAGGATTAGAGGTTTTAGAATCATATAGAGTAAGGCGAGCCGTTTTTATTGCTGCTGGTTTCGGTTCACGTTTGGTACCGATAACACTGAATACCCCAAAACCACTCGTACGGGTAAAGGGTAAAAGGATTATTGATTCACTTTTGGATGCAGTTTTAGTAGCTGGTATCCGAGAGATTTATATTGTTAGAGGGTATTTGGCAGAGCAATTTGATCAACTGTTGTATAAGTATCCAATGATTAAGTTCATCGAGAATCCAATTTATAATGAGTCTAATAATATATCATCTGCGGTATGTGCCAGGCATTTGATGAAAAACGCATATGTGTTTGATGCGGACTTATTGCTTTATAATAAAAGCTTGATTACGAAATACCAATACGAATCTAATTACCTTGGGGTATTTACTGAAAAAACGGACGATTGGTGTCTGTATACCGAAAATGGATATATTACGAAAATGGCTATAGGTGGTATTAATTGCTACCACATGTTTGGACTTTCATACTGGACTGATGAAGATGGTGCAAAGCTAGCGGAACATATTAATAGTGTGTTTCATTCACCGGGAGGTAAAGAGCGTTTTTGGGACCAGGTGCCATTAGAGTATTATATACATGAATATAAAATTCGAGTACGAGAGTGTACGTTTAATGATGTCATAGAAATAGATACATTCAGTGAGCTAAAACGCCTCGATAAGACTTACGATGTTTAAAAAGAATAGCCGCCGGATCAATCCGAGTACCATCGCCCACCAAGCCATATATAAGGAAAGTTGGTGGGCTTCAGTGTAGTTTTTTCACATGTAATATCATGGAGGCTACGCCTAAAGGGGTGAGGGAAGAGCTTTATTTGCATCCACGGGCCCACGGGCCATTCTGGAGGCGCCGGATATCGGCATTGCCCGGTTCAATCTCAGCGTGAGGAGAAGATTAATTAGTTAATAGGCTTGACAATAAGAGGTTTCCTCATAAAACTGCGCTTGCGGAGGTTAAGGAAGATGCTCACCCCTGAGGAACTAATTAACACTATAGGCTGTTCATTTTTTACCGGAGTCCCGGACTCCCTTCTTAAGCCTTTATGCAACTATTTAATGAATACTTATGGGGTATCGGACAAGCATATTATCGCCGCCAATGAAGGTAACTGCGTTGCCTTAGCCGCCGGTTATTATCTGTCGACCGGAAAAATTCCCTGTGTTTATATGCAGAATAGTGGATTGGGTAATGCAATTAATCCCATTGCTTCCCTGCTAAATCCTAAGGTATATGGCATTCCTTGTCTCTTTATCATCGGTTGGCGCGGGGAACCGGGGGTTAAAGATGAACCGCAACACGTTTTTCAGGGTGAAGTCACCATAAAGTTACTTGAAACAATGGATATCGCTTATATGGTGCTTGACCAGGAGACAACGAAAGCGGATCTGGAAAAAAAGATGCAAGAGTTTAATCCGTTGCTGGCAGCGGGTAAAAGCATAGCTTTAGTGGTAAAAAAAGGTACCCTTAAATATGAAGAGGTTGTTATTTATAGAAACAGTAACAAAGTTTTACGGGAAGAGGCGATCAAAGTCCTGGTGAAAGCGGCCCAGGAAGATATTATTGTTTCTACGACGGGTAAAACTTCCCGGGAGTTGTTCGAGATCAGGGAGGAGTACGGCGCTTCGCATAAATATGACTTTCTTACGGTTGGCTCAATGGGGCATAGCTCTTCAATTGCGTTGGGTATTGCTCTAAATAAGCCAGAGACGAGAATCTGGTGTATTGATGGTGACGGTGCGGTTTTAATGCATATGGGTTCCATGGCGGTAATTGGCGCCCATGCGCCTAAAAATTATGTTCATGTGGTCATTAACAATACCGCTCACGAATCGGTAGGGGGGTTACCTACAGTCGCTGGAAACGTAAATTTGACAGAATTAGCGCTGGCGTGCGGTTATCAAGCGGCTTATACAGTGGACAATCTTGAAAATTTGGAGGTAATTTTAGAGACAATCAAGGGGCAAAAGGGACCGCTTTTTCTTGAAGTAAAAGCGGCGATTGGTTCCCGCGAAAACCTTGGTCGGCCAACGACTACACCGGCAGATAATAAGGCGGCATTTATGGCTTATTTAGAGGAATGTGAATAAAAACTATGAAGTGTGAGTATATTATTAATTTATAATAAAGGAAGAATGGGCAGATGAAGGCGTTAATTCTTAATTCGGGTATGGGTAAACGAATGGGAGTTCTAACTGCTGAACATCCCAAATGCATGACGGAGATTGCCAAAAGTGAAACTATCATCAGCCGGCAATTAAAACTATTACAGAAATATGGAATAACAGAGGTGATTGTCACAACTGGACTTTTTGACCGTGTTTTGATGGATTATTGCCGAAGTCTTAATTTATCTTTGCGGATTATTTTTGTAAATAATCCTTTATATGCCCAGACTAATTATATTTACTCCATTTATCTGGCAAGACAATATCTCGATAATGATTTATTACTAATGCATGGAGATTTGGTTTTCGAAGATGAAGTATTGCAGGGACTTATAGAGCAGTCACTCAGTTGTATGACGGTAAGTTCAACACTGCCCTTACCGGTTAAGGATTTTAAGGCAGTGCTTAGCCATAACAGGATTATTAAAATTGGTATTGAATATTTCAAAGATGCTATGGCCGCACAACCTTTGTACAGATTAAAACATAGCGATTGGCAGGTGTGGCTTGAACGGATCATTGATTTTTGTCAACAGAACCGTGTTAACTGTTATGCGGAAGATGCGTTTAATGAAGTTTCCGCTTGTTGTCAACTATATTCTTTTGATGTTAGGGATCAGCTTTGCAGTGAAATTGATACCCCGGAAGATTTGGCGGTAGTCAAGAAAAGATTGGCACATCTATGAGAAATATTATCCATGGGGAGAGAACGCTAATGAGCAAAACCGTATACATGTGTTTCAGTACCGATGTGATCCATGGTGGTCACATTTCCATTATCCAAAAGGCAGCTACATTGGGAGAATTAACGATCGGGCTTTTAACTGATGAAGTAGTTGCCAGTTATAAACGTTATCCGGTTTTAAGATATGAAGAAAGGGTTAAGTTGTTTGAAAGCATTAAAGGAGTAGCCAGGGTTGTCCCTCAACACACTCTCAGTTATGCCGATAACTTGCGAAAATTTAAACCGGATTACGTTGTCCATGGCGATGATTGGCAGACCGGATTTCAAAAGCCCATTCGTGATGAAGTTATTGCTGTTTTAAAAGAGTATGGGGGAGAGTTGGTTGAATTTCCTTATTCGCATAGAGAGGAATATGAGCGTTTAGAGCGCAGCCAAAGGGAGCAACTGGCGATCCCTGATATCCGCCGTGGCAGATTAAGAGAATTACTTACAATGAAACCTTTGGTAAATGCTATTGAAGCGCACAGTGGACTCACGGGTTTAATTGCGGAAAAGACGAAAGTGCTTAAGGATGGTAAAATCTATCAGTTCGATGCGATGTGGGTATCCAGTCTTTGTGATTCCACGGCAAAAGGGAAACCCGACATCGAACTGGTTGATATATCAACGCGGTTGCATACGGTTGATGAAATAATGGATGTGACAACGAAGCCAATCATTCTTGACACTGATACTGGAGGGTTAATCGAGCACTTTGTTTATAACATCAAAACAATTGAACGGATGGGTGTTTCCGCAGCTATTATTGAAGACAAAACCGGACTGAAGAGGAATTCTCTATTTGGCAATGATGTTGTTCAGACTCAAGATAGTATTGAAAACTTTTGTGCTAAATTATCAGCTGGGAAAGCGGCGCTAAAAACGAAAGACTTCTTTTTGATCGCCAGAATTGAGAGTCTAATCCTGGAAAAGGGAATGGATGATGCTCTTAAAAGGGCTTTTTCCTATGTCAAGGCGGGCGCTAATGGGATTATGATTCATTCACGCAAGAAAGATCCGGCAGAGATCTTCGAATTCTGTGAGAAATTCCGTTCGGTCGAAAAATGTGTTCCACTGGTAGTGGTACCAACGACCTTTAATTCGGTAACAGAAGATGAGTTTGCCCGGCGTGGCGTTAATATTGTTATTTATGCCAATCACCTGACGAGAAGTGCATTTCCGGCTATGAAGAAGGTGGCAGAGACAATTTTAACTCATCGTCGCGCACTAGAAGCTGAGGAGATGTGTATGCCCTTTAAAGAAATTATTACTTTGATTCCTGAAGATTACTAGGAAAGTGTATGGTGGCTTTTTATGAAGAGGATAAGCATTCCGGGTGAGGTTTTTTGGGGAACAGCCACTGAGTTTCGTGATGTTAGTCTGCAAGAACTAACTGGGAAAAAAGTATTATTGCTCATGAATTCATCTGCGGTAAGCCGTTTATCCCTAGATAATTGGCTGAGCGAATTAAAACAAAAGACACATCTCACATGGATACGGCAGGTTCCTCCAAATCCAACCCATATAGATGTGTATAACAAACTATGCCAGATCAAAGGTTTTCTTCCTGACGTGGTTTTTGCCATTGGTGGTGGCAGTACAATAGACTTAGCCAAGTGTTGCGTTGGGCTTAATTATTTAGCTACTATGGAGCAGTTTTCGGCAGAGGATGTTAGGCAGGCGATTCGCAGCAAAGAGTATTTAAAGTATCCTGTTTTGATTCCTATTTATGCTTGTCCGACCACGGCGGGAACTGGTTCTGAGGTGACACAATGGGCAACGGTTTGGGATGGGGAGGGAGTGGCCAAGTATTCAATTGACGCTCCTTACCTCTGCCCCAAACGGGCTTATATCGTCCCGGAATACACAATTTCGATGCCCCGGCGGCTTACGTTATCCACCGGACTGGATGCTTTCTGTCAGGCAATCGAGGCATATTGGGCCAAAGCCAGCAATCCAATGGTGAAAGAAATCTCGAAAGCCGCATTAAGATTGCTTGTTCAGTATTTACCACTTGCCCTTTCCGAACCTTCCAAATTATACTATCGAAAAAAGGTCTGTTTAGGCTCCTTATTTTCCGGATTGGCCTTTTCTAATACGCGGACAACCGCCTGTCATTCAATTTCTTACCCTTTGACGATGCGTTTTGGAATAGAACATGGCTTGGCTTGTGCACTAACTCTTTCAGAGGTTATGAAGATTAATCTTCCGGCAATTAGTGGAGCAGAGGAATTATTAGAAGTTTTAATGGTTAAAAGTGCCGATGAATTGCAGGAATGGCTGGAGCGAATTAGTAGCGGGATAGTTAAATTCAGGTTGTCATCCTTTGGAATTCGAAAAGAGGATCTGTCTGAGTTAGCGAGGATGTCTTTTACTTTAGGCCGGATGGATAATAATCCTGTTGAGCTTACTCAGGAAAAGGTAAAAAGAATATTGGAGCATTCCTGTATTGAAATCAAATGAACTTTGAAAAGACGAGTACCTCCTGTTAGAATACTGGGTGTAAGCAAGTTACCCCTTACAAAATAAGACTAACAGAGGAGGTACTCAATATGAAGTATAGCCAAAATGAGA
>Ga0208564_1003902_pt1 | contig 10551 bp, 11 predicted proteins | sample AD_UKC073_MetaG_FD_184439 | JGI IMG/M metagenome (GOLD analysis project Ga0208564, IMG submission 184439) | Active sludge microbial communities of municipal wastewater-treating anaerobic digesters from USA - AD_UKC073_MetaG (SPAdes) (version 2) | ecosystem: Engineered > Bioreactor > Anaerobic >... | reverse complement strand
GTGGTCGCCCACGATGTTCACGACCGGCACCTTGCCCTTGCGCGCGTTGTGCAGGTTGGCCAGGCCGTTGCCCAGGCCGCAGCCCAGGTGCAAGAGCGTGGCGGCGGGCTTGTCGGCCATGCGGGCGTAGCCATCGGCCGCACCGGTGGCCACGCCTTCGAACAGGGCCAGCACGGCGCGCATCTTCGGCTCGCTGTCCAGCGCGGCCACGAAGTGCATCTCGCTGGTGCCGGGGTTGGTGAAGCAGACATCGATGCCGGCATCGACCAGCGTTTTCATCAGGGCTTGGGCGCCGTTGGGCATGGAGGGCTCCTCGTCAGGGTGTGATTCAGGCAACTCAGGCCTGATCGGTTTGGATATGGCGGCGCATGGTCAGGGCAAACAGAAGCCCGCCGGCGTACATCAGCACGCCGTAGAGCGCCCCGGGAATGGCCATGGCGTCCACCTTGAGCACTGAACTGGCGATCACCAGCGCCAGCGCGGCATTCTGCACCGCGGTTTCAATGCCCAGCGTGACCGACTGGCTGCGCGACAGCCGCACGGCCAGGGCCACCGCGAAGCCGATGCACAGCATGGTCACGTTCAGGATCACCGCGAACGGCGCCAGGGTCGCGAAGTTGTCGCGCAGCAGCGCCCAGTTCTTTACCACCGCCGCCACGACGATGAACAGGAACAGGCCGGTCGCGATCCGCGTGGCGCGAGGCTCGAAAGCCAGCGACGGCTGCGGCCACCGATGGCGCACGAACATGCCCAGGCTGGCCGGAATCGCCAGCACCACGGCCACCTGGCCCATCATCAGGCCCACTGGCACGTTCACCGCCCGTGCCTCCCCCAGGAAATGGCCCAGAGACCAGGTCACCAGCAACGGCAGGGTGAAGATCGTGATCACGCTGGCGATCGCGGTGAAGCTCAACGCCAGCGCCACGTCGCCGCGGGCCAGGTAGGTCAGCAGGTTGGAGGTGGTTCCGGTGGGGCAGGCCGCCAGGATCATGAATCCGACGGCGAACACGCCGGTCACCCCGAACGCCTTGAGCATGAGAAAACACACCAGCGGCAACAGCAAGAAGTGACACAACACCCCCACCAGCAAGGCGCGCGGCTGCGCCAGGATGCGGCGGAAGTCCGCCGGCGTCAGCCCCAGACCGAGCGAGAACATGATGAACGCCAGAATCCCCGGCAGCAGCACGCTGGAAAGTATGTCGCCTTGCATGGGATCTCCTGGTGGTGAGGGGAGGAACAGCGGACCGGCCGTCAGCCTCCGCCGGCGATCGAACGCGCCGCCGCCCGCGCCGTGAGGATACAACCGGGCAGGAAGGTGCCCTCCAGCGAGCGCTTGCCGCTGGCGCCGCCCCCGCCGAAGCCGGCGGCCTCGCCCACGCAGTAAAGGCCTGGCAGCGGCTGGCCGCAGGCATCGAGCACGCGGCTGTGCAGGTCGGTCTGCAAGCCCCCCAGGCTCTTGCGGGTGATCAACTGCATCTGGATGGCGATGAAGGGCCCGGCACCGGGTTGTTGCAGCGGGGCCGGCTTGCAGGTACGCAACTTGTCCGGGCCCCAGTGGCGGGCGTGCTCGATGCGGCGGATCTGGTCATCGTTGACCGTGCGCTGGCCACCGGAGAAATTGGCGTCGAAGGCATCGGCCGTGGCCTGCAGCACCTCGGCGCGGACATCGTCGGTGCCGGCCAGCGCGTTCATCTTTGCGGCCAGTCCGGCCAGCGTGTCGTCCACCAGGAAATGCGGGCTCTCGGCGGCCATCTGCTTGACCAGCCGGTGGTTGCCGAGCAGGGTTTCCTTCAGGAACATTGGGAACTGGCGGTCGCGCACGCGCTGGTTGTGTTCGGCACCGGAAATCGCGAACTCCTTCGCCGCGATGCGCCAGTTCAGCAGGTGCCAGGTCCAGGGCTTCTCCTGGGCGGCCACGCGCTGGCACAGCTCATGGGTGTCGAAGCCGGTGACCAGCGGCTCGGGCCCGATGCGCTCGCCGCGGTGGTTGAGCCACAGCGCCGACTTGCACGGAATGGTGGACAGGCCATGGCCCTCGAAATGCGGGAAGGGATGCGGAAAGCCGGCGGCATAGTTCCACATCTCGCCGGCGTGGGTGATGCGCCCGCCCAGGCCGGCCACCAGATGATGCAGCCGGCCGTCGGCAAACGGGTGGGCGCCGTTGAGCATGTTGGCAGGCAGGGGACGGTGCTGGGGCCAGTTGGCGCGGGTTTCTTCGTGGCTGCCGTTGATGCCGCCCATCGCGAGCACCACCACCGGGGCGGCCAAGCGCACTTCGGCACCGTCGGCTTCATTGATCGCAAGCGCGCCGCTCACGGCGCCGCTTTCGCTCTCCAGCGCCGTCACACGGTGCCGGCTGAGCAACGTGAGGCGCCCGCCCGACCCGGCCTCGCGCGCCAGCTCGATCATGCGCAAGGTCATGTGGCGCGAGGTGCCCCAGACGATGTGATAGCGCGGCAAGCTGTTGCCGTTGCCCAGCAGGCCGCGCTCAACCCAGTTCACGGCGGGCATGAACTTCAGGCCGCAGGCGATCAGCCAGTCGTAGACCTCGGCGCGGGAGTGTTCGACGTAGTAGCGAGCCCACTGGCGGGGCAACACATCCTGCTCGCCGAGTTCGCCGAAACGAATCCAGTCGCGCAGGGCGATGTCGGGCGAATCCTTGAGCTTCATGCGCCGCTGCAGCGGCGTGTCCACCAGCGCCATGCCGCCAAAGGCCCACAGGGACAGGCCACCCAGACGTTCGGGCGTGTCGCGGTCGACCAGGGTCACGCGCTGCCCGGCGCGCAGGCATTCCAGCGCGGTCACCAGCCCGGCCAAGCCGCCGCCGATGATGAGAACATCCGATTGAACCGTGCCTGCCATGTTGGTCTCCTTGTATCATGCGCCCACCTGCATCAGGCGCCGCAATGGCCTTGCCGCCAGGAAGCCGCACCGCCACCACGCCATGTCTGCGCATTCCGTCGTTTCAGCCCGAACCGCGCCCATGCCCGGCGCCCGACAGCCGGGTGTCGCCCCGCATGATGGCCGCTGTGGACGGCTCCGTCTGTCGGGCACCCGACGATCAGGCGGGGCCAGGCGCCTCGCGAACCCTGCGGCATGAACGCACCGGACGCCCTCACTGCGTATCGGCCGCTGATCGGTCAGGGTCGCTGGTTTTCAAGCCTGCCGCCCGAGCGACAGGAACAGCTGCTGGAGCATGCCGTCGTGCAGAAAGTGCCCGCCGGCGCGGCCTTGTTCCTTCGAGGCGATGCCAACTCGGGCCTGTATTGCCTTGTGGAAGGCTCTCTGCTGATCGGCGCCGTGAGTGCCGACGCGCGCGAGGCCACTCTGGGCCTGCTGGAGCCGCCTCAGTGGTTCGGTGAAATCGCCCTGTTCGATGACGGTCCGCGCACCCACGATGCCCATGCGCGCGTGGCCAGCCGCCTGCTGCTGGTGCCGCGTCCGGCCCTGCTGCGCCTGCTGGCCGCCGAGCCGCAATGGTGGCACCATCTGGGCCAGTTGCTGGCCGAGAAGGTGCGCGCCCTGTTCGAGAGCCTGGAGGACATGGCCGTGCTGGCCGCGCCGGCCCGCGTGGCGCGCCGACTGCTGGCGATGGCCACCGGCCACGGCATGCTGGCACCCGGCATCACCCACTTGACGATCGCCGTCAACCAGGAACAGCTCGGCGCCATGCTCTCGCTCACGCGCCAGACCATCAGCGAGGTGCTGCGCGAATTCGAGGCGCAGGGCTGGCTCAAGCGCCGCTACGGCGCCATCGAGCTGCTCGACACCGCCGCCCTGAGCCGCATCGGGCAGCCCCAGGGCACGGCCGCCGCGGCTGGGGCGGCTGCGGCGGCGCAACGGGTCTGAGACGGGGGCCCTTGCGCTGCGGTCCGGTATGGTATCGGCAGGCGCGGCGCCGCCACCCCTGTCACGCCCCGACGATCCAGCCTTCCAGGGGATCAAAAGCGGGCAAGCCCCATCCGGGTCCGGCGTCGGCGCGGGGCGCAACCGTCTGTTGCCACAGCGCCCAGGCCGCCTGCATCAGGCACAGGACCGCGTCCAGGCTGTCGCCGGTGGCATCGTCGGCCAGCGCATCGCGCTGCGCGTGCGTCAGTCGCAGGCGCAGGCCGGCCGACCGCAGCAGCGGCACCTCACCCGACTCCAGTGCGGCCAGGATGCTGCGCCGGGCGATCAGGCGCTCGGGTGTCTGCCGGGCCCGCTCGTCAGCCTTGTAGCTGCGCGAAGGGGTTGGCGCGTGGGCCAGCGCCTGGCGCGCCAGCAGGCCGGGGTAGGCTTCCAGGGCCACGCGATCGGTGTCGCCAGGATGCAGGCCCGGCAGATGCGCACCGGCATCGAGCAACAGAGGCACGCCCGCATGCAACATGAAAGCCACCGGCGGGTTGACCCACTTCATGCTGGGGCTGGAGCCGGCCGGGCCGTCGGTGGCGCGGTGCGCGAACTTGCCACCGGGCGGCCGCGCATCGCAGAACGCAGCAAACGCCGCACGGATCTCGGCGCGGCTCAGGCCGCCGTAGTGGCGCACGCAGGCGAGCCACTCAGTGGGCCAGCCCAGCGTCTCGACCAGCTCTCGCGGCAAGCCGAACGGCAGGTCGAAGCCGCCCACCCAAGGCGGACGCGGCTCTTTCAACCAGGCGGCGAAGGACACCAGGGTTTCGAATCGCTCCATTTTCAATAGCGTGATACGTCCATTCGACGCTGGGCTATGGCCGATATTTCCTTGAGAATCAGGAAAAAGGATCTCCCCGAGCGCCACCACCACCGGCTTGCGCCGCGAGGGGCTGCTGCTGAAGTCGCAGCCCAGAAGCAAACGTGCCGCGCTCACGGTGCAAGCTCCTTGCGGCGCGCGGCGGCGTGATGCGTCCCGGATGCGGCGCGTCGGCTCATGTGATCGCCGCCATCAGCCCAGCGCGAGCGCCATGACGCCAGCCGCAATCAGCACCGCGCCGGCCAGGCGCAACGCCCGGTCGCCCTCGCCGAGCAGGTGCCCGCCGATCAGTGCGGCAAACAGCATCGACACCTCGCGCGCCGGCGCCACGTGCGACAGCGGCGCGACCTGCATGGCATACAGCACCAGCACATAGGACACCGGGCTGACGATGCCCACGAGGACAGCGTATTTCCACTGCCGGCGCCACAGGTCCCAGGCCGTCGGGCGGTCCCGCAGCACGGCCGGCAGCAGGAAGGCGGTGCGCACCACCCCGCCGACATAGTCCAGCAGGATGGGCGACATGAGCACCACCTTGACCGCGTAGCCGTCCACCACCGTGTAGGCAGCGATGAACACGCCGGTCAGCAGCCCGTAGCGCAGGCCGCGCAGCACGCGCTGGCGCTGCGCCGGGTCGTGCGTGGCGCGCAGCAGCCCCGGCCCACCGGCAATCAGAAACACGCCCCCCACCACGCCGGCAATGCCCGCCGCTCCCAGCGGGGTGATGCGCTCGCCCAGTAGCCCGATCGCCACCAGGGACGACAGCAACGGGCCAGAGCCGCGCGCCAGCGGGTAGACCACGGTGAGATCGGCCTTGCGGTAGCCGCGCAGCAGTACGAGGTAATACACCAGGTGCAGCACCGCGCTGGCCAGGATGAAGGCCCAGGGCACCAGGCCCCAGAGCGGAACCTGCTGCCAGCCCAGCCACAGGCCCAGCGGCGCCCAGAACACCGTCATCACGATGCCGGTGAAGGCCGCGAAGCGGGCATCCCCGCCGGCCTTCTTGGCCGCGATGTTCCAGCTCGCGTGAATCAGGCCCGCCAGGATGACGAGCGCCAGGGCGGAGGCAGGCAAGCGAGTTCCCGGATCAGCCGGCGCCGGGCCGCCCCAAGCCGGCTGCGGCCCCCGCGGGGGGCAGCGAAGCACACATAGTGGCGAGCGTGGGGGCCATACTCAGCCTGCGAGGCGCGCGCGCAGGTCCTCGGGCAGCGCCTCGCCGCGCAACGGGGTGCCGGGGCCAGCCTCGTAGCGGCACCACACGCGCGTCTCGCGGCCGCTGGCCAGTTCCAGCGCGCCGTCGGCATCGAGGAAGCGGTGGCGCACCGTGAACGACTTGCCACCCAGGCGCTCCACGGCGGACTCGACGATGCAGCGCTCGCCAAAGGTGGGTGAGCGCACGAAGCTGCATTCGGTGTGCACCAGCGGCAGGCTCAGGTGCTCGGCGCGCATGCGGGCGGCCGAATAACCGGCCTGCTCGAACAGGTGCCAGCTCGCCGCATCCATCCAGCGGTAATAGGTGGGGTAGAAGATGATGCCCGCCGGGTCGCAGTCGCCCCATTCGACGGTGCGATGCATGCGCGTGGTGAAGCCGCTGGCGGCGGGCGTCGGATCCGCCATGCCGCTCAGGTCCGACCGATGATGGAGGCGGTGGCGAGCAGCTCTTCGAGCAGCGCCAACGAGACCGCGCCGGACACGCTGTAGGGGTCGAGCTCGGCGCGCTCGGCGTACTTCAGCAGGATGTTGGTGTTGATGCGCGCGACATTGACCTGCCCCATGGTCCAGCCGCCAAAGCGGCGCTCGGCGATCTCCTCGTAGTGCAGCAGCACCACGTCCTTGTGGCGCGGATCTTTCTGGATGTGGCCGTAGAGGTCACTGACCGCCATGCGGCCGCCTTCGAGCGCCTGCAGGAAAATGCCGCCGCCGTAGCAGAGGATGCCGGTGATGCCGCAGGACGGGTTGAACTGGCGGGACTGGGACAGGATGTCCTCGATCACCTCGGGGCTTGGGTCGACGGCGCGGCTGGCGTAGAGCAGGCGTACAAGCATGGGCAGTTCCTAGCGGGGAATGAGGGAAAGGAATTCGCGGCGCAGGTTGGGGTCCTTCAGGAAGGCCCCGCGCATCACGGAGTTGATCATCTTGCTGTCCATGTCCTTCACGCCGCGCCAGGCCATGCAGAAGTGGCTGGCCTCCATGACGATGGCCAGCCCGTCGGGCTGGGTCTTGTCCTGGATCAGGTCGGCCAGCTGGATCACCGCCTCTTCCTGGATCTGCGGGCGGTTCATGATCCATTCGGCGATGCGCGCGTACTTCGACAGGCCGATCACGTTGGTGCGCTCGTTCGGCAGCACGCCGATCCAGATCTTGCCGATGACCGGACAGAAATGGTGGCTGCAGGCGCTGCGCACGGTGATGGGGCCGACGATCATGAGCTCGTTCAGGTGCTCGGCATTGGGGAACTCGGTGATGCTGGGACCTTTGACGTAACGGCCGTTGAACACCTCGTTGACATACATCTTGGCCACGCGCCGCGCGGTATCACTGGTGTTGTGGTCGTTGTCCGTATCGATGACCAGGCTGTCGAGCACGCCCTGCATCTTGGCGGTGACTTCATCGAGCATCTTCTCCAGGTCACCGGGCTCGATGAAGTCCGCGATGTTGTCGTTGGCGTTGAAGCGTTTGCGCGCGGCCTTGAGGCGCTCGCGGATCTTCACGGAAACCGGCGTGCCGTCGTCAATTTCGGCTGGGCTCATGGCGTCAGGTCTCTTCATTAACATGGAAATGATGGTACCAGCGATTGATCAGTGTGGTTATTGGCATGACCCCAGCGTCGAATGGTCACATCATGCTACCAATTATGTAGTATCTTGCACGATCGCACCCCACGCCGAAACAAGGTTCCGCGTTGCACCGGCGTGACACCGTCACACGATTGTCACAAACCGAGGCTCCAATGGTTGCATAACAACAAGATCATGAAAGGAGCGCCTTCACATGACCGCCAAGACCTGGATGCTGGCCCTCGCCCTGGCCCTGACCGCAGGGGTCGTGTTCACCGCCTGGCGCACCACGCGCCGACGCCGTCGCCGCGCCTTCATCGAGGCCTACCGCTTCGCCCCGCACCTGCGGGCCCAGGTGCAGGCCACCTGGCCACACCTGAGTGACACCGCCCTGAACGACGTCGAGCGCGGGCTGCGGCAGTTCTTCCGCGTCAGCCTCGCCGCGGGCGGGCGCATGGTGGCGATGCCCTCCAAGGTGATCGATGAGCTCTGGCACGCCCTGATCCTGGACACCGTGCGCTACCAGTACTTCTGCCGCCATGCGTTCGGGCGCCTGCTGCACCACACCCCCGCCGCCGCGATGCGCGCCCAGGCCCGCGGCGCCGAACCCCTGCGCCGCGCCTGGCGGCTGGCCTGTGCCGACGAGGCCCTCGACCCACGCCGGGCGACCACCCTGCCGCTGATGTTCGAGCTGGACACCGTGCTCGCCATCCCGGGCGGCTTCCGCTACGAGGCCGACTGCACCCGCCCGGGCAGCACCGCCTGGTGCGGCAATGCCCTTGGATGCGGCAGCACCGGGTGCGGCAGCTCGCACGATGGCGACGGCCATGGCGGAGACAGCAGTGATGGCGGGGGTGATGGCGGCGGATGCGGCGGCGGGGGCGACTGAGCCCTGGGCCGCCAGCCAGTGCCACCGGGGCACCCGTCAATAGCGTGTGCCGGTCAGAAACAGCGCCAGCCGCATCAAGCCCAGTGCCAGGCGTTCCTTGACCCGTTGCAGCAACGGCCGGTTGGCATATTCCTGCGCCGCCACCGGCCGGCTGCCTTGGCCCATCGCGTGGAGCAGGCGCGCGCGCAAGTCCTGGGCGAAGGCGGGGTCCCGCACCACCACATTGGCCTCGCGCGCGAGCAACAGGCTCAGGGGGTCAAGGTTGGATGAGCCCACCGTGGCCCAGGGCCGCGAAGTGTCCGCGTCGATCACGGCCACCTTGGCATGCAGGAAGCTGGCCGTGTACTCGTGAATCTCGATGCCAGCGGCCATGAGCGGGCCATAAACCGGTCGCGCCGCGTGGAACTGCATGAAGTACTCATACCGCCCCTGCAGCAGCAGACGAACCTTCACCCCGCGGCCCGCGGCGTGGATCAGGGCACGCCGAATCCGCCGCCCGGGCAGGAAGTAGGCGTTCGCGATGATGATCTCCTGCGTCGCATTGGCAATGGCGCGGCGGTACGCACGCTCGATGCGGCTGCGGTTGAGCAGGTTGTCGCGCAACACCAGCGTGGCGCGCTCCGGCGCTGGCCCGTCGGCTCCGTCCCCGAGCTCGCTCTTCCATGGCAGGGCCAGTCCGCCCGAGCGCAACCTCCTGAAGGCCTGCGGAAAACGATGCGACCGCACCTCGCGCGCCGTCTGCAGACGCCACCACAGCTGGGCCATCGCCTCGTGGGCCTGCGACACCAGGGCTCCGGAGGCGCGCACCGCAAAATCCAGCCGCGGCTGCGCCAGCCGGCCGTGGTGCGGGTCGTGAAAGTCATCCAGGATGTTGATGCCGCCGCAAAACGCCACCCGGCCATCGACCACGCACAGCTTGCGGTGCAGACGGCGCCACTGGCTGGGCAGCAGCAGCCCCATCGTGCCCAGCGGTGCAAAGACGCACCACTGCACCCCGGCAGCCTGGAAGCGCTGCCGCCAAGCTGGTGGCAGAGCATCGGTGCCGACGCCGTCGACCACCACCCGGGTGGCCACCCCGCGCGCGCCCGCACGCTCCAGCGCCGCCGCGACGCTGGCCGCCGCCCCGTTGAAATCAAAGATGTAGGTCTCCAGCCGCACCTCGGAGTGCGCGCCGTCGATGGCGGCCACCAGCGCCGGAAAGAGCGCCTGGCTGCCCTGCAGCAGCTCGATCGGGTCCGGGTCGCGCTGGCCGGCGGCGCCCTCGGCCATGTCAGCTCAGCCCGAACTCGCCGATCAGCGGCAAGTGGTCCGACATCTGGCTCCAGATCCGGCCGCGCGGCACGTGCAGGTGCAGCGGCCGGAGCCCGCGGACAAAGATCTGATCCAGCTGCACGACAGGCAGCCGCGAGGGATAGGTGGGGCAGCGCATGGTGTCGGACGAACGCATCCCGATCCCGTGCAGGGTGCGCTGGATGCGGGTGCCCCAATCATTGAAGTCACCCGCCACCACCAGCGGGGCCGCGGCCGGAACCTCGCGGTCAATGTAGCGGCCGAGTTGCTCCACCTGCCGCATCCGGCTGGCCGGCAGCAGGCCGAAATGGACCACGATCACGTGCACCACCCGCCCCTGCACATCGACCTCCACGTGCAGCAGTCCGCGCTGTTCGAAGCGATGGTCCGACATGTCCTCGTGGCGGTGTGCCAGCACCGGCCAGCGCGACAGCAGCGCGTTGCCATGCTCGCCATGGCGGGTGACGGCATTGGTGCGGTAGACGGCCTCGTAGCCCTCCGGGGCGAGAAACTCCGCCTGCGGCAGCTCGGGCCATTGCGTGAAGTACTGCTGCTGCCGCCGGTGCAGTTTGCGAACCTCCTGCAGGCAGACGATGTCGGCGTCGAGCTGTTCGACCGCGTGGCCGAGGTTGTGGATTTCCAGCCGCCGGCGCGGCCCCACGCCCTGCACCCCCTTGTGGATGTTGTAGGTCGCGATGCGCAGTGTCTCGTGAGGCGTGTTCACAGCGCCGACCTTACCGCAAAAACCGCGGCACCATCAGCACCGCCTCGGCGTTGGACGGGGAAAAACACGCATCAGCCGCCTCCCGCCACGGCAGCCATTGAAACGCCGTGTGCTCGCGCGGACTCAGCCGCACCGGCGTGCCGGAGGGCACCTGCAAGCCGAA
>Ga0208564_1003895_pt1 | contig 10568 bp, 6 predicted proteins | sample AD_UKC073_MetaG_FD_184439 | JGI IMG/M metagenome (GOLD analysis project Ga0208564, IMG submission 184439) | Active sludge microbial communities of municipal wastewater-treating anaerobic digesters from USA - AD_UKC073_MetaG (SPAdes) (version 2) | ecosystem: Engineered > Bioreactor > Anaerobic >... | reverse complement strand
TTGGGCAAATTCAATTGCATTAATCTCTCATTAATCATCAGATCACCAAATTTATTTTTTCCATGGATATTATATAGCTTTTTTAAAAAAGATACAACCTGACAAAATTGGATATCTCAAAGAAAAAAGAGGCATACATTAATCAATGCAGCCTCGAATCTGGCTCCTCAAGTTGGACTCGAACCAACGACCCTGCGGTTAACAGCCGCATGCTCTACCAACTGAGCTATTGAGGATTATCCCTAGTTAATAAAATTCTACCATAACAAAAAATGAAAATCAATACATTAAAACAAAAACCAGGAGATTTCAATTTCAAATCTCCAAGTTTGAAAGAAATTATATAATGACACCAATACACTAACAACACTGTACAATAGAATCATGCCCACTAGTGTATGTTATTATTCAACAAAACCAAACTTATCATTAAATTCAATCAGGATACCGTGTAAATAATCATCCATATATGTCACAGCTTTGTCTGCCAATTCCTTTGGAATACCATAGTAAGCTTCAGCAATGCTTCCTGAAATTGCTGCAAGAGTATCACTATCGCCTCCTAAAGCAATTGCATTCCTGATTGCATCCTCAAAACCTTCTGACTCTAAAAATGCGGTTATTGCCTGAGGAACTGAACCCTGACAAGTAACATCAAACTCATATTCGTCCCTTATATCATCCAGAGAAAAGTCTAGTGTGTAATAGTTTTCATTTACATAATTCCGAATCTCTTCTATCGATGAACCACTTTTGGCAAGAAACACGCATACCGCTACAGCCTCTGCTCCTTTCAATCCTTCAGGATGATTGTGGGTTATATACGTTACCTTGTATGACAGGTCCTTGACTTCTTCAATTGTCTTTGTTACATAACCGACGCTGCTAACCCTCATTGCACTACCATTACCAAAGCTTCCATAAGGATTGTGTTCCCCAGAAAGAATCCATGTAAAGAATCTATAACCATATCCGGCACGTGGATACTGTCTTCCCAGTCTTCTCATCCAATACTCTGTGATTTTGTCAAGTTCTTCATAATTACCATTACATTCAATTAATGCTTTGGCAACAGCCAAGGTCATTACTGTATCATCTGTAAAATGGCAGTGTGAAGAAAACAACTCAAACTCTTTACTTTTCATACGTTTATTCCCAAATCTTGAACCAGCTATATCCCCAATAATTGCACCCAACATATAAAACACCTGAAACTTTTTTATAATTATACCATGTAATCAACAAAAAAGAGAACCATCCACGATATCGGATGATTCTCTATGGCTCCTCAAGTTGGGCTCGAACCAACGACCCTGCGGTTAACAGCCGCATGCTCTACCAACTGAGCTATTGAGGAATATGTTTTCGGCGGTCTATACCACCGAATATTTTTATTCTTTGAATTCAAAAACGCACAAAGCCATTGGAACAACGCCTTATACACTTTACATATCCAAAGAATTTTTAAAAAAATCCGGCGACGACATATTTTCGCAAGCCGTCTCCAGCTCACTATCGTCTGCGCTAAAGAGCTTAACTTCCGTGTTCGAGATGGGAACGGGTGTGTCCTCTTTGCCATAGTCACCGGATGTCTGATGTGACATGTTTATGCCACATTGACAATCGAACAACTACCGATATATATACGAATGATGTCTTACTCAATCTTCAACGATTGTGTCTTGTTCGTTTATTTTTGGTCAAGCCCTCGACCTATTAGTATCAGTCGGCTAAATACATTGCTGCACTTACACTCCTGACCTATCTACCACTTGGTCTTTGTGGGGTCTTACTCGATTAAACGATGGGATATCTCATCTTGGGGTAGGCTTCACGCTTAGATGCTTTCAGCGTTTATCTCTTCCGAACGCGGCTACCCAGCTGTGCTCCTGGTGGAACAACTGGTGCACCGGAGGTTCGTCCATCCCGGTCCTCTCGTACTAAGGACAGATCCCCTCAAATATCCTGCGCCCACGACAGATAGGGACCGAACTGTCTCACGACGTTCTGAACCCAGCTCGCGTACCGCTTTAATTGGCGAACAGCCAAACCCTTGGAACCTGCTACAGCTCCAGGATGCGATGAGCCGACATCGAGGTGCCAAACCTCCCCGTCGATGTGAACTCTTGGGGGAGATAAGCCTGTTATCCCCAGGGTAGCTTTTATCCGTTGAGCGACGGCAATTCCACTTTCATACCGCCGGATCACTAAGCCCTACTTTCGTACCTGATCGACTTGTCAGTCTCTCAGTCAGGCTACCTTCTGCCTTTACACTCTGTTAACGCAATTTCCAACTGCGCTGAGGTAACCTTTGGGCGCCTCCGTTACGCTTTGGGAGGCGACCGCCCCAGTCAAACTGCCCGACTGACAGTGTCCCAATACCGGATTACGGTATCTGGTTAGAGCCTCAGTATTTCCAGAGTGGTATCCCAAAGGCGACTCCACACGAGCTGGCGCCCATGCTTCTCAGTCTCCCACCTATTCTGTACAGAAAATACCGAAACCCAATATCAGCCTGCAGTAAAGCTCCATGGGGTCTTTCCGTCTTGTCGCGGGTAACTTGCATCTTCACAAGTACTACAATTTCACCGGGTGTGTTGTTGAGACAGTGCCCAAGTCATTACGCCATTCGTGCAGGTCAGAACTTACCTGACAAGGAATTTCGCTACCTTAGGACCGTTATAGTTACGGCCGCCGTTTACTGGGGCTTAAGTTCACTGCTTCGCTTGCGCTAACAGATTCCCGTAACCTTCCAGCACCGGGCAGGCGTCAGCCCCTATACTTCATCTTTCGATTTAGCAGAGACCTGTGTTTTTGATAAACAGTTGCTCGGGCCATTTCTCTGCGGCCTGTCTCCAGGCTCCCCTTCTCGCTAACTTACGGGGTTAATTTGCCGAGTTCCTTAACAACACTTCTCCCGCTCGTCTTAGGATTCTCTCCTCACCTACCTGTGTCGGTTTGCGGTACGGGTGACTCTGTTCTCGATAGCGACTTTTCTCGCCAGTGTGGAATCAGTGGCTTCGCAATTATGCTTGCTCCCCGTCAGGACTTCGAAACACCCTGCGTACTTTACTACAGGGCTATCTATCTCCCTTGGTCCGGCTTTTCCTGTTACCGGATCCACTTATCCTCCTGTGTCCTCGCCTCTCTCATGCAAACAGCGTCAGTACAGGAATTTCAACCTGTTGTCCATCGCATACGCCTTCCGGCCTCTGCTTAGGTCCCGACTTACCCTAGGTGGACGAACCTTCCCTAGGAAACCTTAGGTTTTCGACGGTGAAGATTCTCACTTCACTCTCGCTACTCATTCCGGCATTCTCACTAGTGTCTCGTCCACATGTCCTCTCGATCATGCTTCTACCTACAACACTACGCTCCCCTACCATCATATCTTTTGATATGATCCGCAGCTTCGGTATTTGGTTTAGCCCCGGTAATCTTCGGCGCAGGCTCACTCGACTAGTGAGCTATTACGCACTCTTTAAATGAGTGGCTGCTTCTAAGCCAACATCCTAGCTGTCTTAGCAAACCCACATCCTTTTCCACTTAACCAATATTTAGGGACCTTAGCTGGCGGTCTGGGCTCTTTCCCTCTCGACTACGAAACTTATCTCACGTAGTCTGACTCCCGTACACTTTCTATGCGGCATTCTGAGTTTGATAGGATTCGGTAACCGGGTAAGGCCCCTAGTCCATTCAGTGCTTTACCTCCGCTAGAATTCATACGAGGCTAGCCCTAAAGCTATTTCGGGGAGAACCAGCTATTTCCGAGTTCGTTTGGAATTTCTCCGCTACCCACAGCTCATCAGAGCCTTTTTCAACAGACACCTGTTCGGTCCTCCACCTGATTTTACTCAGGCTTCAACCTGGCCATGGGTAGGTCACTTCGGTTTCGGGTCTACTGCATGCAACTATCGCCCTATTCAGACTCGCTTTCGCTTCGGCTACAGACCTTCAGTCCTTAACCTCGCTGCATACAATAACTCGCCGGACCGTTCTACAAAAAGTACGCCGTCGGGCTTTAACGCCCTTCGACTGCTTGTAAACACAGGGTTTCAGGTTCTATTTCACTCCCCTCCCGGGGTTCTTTTCACCTTTCCCTCACGGTACTTTCCTCTATCGGTCACTGAGGAGTATTTAGCCTTTGGAGGTGGTCCTCCATCCTTCACACAGGATTCCACGTGTCCCGTGTTACTCTGGATCTCGGCGCATCTTCAGAAACTTCGCGTACGGGACTTTTACCCCCTGCGGTACGGCTTTCCATCCGTCTTCCGCTCGCTTCATTCAATGCTTGTGCCGGTCCGAACCCCCGGACTATTGCTAGCCCGGGTTTGGGCTCTTCCGCTTTCGCTCGCCACTACTTACGGAATCACTTTTGTTTTCTTTTCCTGAGGGTACTAAGATGTTTCAATTCCCCTCGTATCGCCTCAATACACTATGGATTCATGTATTGATACCGATGTTTTTACCATCGGTGGGTTTCCCCATTCGGACATCTGTGGTTCATCGGTTATTTGCACCTACCCACAGCTTTTCGCAGCTTGTCACGTCCTTCTTCGCCTCTCAGTGCCAAGGCATCCACCCTGCGCTCTTAGTAGCTTGACCTATGTTCTCTCTCCGTCTAGATTGAGTAATCCTAAGAGTAATTTATTATTTACCCTTTCGGCTTCATCATATATATATTTTCGTTATTCGATTGTCAATGTTCATAAACATTTCAATTTACTTGACCAATTTTATTGGTCTGGTGGAGATAATGAGATTCGAACTCATGACCCCCTGCTTGCAAGGCAGGTGCTCTCCCAACTGAGCTATACCCCCATATCTAAACAATGTACCAACATGCACTTTCGTTCATTTAAAGGAATTACTCCTTAGAAAGGAGGTGATCCAGCCGCACCTTCCGATACGGCTACCTTGTTACGACTTAACCCTAATCATCAACCCCACCTTCGGCAGCGCACTCCGAACTAAGCTAAGCTTAGTTATTGGTTATGCTACTGACTTCGGGTGTTGCTGACTCTCATGGTTTGACGGGCGGTGTGTACAAGACCCGGGAACGTATTCACTGCAGTATGCTGACCTGCAATTACTAGCAATTCCGACTTCATGTGGGCGAGTTGCAGCCCACAATCCGAACTGGGACCATCTTTGGGGATTGGCTTCAGATTACTCCTTCGCTACCCGTTGTAATGGCCATTGTAGCACGTGTGTAGCCCAAGACATAAGGGGCATGATGATTTGACGTCGTCCCCACCTTCCCCCGGCTTATCGCCGATAGTCTCATTAGAGTGCACAGCCTGACTGTTGGCAACTAATGATAGGGGTTGCGCTCGTTGCGGGACTTAACCCAACATCTCACGACACGAGCTGACGACAACCATGCACCACCTGTAATACCGTCCCGAAGGACCATGCTGTTTCCAACATGTGCAGTATTATGTCAAGCCTTGGTAAGGTTCTTCGCGTTGCGTCGAATTAAACCACATGCTCCACTGCTTGTGCGGGTCCCCGTCAATTCCTTTGAGTTTCAGCCTTGCGGCCGTACTCCCCAGGTGGGATACTTAATACGTTAGCTGCGGCACAGAGGGTATCTTAACCCCCTATACCTAGTATCCATCGTTTACGGCGTGGACTACCAGGGTATCTAATCCTGTTTGCTCCCCACGCTTTCGCGCCTCAGCGTCAGTTGCTGTCCAGAAAGCCGCCTTCGCCACTGGTGTTCCTCCTAATCTCTACGCATTTCACCGCTACACTAGGAATTCCACTTTCCCCTCCAGCACTCAAGATCCCCAGTTTCAGATGCAGCTCCGGAGTTGAGCCCCGGGATTTCACATCTGACTTAAGAACCCGCCTACACGCCCTTTACACCCAGTAATTCCGGACAACGCTCGCCACCTACGTATTACCGCGGCTGCTGGCACGTAGTTAGCCGTGGCTTGTTCTCCAGGTACCGTCATTTATTCGTCCCTGGTCAAAGAAGTTTACAACCCGAAGGCCTTCTTCCTTCACGCGGCGTCGCTGCATCAGGGTTCCCCCCATTGTGCAATATTCCCCACTGCTGCCTCCCGTAGGAGTCTGGGCCGTGTCTCAGTCCCAATGTGGCCGATCAACCTCTCAGTTCGGCTACTGATCGTCGCCTTGGTGAGCTGTTACCTCACCAACTAGCTAATCAGACGCGGGCTCATCTCAAACCGGAATTTCTTCCTTTGACCTCTCCATGATGCCATGATGGGGTCTTATGCGGTATTAGCACAAGTTTCCCTGTGTTATCCCCCTGTTTGAGGCAGATTACCCACGCGTTACTCACCCGTCCGCCGCTAAGATTCAAAGTGCAGCAAGCTGCTCCTTGAATCTCCGCTCGACTTGCATGTGTTAGGCACGCCGCCAGCGTTCGTCCTGAGCCAGGATCAAACTCTCAGTTTATATCTTCAAACTAAAAATTTGTTAGCTCTTTACGTTTCCAGTTTAACTGGCTTGTTTCTAAATTAATTCATAAGAATTAAACGAGTTACATGTATATGGTACATTGTTCAGTTTTCAAGGTGCTATTGTAGCCCTTTTGCTCTTGTTCCTCAAGAACGGGCGACAATTATTGATTCTATCACAATCAGAATCTGTTGTCAACACTTTTTTTCATGGTATTTTTTTGAAGTAATAATTCCATTTTTCTGTGTTTCCAACCGGACTTACAACTATAATATAAAAGTAAAGTTAAATCAAGTGTAATTATTTCCAATTCAAAAAAATTTTAAAGGTGCGGAATAACGCACCTTTATAATCAATCCTATTATATATATGATTGTTAACCGAAGAATGTTACTCCTCGTTATCCGGTTCAAGCTTATCCATGTCGTCAAGAAGTTTCTGAAGATTATTGTCAATAGACTTATCTTCAGAAGAATCCTCAAAATCTTCTTCGACATCTTCTTCCACTTCTTCAAACTCATCCTCATTTTCATCTACCAGGAGTTCTTCGTCATTCTCATCTTCCTCAGACAATTCCTCCACCTGACCAACTTCCTCCTGATCATCCCTCTCCGTCTTAGCACAACCAACTATCAGATTGTTGTCGTTGGTCCTCATCAACCTGACACCCTTTGTCGCACGACCAAGAATGCTAATCTCAGAAACATGAATGCGAATAATTGTTCCTTCGCTAGTTATTAGCATAATATCGTCTTCATCATCAACAATCATCATACCAGTAAGCAATCCGGTAGCTTTCGTAGGCTTGTATGTGATTATACCAAGTCCGCCTCTCATCTGAGTCTTGTACTCACTTATTTCAGTTCTCTTGCCAAATCCTCTATCAGAAATAACCAACAGTGTTCCGTTTGATTCTGAACTTGTAACCTCCATGCCAATTACCCTGTCTCCTTTTCGCAAGGTAATACCTTTGACTCCCATGGAAGCCCTGCCGGTTGCTCTTACATTGTCCTGGTTAAACCTTATACACATGCCCCTTGAGGTTACAAGAACAGTATCCTCGCCTTCATTAACAAGACTTGCTCCTATAAGTTCGTCCTCCTCGCGCAAAGCAATGGCTATAAGACCACTCTTTCTTATATTCTTATACTCGGCAAGCTTTGTTTTCTTCACAAGACCTTTCCTTGTGGCCATGACAAGATAGCTACCTTCGTCAAAGTCGGTTATGGGTATGACCGTTTCCACCCTCTCCTCGGGATCCAACTGCAGAAGATTCACAATTGGCAATCCCTTTGCAGTTCTTCCCGCATCAGGTATCTCATATCCCTTCAGAGAATAAACTTTGCCAAAGTTCGTAAAGAACAACAGAATATTGTGAGAAGAAGTAATAATCAGGTGTTTTACAAAGTCGTTTTCCCTGGTGCTGAGACCTGCTATACCCTTGCCTCCGCGTTTTTGAGCCTTGTATGTGTCGGCACTGGTTCTCTTCACGTAACCAAAATGAGTCAATGTTATTGCGACTTCCTGCTCGTGAATCAGGTCCTCAATATCAATTTCGCCTTCATAAGGAACTATTTTAGTCCTTCTCTCGTCAGCAAACTTGTTTTTTATAACCAACAATTCTTCTTTTACAACCTGAAGAATATTGTATTCGCTCGAAAGAATCTCGCGGTATCTTGCAATTTCCTTTTTCTTTTCCTCGTACTCAGCGAGAATCTTTTCTCTCTCCAGACCGGTCAATCTACCCAGCCTGAGGTCTACAATATATTGAGCCTGTCTTTCTGTAAAGTCAAACCTTGCCATAAGGCCTTCCTTGGCAATCTGTTCCGTTCTGGACGAACGAATAATGTTGATTACCTCGTCTATATGGTCAAGGGCCAAAAGTGTACCTTCCAAAATATGAGCTCTGTCAAGTGCTTTTTCAAGGTCGTATTCGGTTCTTCTACGAACCACATCAACCTGATGTTCTATATAATAGTCAATGGCTTCCCTCAAATTAAGAACCTTCGGCTCATACTTGTCGTTCTGTCCTCTAATAGGAACAATGGCAAGCATGTTGGCATTGAAGGATTCCTGCATTGAAGTATATTTGTACAGTTGATTCAAAACAATATTCGCATTTGCCTCACGTTTGAGTTCGATAACAATACGGATACCTTCCTTTCCGTATTCGTCGCGCAAGTCACTAATACCATCTATTCTCTTGTCTTTTATAAGTTCGGCAATTCTTTCAACAAGCCTTGCATTGTTAACCATGTATGGCAGTTCGGTCACAATAATTGCCTGTCTGCCGTTCTTCATTTCCTCAATGGTCGCCTCGGCTCTGACAATTATTCTACCCCTGCCAGTCCTGTAGGTCTGCCTTATGCCCTGTACTCCAAGAATATTGGCCCCTGTTGGGAAGTCAGGACCTTTTATAAACTGCATGAGTTCATCAATTGTTGTATCGGGATTGTCAATAACATGCACTATTCCGTCAATAACCTCTCCCAGATTGTGAGGAGGTATGTTTGTGGCCATACCAACGGCAATACCGTGGGAACCATTGACTAGAAGATTTGGAAATCTAGCAGGAAGAACAGTAGGCTCAACTTCGTGCTCGTCATAGTTAGGCCTGAAATCAACAGTATTCTTGTTGATTTCCGAAAGCATCTCCATTGAGATTTTTTCCAACCTGGCCTCAGTATACCTCTGGGCAGCTGGAGGATCTCCGTCTCTTGAACCAAAGTTACCCTTGCCATCTATCAAAACATATCGCATTGAAAAATCCTGCGCAAGACGAACCAAACTATCATATATCGCAGCATCACCATGTGGGTGATATTTACCCATTACGTCACCAACAATTTTGGCACTTTTTCTGTACGCCTTGTCAGGGGTAAAACCCTGCTCGTACATAGAGTATAATATACGTCTGTGAACAGGCTTCAGACCATCCCTGACATCAGGCAGAGCACGGTCTACGATTACACTCATTGCGTATTCAATGAACGAGCTCCTCATTTCCTGTTCAATATCAACTTGAAGTACTTTTCCTTTTAAATCGGAAGCGTTTTCACTCATATTCTGTTAGTAACTCCTTTAATTCTAAATAATATCAACTTACATATTATATCATATTTTTTGCCTGAAGTCTACCTGTGACACAAACAGAAAATGCACTGAATAAAACAAAACAAGAGGCAAACATGCCCCTGTTCATATACCCAAAAGAAGAAGACCCCCTCTGATTATTATGTGGTATTGCTGCCTCAATGCGAGGCAGCGTGGAGAAAAATTGGAGGTCATAATCCTTGTCTGCGAAACTTTCTGTACCTTTGTTCAATCAAATCATTAATTGGCATTTGCAGTTTTCTTTCCGTTGCAACTCTAAGCCTTTTCTTCAGCATCCTTATAGTGCTGGACATATCCGGATTCTCTTTTATAACCCTGTCGATGACCCCCAGAGAAAAAAGATCCGATGCGGTTAACCTCAAACAGGATGCCGCTTCTCTTGCATACTTTGGGTCCTTCCACAAAATGCTGGCGCAGCCTTCAGGCGAAATGACAGAAAACACGGAGTTTTCAAGCATCCAGATTTCATCCGCCACTGCAAGAGCCAGCGCACCGCCACTTCCCCCTTCCCCTATAAGCACCGCAATGATTGGTGTTTTAAGAGTTGCCATCTCATACAGGTTCTCGGCAATAGCCTGCCCCTGTCCTCTTTCCTCAGCATCAATTCCGCAGTACGCTCCTGCGGTATCTATAAATGTAATTACGGGTCTGTGGAACTTCTCAGCCTGCTTCATAAGTCTCAGCGCTTTTCTATATCCTTCAGGATGGGCACATCCAAAGTTCCTCTCCACCCTATCTTTAATATTTGTTCCTCTTTCCAAACCAATAACTGTAACAGGAAAACCATACAACGAAGCAAGACCACCTATGACAGCCTTGTCATCGCCATATCTTCGGTCACCGTGAAACTCCATAAACCAGTCAAATATTCCTTCTATATACTTTCTTGCAGTAGGCCTTTCATTCGACCTTGCCGCAAGGACCTTGTCATATGCAGTATTAGCAGCCATTTTTTCTTCCTCTCCTTTAATGCAGTTTAAGGATGTTTGCCAGAGTGTCCCTTAATGCCTTTCTTTCCACTATGG
>Ga0208564_1003882_pt1 | contig 10605 bp, 8 predicted proteins | sample AD_UKC073_MetaG_FD_184439 | JGI IMG/M metagenome (GOLD analysis project Ga0208564, IMG submission 184439) | Active sludge microbial communities of municipal wastewater-treating anaerobic digesters from USA - AD_UKC073_MetaG (SPAdes) (version 2) | ecosystem: Engineered > Bioreactor > Anaerobic >... | reverse complement strand
GCCCAGACCGATGCGCCCCAGGATGGCCCATGCCACCAGCAGGCCGATCGCCGAAGCGGGGCCGATGGTCACCATGCCCGCGAAAGAGGCAGCCAGCAGCGCCAGCCCGATGCTCACCAGCCGGCGCGTGGGCTGGCGGTCCGCCAGGCGGCCGACGATGGCGATGGTCACCGCCAGAACCAGGCCGGCCGGCAACAGGATGGTGCCCACGTGAGACGGCGAGAGTTTCAGCGCCATCTGCATGTACACCGGCAGCAGGTAGGTGGAACCAAACAATGCGGTGCCGTAGATGAAGGCCACGACGCCACCCATGGCGAAGGCCCGATGGGCGAAAACACGCAGGTTCATCAGCGGCTCACGCCCGCTGCGCGAGCGCTGCCGCAGCAAGTGGCGCTGCAAGGCGATGAAGGCGGACAGCGCCACCAGCGCACCGGCCAGAAGGGCGCCGGCCGCCGCGGCCGTGCCGCTGTGCAGTTCCACGAGGCCGTTGAGCAGGCACAGCGTGCCGGCACTGGCCAGCGCCAGTCCGAACCAGTCCAGGGCAGCGCCGTCGCGGTTGGCCGCAACGCCACCAGGGGCGTTGACCGGCACAAATTTGTAAGCCAGCCAGAACGATGCCAGGCAAAACGGCACGACCATAAAGAAGATCGAGCGCCAGCCAAACCAGTCCACCAGCAGGCCGCCGATACTGGGGCCGAGCGCCGGGGCCAGCACCACACCCATGCCGAAGATCCCGCTGGCGCGTCCCTGCTCATTGGGCTCGAACGCGCGCAGGATGATGATGGCGGGGATCGGCTGCACGATCCCCGCAGCCAGCCCCTCGGCCACCCTGGCGGCCAGCACCAGGCTGAAATCGTTGGAAAAGCCCCCCACCATGCCGCCGGCCATCAGCAGCCACATGCAGGCTTCATAAGTGTGGCGGTAGCCGTAGCGCGCCAGCAGCCACGGCGTGGTCAGCATCGAGACGGTCATCGCGACCATGAAGCCGCTGGTGACCCATTGCGCGCGCTCCTGGCCCAGCGCGAAATGCTGGCTCATGCCCGGAATCGCCACGTTGACGATGGTGGACGACATGATGGAGGCCATCGTGCCCACCATCACCGCGAGCAGCAGCAGCCATCGGTAGCGCACGCCATAGCGCGAGCGCAGGGCGGCCAGCGACGTGGGATGTTCTGCCTGGGTCATGCGGGCCCGGTGGCCGTGCGGGCGGGGTCGCGGGGTCGCGGGATCATGGCGTTTCGGCCTGGGAACAGGCCAGGCACAGGCAGGCCTTGCCGCGCGCATGTTCGGGAATGCGTGACAGCAAGGCCGCCTCGAATTTCACCTGGCTGCACCAGCAGGGGGGTTGCTTCACCCCGGTGGCGCGCTCGATCTCCATGGCGCATTCGTTCGGTTGGCCGCACAACGGGCAGTGGTTCGGGTCGGCGGGCAGGGCTACTTGCATGGCAGGCTCCTTGCAGTCTTCGGTTTGATCAAGATCAGTCCAGTGTAATCATCTGGAGCGGCGTGCACGCCCTGCCGATACCATCTGGTTTCCGGGTGGCCAGCCGCGTCGAAAGCAAAGGGAAACTTCATCATGAACGTTCGTCAAGCTCGTATTGCCGGGATACCGCTGGCGACCGATCTTGCCCCGCTGGTCGAGATCGCGCCCCAGCTTGTGCTGGTTTTTGGCTCGGTGAAGCCTCTGACGGCCCCAGGCCTGCTCGAGATCCTGGAAGAAGTCTTTCCACAGGCCGAGCTGGCGGGTTGCACCACCGCCGGTGAAATTGGGACCGGCGGCGTGACCGACGGTGAAATCGTCATCACGGCCCTGCACTTCAGCCAGTCGAGGTTGCGGCTTGCGGTGACGGATCTGGCGGACATGGAGGATTCCCGGGCGGCCGGCCGGCGCCTGGGTCGGGCGCTGGCAGAGCCGGAGCTGGTCCACGTGCTCGTGCTGGGCCAGGGCGTGCAGATCAATGGCAGCGCCCTCATTGAGGGATTTGCCGACAGCCTGCCAGGCGGGGTGATGCTGTCCGGCGGGTTGGCCGGTGATGGCGGTGCCTTTTCCCGAACCTGGACCCTGTCGCGCCACGGTCTTTCAGAGCGGCAGATCGTGGCGATCGGCTTTTCGGGCCGCCACGTCCACCTGCATCATGGCTCCTTCCACGGATGGAAGCCATTCGGTCCTGTGCGCAAGGTCACGCGTTGCGCCGGCAACGTGCTGTATGAGCTTGACGGGCAACCCGCGCTGGATATCTACAAGCGCTACCTCGGCGATTACGCGAAGGACTTGCCGGCTTCGGGCCTGCTGTTTCCTTTCGAGATGCTGGGCGAAGATCGAAGCGCCCTTGGCCTGATCCGCACCATCCTGGGCGTGGACGAGGCCGCCGGCAGCCTGATACTGGCGGGCAACATCGTCGATTGCGGCTACCTGCGGCTCATGCATGCCTCGACCGATTCGCTGGTCGATGGCGCCGTGGCGGCGGCAGAAGAGGCGTTTCGTCCAGGCACGGATGCCGGCGAGAGCCTGGTCCTGCTGGTCAGCTGCGTCGGGCGCAAGCTGGTCATGGGCACGCGCGTGGATGAAGAGGTCGAGGCGGTGGCGGCGGTCTTCGGGCCGCAGGCTTGCATCGCGGGTTTCTATTCCAACGGCGAGATCAGCCCGATGCGCGACCTGCTCACCTGCCACCTTCACAACCAGACCATGACCATCACCCACATCGCGGAAGCCGCTGAGTCCTGACCATGTCGATGCCCGATGTTGCGCCCCCCTCGCCGGTGTTTGCCAACAAGCGGCTGGCGCGCCAGCTGCGCCAGGCCCTGCGGGTGGACAGTCCTGAGGCGCTGCAGCGGTTGAATGCGTTGCTGGCGGCCAGTCCAGAGCCCGCGCTGGCGGAGCTGGCCGGCCGACTTCCGCGTTTGCTGGAGATCGTGGCCGACAGCTACGTCCAGTACGACCGCGATCTTGACTTGCGCACCCGCAGCCTGGAGTTGTCCTCGGAGGAGTTGCTCGGTGTCAATGAGCGGTTGCGGCAGGAAGGCCTCAGCCAGCAGCAGGTGCTCAGTGCACTGCAGGAAGCCACACGCGAACTCATGGCCGATCTTGGCCTCAAGCCGCAGGCCGGGTCCAATCAGGATCTGCTGGCGCTGGCGCAGTTGACCCGGATCCTGATCGTGCAGCACAAGGCCGCGCAGGAGGAAGTTGCGCGCATGCAGGCCCGGCTTGTCAGCGCCATTGAGGCGCTGGACGTCGGCTTCTGCATGTACGACGCCGAAGATCGTCTGGTGATCTGCAATGAACGATACCGGACGATCTATGCCGGTGTGCGCGAGGCGCTCGTGCCCGGAACCCCTGCGAAGGACTTTCTTCGTGCCTTGTATCGCAGCTCCATCCAGGATATCGAGCGGGACCGGCCCGAGGACCTATGGGTCGAAACCCGCCAGGCCCGGCGGGCCCATGGGGGGGTGCGGGAGATCATGCTGGACGGACGCTGGTACCGGCTCGACGATACGCACACGGCCGAGGGGCTGACCGTCAGCCTTCGCACCGACATCACCGCCATCAAGCAGCTCAATCAGCGACTGACGCTGGCGCGCGACGCGGCCGAGGCAGCCAACCACGCCAAGAGCACTTTCCTGGCCAACATGAGCCATGAAATCCGCACGCCCCTCAACGGCATCGTCGGCATGACCGCGCTGGCGCTCGATACCCCGCTGGATCCGGAGCAGGGAGAGTACCTCCAGATCGTGAAGTCGTCGGCCGACGCCTTGCTGGTCATCGTCAACGACATCCTGGATTTCTCCAAGATGGAGGCGGGAATGATGGCCATCGAGCGCGTTGCGTTCTCGCTTCAGGGGCTGATCGCTGACTGTCTCAAGCCGCTCGCGGTGCGCGCCTTCGACAAACAACTGGAACTGCTGGTCCGCATTGCACCGGATGTGCCGGATGCTCTGGTCGGCGATCCGGGTCGTTTGCGTCAGATTCTCACCAATCTGGTGGGCAACGCCATCAAGTTCACCGAGCAGGGAGAAGTCTGTGTGGAGGTGTCCCTGAACGGCGCGGTGCAGGGGCTGAATCTGACGCTGGATATCCAGGTTCGCGATACCGGCATCGGCATCGCTTTGGAACAGCAGGCAGAGGTGTTCGATGCCTTCTCCCAGGCGGACGCTACGGTCACCCGCCGCTTTGGGGGCACCGGGCTCGGCCTGGCGATTGCGCGCGGCCTGGCGCACCTGATGGGGGGACAGATCGCCATGACGAGCGAGGTCGGCCAAGGCAGCCGCTTCGTCCTGACCGTGCCGATGACTCTGCAGACCGTGCGCCCTTCGGCCCCGCCGTCGCTCGGGCAGGCCTTGACAGGGCTGCGCGTCCTGGTGGCCGATGACAATGCCACCCAGCGCGACTGGATCGCGCAGTTGCTCGGCACCTGGGGCGTCGACGTCGCCTTGGCTGACAGCGGACACCGCGCGCTGGGACTGCTGAACAGCACGGCGCAACCCTTTGATGCCGTGGTGATGGATGCGCGAATGCCCGACCTTTCGGGCTTCGCGGTCCTGCAGTCGTTGCCGGCGTCAGAGGCGTTGTTGCGCCGCACGCTCATGCTGTTGCCGGCGAACGAGTGGCACAGCGGTGTCGCGCGTTGCAGCGAACTCGGCGTCAACGCCTATTTGGTCAAGCCGGTTTCACCTTCGGACCTGCTGGATGCGCTGCAGAAGGTCCTGGCTGCGGCCAGCGATGGCGAACCTGGCCATTCCAGCGCTGTCTGCCAGACGCCTTTTCCTGTTCATGCTCATGCACTGGACATCCTTCTCGTCGAGGACAACCCGGTCAACCAGAAGCTGGCCACGCGCGTCCTGGAACGGATGGGGCACCGGATCAGTCTGGCGATCGACGGTGCCGAGGCCGTGCGCATGACCGCCGAGCACTTGTATGAGATTGTGCTGATGGATGTGCAGATGCCGGTCATGGATGGACTGGACGCCACGCGGGTCATTCGCCAGCGCGAAATGCAGACCAAGCGGCACCAGAAGATCCTGGCGATGACGGCCAACGCCATGCGGGGTGATCGGGATCGCTGCCTGGAGGCCGGCATGGACGGCTATGTGAGCAAGCCCGTCGATCGCCAGGAGCTTGTCGCAGAGATCGAACGCGTCCTGGGCAGTGCGCTACCCGTCATGGGTGACGGCGTTGATGCATCGCCAAGGGCGGACGAGGGTTTGCCGGATATCGACATGAACGACAGCCTGGAGCGGCTGGAGGGAGACCGTGAACTGCTGGCCGAACTGGCCGGCATGGTGATCGCTGAAATGCCCCAGCTGGTGACCGATATGCGGCGGGCCGTTGGTGCACACGACGCTGACACCTTGCGCCGGCGGGCCCATTCCTTGGTCGGTATGGCGGCCACGCTGTCGGCCGTGGCGCTGGAAACGCTGGGCCGCCGGCTGGGGCCTGCTGCCGTTGCGGGCGACTGGGCGCAAGTTGACCAACTGGTTGAGCGCGTGGCGGTGCGTGAGAAAGCCTTTGCTGCCCTGTTTCCCGTTGCGACAATCGCGTCAGACCCCCCATCGACCGAGGACACCCCATGAGCACGGTATTCGAGAAACTGCTGTCCGGAGAGTGGCCTTGCGCCAAGGTCTACGAGGACGATCGGATCTTTGCGTTCATGGACGCTGGCCAGGTCAACGACGGCCATGTCATCGTGGCCACGAAGCAGCCCTTTGAGACGCTGCTCGACATGGACGAAGACACCGCCGCGGCCTTGATGCGGGCGGCCTGGAAGATCGCCCGCGCGGTGCAGGCCGCTTTCGAGCCCGAGGGGATCACTGTGCTGCAGGCCAATCGCCCAGCCGGCTGGCAGACCGTGCCGCACGCGCATCTGCATGTGCTGCCACGCTACGAGGGCGACGGCGTGGACCTCACCTGGCCGCGCAAGGAGCCCGGCCTGGATCGCCTGCGCGAACTGGCCGCGCGGATCCGGGTCTGACCGGCGTGGTTTGGCCGGGACTCAGGCTGTCGCGACGAGGCGGTCGGTGCAGACGCGGTCCCAGGCGTCTTCGATCCAGTCGCAGAGGATGGATCGGGTCTCGCGCGGGTCGATGATGTCCAGGATGCCGAACTTCTCCGCCGTGCGGAAGGGCGAGGTCATGTTCAGGTAGAACGCCTCCAGCTCGGCCCGTTTGGCGGCCGGGTCGGGCGCGGTCTCGATCTCGGCCTTGTGCGCGGCCATCACGCCCCCTTCGATCGGGATCGAGCCCCAGCGCGCCGACGGCCAGGCGTAGCGCAGATTCAATGCCTCGCCATACTTGGGCGCGTGCAGCGCGCCGGCCATGCCGAAGCAGCGTCGAATCAGGATCGACACCCAGGGCGAGCGGCATTCGTTCAACGCCTCGCCCACGCGCGTGGCGCCCAGCAGCGTGCCGCCGAGCTCGGCTTCCAGCCCGGTCTGGTTGCCCGGCTGGTCCACGAAGTTGACCACCGGCAGGCCGAACAGGCTGCACAGCTTGACATGCCGCTCCATCTTGTAGGCGGCCTGGATGGTCATCGCTCCGCCCTGCACCTTGGGGTCGTTGGCAATCACACCGACCGGGATGCCGTTCAGCCGCGCCAGCCCGGTGATGACCGAGCCGCCCTGCCAGCGCCCGATCTCGAACACCGAGTCCCGGTCCATGATGCTGGCCAGGATCTTGCGCGGGTCGTAGATCTTGCGGCGGTCACGCGGGATGGCGTCTTTCAGCCAGTCGTCGGCGCGATCCGGGTCGTCGGTGGCCCGCAGCACCGGCGCGGTGTGGAACACGCTGCGCGGCAGGTAGCTCAGGAAGCGCTGCACCTGGGCCAGCGCGTCGGCCTCGTCCACCGCCTCGTTGTGAACCAGCGCGCTCTTGCGGTGAACCAGGTGCCCGCCCAGGGCGTTCTTGTCGATGGACTGGCCATAGGCCTGCAGCACCACATGGGGCCCCGCCGCCATCACCTGCGCCTGCTCGCGCACCATCACCGAAAAGTGGGACGACAGCACCTTGATCGCGCCCTGTCCGGCGCAGGCGCCCAGCGCCACGCCGACCACCGGCACGGTCTTCAGCAGCTCGTTGGCCGGCCAGCTCGGGTACTCGGGGATCTTGGTGCCGCCGATCTGCATCAGCAGCTTGACGCTGCCGCCGGCCGAATCCACCAGGCGGATGATGGGCATGCGCAACTGGTGCGCCAGGCGTTCGATGTAGATCCACTTGTCGGCGATTGTGGCCTCCGAGGAGCCGGCGCGGATCGTGAAGTCGTCCACGTGCAGCGCCACCTTGCGTCCCTGGATGCGGCCGGTGCCAACGATGGCGTTGGTCGGGTCGATGCGCTCGAAGGCACCGTCGCGGCTGTAGTGGCCCTTGCCGGCCAGGCTGCCGAGTTCACGGAAGCTGCCGTCATCCAGCAGGGCCGCGATGCGTTCGCGTGCATTGAGCCGGCCGCTGGCCTTGAACTTGGCCAGGGCTTCGGGGCCGCCCATGGCGCGGGCCTGGCTGCGGCGAAGTTGCAGTTCAGTGAGTTCAGGGGTCCAGTCGCCCGAAGGCTCGAAGGAGTGAGGCGTGCTCATTTCGCGTCCAGTCCCAGTTCGGCCACCAGCGCCTGGGTGGCCTTGAGTTCATCCTGCAGGTAGCGGTGCGAATCGACATAGCCCTTGAACATCGGCTTGTTGCCGGACTTCTCGACCAAGGCCATCCAGTCCTTTGACACCGCCACCTGCTTGAGCGCCTGTTCCCAGAAGCGGATCTGCTCCGCATCGACGCCCGGGGGCAGCAGCACACCGTTGTAGCTCACGTAGTCGGCGGCGACACCCTGCTCGCGCCAGGTCAGCACGCCGGCCAGCGGTCCCGTACCGCGCTCCGCGGCTGCGCTGGCGATGATGCGTACCTTGCCGGCTTGCGCCATTGGCACGACGGTGGGGCCCGTGGCGGAGACGACATCCACATGGCCGCCGAGCAGCGCGCTCATCGAGTCGGCTGAGGAGCGGAACGGCACCACCGTCAGCTTCGTGATGTCGATGCCGGCCACCTTCAGCGGTTTGGCAATGGCCAGGTGCGTGTTCAGGCCCTTCAGTGGCGCGACGGCGATCTTGACCGAGCCCGGATCGCGCCGGAGCGCGGCGAGCAGGTCCTTGGCAGTCTTCAGGGGCGAATCGGCCCGCACGGCCACGAGTGTGGTCTCTTCGACCAGCATGGCCACCGGCACGTATTCACGCATGTCGGCCTTCAGGATGCCGGTCACCTGTCCGGCCAGGCTACCGGTGTGGAAGGTGCCCAGGTTGTGGGCATTGCCGCGACTGCGCTGCAGCTGCTGCAGCGCCAGCAGACCGCCGGCGCCGGGTTTGTTGTCGGCCACCACGGTCTGGCCGTTGACCAGGTTCAGCGTTTCCAACCCGGACTTGATGCCACGCGCGTACAGGTCCACCGAACCGCCGGCGGCGACCCCGATGACATAGTTGATCGTCTGCGTCGGCTTCCAGCCCGGCTGGGCCCAGACAGCGCTCGGCAGGGCCAGCGTGCTGCCCAGCACGGCCAACGACTGACGGCGGTTGAGAGGGGTGTTTTTCATCGGTTTCTCCTGCGGGATTCGGATTGGAATGGGGGGCGGTCAATGCCCGACTGGCAGGCGCACGGCACCGGCGGCGGCCAGTTCGTCAATGCGTTCGGCGCCCAGCCCCAGTTCGTCGGTCAGAACGGTGCGGGTGTCGGCCCCGAGGTCAGGGCCGGTGTGGCGGATGCCACCCGGCGTGGCCGACAGGCGCGGTACCACGCCGGACTGCGTGGTGTGGCCCAGCACCGGATGCGGCACCTGGGGCAGCATGGCCCGGGAGCGGAAGTGCGGGTCGGCATAGATGTCGGCGATGGTGTAGACGCGGGTGGTCGGCACCTCGCCCTCGCGCAGCAATTCCTCCAGCGGCGCGGCATCGAAGCCGCGTGTCCACTCGGCAATGATGGCGTCGATGGCCTTCATGTTCTCCGGCTTGCCGCGCGCCTGGATGGTCTCGAAGCGCGGGTCGGTCAGCAATTCGGGCTGCTGCATCACGGCCACCAGGCGGCGCCAGGTGGGCTGGCTGTTGGCAGCGATCAGCACCCAGCCGCCGTCGCGCGTGGGGTAGGAGCTGTTGGGCGCCATGGACGGCAGGTTCGGGCCTTCGCGCATTGGTATCTGGCCGAGCTTTTCAAAGGCGGGCACGACGGGCTCCATCTGCGTGAAGGCGGCTTCGTACAGCGCCACGTCCACCACCTGGCCTTTGCCCGTCTTCGTGCGGGCGTGGATGGCGGTGACCGCACCGAAGGCGGCGTAGACCGACGACAGGTAGTCGGTGGTGGCCAGCGCCACGCGTGCGGGCGGCCGGTCGGGGTCGCCGGTCATGTGGCGCACGCCGCCCACGGCCTCGCAGATCGCGCCATAGCCGGGGCGCTCGGCGTAGGGGCCGCTCTGGCCGTAGCCGCTGATGCGCACCATCACCAGGCCGGGGTTGCGGGCTGCGAGCGCCTCATAGCCCAGGCCCAGGCGTTCCATCACGCCGGGGCGGTTGTTTTCCACCAGGATGTCGGCGCGCTCGATCAGCTCGGCTGCCAGTTCGCGGCCCTGCGGCGTCTTGAGGTCCAACGCGATCGAGCGCTTGTTGCGCAGGATGGAGGCCGCGTACAGCGACACGTCGCCCACGTGCCGGCCCATCTGGCGTACCGGGTCGCCCTCCGGGGGTTCGATCTTGATCACGTCGGCACCGAAATCGGCGAGAAGCCGCGTACAGGCGGGCCCGGCGATCGTGGTGCAGATCTCGATGACCTTCAGCCCGGCCAGCGGGCCGGTGCCGGCCGTGGCGGGGGATGTTGGGGTCTCGCTCATGCGGCGTCTCCATCGGTGGGTGGGGTGTTGAGGCGCCGGATGGCCTCTTCGCCGGATTCGTCGATGCGCTGGCGTGTCAGGGCCACGGTGCGTTCGACATCGCCCTGCGCCAGGGCGACGGTGGCCTCGCGCCACAGGCGGGCCGACTGCTGGCGGCGCGCCACCGTGGCCAGGCCCAGCTTGCTGTAGCGCAGCGTCTGCAGCGACAGCGCGGTCAGCATGCGCTGCAGCCGCTGGTTGCCGCACTGGCGCGCGCACAGGATCAGCAGGCGGTAGGTCGTCTCGGCGTAGTCATGGCCAGCATCCGGGATCTCGGCCAGGGTTTCGAGCCGCGCCACACCGGCCTCCAGCATGGCCAGCAACTCGGCGTTGGGCTGTGCGGCAATCTTGCGCACCACCATCTCGAACAGGCCGGCGCGAATCTCCAGCAGCTCGCGCAACTCGTCGGCGCTGAGTTCGGTGACGATGGCGCCGCGCCGGGGCAGCAGCGTGGCCAGCCCCTCGCGCTCCAGGATGCGCAGTGCGTCGCGGATCGGGCCGCGGCTGACGCTGAATTCATCGGCCAGTTCCTGCTCGCCGATGCGCGCGCCCGGCGCCATGGCCCCCGAAAGGATACGGTCGCCGACACGCGCGGCGATCTGCTCGGAGACGGTCAGCGTCGGATCGGTCTGGTCGGCAAACAGCCGGAAGGCCACGGCGCCTTCCCAGGGGCTGAACAGGTCGGGCGGAAGATCGCCGGGGTTCATGGCCGCCTCAATCCAGAT
>Ga0208564_1003874_pt1 | contig 10620 bp, 8 predicted proteins | sample AD_UKC073_MetaG_FD_184439 | JGI IMG/M metagenome (GOLD analysis project Ga0208564, IMG submission 184439) | Active sludge microbial communities of municipal wastewater-treating anaerobic digesters from USA - AD_UKC073_MetaG (SPAdes) (version 2) | ecosystem: Engineered > Bioreactor > Anaerobic >... | reverse complement strand
CTGCCGCTGTCGTTTGCCGGGCTGATCTTCGCCTGGTTCTTCCACACCGAATACGGCGTGGTCAACGACGTGCTGATCCGCCTGGGCCTGGAAGACCGGCGCGACCCGACGATGTGGCTGCTCAAGCCCGGCTGGGCCATGGCCGCCATTTGCCTGACGATCATCTGGAAGACGAGTTCGTTCATGGCGCTGATCCTGCTGGCCGGGCTGCAGATGATCCCGCGCTCGCTGTACGAGGCGGCCGAGGTCGACGGCGCCACGCCCTGGCAGCAGTTCTGGCAGGTGACGGTGCCGATGCTGATGCGGTCCATCGTGGTGGCGCTGATCTTCCGCACCATCACCGCGCTGCAGACCTTCGACATCCCGTACACGATGACCAAGGGCGGGCCGGGCCATGCCACGCAGACGCTGGCCATGCTGATCCACGCCACCACCATCGACTACCTCGACCTGGGCTACGGCTCGACCCTGGCGGTGTGCATGTTCGTGATGTCGCTGGCCGTCACCGCGGTGTACCTGCGGCACATCGGCCGGCAGGCGCAATGAGCGCGGTCACCGGTTCGCGCGTGGCGGGTCAGGGGCTGTGGTCCGGTCCCGGGCTGCGGCTGATCGCCGCCGGCCTCGTCGTCTTCAACGGCTTCTTCCCGGCGCTGTGGATCCTGTTCACCTCGCTCAAGCCCGAGAGCGAGTTGGTGAAGAAGCCCATCACCTGGTGGCCGCAGGCACCGTCGCTGGCCAACTACGTGCAGGCCTTCACCGACCAGCCGCTGGGCCGCTACCTGCTCAACAGCGCCATCGTCGCCACGCTGTCGACATTGCTGTCGCTGTTCGTCTCGGCGCTGGCGGCCTACGCCATCGCCCGGCTGAACCTGCGCTACCGGCAGGCGGTGCTGACGACGATCGTGGCCAGCAGCATGTTCCCGCTGGTGACGCTGCTGGTGCCGATCTTCGAGACCATGCGCGCGCTGGGCCTGCTGAACACCTACACCGCCCTGGTGCTGCCCTACACCGTGCTGAACCTGCCGGTGTGCACGCTGGTGCTGGTGAGCTTCTTCCAGAGCATTCCGCGCGACCTGGAGAACGCCGCGATGATCGACGGCTGCACCCGGCTCGGCGCGCTGTGGCATGTGGTGGTGCCGCTGGCCGCGCCGGGCGTGTTCACCGCCGGCCTCCTGGCCTTCGTCAACGCCTGGGACGAGTTCCTGCTCGCGCTGTCGCTGAATGCCGGCGCCACGATGCGCACCGTGCCGGTGGGCATCGCGCTGTACCAGGGCGAATTCACCTTCCCCTGGCCGATCATCTCGGCCGCGCTGATCGTCGCCCTGGTGCCGATGGCGCTGCTGATCGCGGCCTTCCAGGAGCGGGTGGTGGGTGGGTTGACGCAGGGCGGGTTGAAAGGCTGAGCCACCCTGCCGTCGCCGAACTCAGGACAGCGCCGCCACCACCTCCGGCGGCGCCTGCACCAGCTCGATCAGCACGCCCTCGCCACTCAGCGGGAACTGTTCGTTGCCCTTGGGGTGGATGAAGGTGATGTCGTGGCCGGCGGCGCCCTTGCGGATGCCGCCTGGCGCGAAGCGCACGCCGTTGGCGGTCATCCATTCCACCGCCTTGGGCAGGTCGTCCACCCACAGGCCGACGTGGTTCAACGGCGTGGTGTGGACCGCCGGCTTCTTGTCCGGGTCCAGCGGCTGCATCAGGTCGACCTCGATCGCGGTCGGGCCGTCGCCCATCGCGCAGATGTCCTCATCGACGTTCTCGCGCTCGGACACGAACGTGCTCTTGACCGTCAGGCCGAGCATGTCGACCCACAGGCTCCTGAGCTTCTGCTTGTCGGGCCCGCCGATGGCGATCTGCTGGATGCCGAGGATCTTGAAAGGTTTGGTGCTCATGCGGCGCTCCCTCAGGCGAACGAGACAATGGGCTGGTCCACCGCGAGGCTCTCGCCCTTGGCCGCCAGCACCTCCTTGACCACGCCGTCCTGCGTCGCGGTCAGGATGTTCTCCATCTTCATCGCCTCGATCACCGCCAGGCGCTCGCCGGCCTGCACGGTCTGACCGGGCTTGACGGCCACGTCGACCAGCAGGCCGGGCATGGGCGACAACAGGAACTTGCTCATGTCGGCCGGTGCCTTGAAGGGCATCACCCGCAGCAGCTCGGACGCGCGGGCGTTCATCACCTGGGCGTCGACGGCCAGGCCGTTGTGCGCCACGCGGTACCACAGGCCCATGCGCTCGACCTGCGCGGTGAAGGGCTGGCCATTGCAGCTGCCGGCCGCGCGGATGCCGCCGAAGCTCCAGTCGGTGGTGATGGCGTAGGGCGGGCGACCCTCGACCTTGACCGTCAGCGTCGCCTGGTCACCGGACTTGCCGCTCATCTGCACCAGCACCGGCACATGGCGGTGCGCACCGCCGGCGCCCTTGACGACGACGACGAACTGGTGGCCGATCTGCATCTCGTGGCCGGGCAGCTGGCCGCTGATGCCCGCCGCACGCTGGCGGTACAGCCGGTAGGTGGCCGCCGCGAGTGCGACCAGGAAGTCCGGGTCGTCGTGCGGCACGTCCTCGGCACGGAAGCCCTGCGGGTAGTTCTCGGCGATGAAGCCGGTGTTGAAGTCACCCGACACGAACTTCGGATGCGCCAGCAGCGCGCTCTGGAACGGGATGTTGCTGGAGACACCGCGGATCACGAAACCGTTCAGCGCCTCGCGCATGCGGCGGATCGCATCGTTGCGGTCGCTGCCGTGCACGATCAGCTTGGCGATCATCGAGTCGTAGAACATCGGGATCTCGCCGCCCTCTTCCACGCCGGTGTCCACCCGCACGCCGCCACCCGCGGGCACCGGCTGGCTGGCTTCCATCGTGGTGGCCGGCGGCTGGTAGCGCACCAGGCGGCCGGTGGACGGCAGGAAGTTGCGGAACGGGTCTTCCGCATTGATGCGGCACTCGATCGCCCAGCCGCGGCGCGGGATGTCGGCCTGCGTGAACGGCAGCTTCTCGCCGGCCGCGACGCGGATCATCTGCTCGACCAGGTCGACGCCGGTGATGCTCTCGGTGACCGGGTGCTCGACCTGGAGACGCGTGTTCATCTCGAGGAAATAGAAGCTCTGGTCCTTGCCGACCACGAACTCGACCGTGCCGGCCGACTGGTACTTCACCGCCTTGGCCAGTTGCACCGCCTGCGCACCCATGGCCTGGCGGGTGGCCTCGCTGATGAAGGGCGACGGCGCCTCCTCGATCACCTTCTGGTGGCGGCGCTGGATGGAGCATTCACGCTCGTGCAGGTAGACCACGTTGCCGTGGGCATCGCCCAGCACCTGGATCTCGATGTGGCGCGGGCTCTCGACGAACTTCTCGATGAAGACACGGTCGTCGCCGAAGCTGTTGCGGGCCTCGTTGCGGCAGGCGGAAAAACCGTCGAAGGCCTCCTTGTCGTTGAAGGCCACGCGCAGGCCCTTGCCACCACCGCCGGCACTGGCCTTGATCATCACCGGGTAGCCGATGTCGCGGGCGATCTCGACCGCCCGCTCGGGCGATTCGATCGCCGCGTTCCAGCCCGGGATGGTGTTGACCTTCGCCTCGTCCGCCAGCTTCTTCGACGCGATCTTGTCGCCCATCGCGGCGATGCTGTAGTGCTTCGGGCCGATGAAGGTGATGCCTTCCTCCTCGATGCGCTTGGCGAACTCCTCGTTCTCGGACAGGAAGCCGTAGCCCGGGTGCACGGCCTGGGCGCCGGTGGCCTTGCAGGCGGCGATGATCTTGTCCATCACCAGGTAGCTCTCGCGGCTGGGCGCGGCGCCGATGAACACCGCCTCGTCGGCCAGCTCCACATGGCGGGCATCGCGGTCGGCCTCGGAATACACCGCCACCGTGGCGATGCCCATCTTCTTGGCGGCCTTGATGACGCGGCAGGCGATTTCGCCGCGGTTGGCGATCAGGATCTTCTTGAACATCGTTCGCTCCATTGACTTTCGGGCCATCAAGTTGGCAGCCGAATCTGATTGACAAATGCGCGTGAGGCCATCCCAGGTGGTCCGGATTGGCGGCCGCGCGCGTGGATCTTCAAAACCGACTTCCACATAGGTCCAGTCCATTCGGCCGAACTGACATGGCCAGCAGGCGGTCAGCAAGTTGTCATCGGAGTTGCCTCCGCCCCTGCTCCTGGGAACTGCATGATCCAGCGACGCCATCAAGGCAAACAACCCGCTGTGCCGATCTGCATTGCGTTTGCCCCATCGTGCCTCGGCGTAGTGTTTGCTGAACACTTGCCTCGCCCGGGGGGAGACGACTGGCACGCCACATGTCCGACAGTGCCACCCATCTCTCGCGAACACACCAAGCTGCGTTTGCATCGATGGCATCGGAACCTGTCTCGCCCTGTCCACCAACACAGACCGATCAGGAGCGGAACTCTGCTGATGAACCTCCGGGTTGATCCGGCCGATGATGCTCAGCGTGTAGTCAGTGAGAACCGACAGGTCGGACTGCGCCAAACAGGAAGCGGCGGCGGACTTGTCGCCCACCAAGTGAGCATCTGCCGCTCGAGACAGCAACCAGGCCGCCTGTCGATGCTCATGCAACAAAGGCAGAAAGCTGCGGCGCGCCATGTCAAACTCAAACGATCACAAGTCTCAGGACACCAGTGTCATGCCGGCCGCCTTGGCCGCGCCCTGGTCGAAGGTCATCGTCGTCGTGCAGCCTGCAGCGGCCGCGATGCGCTCGATCAAGGCATCGGCGAAGTCGGCACCACCTGACGAAAACCGCGACAGAGCCTGCGTCACCAGGTCGGCTCGGTCGATCACCAATTCCTTGCTACGCAGCAGCGTCTCGACTACGGCGGACAACTGCTGGCGCGACAGCTTGTAGCCAGACCCGAGTACCCACACAAGTTCGACCAGCGCCACCAACGGCACAAAGCCTGGCGCGTCGACGCGCAGGGATTCAATCACACGGCTGGCCTGCGGCGACTGACGCGCATCGTCCTGCATCACGTAGCGCACAAGCACATTGGTGTCCAACCCGATCATTTGGACCGTCCCGACCGCAATCCGGCCTTGGCGCCCTGTTCTGCAATCACGCGGTTCATGTCCTCGACCGACAACGAGAGCGCCGACCTGCCGAACATGCCCTTCAACTCACGCACTGAGCGCGTGGCGGCCACCAGTTCGAAGCGGCCGGGCTGGATCTCGACGAACTCGACACGGTCCCCGGTTTGCACGCCGAGACTGCGACGCACATCGGCGGGGATGGTGATCTGGCCCTTGCTGGTGAGCGTGGCGGTGGTCATGATCCGATCTCCTGCAATTTCCTTACTTCAGTGTAAGGCACTGCATCTCACCAGTCACAACGGGATGTTCCCGTGCTTGCGCCACGGGTTCTCGAGCTTCTTGTCGCGCAGCATCACCAGCGAGCGGCAGATGCGCTTGCGCGTCTCATGCGGCTGGATCACGTCGTCGATGAAGCCGCGGCTGCCAGCGACGAAGGGATTGGCGAAGCGGGCCTTGTACTCGGCCTCGCGCGCGGCCAGCTTCTCGGGGTCGCCCTTGTCCTCGCGGAAGATGATCTCCACTGCGCCCTTGGCGCCCATCACCGCGATCTCGGCGTTCGGCCAGGCGAAGTTGACGTCGCCGCGCAGGTGCTTGCTGCTCATCACGTCGTAGGCGCCACCGTAGGCCTTGCGGGTGATCACCGTGACCTTGGGCACCGTGCACTCGGCATACGCGTACAACAGCTTGGCGCCGTGCTTGATGATGCCGCCGTATTCCTGGCTGGTGCCGGGCATGAAGCCGGGCACGTCGACGAAGGTGACCACCGGGATGTTGAAGGCATCGCAGAAGCGCACGAAGCGCGCTGCCTTGATGCTGCTCTTGATGTCCAGGCAGCCGGCCAGCACCATCGGGTTGTTGGCGACGATGCCGACCGTCTGGCCTTCCATGCGGCCCAGGCCGATGATGATGTTCTGGGCGTAGTCGGGCTGCAGCTCGAAGAAGTCGCCGTCGTCGACCACCTTGACGATCAGCTCCTTGATCGCGTACGGCTTGTTCGGATTGTCCGGCACCAGGGTGTCGAGGCTGAAGTCCAGCCGGTCGGCGCGGTCGTTGCTGGGGCGCACCGGCGGCTTCTCGCGGTTGTTCAGCGGCAGATAGTTGTAGAAGCGCCGCAGCATCAGGATCGCCTCGACGTCGTTCTCGAACGCCAGGTCGGCCACGCCGCTCTTGCCGGTGTGGGTGCCGGCGCCGCCCAGTTCCTCGGCGGTCACTTCCTCGTGCGTCACCGTCTTCACCACCTCGGGGCCGGTGACGAACATGTAGCTGCTGTCCTTCACCATGAAGATGAAGTCGGTCATCGCGGGCGAGTACACCGCGCCGCCGGCGCAGGGGCCCATGATCATGCTGATCTGCGGGATCACGCCCGAGGCCATCACGTTGCGCTGGAACACGTCGGCATAACCACCCAGCGACGCGACGCCTTCCTGGATGCGGGCGCCGCCCGAGTCGTTCAGGCCGATCACCGGCGCGCCCACCTTCATCGCCTGGTCCATCACCTTGCAGATCTTCTCGGCATGGGCCTCGCTGAGCGCGCCGCCGAAGACGGTGAAGTCCTGGCTGAAGACAAACACCAGCCGGCCGTTGATCATGCCGTAGCCGGTGACCACGCCGTCGCCGCGGATCTTGTTCTGGTCCATGCCGAAGTCCGCGCAGCGGTGCTCGACGAACATGTCCCATTCCTCGAAGGTGCCCTCGTCGAGCAGCAGCTCCAGCCGCTCGCGTGCGGTGAGCTTGCCCTTGGCGTGCTGGGCGGCGATGCGCTTCTCACCGCCGCCCAGGCGCGCCTCGGCGCGCATGGCTTCGAGCTTCTGTTGGATGTCATGCATGGGGAGTCACTCCTCGTTCGGATTCAGGAAAACAGGTCGAGCAGGCGGCGCGCGGCCACTGAGGGCGCGGCACGCCCCGCGTGCACATCACCAGTGAGGATTGGCAGCGCCGCGCGCACCGCCGGATGGGCCTTGAAGCGCTGCTTCAGGCCGGCGTCGATCAGTGCCCAGAGCCAGGCCTGGTCCTGCTGCTGGCGGCGCGCCGCGAGCCGGCCGTTGGCCGTCTGCAAGTGGCGAAAGCGGCTGATCAGGGTCCAGAACTCGGCCAGGCCGGTGCCCTTGAGCGCACTGAGCTGCATCACCTCGGGGTGCCACAGGGCGGTGTCGTGGTGGGCATGGTCGGGGTTGCCGTGCAGGCCGATCAGCCGCAGCGACGAGGCGATCTGCGCCTGCGCCCGGGTGGCCGCGGCGGGGTCGATGTCGGCCTTGTTGATGACCACCAGGTCGGCCAGCTCCATCACGCCCTTCTTGATCGCCTGCAGGTCGTCGCCGGCGTTGGGCAGTTGCAGCAGCACGAACATGTCCGTCATGCCGGCCACCGCGGTCTCGCTCTGGCCCACGCCCACGGTCTCGACGATCACGATGTCATGGCCGGCCGCCTCGCACACCAGCATCGCCTCGCGCGTCTTCTCGGCCACGCCGCCCAGCGTGCCGCTGCTGGGACTGGGGCGGATGTAGGCGCGCTCGTCCATCGACAGCCGCTCCATGCGCGTCTTGTCGCCCAGGATCGAGCCGCCGCTCACGCTGGAGGATGGGTCGACTGCCAGCACCGCCACCCGGTGGCCGCGCTCGATGAGGAACACGCCCAGCGCCTCGATGAAGGTGCTCTTGCCCACGCCGGGCACGCCGCTGATGCCCAGGCGGAAGCTCCTGCCGCTGTGGGGCAGCAGCGCGTTCAGCAAGGCGTCGGCGCGGGCGCGGTGGTCGGCGCGGGTCGATTCCAGCAAGGTGATCGTCTTGGCCACCGCGCGGCGCTGGGCGGGGCCGGGTGCGCCGGTCACGGCATCGTGCAGCGCCTGGTCGGCGGCCGGCAGCGCCGGGTCAGACAGGGCCGTCATCACGGTCTCCGGGTGCGGGGCGCAGGTAGTGCAGGTCCCAGGCGCTTTCGTGCTGCAGCTCGAAGCCATGGCGCTGGTAGAAGCGGTTGGCGTCGCTGAGCTTCAGTGCGGTCACGCGCACCGCCATGCCCAGCCGGTCGGCTTCGGCCAGCACCTGGCCCAGCACCCAGCTGCCGATGCCCTGGCCCTGGGCCGGTGGCGCGATGTAGAGGTGATCGAGCACCAGGTGGTCCATGCGCGGCAGCACGACGACGAAGCCGACCCGCTCGCCGGCCTGCAGGATGTGGCGGGTGTGCGACGGCTCGAAAGCGCGGGAGAGGCGCTCACGCGCCCGATCAGGGTCAAACCGGCCCAGGCGTTGCAGGCTTTCGCGCATCGCCGCCATGCGCAGTGCCAGCAAGGCGTCGAAATCGTCGTCCGAGGCCGGCGCCAGCGCCAGCGGCGCGGCACCCCAAGCTGCCTGCAGGGTCATCGGAACGGGCCTGTGGAGAAGCGTGGTGTTGATGCAAGCGCCGACGATCACGCCGTCGTCACGCCGGCCTGGGCCGCGCGGATCTGCTCCAGCACGTCCTTGGCACTGGCCGGGATCGGCGTGCCGGGGCCGTAGACGCCCTTGACGCCGGCCTCGAACAGGAAGCCGTAGTCCTGCGCCGGGATCACGCCGCCGACGAAGACGATGATGTCGTCGGCGCCCTGCTTCTTCAACTCGGCGATGATGGCCGGCACCAAGGTCTTGTGGCCGGCGGCCAGCGTCGACACGCCCACCGCATGCACGTCGTTCTCGATCGCCTGGCGCGCGCATTCCTCGGGCGTCTGGAACAGCGGGCCCATGTCGACGTCGAAGCCCAGGTCGGCAAAGGCTGTGGCCACCACCTTGGCGCCGCGGTCGTGGCCGTCCTGGCCCAGCTTGGCGATCATCACCCGCGGCCGGCGGCCGGCCTCGTCGGCAAAGGCGGCGATCTCGGCCTTCAACTTGTCCCAGCCCTCGGCCGAGTCGTAGGCCGCGGCGTAGACGCCGGTCACCTTCTGGATGTCGGCGCGGTGGCGGCCGTAGACGGCTTCCAGCGCGTCGCTCACCTCGCCCACCGTGGCACGCAGACGGATGGCGTCGATGCTCAGCGCCAGCAGGTTGCCCTGGCCAGTCTTGGCCGCCTCGGTCAGCGCGGCCAGCGCGGCCTGCACCTTGGCCGTGTCGCGGCTGGCCTTGATCTGCTGCAGGCGGGCGATCTGGCCGTCGCGGACCTTGACGTTGTCGACCTCCAGGATGTCGAGCTTGTCCTGGGTCTTCAGCTTGTACTTGTTGACGCCGACGATCACGTCCTTGCCGCTGTCGATGCGGGCCTGCTTCTCGGCCGCACTGGCCTCGATCTTCAGCTTGGCCCAGCCGCTGTCGACAGCCTTGGTCATGCCGCCCATGGCGTTGACTTCCTCGATGATGGCCCAGGCGGCGTCGGCCATGTCCTGGGTGAGCTTCTCCATCATGTAGCTGCCGGCCCAGGGGTCGACCACGTTGGTGATGTGGGTCTCCTCCTGGATGATCAGCTGGGTGTTGCGGGCAATGCGGGCCGAGAACTCGGTGGGCAGCGCGATGGCCTCGTCGAAGCTGTTGGTGTGCAGGCTCTGCGTGCCGCCGAAGACCGCGGCCATCGCCTCGATGGTGGTGCGCACCACGTTGTTGTACGGGTCCTGCTCGGTCAGGCTCCAGCCGCTGGTCTGGCTGTGCGTGCGCAGCATCAGGCTCTTCGGGTTCTTCGCGTTGAAGCCCTTCATGATGCGCGTCCACAGCAGGCGGGCGGCCCGCATCTTGGCGATCTCGAGATAGAAGTTCATCCCGACCGCCCAGAAGAAGGAGAGGCGGCCGGCGAAGTCGTCCACGTCCATGCCCTTGGCGATGGCGGTGCGCACGTACTCCTGGCCGTCGGCCAGCGTGAAGGCCAGCTCCAGCGCCTGGTTGGCGCCGGCTTCCTGCATGTGATACCCGCTGATGCTGATCGAGTTGAACTTCGGCATGTGCTTGGCCGTGTACTCGATGATGTCGCCGATGATCTTCATCGACGGCTCGGGCGGGTAGATGTAGGTGTTGCGGACCATGAACTCCTTGAGGATGTCGTTCTGGATGGTCCCGGCCAGCTTGTCCTGGCTGACGCCCTGCTCTTCAGCCGCCACCACGTAGCCGGCCAGCACCGGCAGCACGGCGCCATTCATGGTCATCGACACGCTGACCTTGTCCAGCGGGATCTGGTCGAACAGGATCTTCATGTCCTCGACCGAGTCGATCGCCACGCCGGCCTTGCCGACGTCGCCGGTCACCCGCGGATGGTCGCTGTCGTAGCCGCGGTGGGTGGCCAGGTCGAAGGCGACGCTGACGCCCTGGCCGCCGGCGGCCAGGGCCTTGCGGTAGAAGGCATTGGACTCTTCCGCGGTGGAGAAGCCGGCGTACTGGCGGATGGTCCACGGACGCACCGCGTACATCGTGGCCTGCGGGCCGCGGATGAAGGGCTCGAAGCCGGGCAGCGTGTCGGCATGCGGCAGGCTGGCCGTGTCGGCGGCGGTGTAGAGCGGCTTGACGACGATGCCCTCGGGCGTGGTCCAGTTCAGCGCGGCCACGTCGCCGCCGGGGGCGGACTTGGCGGCGGCCTTCTCCCACTGCGCCAGCGTGGCGGGATTGAACTCGGGGACATTGGACATGGTG
>Ga0208564_1003872_pt1 | contig 10623 bp, 5 predicted proteins | sample AD_UKC073_MetaG_FD_184439 | JGI IMG/M metagenome (GOLD analysis project Ga0208564, IMG submission 184439) | Active sludge microbial communities of municipal wastewater-treating anaerobic digesters from USA - AD_UKC073_MetaG (SPAdes) (version 2) | ecosystem: Engineered > Bioreactor > Anaerobic >... | reverse complement strand
CCCTGAACCTGTTGCGTTTCAATGGCGTCACTAATATCAGTCTGGGCCTCTACGATAATGCCCTTAACTTCGACCAACTGCTGGCCTACCAAGGACTCTAGCGTTGAACAGCCCTGGCGCTCCTGGATAGAGCTAGATCAAGAAAACCTTGATCTAAAAAGTACTGGATACACCATGTATAGAATTCCTGAGGGATGGAAATCAAATAAACCGGTGCAAGCATCAACATTTATCGGTAATTTTAAAGACTGCTTTGCTAACAAAACAACAAGAAGTCGATTTAATGAATTGTTTTTTAAGTTCTTGTCGCAATTAATTAATCACTCTGCAGCGGAAAAGAATCGATCACTGTATAATGCACTGTTAGTATTCATAGATGCGTATCTATCACAAAATAAATTAACGGATAGCTTTGGTATAAGAATTCTGCAATTTTGTGTAAATTCTGGAAATAAACACATGGGAATACCTTCTCAAATTCTGTTTCATCAAGAAAATAAGGTACAATAAAATTATCCGTAGGACGCGTCAAATGTACACGATTGATTTGCATCTTTATCCGCTATAAAACATCAAACCTTTCGCTCCAATCCACTTCATCGCGGATTCTGCCTTTCCACCGCACTGTCCAGCGCTAATCTTCCGATGTGGTCATCGTCGGGCATGTATCCCACTGCGCCATTTTCTCATCCCATGGGGTTTTCGAGGCATCCTGGTGGCGACCATGGATCGGGATGGCGACGGAGACATTCGAGATGGGATGGGGGAGCCATCCGGTCGATGGGGACGGAAGGTGGCGTCCCACCCGATGTTGCCATGGTTGCGGCCTGTAGTCCGAGTCCTTAACATTGCCCCTTTTGAGATTGGCGCATTCCCCGCGCCGAACTCCGCGCTTCCCCAAGAATTTTGCTCTGTAAGACGGAAATCAAACACCATGCGCAGCCATTATTGCGGTCAGGTCACCGAAACACTGTTGGATCATGATGTCACCCTCTGCGGTTGGGCACACCGCCGCCGCGATCATGGCGGGGTGATCTTCGTTGACCTGCGCGATCGCGAAGGTCTGGTGCAGGTGGTGATCGATCCCGATGTGCCAGACGCGTTCGCCAACGCCGAGCGGGTGCGCAACGAATACGTACTGCGAGTGATCGGGCGAGTGCGTCGTCGGCCCGAGGGCACCGAGAATCCCAATCTGGCCACCGGCGCGGTCGAGGTGCTGGTACGCCAGCTGGACATCCTCAATCGGTCCGAGCCATTGCCGTTCCAACTGGACGAGCCGGACATCTCCGAGGAAGTGCGGCTGCGCTATCGCTATCTCGACCTGCGGCGGCCGGAGATGCAGGAGCGGCTGCGGCTGCGCACCCAGGTGATCAGCGTGCTGCGCCGTTTCCTGGAGCGGCATGGGTTCATGGACATCGAAACCCCGATGCTGACCAAGGCCACGCCGGAAGGCGCGCGCGACTATCTGGTGCCTAGCCGCACCCATCCCGGCAGCTTCTTCGCCCTGCCGCAGTCGCCGCAGCTGTTCAAGCAGCTGCTGATGATGGCCGGCCTGGACCGCTACTATCAGGTGGTGCGCTGCTTCCGCGATGAAGATCTGCGCGCCGACCGCCAGCCGGAATTCACCCAGCTCGATATCGAAACCTCCTTCATGGACGAGCAGGCCATCACCGATCTGATGGAAGAGATGATCCGGCAGATGTTCAAATCGGTGTTGAACGTGGACCTGCCGCATCCGTTTCCGCGCATGCCGTACGAAACCGCCATGCAGCGTTATGGCTCGGACAAGCCGGATCTGCGGATTCCGCTGGAGTTGACCGAGCTGTCCGATCTGATGCAAGGGGTCGAGTTCAAGGTCTTCTCCGGACCAGCCAACGATCCGAATGGGCGGGTAGCGGCCTTGCGAGTGCCGAATGGTGGCAAGCTCAGCCGGCGCGAGATCGATCTGTATTCCGATTTCGTCGGGCGCTACGGGGCCAAGGGTCTGGCCTATATCAAGGTGAACGACGTCAGTCAGGGCCGGGAAGGTCTGCAAGCGCCAATCGTGAAATTCCTGCCCGACGAGATCCTGGCCAAGATCCTGACTCGTACCGGTGCCGAGAATGGCGATCTGATTTTCTTCGGCGCCGATTCGACCAAGGTGGTCAACGATGCGCTGGGGGCCTTGCGGATCAAGGTCGGCCACGACCTCGACCTGCTGCGTGGCGAATGGGCGCCGTTGTGGGTCGTCAACTTCCCGATGTTCGAGTGGGACGAGCAGGAACAGCGCTGGAATGCCTTGCATCATCCCTTCACCGCGCCACGCACCGACGATCCAGCCGAGGTGCGCGCCAATCCGGGCCGTTGTCTGTCGCGGGCCTACGATATGGTGCTGAACGGCACCGAGATCGGTGGCGGCTCAGTGCGTATTCACCGCCAGGAGATGCAGAGCACCGTGTTCGATCTGCTCGGCATCACCCCCGAGGAAGCCCGCGCCAAGTTCGGCTTCTTGCTGGATGCGCTGAAGTTCGGCTGTCCTCCCCATGGCGGCTTGGCCTTTGGCCTGGATCGCCTGGTGATGCTGATGGCGGGGGCCAATTCCATCCGCGAGGTGATGGCCTTCCCCAAGACCCAGAGCGCCGCCTGTCTGTTGACCCAGGCTCCGGCCCCAGTCACCGAAGCGCAATTGCGCGATCTCAACATCCGCCTGCGCCGCGCGCCCTGAGGGCCGAGGCGCTTGGAGAATTCGCCTTCCCCTATGCTTCGTCTCCCAGCGGAAGGGGAGGCGAAGCCGCTGTCCTACAAGCGGCCGGAGTCGGTGTTGGTGGTGGTGTACACGGTAGCCGACGAGGTTCTGCTGTTGCACCGTTGCCAGCCGCCCGATTTCTGGCAATCGGTGACCGGTAGCATGGCTTGGGACGAAGCCGATCCGCTGGTGACGGCGCGGCGGGAACTGCGCGAGGAAACCGGACTGGGCGATGCCGTGGAAGTCGTCGCCTGCGGGGTGGTCAACCGCTTTCCGATCCTGCCACCGTGGCGGGCGCGCTATGCCCCCGATGTGGTCGAGAATATCGAACACGTGTTCCGGGTTCTGCTGCCGGAGCGTTGGCCGGTGATGCTGAGTCCGGCCGAGCATGACGCCTATGTCTGGCTGCCCCGAGCCGAGGCGGCCCGCCAAGCCGCATCCTATACCAACCGGGACGCGATCCTGCGCTTGCCATGATGGCCGGGTATCCCGGCTGCGGATGATCTTCGAGGCAGACGCTCAAGCTTTGTCTGGATCCGATGGCGTGTCCGGTTTGGATGCGTTCGGATCGGGCGTGGCGAGCTGGCGATTCATCAGCGCCTCGTAGATCGGCGTGTCGTTCAAAGCGTTCGCCACCCCGTAGGCGATCAGACTCGCGATCATCAGCGGCAGCAACAGATGGAAGCCGTCGGTCATTTCCAGGACGATGACGACGCCGGTCAGCGGTGCGCGCACGATTGCCGTGAAGCAAGCGCCCATCCCTACGATCGCGGCAGCCAATTGCTGTTGTCCCAGGGCGCTGAATGGTAGCCACGGTTGCAGCAAGGCGACGGTGGCGACGCCAATGAGCGCGCCAAATAGCAGCAACGGCGCGAAAATCCCGCCGGCCGCGCCAGTGCCGTAGCTGATCATGGTGAGGACGAACTGCAGCCCGAGAAACTGCAGGGCGATCTGCCAGCTGATATCCATTCCCAACAGATGTTCGATCAGGGACGCGCCTCCTCCCAGCACGTCTGGGACGAACCACCCGACCAGCCCCACCAGAGCGCCAACCACAAAACCGCCAGCGCCCAATGGCCAGCGACGCATGCCGCTCATCCAGCGCTGCGTGAAGAGCAGGGTGCGATTGAACAGTACGCCCAGCAAACCGGCCAGGATTCCGATCAGTCCGGCCCACGGCAGTTCGTACAGAGGCTGGATGATCGGCATGGGGACATGGAAGGCCGATAGCTGGCCAAAGGTGGTGCGCGTGACCACATCGGCGGTGACTGCGGCGATGAAGACGGCGAACAGCAGCGGCGGGGAGATGAAGCCGTAAAGCTCCTCGAAGACGAACAGCATGCCCGCCAGTGGGGCATTGAACGCCGCGGCCAATCCGGCCCCGGCCCCAGCCGAGGTGATGATGCGCCGATCTTCGGGATGGGTGCGAGTGACGTCGTTTAAGAATTGACCGATAGCGCCACCCATCTGCACCGTGGGGCCTTCTCGGCCCAGCGTCAGACCGCCGCCAATGGCCAGAACGCCTCCGATAAACTTGACGATCAGCAGTCGCAATGGCCGCATGGTGCGGCCGTGATGCAGTACAGTCTTGATTTGGGGAATGCCACTGCCGGAGGCGTCGGGAGCCAGCGCCTGCACCAGCCAAACCCCCGTGCCGATGCTCAGGGCGCAGCCGCCCATCGTCGCCAGCCAACCCCATTGGCCCAGATCATGGGCATAGAGCAAGCCTCGCTGCCGCCAATGCTCGGCGATGACCAGCGCCAGCTGGAAAGCGACCGCTATCGCGCCCGCCAGAAATCCTACCGGGACAGCTCGAAGTAACAGTCGGCGACGCTGTCCTCGCCGCCGAACCTGCCGTTCGGTGGGGGTATCGTTTGGCGCTGTTGTGCCAGTCATGTCGATCGGTTAAGGGAAACGATATTCGGAAACATTATCCCGATCTGTGACAGGATCTGCAATCGGTTATGCTGAATCGCCGACTGGCCTGTCCTGATTCAGGTGCGCCCAATAACTAATAAATGACATGATTCATTTATTTTAGTCTTAAAAATGACCAGGCAATTGCAATGTGGGTTTGTATTTTTTTACACTTTACTTGTACACATTATTCGTATTATCTATGTGTGTTAATAATTTTTATATAGGTACGGCATTCTAATTGAGTGTGTGAAAATAGTATTAATTTATTTGTGTATAGATAAATAATATATAAATTATGATTTATTTTAATTGATATGGTTTGTAGGTTTTGGCAACGGCTTTACTTTTTATGATTGTAATACTATGAATTAAGTTGGATGCAGATCAAAATTTGCAGATGTGAAGCCCAATATGAAACATTACTATTTATATTGGATGTAATGAGTAATGAAAATTGTCAATAAATCTCTGTACTACGCATGTATCTTTTTCGGTTTGAGTGTTGGAATCGCCTGCGCAGCTGGCTTTTATCTACACCAAGCTAACCAATCCGAAAAACAGGAACGTTTCAAGGTGCTGGCGAGACGGGTTGCTGGCCAAGTGGCTACCCGCTTGCAGACCTATGAATATGGGTTGCGCGGGGCGCGAGGCGCGGTGATCGCCGGCGGTAGGGAGAACATCCGCCGGGATCAGTTCCACCAGTACAGCCTGTCGCGGGATATCACGCACGAATTTCCTGGATCGCGCGGCTATGGGTTCATCCGTCGTGTCGCGCCGGAGCAAAAAGCTGCATTTCTACAGATGGCGCAGCGTGACCAGCCGGGGTTCACGATCAAGCAATTGAGGACTCACGACGGCGAGCTCTTCGTGATTCAGTTCATCGAACCGGAATCGGCCAATTGGCAGGCGATCGGGCTCGACATCGCCTCGGAGGCCAACCGCCGGTTGGCTGCCTTGGCCGCGGTTTACCGTGACGCTGCAACTCTAACGGAGCCGATTACTCTGGTCCAAGCCGCTGACAAGACCGTGCGCGGTTTCCTCTTGCTGTTGCCGGTCTACCGGGGAGAGACGTGGTCGGCGTTGCCCGAGGAGCGTTGGGCGTCCGTCGTGGGTTGGGCCTACACGCCGCTGGTGATCGACGAGGTCATGGCCGATTTCGACTTTCACGGCGGCGAGTTTACCTTGTCGCTCTACGATGCTGATCAAGTCGAGGGCAGCGCCGATCCCAAGGATCCCATACTGTTTTATGCCTCCGCCGGTAGTGAAGCGCCGGCAACCGATGGCTTGGTGATGAAGACAACCCTGCCGATCTATGGCCGTAACTGGTTGGCCGAAGTCAAGGCGACTCCTCGTTTCGTGGCTGGGCTCAACCTGCTGGACCCACGCTATGTCACCGCCGTCATGGTCGCGCTCGGCTTACTGGCGACCGGTTTGTTCTATGCCTATTTGCTGAGTCGTCAGCGCAAACAGCAGTCCATCCTTGAACAAGCGCGTCTGGCGGCAGTGATCGAAAGTTCCAACGATGCCATCATCGGCGAATCCCTCGACGGTATCGTGACCAGCTGGAACAAGGCGGCCGAACGCTTGTTTGGCTATCCTGCCAGTGTTGCAATCGGACACAAAGTGGCCGATCTGATCGTGCCGTCTGCCTTGATCGAAGAGGCTGTCGGTATTCTCGTACGTATCGCCAGGGGAGAGGTGGTGCCGCATTTCACGACGACGCGGCATCGCCAGGATGGTCGCGAGCTTGATGTTTCGGTCACAGCCTCGCCGATCCGGGCCGCCGGTGAGCAAGTGGTCGGCGTCGCCAAGATCGTGCGCGACATCACCGAACAGAAGCGAAGTGAGGAGCGTTTCCGTCTGGCGGTGGAAGCATCGCCCAACGCCATGTTGATCGTCGATGGCAACCGGATGATTACCATGGCCAATTGCAAGGCCGAGGAGCTGTTTGGCTACACCCGGGATGAACTGGTCAACCAGACTATCGATCGCCTAGTGCCAATAAAGCATCGTGCTGCGCACCATGACCGCATTCGCAATTTTCTCGCTGCGCCCAGCGCCCGCGCCATGGGCAAAGGGCGCGATCTGTACGGTTTGCGCAAGGATGGTTCCGAAGTGCCCATCGAGATCGGCCTCAACCCGATCGAGACGCCCGATGGCAATTTCACGCTGGCTTCCATCGTTGACATCACCGAGCGCAAGCAGCTGGAATCGAAATTGAAATCGGCATTTCAGTGTATGAGGATGGCGGTCGATGCCGCGGGTCTTGGCATTTGGGAATGGCATCCAAACCAGCAGCGGCTGGTGTGGGACGAGCGCATGTTTAAGTTCTATGATGCGCCCGCCACGCTCCGGGAAAGCAGTCTGTATCACGCATTCTGGGAATCGCGCCTGCATCCGGATGATCGGGAGCGCGCGGTGCAGGAGCTGCATCGGAGTCTCGCGAACGGCAGCATTTACAATTCCACGTTTCGTGTCATTCATGGCAATGGCTCGGTGCATTTCATCCAGGCCGCTGCTCATATCGAGCGCGATGACGAAGGTCATCTGTGCCAAATCGTGGGTTTCAACCGCGACATCACCGAACAGAAGGTCACGGAAGCCCGCATTCTGGAATTGAACGCCACGCTCGAAACGCAGGTGGCGCAGCGGACGGCAGCGGTGGCGCTGGCCGAGCAGGCCAATCAGGCGAAATCCGACTTTCTGGCCAACATGAGCCATGAAATTCGCACGCCGATGAACGCCATTCTGGGGCTGGCCTATCTGTTGGAAAAGCAGCCAATCACCTCGGTCGCGCGCGGGATGGTGCATAAGATCCACGCAGCCGGGCGCAACCTGCTGGCGATCATCAACGATATTCTCGATTTCTCCAAGATCGAAGCGCAGCGGCTGGAAATCGAGCAAGTGCCTTTCCGGCTGCCCGACGTGCTCGATAACTTGGCCAGCATCATGTCGTCGGCAGTGGGTGAAAAATCCATTGAAGTGGTGGTGGGGCCTGCGCCGCCTGGAGCGGAATTCCTGAAAGGCGATCCGTTGCGGCTTGGCCAGATCCTGATCAATCTGGCCGGCAACGCCATCAAATTCACCGAGATGGGCGAGGTCGTCGTCAACATCACCCGCGTCGACATCGAGTTGCCGAGGAATCGTGTCGTTCTCCGCTTTTCCGTGCGCGATACTGGAATTGGCATTCCATATGACAAGCAGCAAACGATCTTTCACGCGTTTATGCAAGTCGATACCTCGACGACGCGCAGCTTTGGCGGCACCGGCCTGGGTCTGTCCATCAGTCGCCGCCTGGTCGAGTTGATGGGTGGCCAGTTGCGGGTCGACAGCGAGCCGGGCAAGGGCAGCGAATTCACTTTCGATATCCCGTTCGAGACCACCGATCTGGCCGATAGCTCCATGCCCCAGATGACCCATCAGCGCATTCTGATCGCCGACGATCATACGATCGCGCTCTCCATGCTGGTGGACACCGCCATCAGCCTCGGTTGGAGCGTCGATGCCGTCGAATCGGGACAGGATGCCGTCGATTACATCATGCACGTCGCCGACAAGCACTATGACGTACTGTTGTTGGATTGGCGCATGCCCGACATGGATGGCTTGACCACGGCCGCGGCGATCCGGGCCGAATATGCCGGTGTGACGGCCCCCATCATCATCATGGTGACCGCCCACGATCGCATCACGTTGCAAGAGCAGCCTGGCAGTGCGCTGGTGGACATGGTCCTGACCAAGCCGGTCACCAGCTCCTGCCTGTACAACGCCGTGATCGAGGCTAAGAAACGCCGCGGAGAATTGAACTACAAGGAAAGCACGCACCATGCTGCATCTCAGCGGCTGATCGATTTCAAGGTATTGGTAGTCGACGACAGCGAAATCAATCGTGAAGTGGCCTATCAGATTCTCGACTCCGAAGGCGCGGAAGTGGAATTGGCGGTCGATGGCGGGGCCGCCTTGACGGTGTTGAACAGTCGTCCGGATTTTTTCGATGTGGTGCTCATGGACGTGCAAATGCCGGTGCTGGACGGTTATGCGACCACCCGGCAGATTCGCGCCACGCCGGCGTTGGCCCATCTGCCCGTCATCGCCCTGACAGCAGGCGCCTTCAAGGCACAGCACAACGCCGCCCTGGATGCGGGTATGAACGACTTCGTCGCCAAGCCGTTCGAGGTCGATCAGTTGATCGCAGTCCTGCAGCGATTCAAATCCACCAACGGAACGGGCAGTGCATCCGAAAAAACAGCCGAGCCTCCTTCGCCGATGGATTTGAAGTCGGCGGCGGCCTATCCGAGCGTTCCGCTGATCGATTTTGGCCGCGGGCAGCGCACTTGGCGCAACAATGCCGCCTATGACAAGGCGCTGGGTCTGTTCCGCCGCAGTCACGGCGAGGATGGGCAGCACCTTCAGATCGCGGCGACAGGTGAGGATTGGCAGCAGGTCCGAGCGATCGCGCACAAATTGCGCGGCACGGCGGGATCGTTGGCGTTGTTGCGCGTGGCGGAGCAAGCGGGAGCGATCGAACAAATCGTGCACGATGCAGAAGATGTCTGGCCCTTTCTGCCGCCACTACAGGAAACGCTGATGCAAACGCTGGCGGCGATCGAGCAATATCTGAGCGTCAGCATCAATATGAGCACGCCTGCGCCGCCTGCGCCTGCGCCTGCCGAACCGGATAGCACTGTTTGCGATCTGAAGGAGCAGATCGAACAGTTGTTGAAGGCTCTGGATAGCGACGATCTGAACCAGATCGAAGCGGTGTTGCCCGGATTGTCGGGACAATTACCTGAAGAACAAATACAACGCTTGCAGGCGGCGATCGACGCATTCGATTTCCGCGGGGCCGAAACTTTGGCGAAGCAATTTGCGCTTGGCATAGCCCGAAAGGAGTAGTAGATGATCACCATTCTCTGTGTCGATGATGAGCCCGGCAATCTTTGTCTGATGCGCACCATTCTGCGCGACGACTACAAGTTGGTGTTCGCTACCGGCGGAATGGACGCCTTGCGCGCCGTCGATAAACATCATCCGGCCCTGATCCTGCTCGATGTGGAAATGCCGGACCTGGATGGCTACGAGGTGGCGCGGCGCATCAAGGCGATGGAGAAGGGGCGGGATATTCCCATCATCTTCGTGACCGGGCGCGATAGCCTGCTGGACGAGGAAACGGGGTTCGAAGCCGGTGGTGTGGATTACATCGCCAAGCCCTTGTTTCCCCGCATTCTGATGGCGCGGGTGCGGACTCATTTGTCGCTGGTGCGGGTCGCCGCTTTGGAAGAGAGCCAGCGCGCCGCCATCCATATGCTGGGAGAAGCCGGACATTACAACGATACCGACACGGGGACACACATCTGGCGCATGGCCGCCTATGCACGGCTGTTGGCCAGGGCCATCGGTTGGGGGCCGGAGGCTACCAAGTTGTTGGAATTGGCCGCGCCCATGCACGACACTGGCAAGATCGGCATTCCCGACGCCATCCTGAAAAAACCCGGCCCGTTGAATGCGGACGAGTGGGTCATCATGAAAACCCATTCCCGCATCGGCTACGAGATTCTCAGCAAGAGCGATGCGCCGCTGTTTCAGTTGGCGGCTCAGATTGCATTGCGACACCACGAAAAGTGGAACGGCAGTGGGTATCCGGATGGCGTGGCCGGGGCCGATATCCCCGAGGCGGCTCGCATCGTTGCGGTCGTGGATGTGTTCGATGCCTTGTCGATGCGGCGCCCTTACAAGGAAGCCTGGCCGCTGGACCGCGTGCTGGCGACCTTGGAGGAGGCGTCTGGACATCATCTCGAGGCCCGACTGGTGGACACTTTCAAGCGCATCATGCCCGATGTGCTGAATACCAAAGCCCATTGGGATGCGGTGGAGGCAAAGATGTATCCGTCGTTGGAGCAGTCTCGCCCTGCGGAGGCAAAGAGCTGAAAAGCAGCGACCGAATCGGAAAATCGTCGGGTCGATAGATCGCTCGATTA